>ENA-OQDC01001022-OQDC01001022.1-human-gut-metagenome-genome-assembly--contig:-NODE-1022-length-16064-cov-4.641212_pt1 | contig 16064 bp, 16 predicted proteins | sample MGYA00242770_ERZ504601 | MGnify/ENA primary metagenome ERZ504601 (study PRJEB26092, sample SAMD00036305) | human gut metagenome | host: Homo sapiens | study: EMG produced TPA metagenomics assembly of...
CATTTCCTGCTTCATTTTGTTTTACCAGTTTGACTCCTGGTAATACGTTTGTAAATTCCATAAAAGTTGCTCCTTATCTTATAATTTCAGAAAAAACTTCATCAATTGTTCTTTGGCTTTGTTATATGGCATATAGCGGATTGGAATGTCGATCTTGTCTGATTTTTTATGATGCTTTTTTCATGTGTAAAAGTATCAAAGCTTTTCTTTCCGTGATAAGTTCCCATTCCGCTGTTAGAAACTCCTCCAAATCCTAGATATGGAGTTGCAAGGTGGATGATCGTATCATTGATACAGCCGCCGCCAAAAGACAACTGTGAAAGTACATCTTGTTCTACTTTATCATTTTCTGTAAATAAATACAATGCCAACGGTTTGTTATGATCTCTGATATAAATGATCGCATCTGCTAATTTGTCATATGTCATCACTGGAAGTATTGGTCCAAAAATTTCTTCCTGCATAACATTTGATTTTTCTTTTACATTCACAAGAATCGTTGGTGCGATCTTTTTTAATCTCATATCGCCATAACCGCCTTCTACGATCTTTTCATGTTTCATAAGATCCATGATCCGCTGATAATGTCTTGTGTTGATCATAGATGGATAATCCTTATTAGACAAAGGATGTTTCCCGATCATTTTGTTGATCCAGTATTTTAAGTAAAAGATCAGCTCACTTTCTGCTTTTTTATCTACCAAAATATAATCTGGTGCAACACATGTTTGCCCACTGTTTAGAAATTTTCCAAAAACAATTCGCTTTGCTGCCAGTTTGATATCTGCACTTTCTTCTACGATACAAGGACTTTTTCCACCCAATTCTAAGGTTACCGGTGTTAAATGTTTCGATGCTTTTTCCATCACGATCTTGCCGACTTGTTCTCCTCCAGTATAGAAAATATGATCAAATGACTGTTCCAGAAGTTTTTCACTGATCTCTACACCTCCATTGATCACAGCAACGTAATGAGATGGAAAAACTTCACCAATCATCTTCTTTAAAAGATTCGCACAATGCGGTGCATGTTCCGATGGCTTTAAGACACTGCAATTTCCTGCAGCAATCGCTCCAATGAGTGGTTGCAGGGATAAAAGAATTGGATAATTCCATGGTGCAATGATCAGAACCTTTCCAAGGGGTTCTTTGATCTTAAAACTTTTGGATGGGAACTGGGCAAGTGGTGTTTTTACCTGTTCTGGTTTCATCCATCTTTTCAGAATTTTTCTTTATATAAGAAAGTTCACTTTTTACCATACCAATCTCTGTCATATAGGACTCAAAGCATGATTTTCCTAAAATCTTTATACAATGCATGTTCGATTTCTTTTTCATGCTTTTTGATTGCATATTCCAGACGTAAAAAGTGCTTTCTTTCGAAAATTCATAATCCTTTGTCTTTTGGCTTTGAAAAAAATGTTCTTGTCTTTTTAACATCTGATTGATCTCCATGGTTTTCTGTATATTTGTAAATACACTTATCATTTAAAAATAGATTCTTCCTGAAAATGCTACATGAGCAAGTTCATAAAATGTGCTATTCTTTGGACAGATTGGCTTGTACAGTGGATCTGCCACAATGATCTTTGCGTTTTTCAGTTCTTCTTCCATTGCTTCTTCTCCAAGTACTACTTTATCCTTCTCTCCAATCAAAGCTTCACATTCTTTTAATGGGCATAGCACACGCGTTGAGTGTCCATAGTGTTTTTCAATCCCTGCTGCAAGTGATCCCATAGTGACAGGCTCTCCGATCAGAGTGATCTTGGCTTCCTTGGGCATACGTTTTGTAAATATACAGCTTTTTGATTTTCCTTCTTTGTAACTGCAAGCTCCAATGCATTACAAATATCTTCTGTCAACCATTCATTTGGCGTCCCGATCACATAAGGAATTTTGTATGTTTTCCAAAGAATCTTTGCTGCACGAAGCCCCACTGCTGATACAACTAAATTTACATCTGCTTGTGCTGATCTTTGCAGTGTTTCTAAGTCATCTCCCATTGCCCATGAGGACATCACTTCCCATCCGCATTTTTGCAGATTTTGTTTTAATATTTCTACATTTTCCTGTGGCCCAAAATCAAGAGGGGTTACTCCTAACAGATTTACAGCTTTTGAAGTAGAATCTTTTTGATCTTGTTTCTCTGGATCTTTTACAAAACGTTTTGCGATTTCTTCCAATGCGATCCCTGCTCCATACACATAATCATTCATGCCATTCGTTGGCACTGAAAATGTTGGAATCCCGGTTTCTGCCTCGATCACATGGGCAATTGCAGGGAAATCTGTTCCATTCATAAATGGAATTGGTGAACCTGCTAATGCGATAAATTTTGGATGCAGTTGTTTGGCTGCATGCTCAACATCATCAATAAATTTTTGATCATTTCCCATGATCGCATCGATTTCCGTCAGACCAGAAATAAAAATCAAGCTATCCTGATCATACCAGCGAAGTTCATCATGAGTATTGTAGGTGGAGTTGCATCCAGAAGGATCGTGCATCACTGTCATTCCACCTAATTCATACAATGCAGAACACACGCCTGACACGTCAGCTGTATAAATCGGTATAATTCGATAAGATTGTCTCATAAGCAGCACTCGCACCCCCATCCCTTTTGTATTACTAATTTTTGTGTATCTTTTTCCTTAAGATATGCATCCATCATAAGTTCGGCCGTTCGTCTGATTCCATCAAATCCATATAATCCTTCTCCCTGTACAAGATTGACAAAATGACGGCTTTTGCTAAAATATGCGGCTTTCTGTCCGATCGCAAGTACTTCTTCACTGCCGCCTCTTGGCAATACACGCATCTTTACTTGGATCGTTGCAATGAGCTCAAGTTCTGGTGCATGTTTTTGAAGCCAGATAAAATCGTCCTTTTCTTCTGGATTGATCGCATCCAGATAGACTGATTTTACACAAAAACCATGGGTAATGAGCAATTTTGCCAGTCCAAGAGGTCTTGGATGGTATAGATAATCCAATGTGATCGGCATATCTTTGATCAAATCTTTTGCTTTGGCAAGTGCTTGTTCACATGATTGTCTTTCTTGTTTTCGTTCATCTTCTGTAAGTTCTGGTAAACCAAGCGTATCTGTAAGCTTCTTTAACTGTTCTTCTATTTCATCATAATCAAAACTTCCAGGAAGATACAAGCACTCGCGTCCAAGACGCCTTGCCTGTGTCTCCATTCCGTATTTTCCAGCTGGGTAGCAGTTTATAAACAGTTTTCCCTTGCTCATTTCCATCATATCCTGCCAATTTTTACATTTTGGCAACTCAAATATTCTATAATTATATTTCTTTAATAAACGTTTAATATCGCTGCTTTCATCCAGAGCAAAATCACTTCCCAATACAGATACTGTTTTATCATCTGGTTTACACTCTATAAGAGGATCATACATTGCTTTTCGAAGCTTCTGATCTGGAGTTAATCCATGTTTTTGCATGATTGGGTCCATATAGCAGCGAATAAAACAGATATCAGGGAAACGTTTCTCTAATTCGCTATAAATATAGTCAAGATTACTTCCAACAAAATGGTGAAGACAAACCGTAAAGAGTAAAACAGCTTTAGGATGATCGTCTCGTTTCTTTAATACATCTGTCACACCTTCGATGGTAATATCTTCCAGATTCCCATTTAAGATATTTTGCTCCTCTACGATCACAAAGGAAAAACGGTCTGCTGCATTCATTTCCGCTGCAGTGAGGACGACACCTCGCATACAGTTATCTGCACAGACATAGATCTGAATGGATTCTGGAAGTTGCATTCCTGTGTGTACGATATTCCAGTTCCCGTGCACTGGAGAATTATATTCAAGTTCTGAAGCAAACGGAGCTGGGAATGATGCATCTTTTATTTTTACCATCGCATCTTTTGGATCAATGGTTTCACCTACACGACGTAACATTAGATTCCCTCCCCGCATATGCGATATATCTTCCTTGCAAGCACACGATATTCCTCTGCCATTTCACTTTCTGGATAACACTCCAGCAATGTTTTTTCTGTTCCTCTGCTAAGATTACCTGCTCACTATGTGATAATGTGCCAACAATTGTTGTTTGAAAATCATCTGCCAGCTCTTCTACTTTTTCTTCTTCTCTAGGAACGTCTCTGCGATTTAGAATAAGGCCTCCAAGTTCAGCATATCCACGATTTTTGAAGTTATCCACTGCCATGGCTATATTGGCTGCTGCATGAATTGCCATATTTTCTCCGGATGTAATGATAAATACTTTATCTGCGTAACCGCCTCGCATCGGCATGGAAAATCCGCCGCATACGACATCTCCTAATACATCGTATAAAACCACATCTGGCTTGTATACATCATATGCACCAAGCTCTTTTAATTTTTCAAGAGCCGTGATGATCCCACGCCCGGCACATCCAAGTCCCGGTGTCGGTCCTCCAGCTTCCACACAGATCACGCCGTTATAACCAATGCGTATCATATCATCAAGTTTCAATGCCTGTTTTTTCCTATTATATAGATCAAGCACTGCCGGAACAGCTTCTCCATGACAGAGTAATATCGTAGAATCCGCTTTTGGATCACAGCCGATCTGCATGACCTTAAGTCCCATTTCTGACAATGCTGCTGCCACATTGGAAACGGTCGTTGATTTTCCAATTCCACCTTTTCCATATACTGCTATCCTGATCACTTACATCTTCCTCCTATTTAACAGATTCTAGGTAAAAGCTCTCCTCCCGGCTGTGGAAGTAATGCCTGTGTACCGATCTCTGTCTCCATGATAACTCTTCCAGCTTCTTCTTCCATAACTTCACCAATGATTGCTGCATTTGCTGAATATGGACATTTTTTCAATGTTTCCACGATTGCTTCTGCCTCTTTCTTTGATGCCATGATAACAAGTCTTCCTTCACATGCCAGATATAATGGTTCTAATCCAAGCATGCCGCAAACTCCTTTTACTTCTGGCTGTACTGGAACCGCTTCTGCATTTAAACGGATTCCTACATTGCTCTGGCCTGCGATCTCATATAAGACAGTTCCTACACCACCTCTTGTCGCATCGCGGATAACATGCAAATCATGTGTTGTATCCATCACTGCTTTGACTGTATTCCATAAAGGTGCACAATCGCTCGTCACATCTGCGTCAATTCCAAAATCTTCTCTCTCTAACAAGATTGTACATCCATGTCGTCCGATATCACCTGTTACAATGATCGCGTCTCCCGGTTTTGCCAGTTCTCCACCGACTGTCACACCTTCTTCGATCTGGCCCATTCCAGTCGTTGTGATAAAGACTCCATCAACCTGTCCTTTTCCTGCAACTTTTGTATCTCCTGATACGATATGCACTCCGGCTTCTTTTGCTGTTTTTTCCATGGCTGTAGCGATCTCTTCAAGTTTCTCCATTGGATATCCTTCTTCGATCACAAAAGCACAGGTAAGGTACAATGGTTTAGCTCCCATACATGCAAGGTCATTTACAGTTCCACAGATAGAAAGTTTCCCGATATTTCCTCCTGGGAAAAATGCTGGTGATACGATAAATCCATCGGTTGATACTGCCATTTTTCCTGCTGGTGGGACTAAGACTGCTGCATCATCTGCTGTCAGATCATCATTTGCAAAATGTGCTTTAAATACTTCATCGATCAATTCAGATGTCTGTTTTCCACCGGCACCATGTGCCATCGTTACTGTTTTATTTTCCATGTTGTTTTTTCCTTCTTTCCTATTTAAACACTGGTAATTCTTTGTACAATTATGAATACTGATAGTATGCAGAACAGGCTCCCTCTCCAGATACCATACAGGCTCCGACTGGATGCTGTGGTGTACAACCTTTTCCAAATACTTTGCAATCAGATGGTTTGCATTTTCCCTGAAGTACATCCCCACAACGACATGCTGGGTTTGGTTTTCCTTCGATCTTTGGCATCTGGTATTTGATCCTTGCATCGAAATCCTGCCAATCTTTTCTTAATTTCATTCCGGATTTAGGGATAATACCAAGTCCTCTCCATTCACAGTCACATGCTTCCATCATCTCATCGACAAGTACCTGAGCTTCCTTACTTCCATCCCGTGTTACCACACGTGGATAGCAGTTTACAAAAAATGGCTTTCCTTCCTGGAATTTTACGAGTGAAACCGCCAGTGCTGTTAACAATTCTTTTGCTGTAAATCCAGCCACAACTCCGCTAATTCCTTCTTTGGTCAAGTCTTCACACAGACGTGTTCCTGTGATCGCATTAACATGTCCCGGATATAAAAATACATCGGCACTGTTCTTTAATTTTTCATAAGCTTGAGGCATCGTTTTGTTTGCAACCAAAATAGAATAATTATCAAGATGATCTTCTCTGGCTGCCTTGACAGAAAGACATCCTGCTGGTGTTGTTGTTTCAAATCCAACAGATAAAAATGTCACCTGTTCTTCACTATGTTCTTTAGCATATTTTTCAGCATCTGCTGGTGAATACACGACATGAATCTTCGCGCCTTGTTCTCTGGCTCCTGCAAGACTCATCTTTGTTCCAGGTACTCGTACCAGATCGCCAAATGTACAGATCGTTACATCTTTTTCTAATGCAAGGTATATCGCCTCATCGATAAAACTAACTGGTGTGACACAAACTGGACAGCCAGGTCCTGAAATCAGTTCTACCTGTTTGGGAAGAAGTTTACGGATTCCAAGCCTGAAAATCTCGTGTGTATGCGTTCCGCACACCTCCATGATCCGCACTTTCGGACCATCATAAGTTTCTATGATCTCTCTGGCTGTTTTCATGATAAGAATTCCTCCATTAACTCTTCTGTCTCGTTATCATCTTCATCCGTGATCTTTGCAATTGCTACACCTGCATGAACCATAACATAATCCCCTGGTTCTAAATCTTCTAACAATTGGGCAGAAATCTCTCTTTTAGCCCCATCTGCATCGATCACTGCTGTTCCATTATTTATTTTTACTACTTTCGCTGATAAACCTACACACATTATTATATCCTCCTATTATTTTGTAACTGATACATTCCATATGCCGCCTGTCCGATCGCGATTCCTCCATCATTTGGTGGAATCATACGATGTCGCAATACGGTAAATCCTTCCTGTGCCAATTGTTCTTCTGTCAAACGCAGCAATAAACGGTTTTGGAATACTCCACCGCTCAGGGCTACCTTATCTCTGCCGCTTTTTTCTTTTGCTTTGATACAAGCGGCGGTAATCTGTTGCGCTAATATCTCATGAAACAGATATGCAAGTTTGTTGCTGTCTTCCCCTTGTAGTTTTGCTTCTGTGATCTTTTCTACAAGCATCTTTGTATTTAAGATCAACCGTTCTTCTGTTTCATATATTAATATATCTACTAATTCATTTTGTTCCTGTAAAATATTTTGTTGTTCATATGCTTCTGCTGCAAACTGTAACGCTGTCGATGCTTCTCCTTCAAACCCTGATTTCAATCTGATTCCAAGGATCGCACTGACTGCATCAAACAGTCGTCCAACGCTTGTTGAAACTACCGCATTGATCTTACGATCTGCCATAGTAAACTGAACTTTGCTTTCCTGTTCGCTACAAAGACCAAGTTTCTCTATGATCTCCCTTGCTTTTTTGCGGTCTTTCGTATAACCATAGATCATGGATACCGCAATACGCCATCCTTCTTTTGCAGAAGCATCTCCACCAATCTGTAAAAATGGAGTGATACTTCCAAATCTTTCAAAGCTTTCATAATCTGCAAGCAAGATTTCTCCACCCCAGATCGTGCCGTCTGTTCCATATCCGGTTCCATCAAATGAAACTCCAATAACTGGATCTTCACAGTCATTTTCTGTCATACAAGATAAGATATGTGCATAATGATGCTGCACTCGGATAATCGGATAGCCTAGCTCTTCTGCCACAACCGTAGAATTGTATTTTGGATGCAGATCACAGACTACAGCCTGTGGTTCTACTTCCAACAATGTTTGAAAACGATGGATCGTTTCTTGCAATGCTTTTACGGTTCTTAAATCTTCTAAATCCCCTACATATGGTGACTGATAAAATCTGCTGTCCACACCGATACAAAATGTATTCTTTAATTCGCCGCCAACTGCCAGCACCTGGCCTTTCCAATCCGTGGATGTCATAAATGGCAATGGTGCATAACCTCTGGATCGACGGATCATATATGGTTCATTTTTGTAAAAATCCATAACCGTATCATCGGAACGAATTCTAATCTTTCGGTTATGCGACAACATTGCATCACATAAATTGGATAATTCAGAAATCGCTTCGTCGTCCTCACGGCAGATTGGTGCACCAGAAGTATTTCCACTGGTCATGACCAAAAGTTCTGGCATTTTGATTTCATCATCGTATTGAAAGATCAATAACTGTACTGGTGCATATGGAAGCATCACACCAACTTTTGGATTCCCTGGTGCTACGGAAGATGCTAATTTCCCATCATTTTCTTTATCTAATAACAAGATTGGTTTTTGATGTCCTGTAAGAATCGTTTCCTGTTCCTTTGTCACGACACATTCCTGTTTCACAACTTTTTCGTCTTTCGCCATCACTGCAAAAGGCTTTGCCGGGCGTTTCTTTAAGATTCTCAGACGTTTGACTGCTTCTTCATTTGTCGCATCACAGCACAGATGAAAACCTCCGATTCCTTTGATCGCTACGATCTTTCCTTCACTGATCATCTTTCGTGTATATATAATTGCATCTCGTCCTCGTTCTTTTCTGCCAATCAAATAGACTTCTGGTCCGCATTCATTACAGCACACCGGCTGTGCATCAAAACGTCTGGATTTCTCGTCTGTGTATTCCTTTGCGCACTCTGGGCACATCGGAAATTCTTTCATACTTGTACGTTCTCTGTCATATGGCAGTGCATCCAGAATCGTAAGCCTTGGACCGCAACAGGTGCAGTTGATAAATGGATGCAGATATCGTCTGTCTTTTGGATCAAACAACTCTTTTTTACATTCATCACAGATTGCGATATCTGGGGAAACAAAGATTTCTCCTTTTGTTTTTTCACTCTCAATGATATCAAATGTTTCAAAATGCAGTTCGTTCTCTTCCGTAATGTCTTCTATATTTATTTTCAAAATAGCTGCTCGTTTTGGTGGATTTTCTTTTAATTCATTTAAAAATCCTTCGATCTTCTCTTTTTTACCTTGCGCATAAATTTCCACATATGGTCCCTTATTACAGACCGTTCCATAAATTCCATGTGCTGTCGCTTGACGGCTGACTGTTGGTCTAAATCCAACACCCTGAACAATACCATATACGCGAATGCGCCATGTCATTTCACTTTTATACACTCTTTTCTCCTATCGTATCGTGCTAATCTTCTGATCCTCTTACCTCTGCCAAATGCCCTGATACTGCAAAATGTATTGTATCAATAAAATTTCCGTCAAATTTTGGTGTCATTCGTTTCATACATGGATCTGCATAAATGACATCATACGCTTCCTTTTCCACAAGATTGATATAATCATCTTCATCACGTAAATGCAGATCCGTGTCTTTGCGAAGTTCTGGTTTCATCATAAACCAGCTTGCAACTGTTACTTGTGCATCGGGTGCTTTTTTTAATATTTCTTCACGAATTGCACATCCGATCACCTGCTGTTGTACGATCAGTATCTTTTTCCCATGATAATCCATATCACAAACCAGTTCATCGACTAGTGGATAACCCATTTCATATGGTGTCCCATACGTTCGTTCCAAATACTGAGCTGCTTTTATGGCAGCTGGCGATACAACGATATTTTTTTCTACATTAGAAACTGATTTTACATCATCAAGTCCATTTCCCATCCCATAACAAACCGCTGTTTTCCATTCTTTTGCAAAATGTTCTCTGATACGGTCTGCTGCATGCAGATCACTGACATCCTGTGGGGTCATTCCAAGAATACCGATTCGATCCTTTACCACTTCTTCTTTTTGACCTGCAAATGTAAGAAATAACTCCATCCATGCCTTTTCTTCACCCTCATCATACAATGCCATTCCATCTGTATCCACAGTCATGATCGGAAGATCTACTTTTTTCTCTGTCATACGTTTTAACGCATGGTAATCTGTTCCGATCACTGCTGGAACTGGTGTCCCGATGATCGCTGCAAACTTTGCATCCAATTTTGTCACTGCATCCGCAAGTTTCGCTACCAACTTATCATCACGTCCAAGGATTGCGTCCATGTCACGAAGTCCCGCACTAAATAATGCACTTTTACTCTCAAACCATCGTGGCTCATCAAATCCACAGATATTTCCGGTACAACCACCAGCATCGCAAATGGCGATAATTCCACCAAATTCATATAATACAGACACCGCTCCTGACTGATCTGGTGCAAATGGTGTCAGATATTTTCTTAGTCCTCTCATGTTACACCTCCATCAATTCCTCAAATAGTCTGCGTACACCTGCATATCCAAATGGCTGTCGTTCTTCGTTCCAGAGTACATTTGGACATTCTTTGTGATAATATCCTGCATCTTTTCCTATGGTCATATTAACACCAGAGTCTTTTCCATCATAATAAAGCATCGTTGGTTCCAGATTTGAAAAAACTTTTGTTTCTGGACTGATCTGCGCTAACTGTTTTACATAGATAAAGTTTTCTCCAGATAATGTTCCATAAATCTCTGGCACACGAAATCCATAACGTACCAGTGCAAGTGCAAGTTCAAATGGATCTCCATTCATCCATTCTCCGACCGCAAATGATGCATCCGGATGAGCTTCTTTAAATTTTGCGACTGCATCTTCGGCTTCTTTTCGTGGTTTTTCATCATCAAACTCGATACCTAATGCCGCTCCAAATGCACGATACTGACTGCCGATCTTATCGATCTGATAGAGTCTTCGCAGCTCGATATATGGAATTTTTAATCGATCATGAAAGTCTTCGGCTGCAAAACGTGCTTCCGGATGTAATACCAGATTAAAGTTTGCTTCCGCCATCGTCTGATATTCCTCGTAATCTTTACATCTGGAAATCTCATGGATTATCTTTACCCCTGCTCCATGAAGCAGATCATATAGCTCACAATCATCAATGATCGGTGAAAAATAACCTAATAAATTCACTACATTTCCTTTTTTCTTCTTTGGTTCCAAGAGTGAATAAATAGACTGACGAACATGCACCATTGGCGGCTTTCTTCCTTCTCTTGTCAGAGCATACATATAGCATGGCTTAACAGGAATTTTGGCATATTCCTCTGCTTTACGACAGACACGCTCCATATCCGTTCCAAGCAATGCATCCACACATGTAATACAGATCATCACAACAGATGGCTTCTTCTCAAGTCCCTCACAGATTTCTGCAACTGCTTTTGGAATCTTTTTTAAATGTCTTCCCGTTACAATATCCGTCTCATCCATCAATAGATAATAAAAACGGTCATGATAAGCTCTCATGGAACTAAGCACGGATGTATTACGTCCACAACACCCTGGAGATACGATCAGCATAATTGAATCCGGAACCGCAAGCCCTGCACGTTTAACACCAAATCCTTCTGCTCCTGGAGAGTTGAATGCCAATGTTGCCGGAGAACTATAGATTAAATGTGTATGGGAGATCAACTGGTCAGGAATCTGTTCTTTTCCTAATTCATTTAGCTCTTTTACCGTACAAAAATATGCTTCCTGCTTCATTCTTTTTCCTCTTCCTTCCATAATAATTCGGCAAGATCAAAGAAACATTTGCTGATCTCGGATGTCGGATCACCTTCGATCACTGTCTTACCCTGTTCTTCCCAATGGATAATGTCATCACTTCTCATGACTTCACCTACGATCGGCACCCCGATCTTATCTGAAAATGCCTGTACTTTTTCTTTCTCATTTTCTACATTTCTGTGATTTAACACAATACCAAACACCTTGGCATAGCTTCGGTCCTCAAAGTTTCTGACTGCACTGGAAATATTATTGGCCGCATATAATGCCATCTTCTCTCCAGATGTAACGATCAAAACCTTATCCGCATATCCCTCACGGATCGGCGCCGCAAATCCTCCACAGACAACATCCCCTAAGACATCATACAAAACAACATCCGGTTTATAATTTTCAAATAATTCCATATCTTTAAGCAGCTGGAATGTTGCAATGATTCCACGTCCTGCACATCCAAGCCCCGGTGTTGGTCCACCTGTCTCAATACAAAGAATTCCTCCATAACCTACCTTTGAAATCTGTGCAAGCTCATCTGGTTCTTCATCTTCTTCTCTCATAAAATTCATCACTGGACGAAGCGGCTCTCCTCCTAGTAAATTGATCGTAGAATCGGCTTTTGGATCACAACCGATCTGAATGACACGTTTTCCCATACTGGCAAAAGCTGCCGCGAGATTGGATGTTACTGTGGACTTTCCAATACCACCCTTTCCATAGATTGCTACTTTTAACATGTTATCCTCCTATTATAAAGAAAAAATCCTACTCGGACGGCTTCTTGCTTTATAGAATTTTCCTATAAAGTAAGAACCATCTCTCCGGCAAAATGTCAGAAAAATGGTTCTATAAATCCTTATTTCGTAACTATTCCTGCTTGGATCATCCTTGCCGTCAGAGTTTTCTTATTTATCTATATTAAAATTGTTCTAATAAATTACGGTTTTATCTTCTCCACCAAATGCTTTGCAGATGTATGGATTAGATGTTTTAATTTTATCATTTACTAATGGTTTTCGTCAATATAAACTCCGTAGTATGAGTCAGAATTTTATTGCTACCTTTTATTTTTTTCGTTATAATAAATCTGTTTTATAACAACAATATATTTGCAACGAAAGGATTTATACATATATGAAACGTAATATCAGATTAACAATCGAATACGATGGTTCTCGTTATCAAGGATGGCAGCGACTTGGTGGTGATTCTAGTGCCAATACAATTCAGGGAAAGCTTGAAGCTGTCCTATCAAAAATGACTGGAGAAGATGTCAATATTAATGGTTCTGGTCGTACCGATGCAGGTGTTCATGCTTATGGACAAGTGGCTAATTTCCATACAAACTGTATGATGTCTCTTGGTGATATCAAAGAGTATCTTACAAAATATCTGCCATCAGATATTGGTATTGTTGAAGTTTCTGAAGCTTCCGAACGTTTTCACAGTCGTTTAAATGCAAAAGAAAAAACTTACCTTTACCGTATTGCGATTCCTGGGGTATCGAATGTTTTTGAACGTAAATATCTTTGGTATTTCCCAGAAACTTTGGATATTAAAAAAATGGAAGAAGCTGCATCTTTGCTCATCGGAACTCATAATTTTAAGGGATTTTCTTCTATTAAAAAGACAAAAAAATCTACGATTCGTACGATTTATGATATCAAGATCAAGAAGATGAAAAAAGAAATCCAGATTACTTATACAGGAAATGGATTCCTGCATAACATGGTCCGAATTCTTACTGGAACTTTAGTTGAAGTTGGATGTGGAAAGATCAAACCTGCAGATATTACAAAGGCTTTGGAATCTACGAAACGCGCCGATGCTGGGATTACCGCTCCGCCTCAAGGGTTATTTTTGGTATCTGTAGAATATTAATATTTGTTTATACAAAAAATAAAACAGGGAGGTTTGCTGCTTATAAACAGTACCTCCTTGTTTCATTTTTATCTTATCTTTTTTGCAAACACACTACTTATTTGTGTGCAAAAATTTTATTCTCCCCAGACTTCCTCTGCAATTTCTTTCACTAATTTTAATTTTGCCCACTGTTCTTCTTCTGTTAATTTATTACCAATTGCGCAGGAAGCAAAACCACACTGTGGACTTAAGCATAATCGTTCCAGTGGAATATATTTTGTTGCCTGTTTAATTCTGTTGATCACTTTTTCTTTATCTTCAAGATCTGGTTTCTTTGTTGTGATCAGTCCAAGAACAACTTTCTTGTCTTCGGATACTTTCTTAAGTGGCGCAAAACCTCCAGATCTTTCATCATCATATTCAAGGAAAAGTGCATCCACATTTTCTTTTGCAAATACATAGTCTGCAACTGTATCATACGGACCACTTGTGAAGAATGTAGAATGATAATTTCCACGACAGATATGTGACGTAATTACCATATCTTCTGGTCTTCCTTCTAATGCAAGGTTGTTCACTGTAAGCAGCTGTTTCTTCACATCTTCAAGATCAATTCCTAATGCTTTATATCTTTGTTTTGCAGCATCTCCCACAATTGCTCCCCAAGTACAGTCATCTAACTGAAGATTACGGCATCCTGCTTCATAAAACTGTTTGATCACATCCTGATATGCAACACCAAGATCCTGAATCAGTTCTTCATTTGTCGCATAATATTTTCTTGTCGTTTCAATGTTTGTTGGAACGATCATTTGCTGAAACATCTGTGCTGGTGCAGGAATTGTATATTTTGCAATTGTATTTTCATCTTCAAACTGCTTTAAGTATTTAAAATACTCCACAAATGGATGCTTCTTCGCTTTGATCTTCCCTACCAGATACGTGTCTTCTAAAGAAGCTAATTCTCCATCGAACTGTACTCCACTTCCTGTCTGTTCATGTGCTACGCCTTCAAATCCCCACATAAAATCTAAATGCCAGTAAGTTCTTCTGAACTCTCCGTCCGTAATCACATGATATCCTAATTCTTTTTGTTTTGCTACTAATTTTGCGATCTCTTCATTTACGATGTTATCGTATACTTCTTTTGTGATCTTGTTTTCGTTATATTGTGTTGTTGCTTTCTTTAATTCTTCTGTTCTTAAAAAGCTTCCTACATAATCATATCGAAATGGCTCTTGTAATTTACTCATCTGATGTTCTCCTTTGTTTGCCTTGTTTTTAAGCTATACACAGAGTATATCATCACAAAATCATTTTTTAAAATATATATATTTAACGGTTTGCCATATCTTTAAGTTATAGCAAGGAAATTCTCAGACATTAAGTAAATAGGAAAAAACCTGCATATCTAATAGACATACAGGCTCTTTTACCATACTTTACTTTCAATATTATATCTAAGATTAATTAAAATAATCCTTCCTCATTAAAATAATCGATTCTCATTGCATGACGCACATCTTTCATTGTATCCTGTGCCTTCGCTCTTGCAACTTTGGTTCCTTGCTGAAGAATTTCCGCAACTTCTGGAAGTTTTGCTTCCCACATCTTTCTTCTCTCACGGATTGGTTCTAATTCTGCCTGAAGTACTTTATTTAAGAACTTCTTCACTTTCACGTCTCCAAGTCCTCCACGCTGATAGTGAGCTTTTAATTCATCTAAAATTTTTGTAGTCCGGTAAGAATTCATCAAAATATTCTGGTTTACAAAATGCATCTAAATAGATAAATACCGGATTTCCCTCTACCTGTCCTGGATCTTCCACTCTTAAATGGTTTGGATCTGTAAACATAGACATAACTTTCTTCTTAATCTCGTTTGGTTCGTCTGATAAGTAAATACAGTTTCCAAGAGATTTACTCATCTTCGCTTTTCCGTCGATTCCTGGAAGTCTTAAACATGCCTGATTGTCTGGCAATACGATCTGTGGGTCTGTTAATGTCTCTCCATATACAGAGTTAAACTTGTGTACAATCTCTTTGCACTGCTCTACCATTGGCATCTGATCTTCTCCTGCTGGTACGACCGTTGCTCTAAATGCAGTGATATCTGCTGCCTGGCTGATCGGATAAGTAAAGAATCCAACCGGAATGCTTGCTTCAAAATTCTTCTGTTTGATCTCTGCTTTTACTGTTGGGTTACGCTGCACTCTTGCAACTGTAACTAAGTTCATATAGTAGAAAGACAGTTCTGTAAGTTCTGGTACCATAGACTGAATAAAGATATTGACTTTCTCTGGATCTAACCCACATGCAAGATAATCAAGTGCTACCTGCATAATGTTCTGTCTTACTTTCTCTGGATGTTCTGCATTATCTGTTAATGCCTGGGCATCAGCGATCATGATATAAATTTCGTCGAATTTACCAGAATTCTGCAGTCTCACTCGTTCTTTTAAAGATCCTACATAATGTC
>ENA-OQDC01001023-OQDC01001023.1-human-gut-metagenome-genome-assembly--contig:-NODE-1023-length-16053-cov-9.486877_pt1 | contig 16053 bp, 13 predicted proteins | sample MGYA00242770_ERZ504601 | MGnify/ENA primary metagenome ERZ504601 (study PRJEB26092, sample SAMD00036305) | human gut metagenome | host: Homo sapiens | study: EMG produced TPA metagenomics assembly of...
AGAGGATCACCGCCATGAACTGGAAGATGCTGCCGGCGAGCACCCACAAGTGGAAAACACTGTGCAGATAGCGCACGTTTTTGGCGATATAGAACGGCACGCCCACGGTATAGCACACGCCGCCGACAGCGAGCAGGGCAAGCGCGACGGGGTTCAGCAGTGCCACAAGCGCGGGCAGCTTAAAGACAACGAGCCAGCCCATCAGCAGATAGACCAGGCCGCTTACCCAGTGCGGCTGGCGCTCGCGCATAAAGCACTCGAGAGCAATGCCGATAATGGCGATGGCCCATACGGCGAAGAACAGCGCAGCGCCGCCGTCGTTTGCGAGCGTGATGAGGCAAAACGGCGTATAGCTGCCGGCTATGAGCAGGTAGATGCAGCTGTGGTCGATGATGCGGAACACGCGCTTGGCGCGCGCGGGTTGAATCGCATGGTAGAGCGTGGAGGCTAGGTACTCGAGGATGATGCTGACGCCATAGACAATTGCCGCGGCCATGTGGGCCGGGCCACCGCCGCGCAGGGCAGCGAATACGATCAGGAGCACCAGGCCCGCGATACCCAGCAGACAGCCGACACCATGGGTGACGGAGTTCATGATCTCCTCGCCCACCGTGTAGTGCGGAACGGCCGCGGCCTTGGGTCGCGGCTTGGAACTGTCGCTCGAATCGGACATGTCGGTTACATCCTCCAACGTAAAGAGTTCTCAACACTATATCAAAGCGTCTGGGTGCGTGCGAAATTTGCACCATACGTGACCCTTTGTTTACCCATTCTTTGCCTGTTGACGCATCAACGGCGAACGTCCATAATGCGCTTGCATTAAATGTTGATGCATTAACATCTTATAGGAGAATACCGCATGGCTCAAAACGCACATTCCCATCGAAAGCTCAAGATAGCCGGCATCGTTGCACTGGTGGTTGTCATTGCGCTGCTCGGATTTGCCGGCAACTTTCTGTTTGACTTCGCGCTGAATCCCCGCGCGCCATACACCATGAAGATGATGCAGGACGGCAAGGACGACAAAGAAAGTGAGCAGCCGGATGCCGAGGGAACCGAGGCGCGGGCATGGTTTAAAGAGAACCGCGAGAGCAGCAGCCTCACCGCAGATGACGGAACCGAACTTGCCGCTTTGTATTTTGCCGCCCCAGAGAGCACGCACAATTACGCTATCTGCCTACACGGATACACCGATGAGCCCATCGGCATGGCCCGATACGTCAAACGATTCCACGACCGCGGCATGAACGTACTCGCACCCGCCGCCCGCGCCCACGAGCGCTCCGGCGGCGACTATATCGGCATGGGTTGGCCCGAGCGGCTCGATGTCGTTGCATGGATTGGGCGGATCGTTCAGGCTGACCCCGAGGCGCGCATCCTGGTCTTTGGCGAGTCGATGGGTGCGGCAACCGCCATGGACGTCGCGGGGGAATCTCTGCCCGCAAACGTGAAATGCATTATCGAGGACTGTGGTTATACGAGTGTTTGGGACGAGTTTTCTCTGCAGCTCAAGGACGTGTTCGGGCTGCCCAGCTTTCCCTTGCTCGATGTAGCAAACTTGGTGTGCAACGTGCGCGCGGGCTACGACTTTCATAAGGCGAGCAGTGTGGAGCAACTCAAACACGCGACGGTTCCCATGCTGTTTATCCACGGCGACCAGGACACCTTTGTGCCGTACGACATGCTCGACCAAAACTACGACGCGTGCGCCAGCAAGGTCAAGCAAAAGCTCACCATCCATGGCGCCACCCACGCCAAGAGTGCGCAAGTTAACCCCGAGCTCTACTGGAACACGGTCGACGACTTCCTCGACGAGTATTTTTAGGCAAATAGTACGGTTTACTGGTCTATCTGACCCCTAGCACTTCCGAAAATCCGCCCGCGAGCGCTGTGCTCGCGGGCGGATTTTGCTTGAATTAAGCCACGAATGCGCTTGATATGTCCAATAGCTAGGCGCTATTTGACCTCGATGAGCTCGTACTTGCTCGTGCCCAGGCCGATCTTCTCGGCATGCGCGATGCACGCGCGCCAGTCGGTGTCGGGATGCGTGATGCAGAAGGGATCCTTGGCCTGCTCGCCCTCCAGATGCTCGTGATTATGCTCCATCTTGGCCGCGCTGTCAGTAAGCTCGGTGTTAGGCAGCGGCTCGGACGCCAGGACGGCGTCGGCGCAGGCCTGGTCGATGGCGACCGGGTCGAAGCTCGCGAACATGCCGATGTCGTTGACGATGGGCGTGTCGTTTTCGGGATGGCAATCGCAGTTGGGACTGATGTCCATGGCGAGCGAAATATGGAAACTGGGGCGATCCTGGACAATGGCCTTCGTATACTCGGCGATCTTGTAGTTGAGGACGTCGGCCGCGGCATCATAGTCGGGCTTGATGCAGTCCTGGTTGCGCGCCGCAATGCAGCGTCCGCAGCCCACGCAGCGATCGTGGTCGATGGCAGCCACGTGAACCGTGCGGGTGCTGCCGTTGGCAAGCTCGCGCTCACGCGTACCGTCAAACGTGATGGCGCTGTGCGCGCAAATCTTCTCGCAGGCACGGCAACCTACGCAGTTGGTAGTATCGACGCTCGGCTTGCCGGCGGCATGCTGCTCCATCTTGCCGGCACGGCTGCCGCCTCCCATGCCCAGGTTCTTCATGGCGCCGCCAAAGCCCGCCTGCTCATGGCCCTTAAAGTGCGTAAGGCTGATCACGATGTCGGCATCCATGAGTGCCTGGCCGATCTTTGCCTCGCGCACGTACTCGCCGCCCTCGACCGGAACGAGTGCCTCGTCGGTGCCCTTGAGGCCGTCTGCGATGATGATCTGGCAGCCCGTGGCATACGGGGTAAAGCCGTTCTGGTAGGCGGTATCGATGTGCTCGAGCGCGTTTTTGCGGCTACCGACATAGAGCGTGTTGCAGTCGGTGAGGAAGGGCTTGCCGCCCAGCTCCTTGACGACATCCGCGACGGCGCGGGCGTAGTTGGGGCGCAAAAAGCTCAGATTGCCCAGCTCGCCAAAGTGAATCTTGATGGCGACGAACTTGTTCTCAAAGTCGATCTGCTCGATACCGGCGCGGCGAATGAGGCGCTTGAGTTTGTCGAGCTGGCTCTCGCGAGCATGCGTGCGCAGGTTGGTGAAGTACACCTTAGCGGGTGCTGCGGGTGCAGTTGCGGTCATAGATCTATCCCCTCGGTCTATATGGCGTTACAGACATAGAGGATGGTACCCGTTGAAGTAGGGTCGAAGTCAAGCGCAACACCGAGTCGTTAGGCACTCATTGGGGACGGACTTAAATGAGTGCCTCTCTTCCGGCAGTTGGGGACAGTCCTTGCCAGCCCGGCCGGCGAGCCGGCGAATCGGCAAAGACTGTCCCCAATGGCTAGTCGTTTAAGAACGTCCCCGATGACTACTCCTGCACCTTGAGGGCCTCGGCCAGGCTGACGCGCTTGATAGAGCGCGTGTGTAGCAACGCCACGACCAGGTAGGTCGCAAAGCCAATGCCGACGCATGCCGCCATGGACCAGGTCGGCACGTAAATCTCGATATTGCCGTTATAGGCGAGCAGCATAGAGCGGAAGATGGCCGTGAGCGAGCCGATGATCACCGGCAGGCTCAGCACGAGCGACGCCGCCACGCACAGCGTGATCGAGCGGATGTACAGATGCGAGATCTCGCTATCTCGATAGCCAAAGACTTTCATATAGCTGATCGAACGGGCGCTGTGGTCGATCACGGCCTTGGTCAGCAGGTACATAAACAGCAGGAAGATAAACACCGCGAGCCCGACCATCATGCCGATCATTTTGCTCATCATGCCGATGAACTGGTCGCCCACGGCGCGCATGTCGTCGGGCGTGGTGTCGCCGGCAAAGTAGCGCGCGTCGAGGTCGAGCTTCTCGTCGCTCACATAGCCGTTAAAGTAGGCGGCATCGTTGTCGAACAGCTCGTTAAAGTCATCGATACTCATATAGATATTCATGTCCGACTTGGAGCCCCAGGCATAGTCCTTGCCCGCGTACTCAAGGGAATACTGCTCGCCCTCGTACTTATCGCTGAGTGTGACCTTCTGGCCCTCGCTCCAGCCAAACTTGTCGAGCAGGCCGCCGCCAAAGACAACGCGGCCGTCGCCGACGTCGAGGTCTTTCCAATAACGCGAATCGGATGAAATGCCGTAGACGGAAATCGTCTCCTCACCATTACCATCGCCACGGTCGTATTGCAGCTGGTAAACGGCGTATTTCTCGGCCTGCGCGATTGCGCCCGCGCCGTTGTCGGTCGTATTGACCGGATGGATATCGTCGTTGTCAGTGTCGATCTTAGAGGCCTTGTCGATCAGGTCGATAGCCTCATCGCGGTCGCAGCCGAGGGCATAGGCCAGGTCGTCGAGGCGCGCATAGAGCGCATCCTTCTTGTCCTGAACGCTTGCGAGCGCGTCCTGCGCCGCGGCCAGGCTCTCGGCAGACGGAGAGCTGGCTACGGCATCGGCTGCCGTCTGCGCCGCATCGGCCGCGTCGTCAAGCTCGTCATCGGCATCCTGGGCGGCAGAAAGCAGCGCGCCGTCAATCGACTGCAAGCGCTCGAGCGCCGACCACTGCTCGCGCTCCTCGACAGTGCCCTCGAGCTCCAGCGGAGCCTTGAGCGTGTACTGGTGCTCGGCGACCAGGCTCGTCTCGAGATTGTCCGCATAGTGCGTCATCGTGGGCAGAATCGCCAGGCCAAAGAGCAGTAGCAGCGAGGCAAACGCGATGCCCACGAAGAGCGTGGCGAAGTTGCCCAGATTGCGCAGGAAGATACGCAGGCGGAAGCGGGAAACAAAACCCATGCGCTCCGGCAGCTGCAGGCCGCGCTTGGTGCCCGATTTGCCGCTCGCCTCGTGACGAAGGAACTGCAACGGCGTCTTGCCCATCTTGCGAAGCAGACCCACCAGCGTGATGAGGATGAGCGCGGCGGCGGGAACCACGGCACACTTCACAAAGATCTCCCAGCTCCAGTACACCTGGAAGGGCGGCAGGCTGTACGAGCCGTAGTAGAGACCGCGCATGGGCTCGGTAAAGAACGCAACGCCGAACGCGGTGCCCAAAAGCGCCGCGAGCACGCCCACGATGGCGGGAAGTGCCAGGTAGTGCAGCACGATCTCGCGGCGGCGATAGCCGCTGGCGAGCAGCGTGCCGATGATGGCGCCCTCCTCCTCGATGGTGGCGTCGGTGAGCACCACAAAGACGAACGCCATGATCACGATGATGATGTCGAGCAACGTCATCCACATCATGGAGTCGCCGTCCACGTCGTCGCGCGCATAGCCAATGCCCTGGTTGGAATCGGCATCGATCAGATCGTCCACGCGCGCATTGGCATCGGTCAGCGCCTCGACCATATCCTGCTCGGCATCGATGCGGTCCGCGGTGGGGAGGTCGCGATCGGCAAAGGTGAAGGAGTAGGTGTAGGCAGGTGCACCACCGGCATCCTCGAGCGCGGCAAAGCCGGCGTCGGTGACCTCGGCCACACCATAGGTGATGGTGTTCACCGTAAAGTCCGAATTGTTGAGGAACAGTGCCTGGCTATCGGGCTGGGTCATGATGCCGCAGATGGTGTAGGTGCGGCCCTCAAGCTCAACCTTATCGCCCACGACAAGGTCGTTGTTGGTGGCAAAAACGCGGTCGATAGCCACCTCATCGTCCGTCTTGGGCTGCCTGCCTTCGCAGTAGGACGCAATGTCAACCTTGGTGCGATGCGCGTAGGTGCGCAGGGTGCGCTTGGTGCCGTCGTCGCCAGCCGCCTTTTTGATGATGGCGTCGATGGAGAAGTTCTTGTAGAACGTAACGCCGCCGACGTCCTCAGCCGCGTCTTCGGCAGCCTTGAGCTGATCTTTGGTGGCCTCGAAGGAGGTAGTCACGCGGCCGTCCTCGATCGTGTACGCATCGCGCATGTCGTCAATGAGGCAGCCGATGGAATGCGCCGCGAGCAAAAAGCCCGACGTGAGGGCGATGCTTCCGCACATAAGCAAAAAGATGCCCAGGTACTTGCCGATATTGCGGCGCAGCTCGCGCGGGAGTCGTTTTGCGAGAGGTGTCATGGCGCCGCCTACCAATCGAGCTCGGCGGCCGCGACGGGCGACTCGCTGAGCTCGTCCTCGACGATGCGCCCGTCGCGCAGGCGCAGCACGCGATTGGCCATGCGCGCGATGGCGGCGTTGTGGGTGACGATGATGATGGTGCAGCCGTAGGTGCGGTTGACGTCCTCCATGAGCTGCAGGATTTCCTTGGATGTCTTGTAGTCGAGCGCGCCCGTGGGCTCGTCGCACAGCAGCAGGCCCGGATTTTTGACGAGCGCACGGCCGATGGCGCAGCGCTGCTGCTGGCCGCCCGAGACCTGGCGCGGAAACTTGTTGCGGTGCTCGTAGAGGCCCAGCGAACGCAGCAGATCGTCGACGTCGAGCGGTTTTTTGGACAGGTGCGCCGTGACCTCGATGTTCTCCTTGATGGTCAGATCGGGCACCAGGTTGTAGAACTGAAAGACAAAGCCCAGCTCGCGGCGGCGGTACTCGCCCAGATCGGCGGGTTTGAGCACCGTGAGGTCGCAGCCGTCCACCATGATGGAGCCGCCGTCGGCATCCTCCAAGCCGCCGATCAGGTTGAGAAAGGTCGACTTGCCCGAACCCGAGGGCCCCAGCATGACGCAGATCTCGCCGCGGTTGATGGACGTGTCGATGCCATCGAGTACCGTCAAGCGCGCATCACCGTCGCCGTAGTGTTTCTTGAGCCCGCTGACCTGGACATAGGCTTGCTTTGTCGACATGCTATCCCCCGTTGTTAGCCTTCTGCTACTTTTCTAAGCTAATAGTAAACCACGGTGAACTATTTTTAAGCGACAGGCGCAACTTTTTTCCAAACCAGTCATTGGGTACTTACTCATTAGGGGACAGACTTAAATGAGTGAAATCGCTCATTTAAGTCTGTCCCCAATGAGTGCCGGCAGGAAAGGAACGTCCCCAAGTGCCGACATATTGGGACAGTCCTTGCCAGCCCGGCCGGCGAGCCGGCGAATCGGCAAAGACTGCCCCCAGCGACCAGTCGTTTAAGAACGTCCCCAATGACTAGGTGGCTAGGCGTGGGATTTGGCGCGTGCGAGGGCTAGGCCTACGGCGGCGATGGCGGCGGCGAAGAGCACCGTGACGCCTAGGTCGCAGGCGATGTCGCCCAGCACGGCAGACGTCAGGTCCGAGGCAAGCGCCTTGCCGATCGCGTCGTTCACCCAATACGTCGGCACAAAGTGCGCCACCGTCTGCACGGCCGAGCCCATGAGCGACAGTGGCATCCAGGCGCCGCCCAAAAACGTCATGAGCATGCCGAGCAGGTTGCCCACACCGTTGAGCAGCTCCTCGCGCGCGCCCAGGCTCGACAGCGTAAAGCCAACGGCCAGCGGCGTGCACGCCAGGGCAAACGTTGCCGCCAGCGCCAGGCACACGCGACCCACGCCGACCTCGGCAACCGCGCTGGCAAAGCCCACGACGCCCATCATGCTCGACACGAGCCAGATGCAGACGGCGAGCACGGCGGCGGCCGCGAACACAGCGAGCGAACGCTGGCGCTCAGAGACCGGGCTGGCATCCATGCGGCGCACGCGCTCGGGCTCGTTCATGCCCGAAAACACCAGTCCCACCGACACGATGACCGACGAGATGATCGCGTACGCGCCAAAGTTGAAGTACGACTCGAGCGTGGTAGCAGCAGTCGAGTCGACCTTGACCTGCTCGATCTGGACCTCCGCGCGCTTTGCGGCCGCGTGCTCGGCGGCCCTTGCGACGTCACCGTTGGAGGCAGCGGGTTCAAGCGCCGCCGCAGCGCCCGCGAGCGAGATCCAGCGCGAGGCCTCGGCAGACGAAAGCGCCGCCGCCATGGTGCCGGAACCATAGGTCACGTCGAGCTTGGGCAGGGCCTCCCCCGCACGGGCGGCTGCAACAAGATCGTCCTCAAACCCCTCCGGGATAAAGAACACGCAATCGGCACTGCCCTTGGCGCTGTTGCTCTTGGAGAGCGCGTCGGCAAGGTCGTATGTGTCGTCGCCGACGCCCGTGACCAGGTCAAAGCGTGAGCCCAGGTGCTTGGTAAGCGCCCGCGAAAGGTCGCTATTGTCGCGGTCGACCACGATCACGTTGGTGTCGTAGGGCTTGTACTCGGTAAGCTGCGACGAGTTCCAGCTCACCGAAGCCGCGATGAATACGCCCATGAGCGAGATGAACACCGTATAGATGAGCAGGTAGAACGGGTGCGCCAGCGCCATGCGAAGCGCGGTCTTAAAGGTGCTCATAGCGGCTCCTTCCAAAGATCAGCGTAGCGGCGGCGACAAACACCAGGGCCATCAGGACGAGCGCGCCGGCGCGAACAGCGAAGGGCCCCAGGTCCTCAAAGAAATACAGGCGATTGAACATGTCGCAGATGAGCTTGACGGGGTTGAGCCAGCACTCGACCGGACAAGCGCGGGCGACGTCGTCGGCAAGCGCCATCGCCGGCTCGCCGTAGAGGCCGGCGAACAGGGCGCACGTGGTGGCAAAGCCCGTGAGGATGCCCGACTTGGATGCCTTGCCGCCCTTAACGGGAAGCGTGCCCACAAAAAGCCCCAGGCCCGTGGCGGCAAGCGCGGATGCAGCCCCGCCCAGCAGGCACAACCCCTCGCGCCCGCCAAAGTCGACGCCCACGACCAGGCGCACGTAGCCGATCGCAACCGCCATCGATGCAAAGGAAACCAGCCACGAGCCGACAAAAATGTCGGCCAGCGACGCCGTCTTGGAAAGACCGCCCACGCAGCGGCGCGCGCCAAGGCCCGACAGATTAGGCTGCAAATCGACGACGCCCAAGGCGGCAAACTCGGCAGACATCATCGCGACCAGGCCAAAGAGCGCGTAGTAGTAGATGACCGTGCCATCGGGCGTGGCACGAGTCAGGCTCACGCGGCGGGTTCCGCCCTCGAGCGACAGGGCGTGCGCAACCGCCGCCGGATCGGCGAGCGCCGCCGGGTTGTCCTGGGCAATCTGGCGCATGAGCTCGACATTTTGTGTATACGAGCTTGCCACCGTTTCAAGGATGCTGCGGTCGGTGAGCACCGACGAGGCGCGCGAGCTGTCGTAACTCGACAGCAGCGTGAGCCTGGGCGTGCCCGCGGCATCAACCGTATAGATGCCCGCGACCTCGCCGGCCTTGAGCGCTTTGCGCGCGACAGCCAAGTCTTCGTACTCGCTCACATCGAGCAGCTGATCGTCGCCTTCCTTGGCAAGCGAGGTCGCCACGCCCTTAAAGGTCGAGGCGTCCCAGGCCTCATCCGCTACGACGGCCACCGGCACCGGGTCGACCTTGCCGTCGGAGCTGAGGTTCGCAAACATAAATATGAACATCGTTGAAAGCGCAATGGGAAAGATCGCGCCCCAGACCCATGTACTCGGTCGACGCAATAGCGTCTTGAGCGTGGTGATGATGGTGTTGAACATGGCTGCCCCCTAGTCACGCAGCTCGCGGCCGGTGATCTCGAGGAACACGTCGTTGAGGGTCGGTGGCTCGCTCCACACGCGGCCGAGTGCCACGTCGGCGGCGCGCAGCGTGTCGAGGATGTCCACCAGGTTGTGCGGGCTCGCCTCGCAGGTGCAGACGAGCTCGCCGCCGGAAAGCTCAACGCTGAGCACGTGCTCGAGGGCGCGCAGCCGCTCGACCGTGGCGGGCTCGACGGCGCCGACCTCGACAGTCACGCGCTCGCCCATCTGGATCATGCGCTTGAGCTCGTCGTTGGTGCCCTGTGCCAGCACGCGCCCGCCGTCCATGATCATGATGCGGCTGCAGATCTGCTCGACTTCCTCCATGTAATGGCTGGTATACACCACCGTGGCGCCCTCGTCGCGCAGGCGGCAGATGCCCTCCAGGATGGCGTTGCGGCTCTGCGGGTCGACCGCCACCGTGGGCTCGTCAAAAAAGATGAGCTCGGGCTTGTGTGCGATGCCGCAGGCAATGTTGAGGCGGCGCGCCAGGCCACCCGAGAGCTTGCCGGGGCGGAACTTGGTAAAGTCGCCCAGGCCGACAAAGTCGATCGCCTCGTCCACGAGCGCGCGGCGGCGCTTGCGGTCGCTGACGTAGAGGCTGCAAAAATAGTCGATGTTCTCACGCACGGTGAGCTCGTCGAACACCGCCACTTGCTGTGGGACCACGCCGATGCGGCGTTTGAGGTCGTAACGCGTGGGCGTCATGGGCTCGCCGAACAGCTCGATGGTGCCTTTGTCGTAGGTGAGCAGCTGCAAAATGCAGTTGATGGACGTGGTCTTGCCCGAGCCGTTGGGGCCGAGCAGTCCAAAGATTTCGCCGGGGGCGATGCTCAGGTTAAAGTGGTCGAGCGCGATAAGATCGTCATAGCGCTTGACGAGGTTTTCGACGTGGACGATGTCTGTCATGAGGCGGCCCTTCTGTTGATCGTGGCCCGGTACGATTGCATCATCGCAGGAGTGGGCGGCGCGCACCAGTGAGCTTTGTCACGAGTACGAGGGGGCGGAGGCGAAACCCCCGCTCGCGCGAGCGATCGACGCCGCTTTGCCGCGCGGGAGGAATGTCACGGTTGCCCCGGGCGGCGCCTCCCCCGCGCGCAGCATCGCGTACAATACCCGTATGAACAGGCTTTTCGACAAATCGATTGTGCTGGCGTGCTGTATTGCGGCCGCCATGGGTCTTGCCGTGGACGCTCGTCTGGTTGTGGCGTTTTGCCTTGGCGTTATAGCCACCTCGGCGTCGGAAGTCGCACGAGAAGAACACGCCCATCGCGCGAGCGAGGCCGCGAGCTACGCTTACATCATCGCTGCCGTCTTCGTGCCGCCATTTATGCCGTTCGCACCCCTTGCCTTCTATGACATCGCGCGACGCGTGCGCCGTGAACGCATCTGGCCCGCGCTGGCGATTGGCGCCGTGTTTGTCTGCGCGCTTGTCGCGGACCTTCGTGGCGGCGTGCTCACCACCCGAACGCTGTTGCCAACCGCCATCCTTTCGATCGCCGCCACGTTGCTGTCGCTGCGCACCGCGCAGCTGGAGCGCGAACAGGAACGCATGCGTCGCACCCGCGACAAGCTGCAAGAACGCGCCCTGGCACTCGAGGCACGCAACCGCGACCTCGCCGACCGCCAGGACTACGAAGTCGAGCTCGCAACGCTCGCCGAACGCGCCCGCATCGCGCGCGAAATCCACGATAACGTGGGCCACCAGCTCACGCGCGCTTCGCTCCAAACCGAAGCCTTGCGCGTGGTCCACGCCAACGAGCCCGGCGTCGCCGCCGATTTCGCCGATGTCAAACGCACGGTTGACGAGGCGCTCCAGCTCGTGCGCGCCAGCGTCCACGCGCTCAACGACAACGCCGTCGACCTTTCCGTGCAGCTCGAACGCATCGTTGAAGGCGCGCGCTCGGACGGCGGCCCGCAGATTGAGCTTGAAGTTATGACTGAACATACGCCCGCAAATGTCGCCAACTGCTTTGCGGCGGTCCTGCGCGAGGCGCTCTCCAACACCATGCGCCACGCTTGCGCCCATGCTGTCACTGTACGATGCATGGAACATCCGTCATTTTACCAGCTCATCGTTACCGACGATGGCACTGGCGGGACCCGGACGGGTGGTCGCGGCGTCGCAGAAGGCATGGGGCTCGTCTCCATGCGCGAGCGCGTCGAGGCGCTTGGCGGAACCTTCACCGCCGGCCTGCGCGCCGGCGCCCCCGGCTGGCGCGTGTTTGCCACCGTCCCCAAACAGCAAGGAGATGACGCCCGATGAGGCTCATAGTTGTCGACGACGACCGCTTGGTAGTCGATTCGCTCAAGATTATCCTGGGCGCCCAGCCGCAGATCGAAGTGGTGGGCACCGGAGCCGACGGCAACGACGCGGTGGCACTTTACGCCGAGCACGCGCCCGATATCGCGCTGCTCGACATTCAGATGCCGGGGCGCGACGGCCTTTCGGCGGCGCGCGAGATCCTTGAGCACGACCCCGCGGCACGCGTGGTGTTTCTGACGACATTCTCGGATGACGAGTACATTGTGTCGGCGCTCAAGCTGGGCGCCCGCGGTTACCTGATCAAGACCGATGTCGCCGCCATTCCGCCAGCGTTGGCGCAGGTCATGGATGGCAAACGCGTGCTCGAGGGCAAGGCGATCGAAGATGTCGATTTTGATGGGGCGAACGCTGAGGCCGGTGCGACTTGCCGGCCCGCGGCCTTTGCCGGTCTGACCGACCGCGAGTTCGAAGTCGCCGAGCTCATCGCCCGCGGCCTCGATAACAAGGAGATTGCCGCCACGGCTTATATGGGAAAAGGCACGGTGCGCAACCACATCAGCTCGATCCTGGCCAAAATGGGCCTGCGCAACCGCACCCAAATCGCCATCGCCTACCTGCGAGGGTAATTACCCAACGGCCGACCGCTCCGGCATAGCAAAATGGCTGCCATCGATTTAATGCCATTTCAAAACTATGTCGGTTTACTACGATGAATCGCCCACCTTCGACCACGGCAAATTGCGCGCTTCCAAAACCGCAGGTAGAACGCTTGCGATATTTAGAAAAATGCAGTCATGGTCGGGAATGTCGAGTTCATCGTAGTAAACCGGCATAGTTTTGTTCGGGCGGCCCTGCACGAGCGCCTCCGCAAGCCTCGCGAGACCAAAATGATCCGTTTTCCTCCGTTCCCAAGGGATCAGCTGGAACCGCTCGCCACGAAACCTGCCCATCTACTACGTTTGACTCGATACCCCCGACCATACCCCCGTTTTCCGGAAAACCGCAGGCGTTCTACCTGCGGTTTTGTTTTCACATTTTTTGCCGTGGTTGGGGATTGGCGCCCAAAAGTAGTAAATGGGCCCATTTCGTGGCAGGCGGGTCATTTTCGGGCTGGACGGGTCGCGTGGCGGCCCGCACACGCGTTCACGCGCGGGGCCGGTGGGGCATTTTTGCCCCACCGGCCCCTATTCCAGTTCTATTCCAGCGCTATTCCGGTTTGGTTTCTACTGTGGGAGTCTTGTCCGCTGCGACTGGAGTGCGGGCGGTGTCCATAGTCAGGCAGTGCTTGGGGCAGCTCTCGATGCACTCACCGCACACCACGCAGGCATACGGGTCAATCGACCACGTTCCGCCCTTGCGATCGACCGCAAGTGCACCCGCCGGGCAACGGCGCGCGCACATGCCGCAGCAGATGCACACGTCCATATCGTTGACGATATGCCCGCGCAGGCGCTCGGGTGCCGCGAGCTTCTCCTGCGGATAGCGCACCGTTACCGGCTGCTTGACCATAGAACCCAAGGCCGTCTTGGCAAATGTCAGCAAACTCATGCCGTGCCTACCTTTCCGTGCAGCTAATGCAGGGGTCGATGGTCAGGATAATCATGGGCACGTTGGCAATGAGCACGCCCTGCAGCGCATGCGTCAGACCCGCCAGATTTTGCGACGTCGGCGTGCGCACGCGAAAACGGTCCAAGTTCTTGGTGCCGTTGCCGCGCACATAGTAATACGCCTCGCCGCGCGGCTGCTCAATCACAACCTCGCCGCGCGCGCCGTCGGCTGGCGTAAGCTTGGTGCGCCCACCGATACCGTCGTGCGGAATCTTGCCCACAAGCTCCTTGATGATGTCCATAGCCTGCGTGACCTCGGCGCAACGCACCTGGCAGCGGGCATAGCAGTCGCCATCGGTAGCGACAATTGGCTCAAACGCAGCCAGATCCGCATAGGCGCCGTCGCCAAACATGCGCACGTCATAGTCCACGCCCGAGGCGCGCCCAAACGGGCCGACCATCGAAAGCTCCAGCGCGTCCTTCTTGCTGATCACGCCCACGCCATGCAGACGCTCGCCGCAGCTGTCGTCGTCCAAAAACGTATGCACCAGGGCCTCGTAGTCGGGGCGCATGGCGTCGAGCGTCTGGACAATGCCCGCCAGCTCGGAGTCCTCGATATCGTGCTTAAGGCCGCCGATCTCGTTAATCGACAGAATCACACGCCCGCCGCACGTGCGCTCAAAGATCTTGAGAATCTGCTCGCGCAGGGTCCACGACCGATAGAACAGCGCCTCAAAACCAAAGGCGTCGGCGAGCAGGCCCAGCCACAGCAGATGCGAGTGGATGCGCGAAAGCTCGTGCAGAATGGTGCGAATATACTGCACGCGGCCGGGCACCTCGATGTCGAGCATGCGTTCGCAGGCGCTGGCATAGCCGCAGCTGTGGCCCACGGCGCAAATGCCGCAGATGCGCTCGGCGATGTAACCAAACTGATGCATGTCGCGCTTTTCGGTGAGCTTCTCGAGTCCGCGGTGCACAAAGCCGATCTGCGGAATTGCCTCGATGACACGGTCGTCCTCGATCACCAGGTCCAGATGAAGCGGCTCGGGCAGCACCGGGTGCTGCGGGCCAAACGGAATAACGGAGCGATGTGCCATGGACCTTACGCCTCCTTTTTCTGCTTGTCGCGGGCGGCCTTGGCGGCAAGCGCCGCGCGGACCTTGACCGCTTTCTCGGGATCCATGGCGGCGAGCTTTGCTTCCATCTCGGCAGCCTTGAGCGCGGCCTTCGCAGCAGCCTCATCGTGCTGAGCATCGGAGCCGGCAGTCACAGCGGGCTGAGCAGCGGTGCCCGCGGCATCGCCGGCGCTCGCAGCGCCCTCCCCCGCAGCGGCCGTGGCAGCGGCAGCCTTCTCGGCCGCGGCCTTGCGCGCCTTGGCCTCGGCGGCCGCGCGGACCTTCATGGCCTTCTCGCGCGCGGCCTTCACCTCGGGCGTGATAACGCTCATGGGCTCGGCAGTCGAGACCTGGTAAAAAAAGCCCTTAAAGTCGATCTGCATATCGGTAATGGCAAGATCAAACAGATCGTGCGCTTCGTTTTCAAACGGGAATACCGCCGGATAATACGAGCTGATGGACGGAATCTCCTGGTACTGGTCGATGCCCTCGACTACCAGGTTCTCAATCGCATAGCTGCCGTCCTGCACAATATGCTCCTGAGCAGCTCGAACGTTGATAAACGTATAGACCAAGCGATACGAGCCGTCGTCGACGTTGCGCTCGGCGTGCATTTGCACAAAGCGCGCACCGACGCCCTTGAGCGCCTGGACATGCGACAGGAGCTCGTCGATCCCAACGGTGGTATAGATAGCCTTTTGCATTACTCGGCCTCCTTTGCAGCGGCGGGCGCGGCGGACTTCCCGGCGGACACATCGGCTTCGCCACCGCCACCGGCACCGTCAGTCCCGGCCCCCGCAGCCACAAACCCGTCCTCGCCCAGCTCAACGCCGCCGTCCCAGGTAGCGGCACCGCCCACGGTGAGCGGATCGCCGCCGGCGCGCATCACGGCCTCCTTCTGGTCCAAGATGCCGCACGCCTCAGCGATGGCATCGATCACGGTCTCGGGGCGAATGGCGCACCCGGGCGCGTACACGTCCACGGGAATCGCGCGGTCCACGCCGCCGATCACGTTATAGGCATCGCGAAACACGCCGCCCGAGCATGCGCAGATACCGCAGGCCACCACGCACTTGGGCTCGAGCATCTGGTTGTAGATCTGGCGCACGACGGGCAGGTTCTGGGCATTGACCGAGCCCGTCACCAAAAAGATGTCCGCATGCTTGGGGTTACCGGTGTTGACCACACCAAAACGCTCCGCATCAAACAGTGGGGTGAGCGAGGCCAGCACCTCGATATCGCATCCGTTGCAGCTCGAGCCGTCGTAATGAATAACCCACGGCGAGCGCGACATTTTATGATCCATGGATGCCACCTCCTAAATAAACACGTCGACGAGGATGGGCATAAGGTTGAGCAGGCCAAACACCAGCGCCACGCCCCATCCGAGCTTAAAGCAGCTGCGCCAGGTGCTGCGGGCGAAGGTGTTATCGATCAGCACCTCGACAAAATACGTCGCGACCATCACGACCAGGGCGACCAGCCAGCTCACGGGGTTGTCCCAAACAAAGAACATGCCCACCCACATCAAAAACAGCACGGTCTCGCACCAGTGCATAAGGGTCATCTTGGCCAGCGTGCCGCCGCTCATCTCGGTGGCGACGCCCTGGACAATCTCCT
>ENA-OQDC01001026-OQDC01001026.1-human-gut-metagenome-genome-assembly--contig:-NODE-1026-length-15978-cov-4.609425_pt1 | contig 15978 bp, 20 predicted proteins | sample MGYA00242770_ERZ504601 | MGnify/ENA primary metagenome ERZ504601 (study PRJEB26092, sample SAMD00036305) | human gut metagenome | host: Homo sapiens | study: EMG produced TPA metagenomics assembly of...
GGTGATGAGATTGTTTTTTTACAAGTTTTACACTTCTTCGTTTTTAGTGTCATTTTTTTCCTCCGTTTCGATTTTTGCTGTTTCAGCATTACTTAAATTAGTGTCACTAGTTTGGTTGAATTCAATTAATTTAGTATTTACATTAATAAATAAGTCAATATTGTTTTTTGAGTAGCTGTAATGATTATGAATTAATTCTAACAAACTTACTTTTGGGATACTATTATTCTTTATCCATTTTAATTCTTTTACATAAAGAAGTTTTTTGGCTAGTTCTTTCAAATAATTTGTTTTGTATGGAATATTTTGTTTAGAAACTAATTCCATCGAACCTTGAAAAGATAGTAGCCGATCATGGGCCATCCCCTCATTATTTAGTGTTAAATCGATATAAATTTGCATACCAACAATTTTAGTCATAATTTCTATGTCTTGAAGTAAAAAATTCAGCATGTGTTTGTAAAGAGGCTTGACAGTATGTTGGTTGGCTGATTTTCTTAATAATTTCATCTCTATTTGAAATTATATCGGATTTAATAGCACTTACTGATTCTTCAAATAATGTATTTGCATCCTTTAGTGACTTAACTTTTTCTCTGAAATATTTGCTATTGTTGGCTTCTATAACTTTTGTACGAGCTGAATAAAATGGAGCTAGTATACTATTGTTTCTTTCCCATCTAATCTGATAATCTTGATTTTCTTTGATATCTAACAGTAAGTTATAGATTTGTTTAAGTTGAGCTTGAGCGATTAGATCACTAGGAACTTGATTTTCGTTGTTATTGGTCATTTTCCTTAATGTCAAATCTTCAACACGATTCTTCTGATCGGTTGTGTCTACAATTACAGCTCTAAGATTTCCTTCTACTTTTCTAGATTCCCCAATTTTATAAGCGCCCTCTTGAAGTTTCGCTTTGGTGTCAGGAGCTAGACTGTCAAAGTCAACCTCATATAGAGTAGCATTATTGAAATCTAGTATTTTAGTGTTAGGATTAAGATATTGGCTTGAAAAGTTGAATGGGGGGTTCCTTTAGTATCAAATAAGTTTAAGATATCAAATGGGAAACTTTCTTTAATCATGTTGGGGAGAGCTTGTTCAAAAGGACTACTTATTTCAAAGATATCTGTTGTTTTGATATCTATCTCATTTTTAAATAAATCAAAAGATTGTAAGTTTTTTTGATTAATTCTTCTTTTTGCTTTTCTGATTTAGCAACTTCGTTCATTAGATCACCTAGTCATTTTTGTATTAATTATAACATTTAGTATTGATTTTAAACGTATCTAAATTAATAATACTAAAAATTAATATTATTAAAACCATCATCAGTGTCCAATGACATAAGTAAATTATTTTGCTGTTTCTACATCAAAAGTGCGGTAGCTAACGACTCCTAGTCCTTTGATATTTGATTCAGAGATGAGGATGGAGCCATCTGATTTGACTTGTTCCATAAAGGCGATGTGGCCATAAGTTGGATCTGCTCCAGTTTGCCCTGGGCTAAAAGATAGAGCGGAGTGTTCGGTTGGGGTATGAGTTGTCTGATACCCTGGGGCATTCATCCATTGGCCACCATTTCCCATATACTTTCCGAAGCTAACACCGACTTCTTTTCCTCGGTTATAGACAAACCAGGTACATTGTCCCCAAGGATAAGACAGTCCTGTGTGGCTTGAGGTATTGATTTCTTTGGTGAGGCTATAGCCTTGTGGGACATCCCCTGTTGTGACACCGCCTCCGTCTCTGGTTTTTCCTGTCGTCTGTTCATGGGCTTTTGGTGTACCTCCATGCTCATCGATATAGGTATCGAGTTTTTGCATGGTTTCAGCACGCCCTTTCCCTAGAGCCAGAGGTATCGGTGAAGTAGACGCCACCATCTGTTGACGTGTTGAGAGAACCACTCGCAAATTTTTGCGCTTTGTCATCTTGGACTTTGAAGATTTCATTTTTATTGCCAATGATGGTCTGCTTTGTGAGTCCAACAACGGCTACTTCATCGTTAAAATTATTGGCATTTTCTGGATTAGAGTCAAATGCGGTTCTGTTGAAAAGTTTTAAATAAAGAATAAAATCCCTTACGGTATCTATGATTTAAGCTGGGATTCCCAATAATACCTTGATTTCAGTACAGACCGAAAACCCGAAGAGAGTGCCTTCTTTTCGGGTTTTCTTATATAATCCTCGGATGGCTTCCATGCCTTTAATCGTGGTAGAGGCAGTGCGTAAACTTCGATAGAATTTATTGTGTCTCTTTACTGGACGATGGTCTTGTTCAATCAAATTATTCAGGTATTTAATGGTACAATGTTCTGTCCCTTGATAAAAGCCCCATATTCTCTTAGTTTCTTAAAGGCACTTGTAATAGAGGGGGCTTTATCTGTGACTACAACCTTCGGTTCATCAAACTGCTTAACTAACCGCTCAAGAAAAGCATAGGCTGTTTGTGTGTCCCGTTTTTTACGTAACCAAATATCCAAGGTTAAACCATCTGCATCGATGGCTCGATACAAATAATGCCATTTTCCTTTAATTTTGATGTATATTTCATCCATTTTCCATGAATAAAGGATTTTTTATTTTTCTTTTTCCAAATTTGATAGAGTAGTTTGCCATATTCTTGCACCCAACGATAAATTCGTCGTATGAGAAACGTTAATGCCACGATCATATAAGATTTCTTGAACTTCACGATAGCTAAGGTTATAACGAAGATAGTAGCCCACGGTTACAATAATCACATCCTGCTGAAATTGCTTTCCTTTAAAATGATTTATCGTCATTCCTCCTGCTATCTTTTTCTATTATTCTACCTTATTTGATAGTAGATTTAAAACTTTGCAACAGAACCGATGTAACCGTTTATTAATCTTTTTTATCATCTATGGATAACATTTTTTTGTTACACTAGGAGTATGAAAAAGGAGATATGATGGAACAGAGCCAAGCTAAAAAGCATGACAATACGATGACTAATAAGATTTTGATGAGGTTGATTGCTCTTGTCGTAGGTTTGCTTTTTCTTGAAATTTTGATTATTCATAGTAAAAATGAGCAGCAAAATGAGTGTTTCAAATCAAGTACAGACAGCACGTATCATGGCTAATGGGGACTTGCTTTATCATGACGGTCTCTATATGAGTGCCTTGCAGGCAGATGGTAGTTATGATTTTACTGAAAATTTTACATATGTGAAGCCATGGTTAAAGCAGGCTGATTTGGTCTTGGGTGATTTTGAGGGAACTATCAATCCTGATTATCCTTTGTCAGGCTACCCTCTGTTTAATGCTCCTCAATCAGTGACGGCAGCTATTAGTGATGCCGGCTATGATGTTATGGATTTGACCCATAATCATATTTTGGACTCTGGTTTAGAGGGAGCTTTTACAACAGCCGATGCATTTAAAGAGGTGGGCATTGACCCTGTTGGTGTTTATGAAAATCCTGTGCGTGATAAGGCGCCTCTGTTTATCAAGAATGTTAATGGCATCAAGGTGGCAATACTTTCTTATGCCTATGGTTTCAATGGCTTGGAGTCAAATCTGACCGAAAAAGAGATTGCGAATCATTTGTCGAATCTTGATGAAAAACGGATGAAAGTAGAGATTGAGCGTTCTGAAAAAGAGGCTGACGTTACGGTTATTATGCCACAGATGAGCGTGGAATATCGTTTGGAACCGACAGATGAACAGGTAAAGCTTTACCATAAGATGATTGATTGGGGTGCTGATATTATTTTTGGGGGCACCCTCATGTGGTTGAGCCGTCTGAAGTGGTTAAAAGGATGGACAGCAAAAACTCATTATTTACTCAATGGGGAATTTTATCTCTAACCAGCGCATAGAGACTATGGATGGTGTGGATAATGCAGCATGGACAGAGAGGGGCATCTTAATGGATGTCACTCTTGAGAAAAAGAATTGTCAAACCACGATTAAGACAGCTCAAGCGCATCCAACCTGGGTTAACCGCACACCTAAGGGAACAATTTCGCCAGAGGGATATCCTTTATATACTTATCAAACCTATATTTTAGAGGATTTCATTAAAGGTAGAAAATACAGAAATAAACTAGATGAAGAAACTAAAGAGCGTATAGATACTGCCTATAAAGAAATGAATGCTCATGTTAATCTAAAATGGAAATAAAGCTAAGATATCGCTAAAATTTGGCGATAATTTTTCTTTATCGACAAGTTACCAACAGACTTATCCACAGGTGTGGATAAGTCTGTTCTCAGTGTTAAACCTTGATTTTCAAGGTTTTATTAGAATTGTATTGTTTTACTTGTTAACAAGTTTATCCACAAGTTGTTGGATTGATAGAGACTGAATTTTATAAACGATACTGGTTAAATGTTGTAGAAACATTCGTTTTTTTCAATAAAAAAGGTGTAATTTCTATAAAAAATAGCGTTTTAATCAAAATATGCTAAATTATATAAAATAAAATGATGGAGGCTTCTCATGAAAGCGATTATTACAGTTGTAGGTAAGGATAAAGCGGGTATTGTTGCAGGTGTTGCGACTAAGATCGCAGAACTTGGTTTGAATATTGATGATATCACTCAAACAATCCTTGATGAATTCTTTACCATGATGGCGGTTGTATCATCGGAAGATAAGAAAGATTTTACACACCTACGTGCTGAATTAGAAGCTTTTGGTGAATCATTAAACGTCAAAATCAATATCCAAAGCTCAGCGATTTTTGATGCTATGCACAACTTATAAGATAGGGGTAGTTGAAAATGGATATTAAACAGGTTACAGAAACCATTGCTATGATTGAGGAGCAGAACTTTGATGTTCGTACTATCACCATGGGAATTTCACTTCTAGACTGTATCGATTCAGATATTGATAAGGCAGCAGAAAAGGTATACAACAAGATTGTTTCTAAGGCTAAGAACTTGGTAGCTGTTGGTGACGAAATTGCGGCTGAACTTGGTATTCCGATTGTTAATAAACGTGTTTCTGTTACTCCGATTTCAATTATCGGTGCGGCGACAGATGCGACAGATTATGTACCGTTTGCTAGGGCACTAGACCGTGCAGCTAAGGAAATTGGCATTAACTTTATTGGTGGTTTCTCTGCATTAGTTCAAAAGGGCTACCAAAAAGGTGATGAGATTCTTATTGATTCTATCCCACGTGCGCTTGCTGAGACTGATTTTGTCTGCTCATCTGTTAATATTGGTTCAACAAAAACTGGTATTAACATGACAGCGGTACGTGATATGGGACGTATCATTAAAGAGGCTTCTGAGGCAGATCCAATGGGTCCAGGTAAATTGGTTGTCTTTGCTAATGCGGTTGAAGATAATCCATTTATGGCAGGTGCCTTCCACGGTGTTGGTGAGGCTGACGTTGTAATCAATGTTGGGGTTTCAGGTCCTGGTGTTGTGCAACGTGCTGTTGAGAAGGTTCCAGGTGAAAGTTTTGATGTTTTAGCTGAAACAGTTAAGAAAACTGCCTTTAAAATCACACGTGTAGGGCAGTTGGTTGGTCAAATGGCTAGCGAACGTCTAGGTGTCGAGTTTGGTATTGTAGACTTGTCTCTTGCACCAACTCCAGCAGTAGGTGATTCGGTAGCTCGTGTACTTGAAGCCATGGGGCTTGAAGTTGTTGGTACGCATGGTACTACTGCGGCTCTAGCTCTTCTTAATGACCAAGTTAAAAAAGGTGGTATCATGGCATGTAACCAGGTCGGTGGTTTGTCAGGTGCCTTTATCCCAGTTTCTGAAGATGAAGGAATGATTGCAGCAGTTCAATCTGGGCATATCAACCTTGAAAAATTGGAAGCCATGACGGCTATCTGTTCTGTTGGTCTAGACATGATTGCCATTCCTGCTGATACGCCAGATACAACAATTGCGGCCATGATTGCCGATGAAGCGGCTATTGGTGTCATTAATCAGAAAACAACAGCTGTTCGTATTATTCCTTATGGTAAGGAAGGGGACATGTTGGAACTTGGAGGTCTTCTTGGTTATGCACCAGTAATGAAGGTAAACAAAGCTTCATCGGCGGACTTCATTGCGCGTGGTGGCCAAATCCCAGCCCCTGTTCACAGCTTTAAAAACTAAATGGATGATAAGTGCTTTACCGGATTGGTAAGGCATTTTCTGATGATTTCGCTAGCTAGATAGTCAGGTGGATTTGTGCTATAATGAGTTCAAAATGACGGAAAGAAGGAGGGGTCATGAGTAAGGTTAAGCTATATATTGCGAGACACGGCAAGACTATGTTTAATACTATTGGTCGTGTTCAAGGTTGGTCTGATAGCCCTTTGACCCCGTTCGGTGAAGAAGGAATTCGTGAACTGGGGGTAGGTCTGAAAGCGGCAGGTATCCCGTTCAAATCTGCTTATTCTAGTGATTCAGGTCGAACTATTCAGACCATGGACATCATTTTACGTGAGACGGGTTTGGAAACTATTCCTTATAAACGTGACAAACGTATTCGTGAGTGGTGTTTTGGTAGTTTTGATGGTGGCTATGATGGCGAGTTTTTTTATGGTGTGTTGCCGAGAACAGTTGCTTTTCAAGGTAAGAATATACATGATGTAACTTATCCTGAGCTTGCCCAGAGTATCCTTGATGTAGATACGGCTGGTTGGGCAGAATCTTGGGAAGTTCTCAGAAAACGTATTATAGAAGGTTTTACAACTATTGCAGAGGATCTTGAAAGGTCCGGTGGTGGTGATGCTTTCGTCGTTAGTCACAATATGACCATTGCAACTTTTGCTTGGTTAATGGATCCTTCTGTCGAGCATCCTCCATTGGACAACGGTTCGGTTACTGTCGTTGCTTATGAAAATGGTATATTCACATTGGAAACACTTGGCGATATGACTTATCGTCAGGTTGGACGAGAGATAATAGAAAAAGACAATGGTAAAAAATAGCTATCCGAGTCGCCGTCTGGCGAAAAAGCAAACCAATTGGTTTTTGGTTATCAGTGGCATCTTGACTGCAATTCTTTTAGTTACAGCAGGACTTTTTTCAGTATTTGGTGTCAGTCGTACGGTCCAACAAACCAATGGATCGTCAGTAACAAAAAATAGTAAGCAAATTACCGATTCGACTCAAAGCAAGGATACAAAAGGACTACCTGATGTATCGCCTAAAGACTGGAAATTGCTTTTGGTAAATCGAGATAATAAGTCTAAAGAGCTTAATCCTGAGCTTGCTAACGTATATGGTGTTTCTGTAGATGCGAGAATTGCGAAAAATGTTGAAGAATTTTTAGCAGCAGCTCAAGAAATTAATCCAAGCTATCATTTGATTTCGGGTTATCGTAGTGTTGCCTATCAGACAGAACTTTATAACAGTTATGTTCAGCAGGAAATGGCTGATGATCCGACTTTGACAGAGTCCCAGGCAGAGAAGAAGGTTCAGACTTATTCACAACCACCGGGTGCTAGTGAGCATCAGACAGGTCTTGCGATTGACATGAGTACTGTAGACAGCTTAGATGAAGCAGATCCAGCTACTGTGGCTAAGGTCAAAAAAATAGCGCCAAAGTATGGCTTTGTTCTTCGTTTCCCAGATGGTAAGACATCGTCAACAGGTGTGGGGTATGAGGATTGGCATTTCCGCTACGTTGGTAAAGAATCAGCAGAGTACATGACTGAACATAATCTTACTTTGGAAGAATATTTGGTACTATTAAAGGAGAAAACTAAGTGAGACGACGTTTTAAACTAAAAGCCTTTATAATCTTAGTTGCTGTTTTCGCTTTAGGGATTCTCTTACCGCTGATTCTTCATGCATCTACAGTTGATAATGCTCGTACGGTAAAGGTTGCCTATACGCAGAAAGGGTTTATTGAAAACTTAGCGCCAACAGCACAAAAAATGTCTAAAAACTATGGTGTCCTTGCGTCGATTCTCCTTAGCCAAGCCGCATATGAGTCGAACTATGGTAGTAGTCTCTTATCTGTTAAATACCATAATATCTACAGTCTCCCTGCTCGGGCAGGACAAGAACATATCTATCTAAAGGATAATCTTTACAGTAAAGGCAAATGGCAATATCAAAAAGTAGATTTTGCAGTTTTTAGAGACTGGTCAAGTTCTATGTCATCTTATCTAGAAGAACTACGCCAAGGTAGATGGGGAGAATCAACCTATAAAGAGGTGGCAGGAACTACGAGTTATAAAGTTGCGGCAGAAAAGCTACAAGCTGCAGGTTTTAATAGTGATCCTGATTACGCTAAACATCTTATTTCTATTATTGAGACCTATAATTTGGTAAAATATGATCGCTTGATATTAGAACACCCCTAAGGGTGGTTTTTTAATGTTTCTAGGCTCTAGATGTATTTTTAAGCACTCTTTCAAAAAAGAGTGCTAAATTTTTTTGATTTTTTTTTGGGTGACATGTTTAAGTTTAGGTGTATAATAGAATCATAAGTTAGCAGTCGTTGTACGAGAGTGCTAATAAATAGAAATGAGGTGACATCGTGATTACGCAAAGGCAAAACGCTATTTTGAATTTGATAGTTGAGATGTTCACTCGCACACATGAACCAGTTTGTTCTAAAGCATTACAAGACTCGATTGATTCAAGTTCAGCGACCATTCGTAATGACATGGCTAAGTTAGAAAAGATGGGTTATCTTGAGAAAGCTCATATCTCTAGTGGACGCATGCCAAGCCGAGCAGGTTTCCAGTATTTTGTTGCTAATTCTTTGAATCTTGATACGATTGATGAACAAGATGTTTACCAAGTCGTCAAGGCCTTCGACTTTGAAGCCTTTAAACTTGAAGATATCTTGGATGCGGCGGCAAAGCTGCTGGCAGAAATGACAGGATGCACAGCAGTGATTCAAGATGTGGAACCGACCAAACAGCGTCTGACAGGATTTGAGATTGTTCAGCTGTCTAATCACGATGCGTTGGCAGTTCTGACTCTAGATGAATCTAAGCCGGTGACAGTTCAGTTTGCCATTCCAAAGAATTTCTTGTCAAGCGATTTGGAAATTTTTCATAAGCTTGTTCAGGGACGGTTTTTAGGAAATACTGTCTTAGATATCCATTACCGATTGAGAACAGAGACTCCTCAGATTGTGCAAAAGTATTTTAAGATAACAGATAATGTTTTAGATTTGTTTGATTATATCTTTTCACACCTCTTCAAAGAACTGATTTTTATAGAAGGTAAGGTTGCATCACTGGCCTATGCTGATTTGAAAACTTATCAATTTTTGGATAATCCACAACATGTGGCTCTTGCGCTTCGATCAGCTATCTCCGATGATGAAGTGACCAAAATTTCGGTCGCAGAATCAACTGAAGAAGCTCTTGAAAATGTCACGGTTATGAGTCATAAATTCTTGATCCCCTATCGTGGGACGGCACTCATGCATGTGATTGGACCCATTGAAATGGATTATCGTCGCATGGTTAGTTTAGTCAACGTTATCAGTCGAGTTCTGGTTATGAAATTAACGGATTATTACCGTTATCTCAATAGTAACCATTACGAAGTTTTCTTAAGCCGTAACGTTTTAAAAAAGTATAGAAAGAGGTGAATGCCTTGACTGAAGATATTAAAGAAGAAGAAGTAAAAGAAGAGGAAGCTACCGAGACAACTGAAGAAGTTGCAGAAGGAACAAAGGAAGCTACCGAGACAACTGAAGAAGTTGCAGAAGGAACAAAGGAAGCTACCGAGACAACTGAAGAAGTTGTAGAAGAAACAAAGGAAACTTCTGAGCTTGAAGAAGCTCAAGCGCGTGCGGAGGAGTTTGAAAATAAATACCTTCGTGTCCATGCAGAGATGCAAAATATTCAACGCCGTGCTAAAGAAGAACGTCAACAATTACAAAAGTATCGTAGCCAAGATTTAGCAAAAGCAATCTTACCATCACTTGATAACATTGAACGTGCTCTTGCTGTTGAAGGATTGACTGATGATGTTAAAAAAGGTTTGGAAATGATACAGGAAAGTTTGATAAATGGTCTTAAAGAGGAAGGAATCGAAGAAATCGCAGCAGACGGCGAGTTCGATCACAACTTCCATATGGCTATTCAAACCATGCCTGCAGATGATGAGCATCCGGCGGATACCATCGCACAAGTCTTCCAGAAAGGCTATAAACTCCATGACCGCATCCTACGCCCAGCCATGGTAGTAGTATACAAAGAGAACTAAAAAAACCTTGTCCGAAACGACAATAAACTATGAGAGAAAAGATAAGAGGCAAGCCGAAGGTTTGCAAAAAGAAATATCAGAAAAGAAGAAAAAAGCTTAGAAAGAAAAAGCTTAAGGAGATAGAACATATGTCTAAAATTATTGGTATTGACTTAGGTACAACAAACTCAGCAGTTGCAGTTCTTGAAGGAACTGAACCAAAAATCATCGCTAACCCAGAAGGAAATCGTACAACTCCATCTGTAGTTTCATTCAAAAATGGTGAAATCATCGTTGGTGATGCTGCAAAACGTCAAGCAGTCACAAACCCAGATACAGTAATCTCTATCAAATCTAAGATGGGTACTTCTGAAAAAGTTTCTGCTAACGGCAAAGAATACACTCCACAAGAAATCTCAGCAATGATCCTTCAGTACTTGAAAGGTTATGCTGAAGAATACCTCGGTGAAAAAGTAACCAAGGCTGTCATCACAGTTCCAGCTTACTTTAACGATGCTCAACGTCAAGCAACTAAAGATGCTGGTAAAATCGCTGGTCTTGAAGTAGAACGTATCGTCAACGAACCAACTGCAGCAGCTCTTGCTTATGGTTTGGACAAGACTGACAAAGAAGAAAAAATCTTGGTATTTGACCTTGGTGGTGGTACATTCGACGTATCTATCCTTGAACTCGGTGATGGTGTCTTTGATGTATTGGCTACTGCAGGGGACAACAAACTTGGTGGTGATGACTTTGACCAAAAAATTATCGATTACATGGTTGAAGAATTCAAGAAAGAAAACGGCATCGACTTGTCAACAGACAAGATGGCTCTTCAACGTTTGAAAGACGCAGCAGAAAAAGCTAAGAAAGACCTTTCAGGTGTAACTTCAACACAAATCAGCTTGCCGTTCATCACGGCTGGTGAAGCTGGACCCCTTCACTTGGAAATGACTTTGACTCGTGCCAAATTTGATGATTTGACTCGTGACCTTGTAGAACGTACTAAAACTCCAGTTCGTCAAGCCCTTTCAGATGCAGGTTTAAGCTTGTCAGACATTGACGAAGTCATCCTTGTTGGTGGTTCAACTCGTATCCCAGCTGTTGTAGAAGCAGTTAAGGCTGAAACTGGTAAAGAACCAAACAAATCAGTAAACCCTGATGAAGTAGTTGCTATGGGTGCTGCTATCCAAGGTGGTGTGATCTCTGGTGATGTGAAAGACGTTGTCCTTCTTGACGTAACACCATTGTCACTTGGTATCGAAACAATGGGTGGCGTCTTCACAAAACTCATCGAACGTAACACAACAATTCCAACATCTAAATCACAAGTCTTCTCAACTGCAGCAGATAATCAACCAGCCGTTGATATTCACGTTCTTCAAGGTGAACGCCCAATGGCAGCAGATAACAAGACTCTTGGACGTTTCCAATTGACTGATATCCCAGCTGCACCTCGTGGTGTCCCACAAATCGAAGTAACATTTGACATTGATAAGAACGGTATCGTATCTGTTAAAGCGAAAGATCTTGGAACTCAAAAAGAACAAACAATTGTCATCCAATCTAACTCAGGTTTGACTGATGAAGAAATTGAAAGAATGATGAAAGATGCTGAAGCAAATGCTGAAGCAGATGCAAAACGTAAAGCAGAAGTAGAACTTCGTAACGAAGTCGACCAAGCTATCTTTGCTACTGAAAAAACAATTAAAGAAACAGAAGGTAAAGGCTTTGATACAGAACGTGATGCTGCCCAATCAGCACTTGATGAGCTTAAGAAAGCTCAAGAATCAGGTGATCTTGATGACATGAAGGCTAAATTGGAAGCTCTTAACGAAAAAGCCCAAGCTTTGGCAGTTAAACTCTACGAACAAGCAGCAGCGGCACAACAAGCTCAAGCAGGAGCAGAAGGCGCACAAGCAACAGATAACTCAGGCGACGATGTCGTAGACGGAGAGTTTACTGAAAAGTAAGATGTAAAGACTGTTAAAATCTCACAGTGAAAATAGGAAATCAGGCGAAGAAGCTTTAGTTTCTAGAAAGAATTGCACCTAAAGGTAGCCTTATATGTAGTTCGCTAAAGCGAAAACTGCTACGTCTCTTTTTCACACAGAAGTTAAGCTGTGCTCAATTCAACCTTACGAGTTCAAAAACAAAGCATAAGAAGAAATCCAGAGGTTGCAAACCAGCCTCTGTTTTTCGCTAAATAAGTGAAGTGAATATAATGTATATTTTACTTCGTTTCGTAACAAATAAAATAGAAAGGATCAAAGAGTGTTCGTCGTTGAACACGGGCTATGGAACAAGCCAAAAAAGATAGATGGTTTTGAGGGACCAGTAGTCCATCTTCGAAACTATTACTTTGGCTTTCTCCATTAGATGCCCTTTGTATCTTAAATTATGAACAATACCGAATATTATGATCGTCTTGGGTTATCTAAGGATGCCTCTCAAGACGAAATTAAACGTGCCTATCGTAAGCTATCTAAAAAATACCACCCAGATATCAATAAAGAACCAGGTGCGGAAGAAAAATATAAAGAGATTCTAGAGGCCTATGAAACTCTAAGTGATGCCCAAAAACGTGCAGCCTATGACCAATACGGACCAGACGGTGCGAACGGCTTTGGCGGCCAAGGTAGCTTTGGTGGCTTTGATGGTGGTGCAGGCTTCGGAGGTTTTGAGGATATCTTCTCGAGCTTCTTTGGTGGCGGTGCTACTCGCAATCCAAATGCTCCTCGTCAAGGAGACGACCTTCAGTATCGTGTCAACCTAAGTTTCGAAGAGGCTGTTTTTGGTGCTGAAAAAGAAATTCACTACAATCGTGAAGTGACATGTAAGACATGTTCAGGATCTGGTGCTAAACCTGGAACAAGTCCTGTAACCTGTGGTCGCTGTCATGGTCATGGGGTTATCAATGTTGATACACAAACACCACTTGGTATGATGCGTCGTCAAGTAACATGTGACGTCTGTCACGGAACAGGTCAAGAAATCAAGGATCCTTGTCAAACTTGTCATGGAACAGGTCGTGAAAAACAAAGCCATACAGTATCTGTCAAGATTCCAGCGGGTGTTGAAACAGGTCAACAAATCCGTCTTGCAGGCCAAGGTGAAGCTGGTTTCAACGGTGGTCCTTATGGAGACCTCTTTGTAGTCATCAATGTTAATCCAAGCGATAAATTTACTCGTGATGGATCGACAATTTACTATACACTTAACATTTCTTTTGTCCAAGCAGCTCTTGGTGATACTGTTGAAGTACCTACCGTTCACGGTAATGTTGAGATGGTTATTCCAGCGGGTACTCAAACAGGTAAAACTTTCCGTCTAAAAGGAAAGGGAGCGCCACGTCTTCGTGGAGGTTCACAAGGGGATCAACTAGTTACTGTCAAGATTGTAACTCCTACGAAGCTGAATGATGCTCAAAAAGAAGCTCTCCTTGCATTCGCAAAAGCAAGTGGTGATGAAAAGGTTGCACCACAGAAAAAAGGATTTTTTAACAAAGTAAAAGATGTTTTGGAGGATTTATAAAGAAAGGACGCTAAAAGCGTCTTTTTCTTTATTTTGGAAGCTGTATGGGGTCAGTTGGTGATTGACATACTTTTTATCCTTAAAAAAATCTGATATGATAATTTTATGGTTAGATATAAAGCGACAATTTCTTATGATGGGACACTTTTTTCAGGTTTTCAAAGGCAACCAAATGCTCGTTCTATTCAAGAAGAGATTGAAAAGACTCTTTTGCGGCTAAATAGTGGTACTCCTGTAACTGTACACGGGGCAGGCCGAACAGATGCTGGTGTTCATGCTTATGGACAGGTTATCCACTTTGATTTACCTCAGGAGAGGGATCCAGAGAAGCTGCGTTTTGGTTTAGATACACAGTGTCCAGATGATATTGACATTGTTAGTATCGAGCTTGTATCGGAGGAATTCCATGCACGTTATAGTAAACATATTAAAACCTATGAATTCCTAGTAGATGCAGGGCGACCTAAGAACCCCATGATGCGTAATTATGCTATCCACTATCCCTACCCTCTAAGTCTAGCTCTTATGCAAGAGGCTGCTATGGAATTGGTCGGCACACATGATTTTACAGGCTTCACAGCTTCAGGGACATCTGTAGAAAATAAAGTGCGTACAATTACCCAGGCAAGTGTATCTATCGATGAGAAAACTGGGTTTTATGTCTTTGCTTTTTCTGGGAATGGCTTTCTTTATAAGCAAGTTAGAAATATGGTTGGAACATTATTGAAAATTGGAAATGGACGCATGCCAGTTTCACAAGTGAAGACCGTGTTGGAAAGTCGTGACCGCAATCTTGCGGGACCAACCGTAGCAGGTAATGGTTTATATTTGAAGGAGATACGATATGAGTGATGAATTGGTATTAGCGATTTCAGGGAATGATATTTTTAGTGGTGGCGGGCTTCATGCGGATTTAGCGACATTTACAACTAATAAACAAAATGGTTTTGTAGCTATTACCTGTCTAACGGCTATGACTGAGAATGGTTTTGAGGTTATTCCAATCGATAGTAAGGTATTTAAACAACAACTTGACTCACTAAAAGATGTTCCTTTCTCAGCAATAAAAATTGGTTTATTACCTAATGTTGAAATTGCGGAATTAACCTTAGACTTTGTTAAAAAATGTCCAGAAATTCCAATTGTATTGGATCCCGTTCTAGTTTGCAAGGAGACACATGACGTTGAGGTTTCACAGCTACGTGATGAATTGGTTAAATTCTTCCCTTATGTTACAGTCATTACTCCAAATCTCCCAGAAGTAGAACTTCTTATTGACAAAAAAATACATACTATTGATGATATGAAGCTTGCAGCTAGTTGCTTAAAAGAATTGGGTGCTAAGACTGTCGTCGTAAAAGGTGGCAACCGTCTAGATGGTAACAAAGCGTTAGATGTTCTATACAATGGGAAAGAATATAAAATATTTGAGAAACCTGTTCTAGATAAAAATAATACAGGGGCAGGATGTACATTTGCTTCCAGCATAGCCAGTGAATTAGTCAAAGGATTTTCAGAAACGGAAGCTGTAGCCAATGCTAAGGTCTTTGTTTTTGAATCAATTAAACAGTCGAATGAATATGGAGTCGTTCAATATACAAAATAAGAGAATAAAAAACTGACGTTATTAGCCATTCTAACGGCTTTATCAGTAACCTTTGGGTTTGTAGCGAAAATTCCAACTCCAACAGGATTATTGACTTTGGTAGATGCAGGGATTTACTTCACAGCCTTCTACCTTGGTAAGAAAGAGGGAGCTATTGTAGGAGGTTTATCTGCTTTTTTGATTGATCTCTTATCATCTGCTCCTCAATGGATGTTCATAAGTCTATTTATTCATGGTGCACAAGGCTATTTTGCAGGGCTAAAAGGTGGCTACCGTCCCCTAGGTCTACTACTAGCCACTGTTGTAATGGTTGGTGGATACGCCCTTTCTTCGGTGTTTATGTACGGAACAGGAGCTTCAATCGCAGAGTTGGTTCCTAATTTTTGTCAGAATGGTTTAGGCATTGTAATTGGTTGGCTATTATATCAAGCGTTCAAAAGAGTTCAATCAAACAAATGACAACAGATTTGTGATAAGCCTCTTGACAGCTATCCAAAAGGGTGCTAAGATATAAAAGTTGTCTTAAGCGATTTGTCTCTAACTCGTAAAGGTTCCAAAACTTTAAAAAAAAGCTATTGACAAGTTTAAGAAGGGATGATATTATAAATAAGCTGTTTCGTGAGAGACGGCCAGCACGAAGAAGAGAAAAAACTTCAAAAAAAGTGTTGACAAGATATTCTGTCTTTGATAGAATATAG
>ENA-OQDC01001027-OQDC01001027.1-human-gut-metagenome-genome-assembly--contig:-NODE-1027-length-15975-cov-4.456209_pt1 | contig 15975 bp, 22 predicted proteins | sample MGYA00242770_ERZ504601 | MGnify/ENA primary metagenome ERZ504601 (study PRJEB26092, sample SAMD00036305) | human gut metagenome | host: Homo sapiens | study: EMG produced TPA metagenomics assembly of...
TTTTTTTGCCTTTAATCAAAAAAATAAGTGCCGGTGTCTCGATCTTATTTTAGACCAAGCCCCCAACACTTATTATAGAACCGGTTTTTTCCCAGATGAGCTGTACAGGCAGATTAGAGGCTCCCGGAGGCGACCAGATAAAGCTGTATTCGCCTGCTTTCAGCTGAGCAAGCTCAATCGCTTCCTCTATTTTCGAGCCTAAGCACACCGTGCGTTCAGGCAACGCCAACAGCTGACGCTCACCCTTAGTTTTGTTTTCCAGTACGCCGTAACCGGCAAACGGTCCGCCAATCGGATTCAAAATAAAGCTGATAGGCTTTTTGCCTACAACGGTAAAGTTCACCTTATAGATAACGCCGTAGTTGCCGTAGTTTTCCGCAGGCAGTCCGTAGCATCAACGCCCTTGGCATAGCCCTCCTGTGACGTTGCCAGCTCCAGCATCAGCGGCTTTTCCGGTGCCTTGACAGGTTTCTTCAGCGTGTAGTTCCAGTCTGCTGCCGCAAATGTACCGCGTAGCGGATGCTCATCCATCGGCTGAATTGCGGCAGCTTCGTTAAACAGCTCCAAATCACTCTTCGTTTCACACATCAGCACACTCACCTCAACCGGCTTGTCAAAGTGCAGGTCAACAGTTGCCGTGTACAGCTTATCCGTCGGCAGAATAATGCCGCGTCCGCTGAGCAGCTCGCGGCTGCCGCCAAAGCCCAGCTTGCCCTCCTGCGGCTTCTGGCTGCTGTCATCAAAATATTCCTTCTGGGAATTCTTGCCGTCACGCATATAATCATAGGCAAAGCCTGCAACTCCGCTGCGTGTTATCTTGTAAGTCACAGGGCGCAGATTATCGGTGTTTTTCAGCATTACCGCCAGCTTTTTCTTACCGGCAACACCATTGACATGATGCAGGAACAAACGCACATCACCCTCAACCTTATCACGATAAAGTATACCGTTACGATAAACAGTTTCCGGACTGTCGCTAAAAAGCAGCTTCGGACCGTTGGCGACAAAATCCGCCTGCGCCTGCTCTGTAACATAATCCTCAGGAATAAACACCGGTCGCTGCTGTGCGCCTGCCACGTTCAGCATGCCACAGGATATAGTAACAAGAAAAGCCTGCAAGGCCTTTTTTAAATTCATCAAATCACTCCCTCGAACATACAAAAAAACTTTCCGCAACCAAAATTATTCCCTATAATTAAGGCTGCGGACTCAGTAACAATATTCTAAGATTTTTACTTCAGGCTGTTTTGATAATCAGCCATAAACTGCGCTAAGCCTTTATCCGTCAGCGGATGAATAATCATCTGCTCCAGCACCTTAGTAGGAATAGTTGCAATCTGACAACCGGTCAGCATAACCTTTTCCACGTGCTCCAGATTACGGATGCTGGCAGCAATTACCTCGGTAGTAATGCCATACAGCTTAAAGGCTTTGACAATATTTTCTACCAGATGTACGCCGTCTTCACCGATATCATCCAAACGGCCGATAAACGGGCTGACATAGCTGGCACCTGCGCGTGCGGCCAGCAAAGCCTGAGCCATGCTGAATACCAGCGTTACATTAGTTTTGATGCCTTCTGCGCTCAGAATCTTTACTGCCTTCAGGCCTTCCGGAATGCAGGGGATTTTGATAACGATGTTATCCGCAATCTTTACCAGCTTGCGTGCTTCCTCTACCATGCCATCGCATTCGGTGCTGATAACCTCAGCACTGACAGGACCGGCAACCAGTTTGGCAATTTCCGGGATAACCTCAGCCTGTGTACGACCGCTTTTGGCAATCAGGCTCGGATTGGTTGTAACACCATACACAACGCCCCAATCGACAAATTTGGCAATCTCCTCTACATTAGCAGTATCCATAAAAATCTTCATTTTTTTACTAACCCTCTTTGCAAATCAAATTCATATTTTTTGTTATTTATTATTGTGCTTTATCGCGCGTCCTTACGATCAATTTTCTTCTCCCTCGCCAGACGTGGGAGAAAGTATCAGAGGCGACGCGACGGCGACGACTCATCGCAAGCGATATTAGCACGTCCAACAGCTTCTCACTTCGTTACACTCGTGACAAGCTGGGACTTTGCGTCGCGTACTACTTCGTACTCCTAGGAGCCGTCGCAAAGCACATGATGCTTTATCGCGCGTCCTTACGGCAGAACAATAACCTTATCCGCGTGAGTCTGCGCCGGCAAGCTCATAGTCATCATGCTGCTCCAAACCAGCAGCTTATCACCTTTTTTAATTTTAGCGAAGTCTGCGCACGCATTTGCATCAATCGTCGCAATAACGTCATTATTGGTATTAAGTACGGTTACATAACTTCCATCCTTAGCAAGGCTTGCCTGTGCTACCTCAAAAAAACTTGCAGGCTCTTCGCTGTCTTCGATAACAATCGCCAGAGCATGGCTTTGCGGCGGCATGCTGCGAGTCATAGTTGCGGAATAATAAGCAGTAACCTTCTGGCCTTCCTTTAAAGCATAGGGCAGACGCAGCTTACCGCTGGCACCCTCCACAACGTAGGTATCACGGTCAACAATGGCTGCAACCATATTTCTGCTGCCCTCACCCTTAATAATGTACATGCCATTCTCTACAGCAACTATTTCGCCACGGGAAACATAGGTTCCCGGTGCGCGCATTACCTCAGGATTTGCCTGCACCTCGTCCAAGGGAGAGGATTGAGCCGCATCAGCGGCGAAAGCACTGCCGGCACCCAACAGCGCCATGCAGGAAAATACTAAAGCGATTTTTTTAAGTGATTTCATAATATATACCTCCAAGATATTGCTTTTGTTTATGTTTATAAGTATAGCATAAGATTATGGCAAAATCATGGCAGTTTTAATTAATTCTTTACTTGTTGCTGAAATGTACAGCTATTTCCGTAACGGTAGCAGCAGCCTTCCACAGGCAATCCTCATTGAAATCGAAGTGACTGTTGTGATGACCTGCCGCAATCTTAGTGCCGTACATCATGTACAGGGCACGGCCGCCGTGTTGCTGTACGCGCTCCATGAAGTAACCGCAGTCCTCGCTGCCGCCCATGTCCACATATTCAACAACCTCGTCATAATGACATTTTTCCTCAATCAGCTCTGCTACCTCATGGCCCAGCTCCTTGTCAGCAAAGCAAGCAGGTGCAGCACCGGCCATAGTGATTTTTACCTTAACGTCATACATAGCGGCGCAGGCATTAAGAATGCGTTTAGCCTCGGTAACCATGTATTCATCAATTTCGGTAGTAGCACCGCGTGTTTCCAGCTTAATAGCAGCGATATCAGGCACAACATTGCGGCCGGTGCCGGCGTTGAGTACACCTACGTTGATACGGCTGGAGCCCTTGCTGTGACGGGGAATGGTATTCAGGGAAATTGCAGCCTGTGCTGCTGCCAGCAAAGCATTCTTTCCCTGCTCCGGAGCAGCGCCTGCGTGGGCAGATACACCGGTAAATTCTGCATCGAGCTTCGTAGTTGCCAAAAAGCCGTCAGTCATCGTTACCAGGCAGTTGTCAGTCGTAGCCTTAAAGCCGATGTGACCGCCGAACAGGTAATCGACATCATCAACTACACCGGCATTCATCATAGCGAAGGCCCCGCGTACGCCTTCCTCTGCCGGTTGGAAAATCAATTTAACAGTGCCTGCCAAACGTGCTTTATTAGCGGCAAGCAGCTTTGCTGCCGACAGGCCGATGGTTACGTGACCGTCATGACCGCAGGCGTGCATAGCCTTTTTATGTTCGGAAGCAAAGCCTTCCTTTGCCGGGCGATGCTCGTCGCAGCGCTCCTCTTCTACATCGTTGCAGTCCATATCAAAGCGGAAGGCAACTGTTTTACCCGGTTTATCTGTTTTAAGAGTTGCCACGATACCGGTCTTGCCGCCTGCCATCTTCTTTACCAGCTCCGGATCCGCACCTTCGTTGATTGCTCTTTGCATATAATCAGCCAGCTCTGCCTCGCTCGGCACGCCCATCATAGATTTTTCGTCAATAACGTCAGCGCCGAATTTAACATCATAGCCAAGATTTTTCAGCTCACCGATAATCATGCTTGCCGTACGGAATTCCGTCCAGCCTGTTTCCGGATGTCTATGCAAATCTCTGCGACGTTCGACCATTTCATCTTTTAATTCTTCAGCCTGTTGCCAAATTGTTGCCATGTTTCTTACCCCCATTAAAAAAGTACAGTCTGCTCACTGTCTAAAGGCAGATAAACCTCACTCTTATCTTTTAAACGATTGTTATTATCCACCCACTGTCCGCACGGACATTGTATTACAGCGGTAGGCAGCGCCCAAGCCAAATGTTTGCCGCAATCAGGACAGATATATTCTACCTGCAGCCTGTCACGCTCTTTTTTCTTCATAAATAAAGCGCACCTCCTGCTTCTTATTGCGTTTTTATTATAGCACATTTGTACCATTAAGAAAATGCTTTGACGGCAGTAAGTGTTAAAAGTAAGTAAGTTAAGCAACTGCTTCATTTTATTTATCACTTTCCTGCTCCTGTCTGTTCGTGTTTTTTCTGTGTCTTTCAGGTTAAAATTGTATTTATATGCTATAATTAAGCTGATTAAATTAGCATCAGGAGGTTAGAAAATATGACTAAGATTAAACAAATGCTTTGTACTCTGCTTACCATTTGCCTTCTGGCCATTGGCAGCGCCAGCGCTATGGCTGCGCAGCCTGATGTGCCCAGCATCAGTGTCAGCGCCAACGCCACGATTGAGGTTGCGCCCGATACAGCTGTCATCAGCTTTGATGTCAACGGCAGGGGCCGTACTGCTGCCGAAGCTACGAATGCAGCTGCCGGCAAAATGGACAACGTGCAACGCAATCTTTTGGGCTGCAATATTTTAGGCAGCGATATTACGACTACAAGCTATACTCTTTATCCAGATACCGATATCAAGGGTAAAATCACCGGTTATACTGCCAGCAACAGTGTACGCATCAAGCTCAAGGATATTGCCAAGCTTGGCCCGGTAATCGACAAAATCAGCGCTGCCGGCGTTGATACTATCAATAATATTTCCTTCAGCGTCAGCAACAGAGAGCTTTACCGCAACAAACTGCTGGCTCAGGCTGTTGAAAACGCACGCCAGCAGGCTGCCGTTGTGGCCAATGCCGGCGGACGCACGCTCGGCAAGCTGCTGAGCGCCAACATCAGCACCTATAGCGGCGGCATGGAGCGCTCCTATGGCAACATGAAGCTGATGGCTGCTGCCGACAGAGCTGCTGCCCCCGAAACCAGCATTGCTGCTCAGGAGATTACGATAAAAGCCAGCGTTGATACTGTTTTTGCTATGGAATAAATTGCTGCACGCTAAAAACTGCTGCCGCGCGTCACAGACGCAGGGCAGCAGTTTTTTCTTTGGCAGAACAGGCCTGCCTTGTTGCACTGTTTTATTTTTTCTTCGGCAGCTTATAATCCTTCAGCGCTTGAAAAAGCTCTGCACTTCCGGGTGCATATTGAGCACACAGCTCCTTGAGTGCCGCAAAGTTTTTCAGCTCTACGCCCCACAAAAAGCAATCGGCATCATCATAGGCAGCAACAACGATAAACTTTTTGGCGTCCAGCGGTGTTTTGCCCAAAATCATCCGTCAGCATAATATAATCCGTGCCAAAATCCATACCATACACCGTAATATTTTCTTCCGGAGTAGCATCCTCCCAAAAGCCAAGTTGATCAAAATCAGCAGCAGTAAGCATAATACACCATCATTTTCATTAATCTAGCCTTAATATACACGTTGCGCTATCATTTGCAACTTTAGCTGATGACATATTATAACTTATCTTTATGCCGCTGACTCAGCTCCTTATTCAGCCAAAATATGGTTTACTATTTTTTATTATCAGTTAACAATATAAAGATAATTAAAGAACAAATTTTGTAAATAAAATTCGTCTTTTTTTTATAAAAATACTGCCCTATCCTACCCAAAATCGCCATTTGGTGTAGGGACATTCAGGTATAAATATGTCATAATATACTTGAAGGACGAAGCAACGGCTCGCGTTCATACAGAGGATGATAAAATATGCTATTGTTTAACAGCAGCTGGAGGTGTTATTATGGCAAGCTTAACTGTAAATCCTGACTACAAACTTATCGGCAACAATATCAAACAGATGCGTACCAAATCGCAGGTATCGCAGCAAAACCTGGCAAAAGCGATTAATATTTCCCAAAACCCACATGAGTAATCTGGAAAACGGTAAAACAGGCGTAAGCCTGGCAATTGCCATCCGTATATCCCAACATCTTAAATGCAGCCTGGATGAGCTGATTTTCGGCACTGATAAAAAGTCTTACCCGGCAGCAGGCAAGCCATTGAGCGACCACACTGTTGATGAATTCAACCAGCTTTTGAAGCGCTCTCTGGCAGAAATGATGTTTCAATGCCTGCAGCACCCGGAAGGCAAACTGGCAAAATAAGAAAGCAGCTTTACTGCACTTCTAAGCTGAATTTTTTCAAAAATCACTTTAAAAGTCTTTACTAAATGAGAAAAAACAGTTATGATTATATATAAGGCTTTTAAGCTATCTATAATTGGAGGTAATGTAAATGAAAAAATTAGTGTTAGTCTTAACTATGCTGCTTGCTTTTGCCTGCAGCAGTCTGGCCTTTGCTGCTGACGGCGGCGATTTGAACAAGGAGCAGAAAACCGCTGAAAAGATGATGACCTCTCTTGATGTGGATGCTGCTGCCGGCTATGCAGCTCTTGCTCCCACACTGAGCGCTGACCTTAACAAAGCTTTGGGCGAGAAAAACTTTGCTACTATCCAAAGCCAGGTAAAAAAACAATTCGGTTCTTTGAAAGAAACCAAATTCCATAGCTTTGAGCGTTTTGACCAAGGCGACAGAGTAACCTATATTGCAGCCTTCTCTAAAGAAAATGTTGTTATTATGACCTTTATGTTTGGCAAGGATGCCAAACTGCAAAACTTCAGCTTCTCTCCGTACAAAGCTCCGGAAAAAGCTCCTGCTGAAAAGAAATAATTCTCTTTGAACTGCATCCTGCCAAAGTGTGGGATGCAGTTTTTTTATTGCTTATAACCAACCTTTCGCTTATAATTAAATTATCCAAAATTTTTTAGGGAGTAGGTATATATTTATGGAAAGAGAAAGCTTTTCCTCACGCCTTGGCTTTATTTTAATATCTGCCGGCTGTGCTATCGGCTTAGGCAATGTCTGGCGTTTCCCGTTTATCACGGGCTTATACGGAGGTGCCTCCTTCGTTTTAATTTATCTTTGCTTTTTGCTGCTTTTGGGCCTGCCCATCATGGTAGCGGAATTTGCGGTCGGCCGTGCGAGTGTACGCAGCGCTGCAAAATCCTTCGACGTACTGGAGCCTGCCGGTACAAAATGGCATCTTTATAAATACGGTGCTATTGCCGGCAATGTTCTTCTGATGATGTTCTACACCACAGTTTCCGGCTGGATGCTGTATTATTTCTACAAAATGGCTGTCGGCGGCTTCGTGGGACTTGACGCAAAAGGTGTCGGCAACGTGTTCGGCAGTCTGCTGAGCGACCCTGTAACCATGGCAGGCAATATGATTATAATTGTTCTCTCCTGCTTCGGTGTCTGCTATTTGGGCGTCAAGGCCGGCGTTGAACGCATCACCAAAAAGTATGATGGCCTGCCTGCTGCTGCTCATGCTGATTTTGGCAGTAAACTCCATTACTCTGCCAAACAGTGCTGCAGGCCTTAAATATTATCTCTATCCTGACTTCAACAGAGTTCTGGAGCACGGTATCCGTGAGGTAGTCTTCGCCGCTATGGGACAGGCCTTCTTTACGCTGAGCCTTGGCATCGGCGCACTGGCTATCTTCGGCAGCTACATCGGCAAGGAACAGCGCCTGACGGGTGAAGCAATGTGGATTATGGCACTGGATACCTTTGTAGCAATTGTTTCCGGCCTGATTATCTTCCCGGCCTGCTTCAGCTTCGGCATCAATCCCGACAGCGGTCCGAACCTGCTGTTCATCACCCTCCCCAATGTGTTCAACGCTATGAGCGGCGGCCGCATTTGGGGCACCCTGTTCTTCCTGTTCATGCTTTTCGCTGCTATGTCTACGGTCATCGCAGTATTCGAAAATATTACCTCCTGCATCTGCGATTTAACCGGCTGGGAGCGCAAAAAGACCATTCGCTTCAATATTATTGCGATTATCCTGCTTTCCCTGCCCTGCGTGCTGGGCTTCAACCTGTGGGGCCACATTCAGCCCTTAGGCAAAGGCACCTGCATTCTTGACCTCGAAGACTTCCTTGTCAGCAACAATTTGCTGCCCTTAGGCAGTCTGATTTACCTCAGCTTCTGCACCAGCCGTTACGGTTGGGGCTGGGATAACTTTATTGCAGAGGCAGATACCGGTAAGGGTATCCCCTTCCCCAAATGGATTCGCTTCTATGCTACCTACATTCTGCCGCTGATAGTGCTGTATATCTTCTTCAACGGATACTATGCTATGTTCGTAAAATAAGCTTGCGTTGACAGTTTACGTCAGTGCATTTATAATTATTATATAAATATAAGAACAAAAAGAGGTAAGATTAATATGAGTAAAATTATCCTGACCGGCGACCGTCCTACCGGACGTCTGCATGTAGGCCACTATGTAGGCTCTCTGCGCCAGCGTGTACAGCTGCAAAATTCTGGTGCATACGATAAGGTATATATCATGATTGCTGATGCCCAAGCGCTTACAGACAACGCTGAGCATCCGGAAAAGGTACGTAAGAACATCATCGAGGTAGCGCTGGATTATCTGGCCTGCGGCCTTGATCCTGCTAAATCTACCCTTTTCATTCAATCCATGGTACCGCAGCTTACCGAGCTGACCTTCTACTATATGAACCTGGTAACTGTATCCCGTCTGCAGCGTAACCCGACCGTCAAGAACGAAATCAAAATGCGTAACTTCGAAGCAAGCATTCCTACCGGTTTCTTCTGCTATCCTATCAGCCAGGCTGCAGATATCACCGCTTTCCGCGCTACTGTAGTCCCTGTAGGCGAGGACCAGCTGCCGATGCTGGAGCAATGCAAGGAAATCGTGCACAAGTTCAATTCCGTTTACGGCGAAACACTGGTTGACCCGGACATCATGTTACCGCAAAACGATGCCTGCCTGCGTCTGCCCGGCATTGACGGCAAAGCCAAGATGAGTAAATCCTTGGGCAACTGCATTTATCTTTCTGATGAACCGGATGATATCAAAAAGAAGGTTATGTCCATGTACACCGATCCTGACCATGTACGCGTAGAGGATCCCGGTAAGATTGAAGGCAACACTGTTTTCACCTATCTGGATGCTTTCAGCACCGAAGAGCACTTTGCCAAATTCCTGCCGGACTATGCTAACCTGGACGAGCTGAAGGCTCACTACCAACGCGGTGGCCTGGGTGACGTAAAGGTTAAGAAGTTCCTCAACAACGTGCTGCAAGACGTTCTGGAGCCCATCCGTGAGCGCCGTCACTATTGGGAGCAACGCATCCCTGAGGTTTACGAAATTCTGCGTGCAGGCAGCAAGGAAGCTGAAGCAGCAGCTGCTGCAACACTGCATGACGTACGCGAGGCAATGCGCATCAACTACTTTGATGACGAATCTTTGATGAACCAGCCCTACGAAAAACAACACTAAGCAATAAACTGCAATCCCCTCTTTCCAAACAGGAAGAGGGGATTTTTTGTGCGTTGCAAAGCGTAATGCATTACTGCCTGCGGGCAAAATAAAAGACCTACGGTATTTCTACCGTAGGCCAATATTGTAATGTTATTCCTGATTCCTTACATGCAGCTGTGCCAGCGCCTGCTTGGCAGCATGCTGCTCCGAATCTTTTTAGTGCGACCGCTGCCTCGCCGATAACAGTATTCCCCAACATTACCTGAGAGGTAAATACTTTGTTATGCTCCGGACCGGTGCTGCCTAAAAGAACATAATGAATATCTGCATCGCCGTCACGCTGCAGATACTCCTGCAAACGTGTCTTGTAATCATTAAAGATACCATGGCGACAGATGAAATCTATTTCCGACTGCATCATACCCAGCAGGTAAGTCTGTACGACCTCAAAGCCCTGATCCAGGTAGATGGCACCCAAAACAGATTCAAAAGCATCAGCCAGAATGGAGGGCGCTCGCGTCCTCCGCTCAGCTCCTCGCCCTTACCCAGCTGCAGGTAATCCCCGAGATGAATCTTTTTTGCATATTCATACAGAGAGCCTTCACAAACCAGATAAGCACGCAGCTTGGTGAGCTGGCCTTCAGCCAAATCAGGAAAGTTCTTATACATGTAGGTGCTCACGATAACGCTGAGCACGGAATCACCCAAAAACTCAATCCGCTCATTATGATGCGGTTTAGGATACTGCTTAGCTTCATGGGCATAAGATGTATGGGTCAGAGCCATATCAAGAAGCTCTAAATCATGCATATGGATACCCAGCCCCTGGCAGAAGCTCTGCAGCTGCTGTGTACGTTTTTCCTGCATTTTAATCAATCCTGCTTATTAATCAACGTATTTTTTGAATACGATAGAAGCATTGTGACCGCCAAAGCCCAGGTTATCACTCAGTGCAACATTAACAACTTTCTTACGAGCTTCGTTCGGTACATAATCCAGATCCAGCGGACCTTCCGGATCGTCCAGATCCTTATCCTGGTAGTTGATGGTCGGCGGAATGATATCGTTTTCGATAGTCATAACGGTAGCAATAGCTTCTACGCCGCCGGCAGCGCCCAGCAGATGGCCGATCATGGATTTGTTGGAGCTGATGCACAGTTCGTAAGCATGCTCGCCGAATACCTTCTTGAAGGCAATGGTTTCGCCCAAGTCATTACGATGGGTGGAAGTACCATGAGCATTGATATAGTCAACCTCTTCCGGTTTTACGCCAGCGTCAGCAACTGCTGCAGCGATGCAGGCAGCCGGAGTTTCGCCGGTCGGGTCCGGAGCGGTGATATGATATGCGTCGCAGTTCATAGCAAAGCCTGCCAGCTCAGCATAGATGTGTGCGCCACGAGCTTTAGCATGCTCCAGCTCTTCAAGAACCAGAACGCCTGCGCCTTCACCCATTACAAAGCCATCGCGCTTTTTATCGAACGGGCAAGATGCTGCTTCAGGGTTTTCGTTGTTGGTAGACAGAGCCTTCATGTTAGCAAAGCCTGCAATAGCAATCGGAGAAACTGCTGCTTCGGTGCCGCCTGCCAGCATTACGTCAGCATCACCGTATTGAATGGTGCGCAGAGCGTCGCCGATGCAGTTGGTGCCGGTAGCACATGCAGTTACGATAGCGGTGTTAGGACCTTTCAGACCGGTTGCAATAGCAATCTGGCCTGCAGACATGTTCGGGATTTCCATCGGAATGAAGAACGGGCTGATTTTGGACGGGCCTTTGGAACCCAACTTCAGGGATTGCTCCAGGAAGGTGTGGATGCCGCCGATGCCGCTGCCAACGCAAACGCCGCAACGCAGAGGATTTTCCTTGCTCATATCCAGCTTAGCATCTTCGATAGCCAGCTTAGCAGCAGCAACTGCAAAGTGGGTTACACGGTCCATACGCTTGCCTTCTTTTTTATCAATGAAAGCAGTGTAATCAAAATCCTTAACCTCACCGGCAATCTTTACTGTGAAATCAGTAGTATCAAACTGAGTGATAGGGCCGATACCAGATTTACCGGCAACCAGGTTATTCCAGAAGGTATCCTTGCCGATACCGATAGGAGTTACAGGGCCAACGCCAGTTACTACAACTCTTCTTTTACTCAAAATAGTTCACCTCGTAATCAAATTTTTGAAATTTCATCCTTTATGCGCCTGAAGATTTCTTTTACAGGCAGAATTTCCTTGATTTTCCACATATTGGCACCGGTGAAAACAAGACCGGTTTCTACGTCACCCTGCTGTGCACGTGTCAGCGCTCTGATAATACAGAAGCTGTGGGTGCAGTGCTTTAAGCACAAATCGCAGGTAGTGGGTTTAGGAGCTTTATTATCTAAAGATAACTGTGCAAATGGATTGCGGATAGCGCGTCCCTTATAGCCTACAGGGCTGTCAATCTGCACAACATCTTCTTTAGTCATTTTAAGATAGAATTCCTTTTAAAGCAGGTGCGCCGTTGGATTCCTCACTGGCAGCAAATCTGCTGCCCATCTGCACACCGCTTGCGCCCAGCTTCAAAAGCTCGGCAACATCACTGCCGCAGACAGCGCCGCCGGCAGCAATAACAGGTATATTAACGGATTTAACAATCTCCGGAAGTATCTCTTTAATCGATTGCTGAGTTCCCAAGTGACCGCCTGCTTCGGTGCCTTCGACAACGATAGCAGAAGCTCCCAGCTTCTCAGAAATCTTAGCCAGTTTTACAGAAGAAACAATTGGTACTACTTCGACACCATATTTTCGTCCGACGGCAAAAATATCTCTTGAAAAACCGGCGCCGGCTACGATTAAATCTATTTTCTCTTGTGCAGCGGTAGTTATCAGACCTAAAAACTCTCTTGCCGCAAACATTGCATTAATACCGATAATGCCCTTGCCGCCGGTAAGTTTTCTTGCCAGACGTATTTCTGTACGCAGTTCGTCAAAGCTCATGCCGGACGCTGCGATAAGTCCTATACCGCCTTCTTTAGCTACAGCAGCTGCCAAACGGGCTGTAGACAGCCTGATAGCCATGCCTCCTTGTATAATCGGTACTTCAGCAACAAGCTTACCGATTTTCAGCACTGGTAGTTTCAACAAATATCCCCCATTTCAGGACTAGAGTAAAGTAGCTTGTGCCAGGGAACCCTCAATGGGTTCCCTAAACATAAGCAGGTAAAGCATTATTTTTCTTCATCCAGCAGTTTAACAGCGTCAGCTACAGTGCGGATTTTTTCAGCTTTTTCATCAGGGATTTCAACACCGAATTCCTCTTCGAAAGCCATGATCAGCTCAACGATATCGAGGGAGTCAGCGCCGAGATCATCGATGAAAGCGGATTCCATCTTTACTTCGTCAGCGTCAACGCTCAGTTGTTCAACAGTGATGTCTCTTACTTTTTCGAAAGTGCTCATTACGATTCACCTCCTTCCAATAGGTAAAGTTGCAGGTCTCCCAAACGGGCCCCCTATTACATTACCATACCACCGTCAACATGTAAAGTCTGTCCGGTAATATAATTGGCGTCATCGCTCACAAGGAAGACAACAGCCTTGGCAATATCAGTAGTTTCACCCAGTTTGTGTAAGGGTATAGAAGTCAGCATACCTTCAACAACTTTGTCGGAAAGTACACTGGTCATATCAGTTTTAATAAATCCTGGAGCAACAGCGTTCACGTTGATACCGCGAGCAGCTACTTCCTTGGCTACGGATTTGGTAAAGCCGATTACGCCGGCCTTAGCAGCAGCATAGTTAGCCTGGCCAGCATTGCCCATCAGACCAACAACAGAGCTGATGCTGACAATTTTACCGGCTTTTTGTTTCATCATGTATTTGACAGCAGCCTTGGTGCAGTTGAACACACCCTTCAGGTTGGTGGTCAGAACTGCGTCCCAATCCTCTTCTTTCATACGCATCAGCAGACCATCGCGGGTAATGCCTGCGTTGTTTACGAGGATATCAATGCGGCCGAATTCTTTTACAACTTCGTCTACCATAGCAGTAGCAGCTTCGTTGGAGGAAATGTCTGCCTGCACTACGAAAGCCTTGCGGCCCATAGCTTCGATTTCTGCAGCAACCTCTTTAGCAGCAGCTTCACTGCCTGCGTAGTTTACAACAACGTCAGCACCTTCTGCAGCGAGAGCCAGTGCGATTGCACGTCCAATGCCACGGGAAGCACCAGTTACGAGAGCTTTTTTACCTTCTAACTTCATTGTAAGTTCTCCTTATCCTTCAATTCATCATCTGTCATTTAGTCTTCACAAATACATACTGCATGTACGTTTAGGGGAATTGCGAAGCTGACAGTTTAGCCTGGTGAATTATTTATTCAGCTCAGCTAAGGTTTTTTCCAGGCTAGCAGCGTCTTCAATGTTGAGAGCCATCATGCCTTTAGCAATCTTCTTGGTGAAGCCGGTCAGAACCTTGCCCGGGCCAACCTCAACAAAAATGTCTACACCGCCTGCAACCATGTTGCGTACGCTGGTTTCCCAGAGAACAGGCATAGCAGCTTGCTTAACGAGCAGCTTTTTGATTTCCTCGCCGCTGGTAACTTCCTGAGCGGTTACGTTAGCAACAACAGGAACGGTAATATCTTTGATTTCAATCGGAGCCAGAACCTCAGCCAGGCGGGCTGCAGCGGGCTGCATCAAAGTGCTATGGAAAGGAGCACTTACGGGCAGCAGCACAGCGCGTTTTGCACCGGCAGCCTTCAGAGCTTCGATAGCTTTATTTACAGGATTAACTGCGCCTGCGATAACAACCTGACCGGGGCAGTTGAAGTTTACTGCTTGCACTGCTTCGCCGGATTCAGCTTCTACGCTGCGGCAGATTTCTACGATTTTGTCGCTGTCCAAACCGAGGATAGCAGCCATGCTGCCTTCGCCTACGGGAACAGCCTCTTGCATGAACTGACCGCGTTTGTTAACAATGCGTACAGCGTCAGCAAATTTCAGAGCGCCGGTGTTTACCAGTGCACTGTATTCGCCCAGGCTGTGGCCAGCAGCGATATCGCAGCTTACACCATGCTCCTTCAGAACTGCTGCACAAGCAGTGCTGGCAGTCAGGATAGCGGGCTGGGTATTAGCGGTCAGCTTCAGGTCTTCAGCAGGACCTTCGAAGCACATTTTGCTGATGGAATAGCCAAGAGCGTCATCAGCCTCTTCAAAAATCTGTTTTACAACAGGATATTCATCATAAAAAGCTTTGCACATGCCAACGGTCTGAGAACCTTGGCCAGGGAATACGAATGCGATTTTACTCATCGTGTAAATTACCTCACTTTCGATAAAAATCAAATACTATTAAGACAAACGAAAAATGTTTGGATTATTTACTCCATTTGAGGACAATAGCAGCCCAGGTCAGGCCTGCGCCAAAGCCATCAAGAATAATGTTGTCGCCTTTTTTCAGTGCGCCAGCCTTTTGAGCCTCGCACAGAGCGATAGGAATAGATGCAGCGGAGGTATTGGCGTATTTGTCTACGTTTACCCAAACCTTATCCATCGGCATCTTCAGACGCTTAGCAGCGGAAGTGATGATACGGTAGTTAGCCTGATGCGGGAACAGCATATCCAGCTCTTCCGGCTTCATATTCGCCTTAGCAAGAGCACGCTTTGCAGTCTTGCCCATAATCTGAATAGCAAATTTGAATACTTCCTGACCGTTCATATGAATGGTGTGGCCTTTGGCAGCAACGGTTTCTTCGCTTGCCGGATTACGGCTGCCGCCTGCCGGTTGCAGCAGGAACTTGCCGCCGTTGCCGTCAGCACCCATATCAATGCCCAGTACACCATAGCCTTCTTCAACCTCACCGACTACAGCAGCACCAGCGCCATCACCGAAGAGAACACAGGTGTTACGGTCGGTCCAGTTCATGATGCGGCTCAGAGTTTCCGCACCGATAATCAGAATCTTGTTATACAGACCGCTCTTAACCATCTGGCTTGCTACAGCAAGACTGTAAACAAAACCGCTGCAGCCTGCAGCCAGGTCAAACGCAGCTGCGTTTTTAGCCCCCAGACGAGCCTGTACCAGGCAGGCAGTGGACGGGAAAATATAGTCGGAGGAAGCAGTGCCTACAATAACGAGGTCCAGCTCTTCCGGAGCAACGCCGGCGTCCTTCAGTGCTTCTACAGCAGCATTGTACGCCAGATCGGAGGTTGCTTCTTCCGGAGCAGCGATGTGACGCTGCTTGATGCCGGTGCGCTCAGTAATCCATTCGTCACTGGTCTCAACAATTTTCTCCAATGTCTGTATTAGTGATAATCTTCTCAGGAACATAATGTCCTAAACCTAAAATACCAACAGCTCTTGTCATTTATC
>ENA-OQDC01001030-OQDC01001030.1-human-gut-metagenome-genome-assembly--contig:-NODE-1030-length-15935-cov-6.073507_pt1 | contig 15935 bp, 10 predicted proteins | sample MGYA00242770_ERZ504601 | MGnify/ENA primary metagenome ERZ504601 (study PRJEB26092, sample SAMD00036305) | human gut metagenome | host: Homo sapiens | study: EMG produced TPA metagenomics assembly of...
AACAGCAATTGGCTGTCTGCATCAGTTCATTAACTGGTAAATGGGTTACACCAGTAGATACGACAGTTTGGGCATATAAGCATGGATATTATACAAGTGCGGGTGCAAGTCATGAGATGGTACCGGCATTGGCAAAGCAGTATAAACTTTCATGTAATGGACTAGGAACAGATATTAATAAAGTACGCAGTGCCTTGAAGAAGAAACATCCGGTAGTAGCACTGATGGGACCTGGTATTTACAAGAAGGACATTTATGTTCTGTAGCGATTGATAACAATGATCAGGTAACAGTAGCTGATGTTGGAAGCAGAGAACGTACACAATATAAATATCTATTAAAAGATGTAGTAGCCCAGACAAAAGCTGCTTCAGCAGGAGGACCTTGCTGGGAGATTTACTCTAAAGATAAGAAAGCAAAGAAGACAACCGATACAAAGACTAAGACAATTCAGGCGAAGAAAGAATTTAAAGATACATCTAAGATGTATGCAGAGATCAAAGCAGTCTTACAGAAGAACTATCATCTGAGTGTACCGCTTAAGAAAGGAACTTTGGTCAATAAAGATCAGTTTGTCACAGTTAGCTCTTTAACGATCAATGATAAAGTTACAGTTATGGATGTGTCTAAGAAACTTACAACAGATGTTGATCTTCAGCAAGTAGTATCTGAGATTAAGACAGATGCAGTCAAAGGTTCTTTTTGGAATACAGTAACGATTGAACCTAATAAAACAAGTGTAACAGAATAATTTTAAATTACATAGTAAGAGATAAGAAGCACAGAGAATGTAAAAGTTTTCTGTGCTTTTTTACTTCATAGGAAATTTCAGGAGGAAAACATTATGAATATTAAAAAAATGATAACAAAAATTACAGCGGGAGCATTATGTATGTTAATGTTTGCAGCAACTGTTGGACAGACAATAAGTTCAGTACATGCAGCACAGAGTGATGTGATCGATACATCAAGAACGGCATCCTTAACAATCCACAAATACGACATGACAGCAGCACAGAAAGGCGGAGTTGATTTAAGTCAGTTTACTGCTACTGGAAAACAGGATGCAAAAGCAGAAGAAGCTTTAAAGAAGTATCCGATCAAAGGTGTTGAATTCAGCTATCTGCGTGTCGGTGATGTAGAGCAGCAGAGTGAAGCTGGTAAAGTTCAGATGATCTATGAACTGCCAGATGCATTACAGAAGATCTTAGGATTAGCAGATTCAGATGCGGCAAAGACAGAAGGAAGTAAAGATTACTTTACAAGCCAGATCATCAATGACAAGTTAGCTTCTGCATTAGAAGATAACACTGCATCCAAAGACAAACTGGAAGATTACATGAAGACAAACAACGGAACTGCCATGGATCTTACAGATGCACAGGGTGTGACAAAGAAAGACAAGCTGCCACTTGGTCTTTATCTGATCGTAGAGACAAAAGTTCCAGAAGATGTCACTTATACAACAAACCCTTGGTTCGTGCAGTTACCATCCACTGATTCTGAAGGGGATGACTGGTTCTATGATGTTGTATGCTATCCAAAAAATGAAACTGGTATCCCAACCCTTGATAAAAGAGTTCGAAACAATCCAGATCAGGATAATGTAACAACAGCAGAACAGAGTGCTTTAGCAGATTTCACAAATGCAAGAGAAGAATACAAATACCAGAGCACAGTTACAGCATCCAAAGCAGAAAAGCTTGATTATCAGTTTATCTCAAAATTACCACACATCACATCAGGAACAACATACCTTTCAACATACGCGTTCGATGATAAGATGGCAAAAGGTATGACATACAACAAAAATGCAGTGATCGCGATCTATGACAACAAAGATGCAGCAGATACAACAAACGTTAACAACGTTGACAAAAGTGGTGCGATCGCAGTATGGAAATCATCTGATACAGATCCTAAGTTTGCAGTAACATATGGTAAATCTGGAGATGATTCTACAATGAAAGTAGAAATGACAAAATCCGGATTAAACGAGATCAATAAGAAATACTCTGACAAATATATCGTTGTTTACTATACAGCAGATGTAAACACAGATGATACAGTCGTTCTTGGTGACAAAGGTAACCCTAACGATGTGTCCTTAACATGGAAGAGAACATCTACAGATTACTGGGATATCTTAAAAGATAAATGTATCGTATATAGCTTTGGTTACAACTTCACAAAGAAATTCTCTGATAACAAAGGAGATGCAACAAAAGTTAAATTCGTGATCCAGAACAAATCTGACAATTACTATTTAGTAGCAAAAGCAGACAGTGACGGAATTTATCAGGTAACTGGAAAATCTGCAACAGAAGAGGGTGCAACACAGTTCAGCCCTGCAGCCGATGGAAAACTGATCATCAATGGTATCGAAGGTGATGAGTATGGATGTACAGAAACACATTCCGATGCTGGATATACATTACTGAAAAAAGAGATCATCGTAAAGATCAATTCAACAAAAGCAGATATCACACCAACACAAGCAAACATCACAGGAATCCAGTCTAAGAACGAAAATGATTCCACAGCAAACGATGGTGTAAAAAATGGTACAGAACTCGCTAATGATGTAGCAGTCCAGACAACAGGTGCATCTGCAACGGTTGACAGCAAAAAAGCAACAATGAGTGCAAATGGAGAATCCGTAAACGCATTTGTTGATATGGAAGTTACAAACCAGAAACAGTTCTTACTGCCAATGACAGGTGGTGTAGGAAGCTATGCACTGATCATCGCAGGTGTCGTTATTGCCGGATGCGGATTTATGATCGTTAAAAAGAACCAGAAACGTAAAGAAGTTCAGTAAGAGTTAGAAACTTAAAAATGTTTTGATAAACCCTGTCAGGCAACTGGCAGGGTGATCTTAAAAATATGAGACAAAAAATCATTCCAATACTGATCATATTGTTTGGTTTTGCCTTGTTGTCTTATCCGTTCATCAGTAACTACATGTTTGAAAAAAGTGCTGGTTCAACGATCAAGTCCTATGAAAAACAGGCAAAAACCTATGATCAGAAGCAAAAAGAACAGGCATTTCGGAAAGCGGAAGAATATAACAAAGACCTGATCAAGTCAGTGGTACAATTGACGGACCCGTTCAAAGTCAAAAAAAGCAATGGAGAGACACTGATCTATAATAATATCTTAAATATCGATCATTCAGGAGTGATGGGATATCTGGAAATTCCCTGTATCTCAGTCAATCTCCCAATCTATCACGGTACAGATGCAGAAATACTGGAACGTGGAGTTGGGCATCTTGCAGCATCTTCGATTCCGGTAGGTGGAAAAAGTACCCATAGTGTATTAACTGGACATACCGGACTTAGTTCTGCAAAGTTATTTACAGATCTGACGGAAATGAAAAAAGAGGATTTGTTCTTTATTCATGTACTGGATCGAATCTTAGCTTATAAAGTGGATCAGATCTCTGTGGTAAGACCAGAGGATACAAGAAAACTCCAGATCGTCAAAGGAAAAGATTATGTGACACTGGTAACATGTACCCCATATGGAGTCAATGACCATCGTTTACTGGTACGGGGTATCAGAACCAAATATGTAAAGAAACAACGATCATCGATACGGCCAAGAAATCAGGATTCCCAGTGGATGAGAACTTATAAAAAAGCGATCGCCATCGGGCTTATGATCGTTACAGCCCTGATTTTATTAGGAAAAGTATTTCAAAAGCTTCATCGAAAGAAAACAGAACATAGACAAATCAACAGAAAGAAAGGGAGAGAGGAATGAAAAGGAATCTGATCAATTTATTAGGCATTATCTTAATGGGGATCGGAACCTTTTTGTTTCTTTCTCCCGATTTTTCTGCGTATAGACAACAAAAAAATGCAGATCAGGAGATCAAAGCCTTTCAAAAGGAAAATAAGATTCCGAAGGAAAAAGATCCTTTCTATCAGGAGGCCGTACAGTATGATCAAAAGATCTATAAAGAAGGCCAGAAAGATCTAAAGGATGTCTGGAGTTATCGCACGTCACCGATCCGGTTGAAAGATGGCAGGAGCAACTTTGGATATATCAGGATCAAAAAGATGCATGTCAAACTTCCACTGTATCTTGGAGCAACCTTAGAAAACATGAGAAAAGGTGCTGCGATCATGGGAGAGACATCATTACCGCTTGGCACGAAGAACAGTAACTGTGTGATCGCTGCACATCGTGGATATAAGGGGATCCCATATTTCAGGGAGATTGAGAAGCTGAAAGCAGGAGACAAAGTCACCATTCAAAACCCATGGGAAAAACTTTCTTATCGGGTCGAAAAGATCAAGATCATAAAACCGGATGATTCAGATCAGATCCGGATTCAGAAAGGAAAGATATGGTAACACTTCTTACCTGTCATCCATACCGCAGTCATGGAAAATTTCGATATGTGATTTATTGCATAAGAGATCAGGGACAAAAGCTTCCAGCTCAAAAGATCCGTACAATGAATGATACTTATTTTGAATCTTCCAAATGGGATATTCAAAGAGAGAAGATCGTCCGATATGCAGGGTTAGGGATCTTGCTCTTTTTTGGAATGGAACTTATAAGATCAGACAAAAGGAAAGGAGGAAAAGGACATGAAAAAAAGGGATAAGATGAAAGGCAAAAAAGGATATGCGATATTGGCACTTGTGATTGCCATAAGTTTTATTACCGTCCTTACATGGAACAATTTGGTACAGGCATCCTATAAAACGAAAGAAAATGCGGGAAGTACATCATTCCCAAACAATGATAAATATACCTATGTTGAAGTAAAAGGTCCATCGGGAACTTCCACATTAAAACTACAGGTAACCCATTCTGGATCAGCCTGTAAAAACTATTCATTCGATAATGCAAGCCGGACACTGAATATCAAACAGGTCTCTGCAAGCAATCCGAATCCATATGGTTTGAAACTTTCTACAACGTCAGTCAAAACAACAAAATCCAATTCTGGATCGTATTCATGGATCAGCGTAAAAGTAAAATATACGGTTCCGGCTCATCAAAAATATAACAATGTGACATATGATGCACCATCCAGCCAGTCGCATAAACTGACAAAAACACCCGATCACAGCACGAAAGAACAAACGGATTTTGAAACTACGATCGGACTGAGTGCTTATGACACCGGTGTTGCACCGTATAAAAAACCAAGTGACCAGAAATATTACAGATACTATGATTGTAAAGTTACGATCAACCTAAATAAGACACAATACAAAGTGACTTATAAAGGGAACAATGGAACGATCGCATCCGCAGATTCAACAAAAAGTTTTGCCTGTGGAAGTAAACTGACATTTCCAGTGGCAAATCGAACAGGATACACTCTTACCGGATGGAAGGATACGGCAAACAGTACAGGGACGTCTTATACGACAAACAGTACGGTATGTGGCAAGGGACTAACGTTATATGCCCAGTGGAAAGCAAACCAGTATAAGATCCACTATAACGCGAATGGTGGAAGTGGAACGATGTCTGACAGCACAGTGGCTTATGATAGTTCATTTACACTTCCAAAGAATACATTTACGAATAACGGCTATCAGTTCCTTGGATGGAGTAAGACAAAGGATGGAGATGTTGCAGCTTACGAAGATCAGGAAGCGATCAAATATCAGACGGCTTCTGACCTTACCTTATATGCGATATGGGGAAATGGACAGTATAAGATCAGCTTTATGCCAAATGGAGCACAGGCAGATGCAAAGATCATACCGGTAAAGACAGGAGAATCTTATACCATACCATCCGGTCTGTTTACCAGAAAAGGATATACGTTTGTAGGATGGGCAAAGACTCCGGATGCAGTCAGGGCAGATTATACGAATGGAGCAGCTGTCTCTGATCTTACAGATGCCGGAAAGACCATCAAGCTGTATGCGATATGGAAAAAGAATGACGGAAGCATCAATAAAACAAACATCATCCATGATGAAGGCATGTTTACCGGAGACATTGAGATCGAAGGGCAGAATGGAACAGGATATAGTCATGCTCATACAGACTCCGAATATGCCAACATTGATAAGACAGATGCTCCCGGATATTTTACAGATCGGTATCGATAAAGATAACAGCAGGAAGTCCTCTTTCTGCTGTTACGATAAAAATGGATAAGATCAAATGAATCAGGAGGAAACTATGAAATACAAGTTGAAAAGAAAACTGAAAAAGATCGGGACGTTCTTCCTGGCCTTGTTAACACTTTTTTCTTCGTTGTTTGGAGGAATGGCCGGAATGCCAGCACCAGTCGTCAATGTTGCGGCGAAAGAAGGAACAGCGACCGTTGGTATGAGTCAGGTCATGGATTGTAATAAGATCAGTGCGTTAAACCGGCCGGCAAGTGAAGGACTATGGAAGATCACTGCAAATGGAAAAGGAACCTTTTGCCTAAATTCCGGAAAATCCATGTGTAATGGTGACACTGTAAAGTATAAGATACACAACGCTGTGACTTATAAGAATCAGGGAGTTGCAAAAGCTCTGACCTATTATTACTGGAAGAGTCCCAAAAATACAAAGGCATTTGCACTAACACAGGCTTATATCTGGGCATGTGGAGCAGGTGTCAGTAAAAAGACAACGATTTACCAGGCAGGAAAAAATCTGGATGACAAGTTTTCAAGCAGTGATGCAAAGGCTTTCTGCGATAAGATCAAGAAAACAGATCCAAAAGGTACGATCTATTATTATACCGTAACACACTGCGTAAAAGGAAAAAAACATGATAAACATCAGATGTTATATCGTATGACGAAAGATGTAACTCCGGCGAAGACCGGTTCATATACATATTCAGACAGTACATCGGAAAGTGATCAAACGGAAGTGAAGATCACAAAACGTGATCAGGCAACAGCTGTTGTATTATCCGGCGTCAAGTTCCAGTTTTCAGGGATGGAAAATCCGTTGGTACAGCAGTGACAGATGAAAAAGGTGTTGCCAGTCTTACATATAATGAGACGATTTCTTCTGGAACAAAAAGGTAACCAAAAATACATTAAGAACTGGAAAGAATTATCGAAAGATGATCAGGAATCGTATACGGAAAAAGGATACTATGATTCCAAAGCCAAGGCCAAAGCTGCGGCGGAAGAAGAAGTCGCCAAATTACTGCAGGGGATCATTGAGGATAAGAGATCCAAGACACATACGTGGACGGCAAAAGAGATCGAAGCAGATGTAAGGCATAATAAAAACACAACAACAAAACAAAAAAGCAACGGGAAAAACGGCAAAGGTCGATCTTGGAAGTATGTATGATACAGAAAAAATGATCGATCTGGAACTGAACAAAAGAAGTATCCTGGAAGACTTTGGGACAGATGCAACCTATGCAAATGCAGAATATGGAGTTTATGCCAGATCTGATATTCTCGCATCCGATAACAAAACTGTCAGATATAAAAAAGACAGTGAAGTCGCAACGATCATTACCGATGCGACGGGTTATGGATGTGCAAAGAAACTGCCGGTCGGAGAGTACTATGTCAAAGAAAAGAATCCACCGAAAGGATTTGAACTGAACAAAGACAGTACAAATATCACACTGAACAATGATCAGCTCATTACTGTATATGAAACACCAGTCAAAGGAAAGCTGCAGATCCACAAAACCTATGATAATGATAAAAAGGCGGAATTCGGAGCGGTATTTGAAATATATGACAGTAAAAATCAGCTGGTCGATACGATCACAACCGGAAGTGATGGAATGGCAACGAGTAAAGAGCTTCCATATGGTTCTTACCGCTTACATCAGACCAAAGGAACGGATGGATTCTCCAAGATCCCAGATATGATAAAAGTGATCGATGGGTCCATAAAAACTTATCAGATCGAAGCGAACAACCCAAGAGAAGCTGCCGCGATCTCCATTTCAAAAACAAAGGTCATCACGGATACACAGACATCCACAAACACAGAGAGACCAGAAGCCGGAGCCAAATTTGAGATCATCAGAAAATCAGATCAGAAAGTCGTTGAGACACTGACAACCGATGAAAATGGATATGCTTCATCCAGACAGTTGGATCCTGGGACTTACACGGTACATCAGATCAAAGGATCAGATAATTATGCATTTGTAAAAGATTTCGATGTCACATTAAAAGACGGAGATAAAACAAACCATATGTATGATCTTAAGAATCCATGGATCGGAAAGAAACTCATGATCAAGAAAACAATGGAAAAAAATAAGGTGGAAGAAGCCGAAGTATCCGCAGAATTTACCATCTTAGATGCATCCAAAGCAGATGGATATAAAAATACAGATCTTGATACAGAAGAAAACAGAAAAGATTATATCGATTCCCTGGCGAAAGATGCCGTGATCGGAACGATAACAACAGATGCAAAAGGAATCGCAAGCCTTCTTCTGGAAGACCTGAAAGCAGATCATGATTTTATTGTTGTTCAGACAAAAGGAGCCGAAGGATATGACTTGGCCCCTGTCTATGATTCCAGAGATCATAAACCAAAAGAAGTCGATGGCATGAAAGTTTATGAATTTACTGCAAAAGATGTATATTCCGATTCCGCATCGATCCAGATCAAAAAGGAAAAGAAAGTATCCGATACAAAAACGGAAGCTGAAACAGGAGCAGTCTTTGAACTGATCGATCAGGATGGAAACGTTGTAACAACGCTGACCACAGGATCAGAGGGGACTGCAACAGTTAGTGGTATCGCCCTTGGAATGTACACATTACATCAGAAGAGTGGTTCGAACAAACATGCATTCTTAGAAGATCAGGTCATCGTGCTGACCAAGAAAGATAAGGGAAAAACGATCAAATACAGTTATGTTGATCAGGAAAATGAGATCGATTTTGTTCTGGTAAAACGTTCCAAAGAAACAAAGAAACTGTTAAATGATGCAGAATATGTCATTTACGATGATGATGGAAAAGAAATCGCAAGATTGACCTCCGGAACGATGAAAGACGGATATGCGACATGCAAGCTGCCTTATGGCCATTACAAGATCAAAGAAACAAAATCTCCGGATGGATACAATAAAAATGATACAGCGAAAGAATTTACCTTAGATCTTCAAAGTGTGGACTACGACAGCGATGGAAATGGTACTTACACCTATGAAGATACCGATGAACCAGTGTATGGATCTGTTTCACTAAAAAAGACAGGTGAAACGTTAAGCGGATTTGAAGATGCCAGCTTTGTTTATGAAAATGACCAGATCAGCGGAGCTGTATATGGACTGTATGCCAAAGAGGACATCCAAAAAGACGATGGAACTCTTGTCTGGAAAGCCGGAACTCTGATCGACCAGAAAACAACATTGAAAGACAAAGCCGTACAATTTACCAGAAAAGGAGACGATGGAAAAGATACCACGGACTTTTATCAGGGAACTTATTATGTGAAAGAGATATCAGGACCAAACGGATATTGTATCGACAAGGAAGAACAGGAGGTCGTGATCAACTGGGATACAAAACCTGGAAAGATGAACGATATCAGAGACACGGAGGATGTTCCGGATGTGGAAGAACCACATGGAAACAATACACCTTCTCCAAACGGCGGGATCTATGTACTGGAAACGGGAGAAGCATTGAATCAGGAGATCCAGGATGCAGAAAGTATTACATTTACATGGGAAAATGCTCCGGATGGAACAGATACCAAAGACGTTTCACAGGACAAAGACGGAAGTATCGTCTTATGGAACGATGGAAATAATTATTATATTTCCTCCCAGAAAGCAGATCAGGTCATTTACATGAACACGATCTCCAGTAAGATGTTCTCAGAATGCAAGAGTCTGACAAAGATCAATTTTAAGAACATTGATACATACAAAGTTGCAGATATGTCTGAAATGTTTGCCAACTGTACCGGATTAAAAGAATTAGATCTTTCCAGTTTTAATACTTCAAATGTGGAAGATGTACGAAAGATGTTCTATGGCTGTACAAGCTTAAAGACGACCTATGCACAGGATCAGATGGTAAAGGCAGACGATGATTACACGGATGCAAAAGTTACCGGTATCAGTGCCACACCAAAAACAGATTTTGTAAAAGGTGCAGTCTATCATGCAGATGATTTTGCATTCTCAAGCGATTATGACGATGATGGACAACAGGAGCTTACTGATGTAACGGATGATGATGTAACCTTTGAACCGGAAACCGCAGAAGCTGCCGGAAAACAGAAAGTAACGATCTCCTTTAAAGATTCCGGAAAATACAAAGGCTATGATCCGATCGAAACAACAGTCAATGTGATCGATCCGGAAGATGTCGATGTATCTCTTGATACTGACAAGCACATAGATATCAATCTGGAATGTAACGATCTGTTACAGAAGTACAGCATTCAGTTTATCAAGACAGATAAGAAAGGAGAGATGTTGCCAGGTGCGAAGTTTGCATTAAAAGCAGCCTGTGAGATCGTAAATAAGGATGAAAAGACGATCTTTCACAAAGGAGATACGATCGCAACCACGGTTTCCGGAGATGATCAGTTCGGTTATCTGGAATTCTTTGGACTGCCAACTGGCATTTATGCAAAAGACGGTGTTGGAAAAGAAATGTACACCGTAGAAGAAGTGGAAGCACCACTTGGATATGGAAAGTCTGATGAAACGATGACATTCAGTGGAGAGGTCTTAAATGATCAGACCGCAGATTTCATCCATGACGTGGCGACACAGGGAAATACTAACAATGATGAAATAACATATGTCCATGATTCCAAGACGCTGGTCAACAATCCTTCTGACTATGTGCAGGTGAAGAAATATTGGATCGATGATAACAACTCCATGAACACAAGACCGGTATCAGTGACGATCAAAGCAGAAAATAAGAACACACATGAAGTGAAGACTTATGTGCTGAATAAGGATAACAACTGGGCCATGCAGACAGATATCAAGCGAGGCGAGGAAGAAAACTATACGTTTAGCGAGGTTTGTAATGCAGCTAATTATACAAGAGTCAGTGAAGCAGGTGGCGATTGGGACAAAAATACCTATACGTTATCTTATACAAACAAATATGATAAAGGTGGAAGTGTAAAACTTGTTGTTAAGAAAAACTGGGATGACAGTAATAACAGTGATGGAATCCGTCCGGATTCAGTAAATATCAAATTATATCGTAATGGAACAGATATGCAAAAAGATCAAATATTAAGTGCAGCTAATAACTGGACGGCAGAATTTAATGATCTTTCAAAAGAAGATGATCTTGGCGAAAAGTATGAATATGAAGTCAAAGAGGATTCATCCTCTGTTGTGAATGGAAATGCCAAGACTGGATATGAGATTGCTTATGAAGTAAAGGAATCTACAGATAAATCTAGTGATATCACAACGATCACAACCAATATCACAAACACACATAAACCAAAGACCGTACAGAAAACGATCCGAAAAGTATGGGATGATGAAAATGATCAGGATAAGATCCGTCCAGATTCTGTAAGGTTTAATCTGTTAGCAAACGGAAAAGATGTGGTAGATACCGTAACCTTAAATTCCGAAAACGGATGGAAAGCAAGATCAAAAGTCCTTCCAAAATGCGAGAATGGAAATGAGATCGAGTATACATGGGAAGAGGTAAAAGAAGGTGTTGTGATAGGAAATGAACAGATCGGATACAAGGTTTCATACGATGATGAAGATGATTCTGACACAACGATCGCAACCAACTCTCATACACCGGGCAGAGGAAGCATTACCATCACAAAAGAATTAGATCCATCCAATCTGAACATGGATGTTGGAGATGCTGTATTTACATTCGGCCTGACAGGAACCGATGTTTACGGAAAGAAACATGCTTATAAAAAAGATGTGAAATTTACGAAAAATGAAGTGGAAAACTTCACAAAAGAAAACCCTGGAAAGATGATCAACCTTTCAACAACATTTGATGATCTGTACTATGGAACTTATACATGCAGTGAAAGCGGCATGAAAGAATACTTTAAGCTGAATCATCTCTCAACGACAAGTACCAATGGAAGAGTGGATCAGAAAGCAGGAACGGTTACGTTTGACATCGGACCGGAAGAAAGCAGTGCATCTGCAAAAATCACAGGAGAAGCAACCTTCCGAAACCAGATGATCAAAGGAAGCATTAAGCTAAAGAAGAAAGACTCCAAAGGAAAAGTCTTAAAAGGTGTTCGGTTTACGATCAAGGATTCTGATAGAAAAGAAGTTGCAACCAAGGAAACGGATGGAAAAGGAGAACTTCTGTTTGATGATCTGCTGCCAGATACTTACACGATCACGGAAACCAAAACAGCCAGCGGCAAGAATCTGCTAAAAGAACCTCTGGTCGTAACTCTTCCGTTATCTGTAACACAGGCAGAAGTAGACAAGGGAAATGTAGATACCTCCAATGCCATCAAGCAGGGAGATACTTATTATTTCTATCATCCAACGTATGAGATCACAAATGATGCAAACCTGAAACTGCCAACTACTGGTGGATTCAATAATATCAAAGCTTATGTACCATTAATCGGTGGTTTTGCATTGATCTTAGCTGTAGTATTCTATTACTTCAAAAAGAAAAAAGGAATTGTGATCTTTAGAAAGAAATAAGAAATGAGTTTAATGAATTATTCAAGAAGATAAATGCTCTTTGGACAAGATCAAACGAAGGAAATAGCGAAAAGAAAGGAAGTACAAGAAGTAAATAGATGGAGGATAGATTATTATGAGTAAAGGAAGAAAAGGAAAAAGGGTAATGGCTGCAGCAATGGCGGTTGTGTTATCTGTTGCTACGGTAACAACGGGGGTATTACCGAATACAGCGGTTTATGTGCATGCAGAAGAATCGGATAGAATGTGGACCAAATTAGCTGATTCTAGTGTAGATGGTTTTTATTACAGGGAAGATCAGTATGGAAATATTGAGTGTGTAACGGATAAAACCTGTGTATACACATCGTATGATCAAATGGTTAAAGAAATTGCTTCCATAGCAAAAAGAATCTTTCTTGAAAATAAATATGCAAAGTATGATTTTGATATTCCCGTTGAAATAAAATCGGATCATACGATTGAAGAAATCGAGAATGGAAAATGTGATAAAGATATTCGTAATGAAATTTATAAAGATACAGGGAAACCAAATGAAGGGCATACAATGTCTGCATTTACTGTTGGTGGTGGTAATCTGTTGGCAGAGAATTGTTCAGATGGGATAAAATATTCAGATGGTGGATATAAAGGATACTATTCTGGGAATGGCGGATATGGAGATAGGCGGGATAGATATCAAAAAGCGACAAAAAAAATTAGATGAAGTTATTAAATCATTGAATCTTGATGGGAAATCGGATTATGATAAATTTAAAGCAGTTACAAACTGGATTGTTTCAAATGTGCGATATGATGAAGATAACGAAACAAAATACCAACACGATTTAACCGGAGTCGTTTTAGATGGATTAGCAGTTTGTGATGGGTATGCAGGGACTTTTTATTATATGGCAAATGCTGTAGGATTAAATGCTTTGTTTGAAGATGGTATAACAAACAGTAATAGAATTCGACATGCATGGAATCTGGTTCAGATTGATGGAACATACTACTATGTAGATCCTACAAATGCTTATTTTAAAGAGGATGGAGAACCGGGAAGAGAACTGTTACTTGGTCAAAAATATCTATTCAGTCTTTATACTCCAGATAATACTACAATAGAGGATACCTATAAAAATATATCACAGGATGACTACTTGAAAGAACATTCCATATGCAAAGGAAATCATGATTTATGGGAAAGTGGACACAATGGAGCTACATGTGAAAACCCTGCAACAACAGTATATTCTTGTAAAAATAAGGGATGTTTATATAAAAAGTATGTAGAAACAGCACCGGCCCTTGGTCATGAATGGGGTAATGCAAAAATCACTCAAGAGCAATCTTGTGAAAATCCTGAAATTACAACTTATACGTGTACTCATAGTCTTTGTGGAAGAAAAAAACAAGTAGAAACCAAACCCGCCCTAGGTCATACCTGGGATGAAGGAAAGGTTACAAAAGAAGCTACCTGTTCCGAAACAGGAGTTAAGACTCATACCTGTACTCGCTGTGGTGGAACAAAAAACGAAGAGATCCCAAAAACAAAACATGACTATGAAGAGCATGTCGAAACTCCGGCAACCTGTACATCCAGAGGCGTCAGTTACTATGTATGTAAAAACTGCGGACTTACAACATCAAAAAAACAGACACCTGCGACTGGCCATATCCATACAGAAGTCCGTAACAAAAAGGATGCAACTTATACAGACGATGGTTATACCGGAGATACTTACTGTAAAGATTGTAGTAAGAAACTGGAAACAGGAACCATGATTCCAAAACTGGTAGAAAAAGAACATGACTACGGAGAATGGGTTCTTGATCAGGCTCCAACATGCAAAAAATACGGAGTAAGACACAGGATCTGTAAGAACTGCGGAGATCGAGAGGTCGATGTGCTTGACAAAGTCGATCATTCATGGGAACTTGTCTCAACAACACCTGCTACATGCACCATTGGAGAAATCCAACATTATAAGTGCAGCGTTTGTGGAGAGACAAAAGATGTGACATTAAGTAATCCATTAGGAGAGCATTCCTGGGATAACGGAAAAGTAACAAAAGAAGCAACAGAAACCGAGGAAGGTGTTAAGACATACACCTGTAAGACATGTGGCGAAACAAAGACAGAAAAGATTCCAGTTACATCCCACCATTTGGATCAGGGAACGATCACAAAGAAAGCTACTTGTACAGAAAACGGAGAGAAAACGTATCATTGTACGGATGCAGACTGTGATAAAACATATGTAGAAACGATTCCAGCGACTGGGCACAAGTTTGATTCCTGGAAGACTGTAAAAGCCCAGAGTATCTACAGCGGAGCTGTACAGAAACGTACCTGTAATGCCTGCGGTAAAAAAGAAACAAGGATTGTTGGAGACAAACTAAAACCAGTCTTAAAGGTCAATGCACCAAAACTACAGTTAAAACGTAGACAGAAAACACAGAAATTCACATTAACTGATATAGCAAAAGGAGATTCTGTTAAGTCATGGGTAAGCAGCAACAAGAAGATCGTAACTGTTTCAGGGAAACCAAATGGAACATGTATCATCAAAGCCGGTAAGAAAACTGGAAGTGCAAAGATCACGATCACAATGAGATCAAACCTGAAAAAGACAATCGGTGTTAAAGTACAGAAAAAAGCAGTAGCCTGTACATTCATTAAAAATGTACCAAAGAAGCTGACACTAAAAATGCAAGAGATCTTATCAGTTAAAACCAGTGATCAATCCGATCACATGTACTTATAAAGCAAAAGTACAAGACTTCCAACAAGAAGATCGTAAAAGTAACATCCAAAGGAAAGATTACAGCAGTAAAGAAAGGAAAAGCAAAGATCACAGTGATGGTAGGCAAGAAGAAGTTTGGCTGCATGGTAACTTTCGATAATATAAAAAAAACAACACACAACAAAGCTCGTAAATAAGCCATTTTTACGAGCTTTTTAAAAAAATTCAAAAAAACTTTCAAAAAAGTGTTGACATTTATCGAAAATGAGAGTATATTATTATTTGTCGTCAGGCAAGAGAGCTTGAAAGACACAAGGGATCATAGCTCAGCTGGGAGAGCATCTGCCTTACAAGCAGAGGGTCATAGGTTCGAGTCCTATTGGTCCCACTACCATGAACTTCATGGAGTAATTTCATAACATATGGCGATGTAGCTCAGTTGGCTAGAGCATACGGTTCATACCCGCAGCTTGTCTGAGGAAACCAACGGCCGTATCGAACGACTGATGCCCGGCGCGACCATCGGCATCATCGGTGGCGGCCAGCTCGGCCGCATGATGGCGCTGTCCGCACGCTACATGGGCTTCCGCATC
>ENA-OQDC01001033-OQDC01001033.1-human-gut-metagenome-genome-assembly--contig:-NODE-1033-length-15933-cov-3.733456_pt1 | contig 15933 bp, 17 predicted proteins | sample MGYA00242770_ERZ504601 | MGnify/ENA primary metagenome ERZ504601 (study PRJEB26092, sample SAMD00036305) | human gut metagenome | host: Homo sapiens | study: EMG produced TPA metagenomics assembly of...
GAATAATAATATTTAATATCTACTGAAGAATAAAGAATATTACATAATTGTTCATAAATAGTATGAGCAGTATTATATCCTACAGAAATGATGACTAATTTTTTCATTTTATATTTATCTCCTAATGGGAATTTAATGGTAATTCATAATAATATACCCTATATTATCAAAATAAATGGTATTTATCAATTTATAAAAGGTTATGATTTTTAAGTGTTTCTTGGTTTTTCTATGTACAAATGTTTAATTGGCATGGAAATTGCATAATTATATTAGTGAAACTTTATATACTGATGAGGGAGGTTTTATTATGAACCCATTTAGTAATTCTTTTGAAAAGAAATGGACTTTTATTTTTTTCATTTATGTATGTGTTAATAATGTTGCCATTTCCTTGGTATTATGCCACTGAATACATTCCTTCATTTTGGGGAACTCCGTTATTCATCTTTGGATGGATTTTTCATGGTTTAGTAGTTATTATACTCATATTTTTATGGTGGCAAAGTTGTAAAAAACGACCAGAGTATAAAGAATTTGATGATGAGGAGTGATTTTAAATGACACATTCATATGATAATAATATTATTCATTTTAGCTTGTTATTATTACTTATTTTGGTTTATTGACTTATATCGGTTATTATGCTACAAAGCAAACTCGAACTCTTAGAGATTATTTCACAATGAGTGGTAAGGCAGGAGCTTTGCTTAGTGGTCTTGCATATTTTTCAACTCAATATAGTATGAGTACATTTATGGGTGTGCCAGGAACTATTTATAAAGTAGGTTATGCTGGAATGTCTGTATCTGTGCCAGGTATTGCTTTTAGTATGGTTATTCCTGCTTTACTTGTTGGTAGAAGATTAATTCGTTTGGGTCATCGTTATCGTATGCTTACTATGGCAGATTACATATCTGATAGATATGAGTCCACTTTAATGCGTGCATTATTGGCTATTATTATGATTTTATTCTTAGTACCAATGATGGGAGCGCAAACAATTGGAGCTGGAATTATTTTTAAAACATATACTGGTGCTCCAGAATGGGTTGGTATTGTAGTCATGGGTATAACTGTTATACTTTATTGTATGGCAGGTGGTATTAGAAGTATTATGATTACAGATGTTATTCAGGGTATTTTAATGGTAGCAACAGCTGTAGTTACTTTCTTTGTATCTTTGCAATTAGGTGGAGGTCTTGAAGTAATTAATCAGTATTTAGCAGATACTGATATGAGTTTATTATCTCATCCTGGACAAAATAATTCTATGCCATGGCAAAATTATGTTTCTATGATCATCATGTGGAGCTTCTTTACAATTGGACAGCCACATTTATTTACAAAATTTTTCACTATGAAAAACTACAATGTAATGTTTAAAGCAGTATTATTGGGTACTTTAGGTATGTGGTTTTCTGCTACACTTATTGAATGGTGTGGTGTAACAGGTAGAATGTCTTTCCCTAATCTCACAGGAACAGATACAGACTTTATCGTACCTCTTATTTTACAAGCAGGCGTTCATCCTGTAATTTCTTCTTTGATGGTAGCTGGTATTTTCTCTGCAGGTATGTCAACTGTAAGTGGTGTATTAATTACTTCCACAAGTGCTGTAACTCGTGATTTATATCAAAAAATATTCAATAAAGAAGCTACAGATAAAGATGCATTTATTATGTCTCGTTATGTAACAGTTGGTTTAGGCGTATTAGCTATTTGTATTGGTATTTATAAACCATCTTCAATTTTCCAATTAGTTTTATTCTCTTTTGGTGGTTTAGGTATTTGGGCAGCTCCGATTTTAGCTGGTCTTTATTGGAAACGTGCAACAAAAGTTGGTGCATTTGCGTCTGTAATCGTTGGTGAAATTGTATATATTTTATTGACAACTACTTTTACATCTTTAACATTTGGTTTCAATCCATTTAATCGTGGCGTGGATTATTGCTATGGTGGTATTGATTGTAGTGAGCTTGTGTACAAAACCTGCATCAGCAGAAACAATCAGACGTCATTTTGATGATTTAGAAAAATGTTAATTTGATTTTGAATGAATAAAGAAGGTATTAATTATGTATTTTAGCACATTTAAATTGGCAATCAAGCAAAAAGAGCTTTCGCAAAATGATGATTTAGTAGCAATTATTCCTATTGGAAGTACAGAACAACATGGTCCTGTAGGCCCTTTGGGAACAGATTTTTTAATTCCTGATTATTTTGCTAAACAGATAGAAAAACGCACAGAAGTTTTGATTGTGCCTACAGTTCCTTTTGGTATAGCTACACATCATGTGGAATTTTCGGGAACTATTGATATTGGTTTTGATGGCTTATATGCTGTTATTAAAGGTATTGTAGATGGTTTAAGTCGTCATGGCGTGAAGAAATTTGTATTTTTAAATGGTCATGGTGGTAATACTCCTGCTTTGGATAAAGTAGCATTAGAAGCGAATAAAAAAAGGTTGTCTTTGTGCTCAGATTGATTGGTGGTCACTTGCTCCAATGCTCAATCCTGCATGGAAAGGTGGTCATGGTGATGGACAAGAAGTTTCCATGATTATGGCTATTGATGAAAATTTAATAAATAAAGATGATTTAATGGAAACAAAGGTAAATCATTTATCGGATAAATTAAAAAATATACATTTAAATGCAGTTGATTTTAAAGGCGCAACTATAAAAGTAATTCGCAGTGTAGATAAAGTGGTAAATAGCGGTGGCTATGGCGGAAGTGATTCTTATAGTGCAAATAAACAATGGGGCGAAGATATGAAAGTAGCTTTGCTTGATTATATTGTTGATTTTGTAAATGAATTTAAATCTGTAAAACTATAATTAGATAGGATAATTATTATGTTTAAACGCAGAGATTATTTTAAAGAAGATAGACAAAAACCATGGTCAATAAAAGATGAACCTGTTACTTGCGAAGCTTTAGCTGACACAGAAGCAAGAACATATCCAGATATGTTTGAAGCATATAAAAATTTTGCACAGACATATAATTTATCAAGGGATAGTTTTATCTTAACTAATGGCTGTGAAAATGCAGTGCGAATTATTTTTGAAGCACTTCGACCTAAATATGCTTATATTGAAAATCCTTCATGGGGTTTGGTAGAAGTACTGGCTAATGGTTTGTTATATCCTCGACCTGAGGAAACACCTGAAGAAAAACGAATTTTTCTAGTGGATTATGAGTTTAAAAATGAAAAATTTGTTTTAGCGGATTATCCTTTAAAATTACCACAAGAAAATTCTTTGTTTTATATTACTGATAAATATAATAATGTTTTTGAGCATGAAGTACTTCAAGATAGAAATGAATATGCTAAATATACTATTGTTGACGAAACTTATTCAGCTAAAATGTTGAGAAATAGTAATAGAGAAATACCTGAAAATGTTTTTGTAATTGGTTCATATTCTAAGTTTTGTGGTGCGGGAATACGTTTAGGCTATATTTTGTATAATCCTAAATGGAATAACTTAATGCAATTACTAAGGGAAGAATGTATTTCTAAATTAGCAGAAAAATATACAAGTATACACATGCCAGAAATAAATTTACCAGAATTTGATGGTGATTTTGTTTGTAAGTCTAATAATTATGTCGTAGTAAAAGCTGATAGTTATACAGGCGATAAACGAAGAGTTAATCGAGAGTTTGAGGTTTCAGGCATAAAATTTTATAAATTAGGATTATCCTTAAAATGATTTTAATGGGAATTTTATATTTTAAGTTTTATAAAATTCCCATTAAGTTTTTATAATAAAACACAAAAGTACTTTTATATTAGATTGTTGTATCTATTAAATTGTTGGCACGAAAATTGCATATAATAAAATAGTGAAATATTTTATTAGGGAGAGATACAAATGGATAAACAGAAAATAATGATGTAAAAATCTCTGTGCCATGGTATGGTTATGTAGTTTTTGTGTTGGCAATTTTATTATTTTCAGGGATTTTTTCTTCGTCTGATGGAGTTTTACGTGCTTTAGATTTCAATGTATTGAATGGTAGTTTTGGACAGATACCAACCGATAAAGCTATGAGCTTTAGAGGTGCTGGCGGTAGCGGTGCTAAAGATGGCTTTTTATTTGCTTTAGAACTTATTCCCGCTGTTATTTTAGCTTTAGGGATTGTAAATGTTATTGATGGTTTGGGTGGATTGAAGGCTGCTCAAAAATTAATGAACCCATTATTAAAACCTTTACTTGGTGTACCAGGTGTTTCTGCACTTGCAAATATTGCTAATATGCAAAGTACAGATTGCTGCTGCTGGTATGGTTAAAGAATTAGTTGATGAAGGAAAATTAACAGATAAAGAACGCTCTGTTATCATCACTTATCAAACAAGTGGTAGTGCTTTTGTAACAAATTAATTTTTCTTCTGGTGCTGCTGCTTTTAGTATTTTACTTGCACCAATTATCGTACCTTTACTTGTAATTTTTGTATTTAAAATTGTGGGTGCAAATTTAATGCGTTTATATTTTAAATTTATTGGACAATAAGTGAGGTAAGATAAATGAGCGACAATAAAGTAGAAGTTATTCAGAAAAAAACAATTTTAGATTTATTCATTGATGGTGCTAGAAAAGGTTTTACTATTGGTACTACTAGTTTGTTACCAAATGTAATGATGGCATTTGTAATTATTCGTATTTTAGATGTTACAGGTCTTTTACAATTAATTGGCGTTGTATTCCAGCCAGTAATGGGGCTTTGGGGTCTTCCTGGTGAGGCAGCAACAGTTTTAATCACTGCTTTAATGAGTATGGGTGGCGGTGTAGGTGTAGCAATGAGCTTATATACTGCTGGTTCTTTAGATGCTATGCAAGTAACAGTGCTTTTACCTGCTATTTATTTGATGGGTAATCCTGTACAAAATGTGGGTCGTTGTTTAGGTATTGCTGGTGTAAGTACTAAACATTATCCTGCAATTATTTTAATTTGTGTAATTAATGCATTATTATCTATTTGGGCAATGCATTTTATTATGTTATTTTTACAATAAAAGAAGGTTGATTATATGAATACTAAAAAACATTTTTCACATTATTAAAAAATGCACATGTAATTGCTCCAGAAGATTTAGGAGTTAAAGATATTTTAGTAGCTGGCGAAAAAATCGCTATGATAGGTGAAGGTCTTTCTTTACCAGCAGTATATGATTGCGAAGTAGTTGATTGTGAAGGTAATTATGTAGTACCAGGTTTTATTGACTCTCATGTACATTTAATCGGTGGTGGCGGTGAAGGTGGCTATGCTACTAGAACACCTGAAATCCAATTAACAGATATCACAACTTCTGGTGTAACTACAGTACTTGGTCTTTTAGGTACAGATGGTGTAACTCGTCATGTAGCTAGCTTACTTGCCAAAGCTCGTGGTCTTGAAGATGAAGGTATTACAGCATATATTTATTCTGGTTCTTATGAAATTCCAACACCAACAATTACAGGTAGTGTACGCAATGATATTATTTTGATTGATAAAGTAATTGGTACTGGTGAAATTGCTATGTGCGATCATCGTTCTTCTCAATCTCCAAAAGAAGCTTATCAGCAAATTACAGCAGAAGCTCGTGTTGGCGGTATGCTCAGCGGTAAAGCTGGTGTAGTTAATATGCATTTAGGCGATGGCGAAGATGGTTTAAAAATGCTTTATGAAATCACTAAAAATGGTGAAATTCCTAAGACACAAATTATTCCAACTCATGTAAACCGTAATAAACGCTTATTTAAAGAAGCTATTGAATGGGCAAAACAAGGTGGTATTATGGACGTAACTTCTAGTGTTAGTCCTGAAACTGGTTCTAGCCATTCTGTAAAATCCAGTGAAGCTGTAAAACAAGCATTAGAAGCTGGTGTTAATATTGAAAATATCACTATGAGTTCTGATGGTAATGGTAGTATGCCAATTTTTGATGAAGCTGGAAATAATATTGGCGTTGGTGTAGCAAGCCAGATTTCTATTTTAAATGAATTTAGAGATATGGTACAAAAAGAAAATATTGCGATTACAGATGCTATAAAAATTATTACAAGCAATATTGCTAAATTTACTAAATTATATCCAAGAAAAGGTTGCTTAGCTAATAATAGTGATGCAGATATTTTAGTATTAGATAAAGATTTACAATTACAACATGTGTGGGCAAGAGGTACTCATATGGTAGAAAATGGTAAACCTATTGTATTTGGTACTTTTGAAAAAAGATAATAGAAGATATGCAATAAAAAGTGGTAGAAAAAATCTACCACTTTTTTATTTATTAATATATTTAAACATAATAAATTGATTTTGTTATTCATTTGATAGATAATAGATATAAATATGGATAAAGAGGTGAAAGCTGGAAACAGCAAATTTATGTTAAAAGCAGTTATTTTTGATTTTGATGGTACAATAGGAGACACTTTAAAATTAGTTATTGAGTCAATCAGAGAAGCAGTAAGTCCTTTTATGGATAGAGAATTATCTGATGATGAAATAGCAGATACATTTGGACCTATAGAAGAAGGTAGTATTTAAAATTTGTAGATGAAAAAGACTATGAAGAAGCTTGTAAACGATTATATGATGCTTATGCAAGATTACATAAAGAAATAACACCAAAACCATTTGCAGGTGTTGTGGATTTAATAAAATATTTAAAAAGTAAAAATCTCATTGTAATTTTGGCTACAGGTAAAGGTGCAAAAACTTGTGAAATATCTTTGAAGCAGTATCAAATGGAAAATTCTTTTTGATAAAGTAAAAACTGGCTCTATAAAAGGTGGTATAAAACCACAAATGATGCAAGAAGTTATCGATGAATATAAATTATCAGCAGATGAAGTGATTTATATTGGTGATGCACCAACTGATATTGATGCAGCTAGACAAGTTGGTGTAAAAATTAGCTTCTGTATTGTATGGAACAAGAATAGAAGAAGAAGCTGTAAAAGCTAAAATCCAGATGTAATTTGTTATTCTATTGAAGATGTTAAAAGTATTTAACTAGTTTGATTTAAGAGAAAATAAATATTATTATTTTGTTATAATTTCATTAGAAATGGGCTATTTTGTTGTATAAATTATCTTTTTGTGGTATTTTAATACTAGCTGTAAGAATATATACAGCCTTTCTCAATTTATTTAGATAATATATTGAATGAGAAGGATTTTTTATTGCTGAAGATGGAGGTACTATTATGGAAAAGATATTACAAAAAAATAAACCATTTATAATTTATAGTGTTCCTATAATTCTACTTATAGCTGTTGTAGCTATTTTTGGTGTATATAAATGGAACCAGGGACAAGGAATTATTAATATTAATGATGCAAAGCTTACAAGTTCTAAAGTTATGGTTGTAGCTCAAAATGATGGAACATTGACAGAGATTCTGGTAAATGATGGTGATAAGGTAGAAGCAGGTCAAGTTATTGCTAAAATGAAAGTAGTTGTAACACCTGAACAAATTGAAGCTTTGCAAAAGGCATATGATGAAGCAAAGGTAAATTATGATAATTTAGAGCAACAAGTAAAAGCTTCTATGGTAGTAAGTCAGCCAGTAGTTACAAGTTCTTCGACAGGAAATGTAGCAGCGGCTCAGGCTAGATTAGATGCAGCAGCAGCGAATAAGCAGAAGATGGATAAATTATATTCTATAGGTGCTGTAAGTGCGACACAATATGCGGAAGCACAATCAGAATATGCAGCAGCACAAAGTGCTTTAGCGGCAGCAAGTACACCACAAGTTGTAGAACAACAAGCAAGTGTTTCTTCTGCTCCATCTAAAGAATTATCAGAAGCATTAGCTACAGCTCAAATTCAATTAAATCAAGCAAAAGCAGCTTTAGACCAGGCTCAATCTGATGATAATTTTGCCGATATTACAGCTCCAGTTAGTGGTATTATATATTTAACTGATTTTAAACAAGGTGATGAATTAAAACAAGGCGATGTATTCATCAATGTGGGTAATACTAAAAATTTATGGGTAGAAGCACCACTTACAGAAGAACAATATGCCAAAGTACGTCAAGGTCAATTTGTGCATTATTCTGTTGATGATATGGATTTAACAGGTACTGTCTTAGAGGTAACACATCAAGATAGTGAAGATGAAGAAAATAAAAATTTAGTTACAGCAGCCAAAATTTCTTTCCCTGATGAATTAAAAGATAAAGTTTTACCTGGTGCTGATGTAACAGTTCAAATAACAATAGATAGATAATAGTTTATGAAATAGAAACAACAATGGACGGTGAAAACTTTGCTGTTAAAGCGATTAGAAGCGTATGGATTTAAATCATTTGCAGATAAATTAGAAGTAGAATTTGATGAGGGCATAACAGCAATTGTAGGGCCTAATGGGAGTGGTAAGAGTAATATTACAGATGCCATTCGTTGGGTTTTAGGGGAACAAAACGTGCGCAATTTGCGTGGAAATAAGGCAGAAGATATTATTTTCACAGGTAGTTCCACAAGAAGACCTCTTGGTGCAGCGGAAGTTTCCGTTACTTTTGATAATAGTGATGGTAAATTGCCTATAGATTTTCAGGAAGTAATGATTACAAGACGTATATTTCGTTCCGGTGAAAGTGAATTTTTAATCAATAAGACAAAATGTCGTTTAAAGGATATTTATAATTTATTTGCCGACACAGGATTGGGTAAAAACTCTATAAGTGTTATTAGTCAGAATAAAGTAGATGAAGTTTTAAATACAAAGCCAGAAGAGCGAAGATATTTCTTTGAAGAATGTGCGGGAATTACTAAATATCGTGAACGAAAACGCGAAGCTGTGCGCAAATTAGATAATACACAGGCAAATGTTGTACGTTTAAATGATATTGTAAGTGAGATTGAAAAACAGTTAGAACCTTTAAAAGAACAAGCTGATAAAACTAGACGATATAATGTCATTAATAAAGAATATAAAGATTGTAGACTCACGCAGATTTTGTATAAATATGAAAATCTTTCAGATGAAAATAATAAATTGGATTTAGAGATAAAAGGTTATGAACAAGAAAGAGCTTCATTAGAGGCCACAGTTTCTGTTTCTGAAAGTGAAAAAATCGCTAAAAAAAGTGAGATAAATAAATTAGAACAGAAAATAAAATTGCTTGGTGAAAATAATCAAAAAATCCATGAAGAAATAGAACGCAGTCGCAATCAAGCCACTTTATTACAAGAGCGTATACGACAGAGTTGTCAGTCTCAACAGCGTTTAGAGGAAAGACAAAATCAGACAAAAGAAGAATTAAAATATCTTTAGCTGATGGAGAAGAATTGAAAAGAAAAGCTCAAATTGCTAATAATACTGCAGATAAATTGGAACTTGCCCTGCAAGAAGAAAATTCAAGTGTACAAAAAGTAGAAAATGATATTAAAGCGAAAGAAGAAGAAATTAAATTAAAGCAAGAGCAAGATAATGAAAAGCGCAAGCAGATAGAAGAACAAAATAAGGTATTATTATTGTTAAAGCGAGATATGTCTGATATAGATGTAAATATTGAAAATCAGCATAGTGCACATAAAAATGCAATTAATGAAAAAATAGAAAAAAATACAGCTAAGGAATTATTACAGGTAGAGATTGATAATATCAATAAAAAGGTACAGGCTAAGCAAGAAAGTATCAATTCTCAACAAAGTAATTTAGATGAACTTATAAAAGTTTGCAAAGAGGCTACAGAATTTATCAATGAAACTCGCCAAAATGTGCGTATGGCAGAGGAAAAAGTAAAATTTTTCCAGGAAATGCAAGCATCATATGAAGGGTTTGGCAAGGCTGTAAAAAGAGTTTTAAAAGCAGATAAATCATGGCAAAAAGGTATTTGCGGTGCTGTAGCTGAATTGATAAAGGTAGAAGATCCTTTTATTACAGCTATTGAAGTAGCTCTTGGCTCTGCTATGCAAAATGTAGTTACTAAAGATACAGATACTGCAAAATCAGCAATTAATTATTTGAAAGAAAATAAATTTGGTCGTGTAACTTTTATGCCACTGACTACTGTTCAGCCACATAAAAATAAACGCACTGAAATTGAACCAGGTAAACATGGTTTTATCGCTTATGCAGATGAACTTGTAAATATTGATGAAGAATATAAAGTGATAACTCAATCTTTATTGGGTAGAATTTTAGTAGTTGATGATGTGGATAACGCTTTGAAATTAGCTAAGTTATATGATTATCGTTTGCGTATCGTAACTTTAGAAGGTGAATTATTGCAACCTGGTGGTGCTATTGCTGGTGGTAGTAGCCAAAGCAAGGAAGCAGGTTATTTACATCGTAAAGGTGAGTTATTAGAATTAAAAGATTATCTAGCTAGTGAGCGTAAAGTATTGCGTGATGCGAAAAATAAATATGAAGATGATGAAGCAAAACGCGTGGCTTTAGCAGAAAATATCAACCGTTTGCAAAAAGATTGGCAAGAGTTATCGTTACTATTAGCACAGAAAAAAGTAGAATTTAAGCAATTAGAAAATTGGTTTGTAAATCAAGAAGATATCTTAAAAGCTATAGATAATCGCATATCTGCTTTAATCGTGAAAAAAACAGCTATCGAAGCAGATATTGAAAAACAAACAGCTAAAATTGCTCAAATGGAAGCTCAAGTTGATGAAAAACAAAATCTTTATGAAGATATTTATAGTGAGATTGAAGTATTGAAACATGATTTAAAAATTCGTCAACAAAAGGTAATGCAAAAACAAATTAGTTGTACAGAGGCAAGACAAGAAGTGATTCGCTATAATGATAAATTGAATTTGCTGACAGCACAGGCAGAAAGATTTAAGGCATTTTTAGCTGATAGTGATAAAGAAATGGCTGGATTACAAAAAGTCATTGATGATAGTTTAGCTGAATTAAAACAATTAGAAGAATCTGTAGCTAATTTAAAAAAGTTAAAAACTGATGGTAAAGAAGAATACGATACTTTATATAAAAGACAATTAGGTATGCGAAGTGAATTATCTGATATGGACGAAGAACGAGCTAAAATTGCAAGTAAAGTAGGCGTTATCAAGGATAAAATTCATAAATGTGAAGTAAGTGTAGCTAAATTAGAAACTGAAATTAAGCAGTGCTTACAAAGTATGCAAGAAGAATATGAATTGACTCCACAAGAAGCTTTAAATCATCGTTTAGAACTTGATGAAAATGAGTTGAAATCTAAATTAAAGAAATTAGACAAAGAATTAAAAGAAATCGGCCCTGTAAATCCAAATGCTATCAACGAATATGAAACATTAAATGAACGTTATAGCTTTATGAGTAAACAAATTGAGGACTTAGTCAAGGCTAAAGAAGATTTAACGAAAATCATTGAACAGATAGATAAAACAATGTCTACACAATTCGGTTTAGCTTTTGATAAAATAAAAGTATATTTTAATGATATTTTTAAACGTTTGTTTGGCGGTGGCAATGCAAAATTAATTTTAACAAATAAAGAAGATATCTTAAGTTCAGGTATTGAAATTGAAGTAGAACCACCAGATAAAAAACCACAGAGTCTAGCTGTATTATCAGGTGGGGAAAGAACGCTTACAGTTATAGCATTACTGTTTGCATTTTTCACTTATAATCCTGCACCATTTAGTGTATTAGATGAAATTGATGCTCCATTAGATGAAGCAAATGTCAAACGTTTCGCGAAGTTTTTAAAAGATTATGCCAAACGCACTCAATTTATTTTAGTAACACATCGTAAGGGAACAATGGAGTCTGCTGATGTTATGTATGGTGTAACTATTGAAGATGCTGGTGTATCTAAGTTGATATCTGTTCGTTTAGAAGATTTTGAGGAAAGAGGTTAAAAGATGGGATTTTTTAGTAAATTAAAAGAAGGTCTTACAAAAACACGTAAATCTCTAACAGAGAAAATTGAAAAAGTAATTATTGGTTATGCTGATATTGATGATGATTTATTAGATGAATTAGAAGATGCTTTAATTCAAGCTGATGTAGGGGTAAAAACTTCTTTACAATTAATGGACGATGTTCGTGCTGGTATTAAGAAAAAACAGATTAACTCTCCAGAAGATTTAAAACCATTCTTGATTAAACGTATTACAGAAATGTTAAATGAAGGTTCTGATGAAACAAACATTGCTAAATCTGGGCCTACAGTAATTTTAGTAATCGGTGTAAATGGTGTAGGTAAAACTACAACTATTGGTAAATTAGGTAGATATTATAAAGAACAAGGCAAAAATGTCATGTTTGCAGCAGCAGATACTTTCCGTGCAGCGGCTATTGACCAATTAGAAATTTGGGGTCAAAGAGTAAATGTTCCTGTGATTAAACATGAAGAAGGTTCAGATCCAGCAGCAGTAGTATTTGATGCTGTGAAAGCTGCTATCGCAAGAAAAGTGGATATACTCATCATTGATACAGCAGGACGTTTGCATAATAAAGCTAATTTAATGACAGAATTAAATAAAATTTCAAAGAGTTATTAAACGTGAAATAGCAGAAGCTCCACATGAAACATTATTAGTATTAGATGCTACAACAGGACAAAATGCAATTAGCCAAGCTGAATTGTTCACAAAATTCAGCTCCTATTTCTGGATTGGTATTGACTAAATTAGATGGTACTGCTAAGGGCGGTGTAGTAATTGGCTTAAAATCTGAACTTAGTATGCCAGTAAAATGGATTGGCGTAGGTGAAGGTATGGACGATTTACGACCATTTGTAGCTAATGACTTTGCAGCGGCTTTGTTTAACCAAAAAGTAGAAGAATAATATAATTAAATAATTGTTTATTTGATGATAATAAAAATAATAAAAAGAGGATAAGTATAAAACTTATCCTCTTTGTTTTTAGTAGATTGTTTTGTCTGTTTTTTGTGCAAAGTTATCAAAGGATTTTATAGTGATATCTCTACCAAATTGTTCTAAATCTAAAACGGAGATATCTTGGCATTTTCCTTCAATATAGTTGTAGATGAAATCATCTCTAAAACCAATTTTATCAGCATCTTTAGCTGTGTTTCCATAATAAACTTTTTTAATGTTTGCCCAGATAGTAGCAGAAAGGCACATTGGACATGGATAGCAAGATGTATAGAGTTCACAACCTGTTAAATCATGAGTACCTAAATTTTGACAAGCATCACGAATAGCTTCAACTTCAGCATGACAAGTTGGATCATGTTTTATAAGTACACGATTATGACCGCGACCTACGATTTTGCCATCTTTTTACAATAACTGCACCGAAAGGACCACCTTCATTTAGTTGTTAAATTACTATCAGCTTCTTGAGTTGCAATAAGCATAAATTCTTCTTTAGTCATAAAAAAATCTCCTATTCATAATAAAATATATAGGAAAAAATAATGTTTTTATTTTTTGCCTATATAAATATAAATTAAAAGCGGTAAATATGCAATAATCTTTTGGTTTTGGAAAGATATTTTTATTTTTAAATAGATTGATATGATTTCTTATGATAAAATAACTAAGGAATTTTCTATTTATTTATGAAAGTGAGGACAAAATGAAAAAGTTTTATGACGTAGAAGAAAAAGTGCCTTTGTTGCAAGGAATTCCGCTTAGTTTACAACATTTGTTTGCTATGTTTGGTTCTACAGTGTTAGTTCCTTTTTTACTTCATGTAAATCCAGCAACAGCTTTATTTATGAATGGTATAGGTACAATTTTGTATTTAATCATTTGTAAAGGGAAATTACCTGCTTATTTAGGTTCTAGTTTTGCATTTATTTCTCCAGTTTTAGCAGTACTTGCTACTAGTGGACTTAGTTATGGCGATGCTCAAGGTGGATTTATAGCATTTGGTTTATCTTTTATTATTTTATCTTTTGTTGTGGGTAAATTAGGTACAGCTTGGATTGATATTATTTTGCCACCAGCTGCAATGGGTGCGGTAGTAGCAGTAATTGGTCTTGAGCTTGCACCACTTGCTTTGGATATGTCTGGTTTTATCAGTGATACAATGCAATCTCAAGGCATTCCAAATGAGCTTGCAATGATTACTTCTGTATTTACATTAGCTGTGGCAATTTTGGCTTCTGTAATTGGTAGAGGATTTTTAAGTGTAATTCCTGTATTAATTGGTGTAATTGCAGGATATATTATGGCTTTTTGTTTAGGTATTGTAGATTGGTCTGGTGTAGAAGCTGCTAGTTGGGTACAAGTACCAACTTTCTATGAACCAACTTTTAATATTCACGCTATCATGATTATCATGCCTGCATTGTTTGTAGTTTTTGCTGAACATATTGGGCATGTAGTTGTTACAAGTAGTATTGTAGATAGAGATTTAATTAAAAATCCAGGACTTAATCGTTCTTTATTTGCTGATGGTGTTTCTAATGTTTTATCTGGTTTTGTAGGCTCAACTCCTAATACTACTTATGGCGAAAATATGGGCGTTATGGCTATTACTCGTGTTTATAGTGTATGGGTAATTGGTGGAGCTGCTGTTTTTGCTATTCTTTTCTCTTTTATTGGTAAAATTGCTGCTATTATTCATGCTATTCCAGTACCAGTAATGGGCGGTATTTCTGTATTATTATTTGGTGTTATCGCTTGTTCTGGTATACGTATGCTTATAGAGAAGAAAGTCGATTATACTAGTACGAAAAATATGATACTTACTGCCGTAACTATGATAAGTGGTCTTAGTGGAGCTGCTGTAAATATCGGTCCTGTACAATTAAAAGGTATGGGTCTTGCTGTTGTCTGTGGCATGATTCTCAGCTTATCGTTTTATGTTTTTGGTAAATTAGGTATAGCTAATAAAGAATAAAGCAAAATAAAACTCATGGTATTTTAATCCATGAGTTTTATTTTATAATTATCTACATATTTATCAAATAGTGGAAAGTTATTTTAGAAATATACAATTGTTAAAGTTAAATAATACAGAAGTATATATCTTTTCATCAGTAATCGCATTCAAATACAACTCTTGTTAAAGTTAAATTTGGAATTATTTTGTTTTTCTATATTAGCTTTATAACATTCAAATACAACTCTTGTTAAAGTTAAATTTTGAACCCACACCACTAAGTGCAGACTGTGCTTCTATTCAAATACAACTCTTGTTAAAGTTAAATGTATTAGCTATGGCAAATTACAAATAATGCCGTAAACAATTCAAATACAACTCTTGTTAAAGTTAAATAGATGATTTTGATAAGCGTCAAGGTTCGGTTATTTAATTCAAATACAACTCTTGTTAAAGTTAAATCACACAAAATACGGCTCTGTTTGGCTTGGTATCACCATTCAAATACAACTCTTGTTAAAGTTAAAATTAGTAGTCCAATACCAATCTTTATGACCAGGATTTTATTCAAATACAACTCTTGTTAAAGTTAAATACAGACCTAGCATCACATTTTTCAGGTAATCCAGCAATTCAAATACAACTCTTGTTAAAGTTAAATTATGCTTTATTAAAATTCCATAAACTCTTGTTGTATATTCAAATACAACTCTTGTTAAAGTTAAATACAACAACTGAAGGTGGAACTGATGTAGAAAGTGAATTCAAATACAACTCTTGTTAAAGTTAAATAACCCCTTTCTAAGCTAAAACGTTTTAGTTTCTGATTCAAATACAACTCTTGTTAAAGTTAAATAGAAGAATTTGCTAATGCTATCGCTAGAGGTATAACATTCAAATACAACTCTTGTTAAAGTTAAATTCAAATACACCTTCTGTTATTCTTATTTCATCACAATTCAAATACAACTCTTGTTAAAGTTAAATTCAATTCAAGAGACTAATCGAAAGCACTCTTTATTTATTCAAATACAACTCTGTTAAAGTTAAATCCGCCATATGTTCTAGTGGCATTGTCAAAAACCAAATTCAAATACAACTCTTGTTAAAGTTAAATGCTAGAAAAATTAATATTTGTAATTTTTATTATAC
>ENA-OQDC01001035-OQDC01001035.1-human-gut-metagenome-genome-assembly--contig:-NODE-1035-length-15920-cov-4.961249_pt1 | contig 15920 bp, 18 predicted proteins | sample MGYA00242770_ERZ504601 | MGnify/ENA primary metagenome ERZ504601 (study PRJEB26092, sample SAMD00036305) | human gut metagenome | host: Homo sapiens | study: EMG produced TPA metagenomics assembly of...
AGATATGACAATAGTCAGTGTAGATGTTGTGGGAAATGAAAAAAATAGCTAAAGAAGATATCTTAAAATGTTTTAACTGTAAAAAGCTGGAGATAAAATTCAATATAAAAAAACTATAGAACAAGATAGGAATAATATTTATAATACAGGCTATTTTTATGATAATTATCCTTCTTATGAAGTGTTCCTGAAGGTGTAAAAATAACTTATCATGTAATGGAAAATCCTGTGTTAAATTCTGTAGAAATTTTGGGGAAAATCAAGTTTATTCTACAGATAAAATTGAAGATATGTTAACTGTAAAAAAAGGCGAAATTTTAAATATTCGTCAATTGAATACAGATTTAGCAAATATTGAAGCTAGCTATCGCCAAGATGGATATATTTTGGCAAAATTAAGAGATATATCTATTGATGAAAGTGGTAATTTAACTTTAACTTTTAATGAAGGTATTCTTGAAGGTTATGTAGTAAAAGGTAATGATAAAACAAAAGATTATGTTATTACTCGTGAAATGCGTATAAAACCAGGCGAAGTATTTGATGCTAAAAAAGCACGTCGTAGTATGCAACGTGTATATAATTTAGGATTTTTTGAAGACGTTAGTGTGAAAATTTTACCAGGTAAAGAAGATCCAAATAATATCATCATGGAATTGACTGTTATTGAAAAACGTACAGGTTCTTTTGGTATTGGTGCTGGTTACAGTAGCGAAGATGGTCTTTTAGGAATGGTAAGTATTGGGGATACTAATTTCAGAGGTACTGGTGATTCTGTAAAAGCTATGTATGAATTTGGCGGCGACGGTGGAGACGATAGCGGATATAGCATCTCTTATACTAAACCATGGCTTGATGAAAAAGAAACTACAGGTACTTTCCGTATTTATGATCGTAAGTTTGAATATGATGATTACGATAATGGCGGTGATCTTATTGAAACTTACGATAAAAAAAAATCAAGGGTATGAATTGAATTTTGGCCGTCCAACAGATGAATATACAATGAATTATTTAGGTTTTAAAATAAATAATACAGAATATCGTGGACATGAAGATGGTTTAGACCGTAGTACAAATACAGAATGGCTTGATAATAACTTTGGGGAAACTAGAAGTATTATAGCTTCTCAGGTTCGTGATACAAGAGATAATATTTTCTATCCAACTGAAGGTACTAGAACTAGTCTATCTGTTGAATATGCTGGCTTAGGTGGAGATTTTGATTATACTAAATTGACAGGTAGTGTACAAAAATATTATAAAGTAGGTCATGCACAAGTTTTAGCATTCCGTGGTAGTGCAGGTTATGCAAATGAAGATTTACCAGAAGCTGCTTTATTTGAAGTAGGGGGTCAAAATTCTGTTCGTGGTTATCGTGATGGACAATTTTCTGGTAATAGAATGTTAATGGGTACAATGGAATATCGTTTCCCATTGATGAATAAAGTACAAGGTGCTTTATTTACAGATGTAGGTGATGCTTGGGGTGGTAAATCCTGGGGTTCATGGAGTTCCATTGAAGAAGATTTAGATTTACATGCTAGTGTAGGTTTAGGACTACAAATGCAAACTCCAATAGGTGCTATGCGCCTTGATTATGGTTGGGGTGAAGATGGCGGAAGACTTCATTTTAATGTAGGTGGAAACTTCTAATAATATTATTAATTTTTTTAGTAAAGATTAACTGCAGGATTTTTTCTGCAGTTAATTCTTTCCTTGAATAAGAATTTTTAGTTTGTTATAATTAAAGTGTTTTAACTAAGAGGCAAAAGCCTTATAAAGGGAGAAGATAAAGTTGATTAATTTCGAAAAGAAACAAGTAAAAATTATTAGTGTTATTATTGCAGCAGTATTTGTATTTAGTATTGTCGCTCTTGGAGTTTCACAATATCAATCTGGTATGGCAGGAGCATCTTCTTCTAATGTTGGTATTGTAGATTATTCCAAACTTATTGCAGAACATCCAGGAATGCAACCTGCTCGTGAAAAATATGAAGCAGCAGCAAAACAAGTTCAAGAAGATTTCCAAAATCAGGCTGCAAATATGACACCTGAACAGCAGCAACAATTTATAGAACAAAAACAAAAAGAAATGCAAGATAAGCAAAAAGAATTAATCGATCCTATTCGCAATAGCATAGAAGAACAAGTAAAAGCAGTAGCTGATTCTAGAGGTATTAATGTTGTATTAGATAAAAACAATGTATTATATGGTGGACAGGATATCACTCAAGATGTTTTAACAAAAATTCAAGCTCAGGGTGATGTAACTACAGATAATACTAATAGTTCTGATGCAACTTCTGCTGAAGCTACAGATACAACAAATTCTTCTGGTCAAAATTAATTTTTATGCTTTTAGATGAAATACCGAGCAAATGCAGTGATGCTCGGTATTTTAATAATCTAGATAAATTTGTAGGGAGGTGGCTTTATGGCAAATGAACAAGATAAAGATAATAATATGCAAGAGAACAAAAAGGATAAGAGTAGAAAAAGTGCTATTATTACAGGTGTTATTTGTGTATTATTATGTATTATAGGAGCTTTATATATTTGGCATAAACAAACACAAAAACCTCCAGTGCAATTAGATGTTAATTCAGCAATAGCTACGGTAGATATAGATAAATTGATGTCTAAACATAGTGATTATGCTAAATTAGAAAAATTGCAAGCCGAGAAGATATTGATTTTAATAAAATTAAAATCATATGCATTAAATACAGAACAATTGCAACCACCGCAAGTAGATCCGGCAAGTCAAGTATTTGAACAAGTTGTAGATGAACAAAATAATTTACAAGAAATAAAAGCTAAACAACAATTAAAAGAAGAAACGATAACAAAAGAACATGAAATAAGACAAAGATTATCTATTGAAAAAAATAAAGCAGAAACATTAATAACTGATAAATATACAAATGCTATTTTTAATTGCACTATGAAATTAGATAATGCTGAAAACTTGAGATTGACTCAAGAAGAAAAAGATAATCTATTAACATTATTAGAACAGTTAAAAAAAAGAACGCGGAGAAAATGTGGCGCTGATTGAGCAACAATATAATTTAAAAGTTGCTGATGAATTAATGAAGTGGCGAGCACAACGAGAACAAGAATTAGGTATAAATGTTCAAAAGATACATCAAATAGATGTACAAAACTCTTTAGAAAGACAACAAGCTGAACAAAAAAGAGAGGCACAATATCTTCAAGATAGATTGCAGATGCTTCAAGCTAGAAAAAAAAGGATAGTGAAACGATTAATAATATTATTGCATACAAAAGAAAATGAAATAAATTTATTAAAGAGAAGCATATTAAAAGACATTGCTAGTAAGGCTATGAAAATAGCAATTCAAAAACATCTAAAATTAGTTATTGCTGATGTTCCAGCTACATTAGAATTTTTTTGGTAATATAAAAATAGATAATTTTGATGATACAGTTTTAAATGGCATGGTAGTTGGTGCTGATGCAATTGATATTACAGACGATGTAATGGCTGAACTTACAAATGAACAAATGCAAAATAATAATGGTAAATAATATATGGAAAGGCGATAGGGTGTCATGAAAATAAAATTAATGTTAGTAATAGCACTTGTTACATTGATGAGTGTATTTATGTCAGGTTGTGGAAGCGAAACTAAATTAGGTTATTTAGATGCTGAACGAGTTATGAATGAAGCACCACAAATAAAAACAATTAGAGATAATATTGATGCTAAGAATAAAGAAATTGAAGCTAAAGAAACAGATTTAATGAGCAAAAAAGCAACTATGTCCGATGAAGAATTTAAAAAATGCACAGATGGATATTCAACGTCAATATCAAGGCTTAGATATGCAATATAAATCTCAAGTAAAAAAATACAATGGATAAGGTACTCGCAGAAGTATCAACAGAAAAGAATTATCTGCTGTAGTGCCAAAAACATTAGTGCGTTCAAATGGTATGCAAGTTCAAAAACAAGAGTTTGTAGTTCAAGGCGGAATTGATATTACAGACGATGTAATTCAGAAGTTGCAATAAAAAGGGGTAATATTATGAAAAGAACACTAGCAGAGATAGCAAATTTAATAAATGGTAAACTTTGTGGGGATTATGATGAGAATTTAGTCATTACAGGTGCAACAGGAATTGCTTTAGCTGGTCCAAGTGAAATAACTTTTGCTGTAGACCCACATTTAGAGGAAGCTATTGCTTGTAATGCGGCTGCAGTGATTATACAAGAAGATGTAGATGGTTTTTCAAAAACTTGTATAAAAGTAAAAAATCCTCGAGAAGCTTTCAATATTTTATTAAATATTTTTAAACCTGAATTAAAAGTAGAAAAAGTTATCAGCTCTAAAGCACATATAGGTAAAAATGTAAAAATTGGTGAAAATGTAGCTATAATGGATTTTGCCTATATTGATGATAATGCAATTATTGGCGATAATGTGGAAATATATCCAAATGTTTATATTGGTCAATATGCTAGTGTAGATGAAAATACAATTCTTCATTCAGGTGTTAGTGTTCGCGAATATTGCAAAGTAGGAAAAAATGTAATTATTCATGATAATACAGTAATTGGTGCAGATGGATTTGGTTTTATAACTAAAGATGGAAAACATACAAAAGTACCACAAGTAGGTAATGTAGTAATTGAAGATGATGTTGAAATTGGTTGTAATGCAGGAATTGATAGAGCAACAACAGGTTCAACAGTGATTGGCAAAGGAACAAAAGTAGATAACCTTGTTCACATTGGTCATAACTGTGTATTAGGAGAAAATTGTTTAGTTGTAGCACAAACAGGTCTTGCTGGTTCAACAATTGTTGGTCATAATGTTACATTTGCAGGTCAAGTTGGCTCTAAAGGTCATATAAAAGTTGGCAGTAATTCAGTTATGGCAGCACGTACAGGTCTTATTGCAGATGTACCAGAAAATTCATTTTATGCAGGTTTCCCTGCTCGTCCTCATCAAGAATGGCTTAGAATTAAAGCAAATGAATCTCGTTTGCCAGATATGATGAAAAAATTTAAAATTAATGGAAAAGCGTTTAAAAGCGTTAGAAGAGAAAAATAATTAAATCGAGTAATTCTTTGATTATTAAAGTAGCCAAGCCCTAATGCTTAGCTACTTTTTTTATAGATTTTATTAGTTTATAAATGAATTGATATTGTGAAAAAATAAGATAGGAATATAAAGTGAAAGGAGATACAAATGCTATATCATATATTAGTATTTTTAAGTGATATTTGTTGTTTATTGCCAGCTAGTGTAGCAAGATTTATAGGTAAAATTTTAGGTGAATTAACATGGATTGTTGTTCCTAAGAAAAGAAAACAAATGGCAATACATAATATTGAGCGTTGTTTAAAAGTATCAACTGATAAAGCTGAACAAATTGCCAAGAAAAGTTGGACTAGATTTGGACCAATGATCATGGAAGTATTGCGATTTAAAGTTATATGTAAAAATATTGATAAATATGTAACTATAAAAGGTGAAGAAAATATAAAAAAAGCTATGTCCTATGGAAATGGTGGTGTCATTGCCACAGCACATAGTGGAAATTGGGAGATTATAGGAGCAGCACTCACTCATAAAGGAATGAAGATAGCAGGAGTGGCTCAACATCAACGCAATGAAGGTGTAAATAATTTTATAAATTATTGTCGAGCATTTACAGGTATGCATATAACAGATAAATTGGATATCAAAGAAATGATGAAAATGCTTGGACAAAAATATTTTATTGGTTTAATTATGGATCAAGATGGTGGTTCTACAGGGATTATTATGCCATTTTTAGGTTATGAAGCATCTTGTGTGCAAGGTCCAGCGGTGATGAGCAGATTTAAATCGGCACCAATATTACCAGCTTTTATTACTGAAGATAAAAAAAGACCAGGACATCATATTTTAACAGTATTAGAACCAGTTTTACAGCTAAACAAAAGACAAACAAAAAGATATATATGATATGATGGCAAGCTTAACTAGTTTAGTAGAACAACATATAAGAGATTATCCAGAAGAGTGGTTCTGGCTTCATGATAGATGGAAATATGTTGAAAGAAAGCAAAAAAGAAGCAAATAACTTGCAGTAAATAGCGTTGTCTTGTAAAATAATTATATATAAGTTTTTAGGAGGACGACGATGATAAAGCAAAAAACAATTGCGGTAGATGTTTCATATACTGGAATTGGTCTGCATTCAGGCACAGAGGTTAATATGAAATTGCGTCCTGCTCCAGTAGATACAGGAATTGTATTTATTAGAACGGATTTACCAGAAAAAACACAGATAAAAGCAATAGCAAGTAATGTTACATCTACATTTAAGAGCGACTAACGATTAGTAATGGAGATGTCAAGATTTTTACAATAGAACATTTAATGTCAGCACTATTTGCTAGTGATATAGATAATTGTTATATTGAAATTGACAGTGAAGAACCACCAGTAACAGATGGTTCAGCAAATGATTTTTTTAGAATTGCTAGAAAAAGCAGGAATAAAAGAACAGGAAAAAGAAGCAGATATAATAACAATTGATAAAGTATATCGTATAGATGATAAAGAAAGATTTATAATGGTATTGCCTTATGATGGTTTTCGTGTGAGCTTTACTTCCATAAATCCACATCCACTAATTGGTATACAATATCATGATTTTGAATTTACTAGTAAAGATTTATATAAGAAGGAAATAGCTGTAGCACGAACTATTGCTTATGAAAAAGAAGTAGAAGCTTTACGTAAAATGGGATTAGGTTTAGGTGGAAATTTAGATAATGTAATCGTCTACAATGATGAAGGTTGGATGAATAAACTTCGTTTCCCAGATGAATTAGTTCGTCATAAAATTTTAGATGCTATTGGTGATTTGAGATTAGCAGGTAGAATAAAAGGTCATGTAATTGCTGTAAAATCAGGTCATGAATTAAATACAAAGTTAGCAAAGAAAATTCTTGCAGACTTTACTTAAGCAGAAGAGAGGTTATACTATGAGAATTGATATTCCTGAAATTGAAAAAGTTTTACCACATCGTCCCCCATTTTTATTGATCGATCGTATTATTGAATTAGAACCTATGAAATATGCAGTAGGTATAAAAAATATTTCTATAAATGAAGACCAATTTAGAGGACATTTTCCAGGTCATCCAATTATGCCAGGCGTGTTAATTTTAGAAGCAATGGCACAAGTTGGTGGTTTTGCTTTATTATATCCAGCAGAAAACCGCGGTAAATTAGCTTACTTTGGCGGTATGGATAATGTTAAATTTAAAAAACCAGTAGTTCCTGGTGATCAGCTTATTATGAAATCTGAAATTGTGAAAATTCGTGGCGATTTTGGTAAAGTTCATTGTGAAGGTTTTGTTGATGATAAATTAGTAGCTCAAGGTGACTTTACTTTTGCTTTACAAAAACCAGAAAACTTATAAAATGATTAATTAAGGTGTAAAGAGCCAATTAATTGGCTCTTTTACTATGATGGAATTTCACCAAATGGTGTAGTTTTTAAGGAGTGAATACAAATGGAGGCAGAAAGCAAAATACATCCATTAGCAATAGTTCATGAAAATGCCAAAATCGGGAAAAATGTAGAAATTGGTCCATTTGCAGTTATTGGCGAAAATGTAGAAATCGGTGATGGTACAAGAATTGAACCACATGCGGTTATTACTGGTTGGACAAAAATTGGCAAAGATTGCGTGATTTTTCCAGGAGCATCTATTGGTGCAGAACCACAGGATTTAAAATTTGTGGGAGAAAAATCTTATGTATATATTGGTGATCGAACAAAAGTTCGTGAATATGCTACAATTCATAGAGCTTGTGGAGCTGAAGAAGAAACTCGTATTGGCAATGATTGCTTATTAATGGCTTATACGCATGTAGCACATAATGCAATTATTGGTAATAATGTTATTATGGCAAATAATGCATCTGTTGCAGGGCATGTTATTGTAGAAGATAGAGCTGTTCTTGGTGGTTTTGCCGGTGTTCATCAATTTGTAAAAATTGGTAGAAATGCAATGGTTGGAGGCTTTTCCAAATTAGTACAAGATGTTGTGCCATATACAATTGTAGATGGTAGACCTGCAAATGTTTGTGGTTTAAATAGTGTAGGTATAGCTCGTGCAGGAATTTCTATATCTTCAAGAAAAGCTATTAAACAAGCGTATAAAATTTTGTACCGTTCAGGACTAAAATTAGCACAAGCAATATCTGTAATTGAACAAGAAGTTGATTCTTGTGCTGAAGTAGAACATTTTTTACGATTCTTAAGAAATGCTGATCGTGGTATTTGCAGAGAAAACCATGAAGGTAATAATTAAAGTGGGGATTTTAGTATGAAATCAATAGGTTTATTATCTGGGATAGGTAGATTACCAGTTGAAGTAGCAAAAGCAGCAAGAGCTATGGGTATAGATGTTTATGCTGTAGGTTTAGTTGATGGTGTAGAAGAAGATTTAAAAAATGTAGCAACAGATTTTAAATCCATCAATGTAGCTCAATTGGGTAGTATAATTGATTATTTAAAAGGTAAAGAAGTAACAGATGTTGTCATGATTGGTAAAGTTACTAAGGAAATTTTATTTTCAGGACAACATGAATTACCTGATGCTAGAATGATAGCTTTGTTATCATCATTAAAAGATAGAAGTGATGATACTATGATGTTGGCATTTGTGGCAGAACTTGCTAAAGAAGGAATTACCACATTTGACCAGACTATGCTTTTGAAAATGATTATGCCTAAAAAAGGTGTATTGACTAAACGTCAACCAACAGAGAGAGAAAATTTAGATATGGAATTCGGTTTCAAAATGGCAAAAGCTCTTGGCGGCTTGGATATTGGTCAGACTGTAGTTGTTAAAGATAAAGCAGTAATGGCTTTAGAAGCTATTGAAGGAACTGATGCATGTATTTTACGTGGCGGAAAACTCGCTTGCGGAAATGCAGTTGTAGCAAAAGTGGCAAAACCAGCTCAAGATAATCGTTTTGATATGCCAGCTGTTGGTGTAAAAACAATTGAATCTATGATAGAAGTAAAAGCTTCTGGTTTAGTAATTGAAGCAGGACGTACTTTAATTGTAGATAGAGAAAAAGTTTTATCACTAGCTGATGAAAATGCTATAACTATTGTGGCAATGTAGTATGGTAGGACGCGGCGATACATTATAAAATGTTATCATCGCGTCTTTTTCTGCTTGATAAAGGCTGGAGGTTTGTATGTATAAAATTATGTTTTCAGCAGGGGAAACTTCTGGTGATATGCATGGAGCAAATTTGGCTAAAGCTTTGAAAAATATCTGTAGCGATATTGAAATGTTTGGCTTTGGTGGTCCACAAATGGAACAAGCTGGAGTAAAGCTTTGTAAAAATATGTTAGATTATAGTGTGATGGGTTTTTGGGAAGTATTAGTTAATTTACGCAAAATGTTTAAATTAAAAGATGCCTTAGTAGCAGAAATGAAAAAACAAAAGCCTGATATTTTAGTCTTAATAGATTATCCAGATTTTAATTGGCGTCTTGCTAAAGAAGCTAAGAAAATGAATATACCTGTATTTTCATATATACCACCTTCAGCTTGGGCATGGCGTAAGGGCAGAGCCAAAGATGTAGCTAAAATTGCTGATAAGATTGTAGCGATTTTTCCGTTTGAATTAGATGTATATAAAAAAGCAGGCGCAGATATTTCATTTGTAGGAAATCCATTGATGGATAATGTAAAGGCTTCAATGAGTCGCGAGATGGCAGCTGAATTTTTTGGCATAAATTTGAAAGAAGATAATATTTTATTATTGCCGGGAAGTAGAAAGCAAGAAATAGCTAATTTATTAGAACCAATGCTTCAAGCTGCGCAGTTAATAAAGAAAGAACGACCAGAAGTAAAGTTTTTTTTACCTGTAGCTACTGGTATTGATAAAAAATATTTAGAAGAAAAGATAAATGAATATGGTTTAACAGTAAAATTATGTGAAACAAAGACATATGATTTGATGAATTGCTGTGATTTTGCTATTGCAACTTCGGGAACAGTTACTTTGGAAGCTGCACTTATGGGACTTCCATCAATTGTTTTATATAAGATGTCTGCTATCACATATCGCATAGCTAAAATTTTTGTGAAGATAAAATATTTTAGTTTGCCAAATATTTTAGTTGATAAACAAGTTTTGCCAGAATTGTTACAAGATGAAGTAAATGGTGAAAATATAGCTCGACTTGCTAGAGATTTATATAAAGATACTGAATCTGCTAAAAAAGTAAAAGAAGAATTATTAATGGTAAAGGAAAAGCTAGGTTCACCAGGAGTGGCTGATAAGACAGCTGAGTTAATATTACAAACAGCTGATAGATTTAAAAATGAGATTAAGGGATAAATGATATGAATGATTATAAGAGATTGATTTTATTTATAAAACCATATTGGAAAAGGCTTTTATTAGCTATTGTTTGTATCATAATGTCAGCAGCAGCAAATTTATATGTACCTTGGATTATAAAGGATATGATTGATAAGGTACTTATGGAAAGAGATATGGTACTGTTAAATTTAATTGCAGTAGGCATAGTGGTAGTATTTTTCTTTAGAGGGATATTCTTCTATGGTCAGTCGTATTTAGTATCATATATAGCACAAAGAGTAATTATTGATGTTCGTGAAATGCTTTATGTGAAATTTCAGAAGTTGCAGTTAGCATATTATGAAAAAAAACAAACAGGAACAATAATGAGCTATATAACTAATGATGTAGCAGCACTTCAAGCAGCATTAGTTGATAGTTTAATAGAATTAGTTACAGAATCATCAATTTTGATAGGTTCTTTAGTTATGATGTTTTATTTGGATTGGAAATTGAGTTTAGTTACGTTGATAGTTGTACCATTGATTGGGCAAGCTATGAAAATTTTTGGTAGAAAGCTCAAAAAAAGTGGTTCACTAATTCAAGAACGTACGGCAGAAATAACATCATTATTACAAGAAACTATTTCTGGTGTTCGTGTAGTAAAATCATTTGCTAGAGAAGAACATGAAATTGAAAGATTTCAAAATCAAAATGATTTAAACTTTAAAGCAAATATGAAAAGTGTACAGCTCAGTTCATTGTTGACACCAACTGTAGAATTTTTAGCAGCTGTAATTGTAACTGTAATTTTATGGTTTGGTGGTTATCAAGTAGTTAATGGCGCTTTGACAGCTGGGGCACTTATCGCCTTTTTAACTTATGCTGTAAATTTAGCTAATCCTGTAAAACGTATTAGTAGAGTATATGGCACAATTAATAAAGCTATGGCAGCAGCGGAACGTGTATTTGATGTATTAGATACACAGGAAGATTTAAAGGATAAACCTGATGCTAAAGCGCTTCCTAAAATTAGTGGTAAAGTTAAATTTGATCATGTTAGTTTTGGCTATAAAGATGGTGTGAATGTATTACATGATTTATCTTTAACAGCTAATCCAGGTCAAGTAATTGCATTTGTAGGTCCTAGTGGAGCAGGAAAATCTACTATTGCAAATTTAATTCCTAGATTTTATGATGTAACTGAGGGCGCTATAACAATAGATGATATAGATATTCGAGATGTTACTATAAAATCATTACGTGAACAAATTGGTGTAGTGCCTCAAGAAACTATGTTATTTAGTGGCACAATTAAAGAAAATATTCGCTATGGTAGATTAGATGCAACTGATGAAGAAATCATTGAAGCGGCAAAAGCGGCTAATGCACATAATTTTATCATGAATTTAGCTGATGGCTATGATACGAAAATTGGTGAACGTGGTATAACTTTATCTGGCGGTCAACGTCAACGTATGGCGATTGCTAGAGCTATCTTAAAAAATCCACGTATTTTGATTTTAGATGAAGCAACATCAGCACTTGATACAGAAAGCGAAGAAATTGTTCAAGAGGCATTGGATAAATTGATGGTTGGTCGAACATCATTTGTTATAGCACATCGTCTATCAACAATTGTACATGCTGATAAAATTGTTGTGTTAGACAATGGACGTGTACAAGAAATGGGTACACATCAAGAACTTATGCAGACAGGTGGTTTATATAGTCATTTGTATAACATACAATTTAGTAATAAGAAAGCAAAATAGGTGAAGCATATGCAGATTTTATATAATATTGTAGCTATATTGCTTGTTATACTATTGATACCATATTTTATAGTTAGAACTATTCGTGAAAAAGGATTTTTAAAACGAATGATTCAAAGTTTTGGTTTTTTGCCAGAGCATGCCTTAGATAAAGTAGCAGGCAAAAATTGTATTTGGATACATGCCTCTTCTGTGGGAGAAATTGTAGCGACAAGTCCAATTATTAAAGAATTTCGCAGAGAATTTCCCAATACTCCCATATTAGTATCAGTAGTAACTAATACAGGATATACTATGGCTAATCGCATTATCAAAGATGCAGATAGTATAATTTATTTTCCTTTAGATTTGCCATGGCTTCCTGAGCGTTTTATCAAAAAAATTCGTCCTCGTGTATTTTTACCTGTAGAAACAGAACTTTGGCCGAATTTTTTAAAGGCTACAAGAAAATATAATATACCAGTAATGATGGTAAATGGCAGAATTAGTGATAAATCTGTAAAACGTTATAAATATATGTTTAGTATTTTATCTGATATGATTGGCACAGTAAGAAAATTTGCTATGCAATCAGAAATAGATGCTTCATATATTATTCGTTTAGGTGCAGATGAAAATTTAGTTACTGTTACAGGTAATACGAAATTTGACCAAACATATACTAATGTAGATGAAAAAGAACGTAACAATATGTTGAAAGAATTATGTTTGGATAAAGCAAAAGGAATATTTTTAGCAGGAAGTACGCATAAAGGTGAAGAAGAAGCTGTTTTAAAAGCTTATAGTGAATTAAAAAAACAACATCCTAATGTTAAATTATTGATTGCACCAAGAAGTATTTTGCGTAAAGATGAAATTGCTAGTATTTGTCATAAACACGGATTTAAGACAAATTTCCGTACTGTACTAAAAGAAAAACCATCATATGAACAAGATGTAGTGATTTTAGATACTATTGGAGAATTAGGTAAAGTCTATAGTGTAGGCGATGTTATCTATGTAGGTGGAAGTTTAATAAAACATGGCGGACATAATATTTTAGAGCCAGCAGCTCATGGAAAGGCGATAATAGTTGGTCCGAATATGTTTAACTTCAAAGATACTCATGTATTATTTAGTAAACGTGATGCGTGTATTACTGTAAAAAAATAGCAAAGAATTAACAGAGGCAGTATTAGAGTTATTTAATTGTCCTGAAAAACGTCATCAGATGGAAAGAGAAACTTTGCAGATAATTGAAGATAATCGGGGAGCTTCTCGTCGTTCTGCTGTTATTTTACATGAATTATTAGATGAATACGAAAAAGTAAATCCTGTGCAGGTACGTTCTACAGAAAAAATAGAAAATCTCCAAACTTATTTATACAAATTAGTACATGATAAAAATAAGAAAAGCATACCAGCAAAATTATTTTTAGGTGTGTTATATAGTTTTTCCTTGATTTATCGTAGTTTAGTAAATTTTCAATTGAATTTATATAAATGGGGTATTGCTAAACAAGTAAAATTAGATTGTTTTGTCATCAGCATTGGTAATATCACTGTTGGTGGCACAGGAAAAACACCAACTGCTAAACTTTTAGCCAGATATATTCGCGATTTAGGCTATAAAGTAGCGATTTTAAATCGTGGTTATCGTGCAAAATGGAAAGGCGAAGTGGGCATTGTATCTGATGGCAATCAAGTATTTATGTCAGCAGATCAAGCAGGAGATGAAGCTTATCTTTTAGCTAGAAGTTTGCCAGATATTCCAGTTTTAATTGGTACAGATAGAACGATTACAGGAAAATATGCTGTAGATAATTTCAATGTAGATGTGGTAATTTTAGATGACGGCTATCAACATTGGCAATTAAAACGCGACTTAAATATTTTATTAGTTGATGCTATTAATATATTTGGCAATGGTCATATGTTACCACGTGGAACTCTTCGTGAGCCATTAAATCATTTAAATAGAGCAGATGTTTGTCTATTGACAAAAGTAGATCAAGCTAGCAAATCCGCATGCAAAGAAATAAGAGATACTTTGGCAAAATACAATGACCATGCTTTAGTAGTAGAAAGTACACATAAGCCATTAGGCTTTGTAGAAATTGGCAATTTATTCAGTCGAAAACCAAATGAAATTTTATCTGTAGATATGATGAAAGGTCATAAAGTCATAGCTATGTCAGCTATTGGAAATCCAGCTTCATTTGAACAAACTTTAAATGATATTGGAGCTATTATTACAGAAAGTTTGCGTTTCCCAGACCATCATGATTATACAGAAGAAGAAATAAGAGATGTAATGCATCAAGCGGAAGAGCAAGGTGCAGAAGCTATCATTATCACTGATAAAGATGCTGTAAAAATTCCTGAAACATTATTGTGTAAAAAACGACCTATACCAATTTACATCATTAGTATAGAAGTTACTTTTATTGATGAAACACAAGTTTTATTTGAATACTTGAAAGAAAAATTACCTAGATTGAAGGGATAAATATGAAAATTATTTGTGTAATACCAGCTCGTTATGCATCTACAAGATTACCAGGGAAACCTCTTGCTGATATAGCTGGAAAACCAATGATTGTACGTGTATATGAACGTGTATTAAATGCTACAAAACCAGCAGAAGTAATAGCAGCTGTTGATGATGAAAGAGTATATGAAGCTGTGGTCAAAGCTGGCGGAAAAGCTATAATGACAGCAAAAAATCATCCAACTGGTACAGATAGACTGGCAGAAGTAGCTCAAAAATGCCCAGATGCAGATGTAATCATCAATGTTCAAGGTGATGAACCACTTATTGATCCACAGATTATTGATGATTTAGCACAAGAATTTTTAAATGATGAAAATTTAAAAATGGCTACAGTGAAGACTCCTATGAAAGAAGAAGAAAAAGCAAAACCAGGAAATGTAAAAGTAATTACAGATAAAAATGGTTATGCAATTGTATTTTTACACGTTCTTTAATACCATATCCTCGTGAAGATACAGGCGTTGTTGTCTATAAACATATTGGAATTTATGGATATCGTAGAGATTTTCTGTTACAATTATGCTAAAATGCAACCAACACCACTTGAACAGACAGAGTACTTTAGAGCAACTTAGAGCTTTAGAAAATGGTTATAAATAAAAGTTATAGCCACAGATAAACATTTGTTGGTGTGGATACAAAAGAAGATTTAGAAGAAGTAAATAAAATATACCAAGAAATGGGAAAAAATAAATAAATTAAAAAGTAAGGAAGTGTAGCTATGCATACAGTAAAAATTGGCAATTTTGAAGTTGGTGCGGGAAATCCATTAGTACTTTTAGCAGGTCCATGTGTATTAGAATCATATGAACGCTCTTTATATATTGGTAAAACTATAAAAGAGATAACTTCTCGACTTGGTATTCCTTATGTATTTAAAGCTTCATTCGATAAAGCAAATCGTTCTTCTTATAATGGATATCGTGGACCAGGATTAGAAAAAGGTTTAAAATGGCTTCAAAGTATTAAAGATGAACTCAATGTTCCAGTAGTTACAGATATTCACAATGAAACACAGGTAGAACCAGTATCTAAAGTAGTAGATGTATTACAGATACCAGCATTTTTAAGCCGTCAAACAGATTTATTATATACAGCTGCAAAATCTGGACTGTGTAGTAAATGTAAAAAAAGGTCAATTCTTGGCTCCAGCAGATATGAAAAATGTAGTAAAAAAATTAGAAGAAGCTGGTTCTGAAAAGATTTTACTCACAGAACGTGGAGCAAGCTTTGGTTATAATAAC
>ENA-OQDC01001036-OQDC01001036.1-human-gut-metagenome-genome-assembly--contig:-NODE-1036-length-15884-cov-2.616742_pt1 | contig 15884 bp, 19 predicted proteins | sample MGYA00242770_ERZ504601 | MGnify/ENA primary metagenome ERZ504601 (study PRJEB26092, sample SAMD00036305) | human gut metagenome | host: Homo sapiens | study: EMG produced TPA metagenomics assembly of...
GTCCTCATTCAGGCGCAGTGCGCGGGAAATTGTGCGTGCGATCTGAGAGACCTCCAGCGTATGAGTCAGGCGGGTGCGGTAGTGGTCGCCCTCCGGGGACAGAAAGACCTGCGTTTTCTGCTTTAAGCGGCGGAACGCCTTGCAGTGCAGAATGCGGTCCCGGTCCCGCTGGAAGCAGGGCCGGATAGGGTCCGGCTCCAGCGGCACACAGCGGCCCAGGCTGTTTTCGCTTAAAGTCGCGTAGCGGCTCAGGGTCTGCCGTTCGATAGCCTCGGTCTCTTCACGGATCGTCATAGTGTGCCCCCTTTTCTGCTCTCTGCTTATAAATACGACAAAAGTGCGGGAAACACTCTTTTTTTCGTTGGAAAAATTTTGATTTTTTACAGAAATTTAAAACGCCGCATACTGCGGGGCAGAAATTTCCACCTCTGCCCCGCCGCGGGTCAGCTCGTTGAGAGCCGTGCGGAGCGTTTCCTCCTGCCCTGCCGGCATACGCCAGCAGAGCGTCACGGCATCGTCAAAAATTCGGCTCATCAAGCCGCGTTTCCGCCGCCGCAATGATGCGCTGGGCCTGCTCGAACTGGGCGTAGCTTACACGGACCTTGCAGTCGACGACCAGCCGCATGCTGACGAGCTCGGCGCTTTGCAGAGCGCCCGAGGCTGCCGCCGTGTAGGCGCGCACCAGCCCGCCGGTACCCAGCAGAATGCCGCCGAAATACCGCGTTACCACGACGATCACATCCGCCACACCCGCGTGGCCGATGGTCTCCAGCACGGGCGTACCGGCAGTCTTGGCGGGTTCGCCGTCGTCGGAATACCGCGTGCGGCCATTTTGCAGCACATAGGCGTAGACGTTGTGCCGCGCCGTGCGGTTGGCAGCGCGCACAGCGTTCAGCACGGCCAGGGCTTTTTCCTCCGTGTCGGCAAAGGAGGCCGTTGCGATAAAGCGGCTGCGCTTTTCCTCATATTCAAAGGTGGCTGTGCCGCGGATGGTTTTGTAGTCGGCCATGGTGGGAAACCTCGATGTATAGCAAAAAAAGTACCCCCGGGATGAAAACCATCCGGGGTACAAAAAACGGAATTACTTGCCAGACTTGGCGAAGCGGCGCTTGAAGCGCTCGACGCGGCCACCGGTATCGACCAGCTTCTGCTTGCCGGTGTAGAAGGGATGGCACTTGCTGCAGACTTCGACGTGGATCTCCGGCTTGGTGTCACGGGTGTGGATCACGTTGCCGCAGGCACAAGTGATGGTGCAGTCCACATAGTTCGGATGGATGCCCTGCTTCATGGTTATTTCACCTCTTTCTCGATCATGATAAAAGGAGCCATACTCAATATATGTGCTCATCACAATCTCCGAATTGCGGCTACCAGCACCCGGCATCCTGTCCGGGCGGAGCAGCCATCTGAACGATTGCTGAAATATTTTAGCACAAAGTACCAAGATTGTCAAGCACTTTTTTCGGTTGACACCGTAGGGGCGGATTCTATATCCGCCCGTCAGACGGCAGACACCTTGCGGGCGCATATAGAATGCGCCCCTACGGTGCTTCGTGCGGTATCACCTTACAGCGTCAGCTGCTCCGCTCTGTCGTCGTCCTTCAAAATCGCACCGGCGGCAGGCAGGGTGCGCACGCGGTAGCGCGGGGCGTCGTTCAGCTCAAGGCCCTCGGCCAGCGTGACGCGGGCGATTTTGGCATTCTTTTTCAGCGCCACAACGCTGACACCGGCGGTGTCGCGGGTCGTCTTTTCGGGTATGAGCGCGCTGCCGACGAGCAGCAGACGGTTGTTGGTGGTGAAAATCGCCAGCTCGGTCTCCTCGGGCAGGTGGCGCATGAAGGCCAGCTCGGCCTTGTCGCTGTAGGCTTTCAGCAGCTTGCGGCGGTTCTGCTTTGTCTCGTAGCTGGACAGCGGCACCTTGGCGCACTTGCCGTTGTCGTAGAAGAAGAGCATCCAGCCCTTGTAATCGGGGGTCACGACCATATACAGCGGAACCTCGCCCTCCTCCATGCCGAGGGCGCTGGCGACGTAATCGCCGAGGACGCTCGCCTTGCTGTCGTTGAAATCATAGGCGTGGGACTTGTAGACCTGACGATGATTCGTAAAGAACAGCAGTTCGACGCTGTTTGTGCTCTCGCAGGTGAACAATACCTCATCGCCGTTCTTGAGCTTCTGCTCGCCGCTCATGCGCAGGCTCTGGGGCGTGATCTTCTTGAAGTAGCCGTCCCTCGTGAAGAACAGGTGCACGGGGTAGTCGGGAATCTGCTGCTCCGGCTCCTCGCCCTCAACGGCGGGCACCTCGTACATGATCTCGCAGCGGCTGGGGGCTTGCCGTACATTTTTGGCGACGTCGGCCAGCTCCTTCATGATGATCTTGTTGATGCGTGCCGGGCGCTTGAGAATATCCTCCAGGTCCGCAATCGCGTTTCGAGTTCTTCAATTTCCTCGGTGCGCTTTAAAATATACTCGCGGTTCAGATGGCGCAGCTTGATCTCGGCCACGTATTCGGCCTGCACCTCGTCGATGCCGAAGCCGATCATCAGGTTCGGCACGACCTCGGTCTCCTCGGCGGTGTTGCGCACGATTTCGATGGCCTTGTCAATGTCGAGCAGAATTGCCTTCAGGCCCTTGAGCAGGTGCAGGCGCTTTTCCTTGCCGTGCAGGTCGTAGTAGGTGCGGCGGCGCACGCACTCGGCGCGGAAGGCGATCCACTCGTTCAGGATGCTGCGCACGCCCAGCACCTTGGGCTGGCCCGCAATCAGCACGTTAAAGTTGCAGGCGAAGCTGTCCTCCAGCGGCGTGGCCTTGTACAGGCGCGCCATCAGCTTGTCGGGATCCTGGCCGCGCTTCAAATCAATCGTCAGCTTTAAGCCGTTCAGGTCGGTCTCGTCGCGCATATCGGAGATTTCGCGGATCTTGCCCAGCTTGACCAACTCGGTGATCTTGTCCATGATGGCTTCTACCGTCGTCGTGGGCGGGATCTGCGTGACGTCGATGCAGTTGTTTTCCTTGTCGTAGCTCCACTTAGCGCGGACGCGGACGCTGCCGCGGCCATTTTCCAGCACGTTCTGCATCTCGGCGGCGTCGTACAGAATCGTGCCGCCGCCGACGAAATCAGGGGCCGGAATGATTTCCCGCAAATCGGCCTGCGGGTCCTTCATCAGGGCAATCGTCGCATTGCAGAGTTCCTCGAGGTTGAAGGAGCAGATGTTGGATGCCATGCCGACGGCGATGCCCAGCGTATTGTTGGCCAGAATCGTCGGGAAAGTGACGGGCAGCAGCGTCGGCTCCATCGTCGTGCCGTCGTAGTTGGGCACAAAATCGACGGTGTCCTTGTCGATGTCGCGGAACAGCTCGTCGCAGACCGGCTCGAGCTTGGCCTCGGTGTAACGGGCGGCGGCGTAGGCCATATCGCGGCTGTACGCCTTGCCGAAGTTACCCTTGGAGTCCACGAAGGGCACAAGCAGGCTCTCGTTGGAGCGGCCCATGCGGACCATCGTGTCGTAAATCGCGGCATCGCCGTCGGGGGTTCAGGTGCATCGTGCTGCCGACGATGTTGGCGCTCTTGGTGCGGTTGCCCTTGAGCAGGCCCATCTCGTACATTGTGTAGAGCAGCTTGCGGTGGGCGGGCTTGAAGCCGTCGATCTCCGGCAGGGCACGGGAGACGATGACGCTCATCGCGTAGGGCATATAGTTGGTCTCCAGCGTGCTGGTGATGGGATCTTCCAGCACACTGCCCGCGTTCAGGATCTCAACGCCGTCGCCCAGCTGCGGGCGGACCGGCTTGGTCGTTTTTTTTGGTTGTTCGTTTTGCCATTTTTGCTCCTCTATATCAGCATCTATATCCCGGATCCAACCCTCAGTCTCGCATACGCTCGACAGCCCCCTAATAGTGGGGCCCTTGGCATAGAGGGGAACTCGCAGGGCGTTCCGCAACGCCAGGGCCTCCCCTACTAGGGGAGGTGCAATGCGAAGCATTGACGGAGGGGTTTATCTCGTCAGCTCACATCCAGATCATCCAGATATTCCGCGCCGCGCTGTGCAATATGTTCTTTGCGTCCGGCCAGGTTATCTCCCAGCAGCAGGTCAAACACCCGGGCCGTTTCCTCCACGTCCGTGGGCAGCACCTTGATCAGGCGGCGGCTCTCGGGGTTCATGGTGGTCAGCCACATCATCTCGGGATCGTTTTCGCCCAGACCTTTGGAGCGCTGGATGGTATACTTTTTGTCGCCGATCTCCTTCAGGAATGCTGCCTTTTCCGGCTCGGTGTAGGCAAAATAGGTGTGATCCTTTGTGGTGATCTCATACAGCGGCGATTCTGCGATATAGACATAGCCCTCGTTGATCAGAGTGGGGGTCAGCCGGTAGAGCATGGTCAGCACCAGCGTGCGGATCTGGTAGCCGTCCACGTCAGCATCGGTACAGATGACGATCTTATTGTAGCGCAGGTTATCAATGTTGAATGTGGCGAGTTCCTTGTTGTGCTTGCCGCCCAGCTCCACGCCGCAGCCCATGACCTTGATAAGGTCCACGATGACATCGGACTTGAAGATGCGGGCGTAATCGGCCTTCAGGCAGTTCAGGATCTTGCCGCGGATGGGCATGATGGCCTGATATTCACTGTCGCGGCTCTGCTTGACCGCGCCCATAGCGGAATCGCCCTCCACAATGTAGAGCTCCCGGCGGGAAGCATCCTTGGTGCGGCAGTCCACGAACTTCTGCACCCGGTTTGCCAGATCGATCTGGGTGGAGAGCGTCTTTTTGATGCTCTGGCGGGTCTTTTCGGCGTGCTCGCGGCTCTGCTTGTTCACCAGCACCTGCTGGCAGATCTTCTGGGCCTCCTCCGGCTTTTCAAGGAAGTAGACCTCCAGGTAATGCTTGAGGAAATCAGTCATGGCCTGCGAGACAAACTTGTTCGTGATGGCCTTCTTGGTCTGGTTCTCGTAGCTGGTGCGGGTGGAGAAGCTGGACGAGACGTACACCAGGCAGTCCTGCACATCCTGGAAGCTGATGGCGCTCTCGCCCTTCTTATAGAGGTTCTTGTCCTTCAGGTATTTGTTGATCTGGTAGACAAAGGCCGTGCGGACGGCGTGCTCCGGGCTGCCGCCGTGCTCCAGCCAGGAAGAGTTGTGGTAGTATTCCAGCATCTGCACCTTATTGGAGAAGCAGAAGGCAGCGCTCATCCGCACCTTATAATCCGGCTGATCCTCACGGTCACGGCCGGAGGCCTCGCTTTCGCAGCTGAACACCGGGGTCAGGGTATCCTCTCCTGCCACCTCCTGCACATAGTCGGCGATGCCGTTCTGGTAGCACCAGCTCTCCTTCCAGGGCTTGCCGGTGGCGGGGTCTTTTTCCTTTTCGTCCGTAAAGTTCAGGGTCAGGCCCGCGTTGACCACGGCCTGACGGCGCAGCACATCCTTATAGTAGCTGCCGGGCACGTCAATGTCTGTAAACACCTCATCGTCTGGCTTCCAGTGGATGATGCTGCCGGTGCGGCGGCCCTTGTAGGGCTCCTTCTGCAGGCCGCCCACATTCTCACCCCTTTTGAAATCGAGGTGGTAATGAAAGCCGTCGCGGTAGATATCGGCGGTCATCCAGGCGGAGGCGTACTGGGTGGCGCACAGGCCCAGACCGTTGAGGCCCAGGCTGAACTCGTAATTATCCTCACCCTCACCGTATTTGCCGCCCGCGTACATCTCGCAGAACAGCAGCTCCCAGTTGTAGCGGCCCTCGCCGTTGTTCCAGTCCACGGGCATACCGCGGCCAAAGTCCTCCACGATCACGCTGCCGTCCTTGCAGCGGGTCACATTGATGGTATCGCCGTGGCCATCGCGGGCTTCATCGATGGAGTTGGAGACGATCTCAAAAATAGAGTGGGCGCAGCCTTCCACGCCGTCTGAGCCAAAGATGACGGCCGGGCGCTTGCGCACACGGTCGGCACCCTTCAGCGAAGTAATGCTTTCGTTGCCATATTCCTGTTTTCTTGCCATGCTGTCCTCCGGGCCTGTTCTCTTGTAATGAGCAGGTCGTCAAATCAAAACGCCTTTGCTCTTTCCCTTATAATAAGTATAAGCGATGTGTAAAGAGCAAAAGCGTCGGTGTTCTTTTCTTTTATTAAACCATAGGTTGTATTACTTGTCAATTTCTTCGGGCAGATTTCTTGTCCTCCCGATCCGGCAGAAAAAAGCCCAGAAAGTCATTCTTATTTTGCGCGTTGAAACGCATAAAACGAAAAAAGTTTCAGTTTTTTTTAAAAATTTTGAATTTACCCCTTTACAAAATCAAAATTTCAGGTATAATAATCATCGTCCGGTGCGCCTCTGTAGCTCAGTCGGTAGAGCAGGGGACTGAAAATCCCCGTGTCATTGGTTCGATTCCGATCGGAGGCACCACCTTTCAGAAGAACAAGAATTACTCCTGTTCCTCTGATATGCGGCCGTAGCTCATCTGGTAGAGCGCCACCTTGCCAAGGTGGAGGTAGCGAGTTCGAGCCTCGTCGGCCGCTCCATAACGGAGTGGTAATAATCACTCCGGATATGGCCCGGTAGCTCAGTTGGTTAGAGCACCAGCCTGTCACGCTGGGGGTCGTCGGTTCGAGCCCGATCCGGGTCGTCTTTCCCTGTGGTGCAAGGGTAAATGCACCAATATGCGGCCGTAGCTCATCTGGTAGAGCGCCACCTTGCCAAGGTGGAGGTAGCGAGTTCGAGCCTCGTCGGCCGCTCCAAATGGAGTGGAAATATTCACTCCAAATATGGTGACGTGGCCAAGTGGTAAGGCAAGGGTCTGCAAAACCCTCATCCACCAGTTCAAATCTGGTCGTCACCTCCAAAAGTTCCCGGAAGCTGCGGCTTCCGGGATTTTTTGTTTTGCTTTTCTTTTCCCCGTTCCCGTGTTACAATGGGGATACTATTTTTGCGAAGGGGGCCGGCAAAGTGCTCTTGAATTCCAGCGAATATCTGAATACCGTTGAATCCATCAAGCAGGAAATTCGCGCGGCGCAGTATCGCGCATCTGTCAGTGTCAACCGGGAGCTTCTGCTTCTCTATCATACGATCGGCAATACGATCAATGCACATAAGACCTGGGGCAGCAAATTCATTGAAAGCCTTTCTGCCGATATCAAACTTGCTTTTCCGGACGCTTCCGGTTATTCCGTTCGGAACTTGAAGTATATGGCAAAATTTGCACTTGCTTACCCTGATGAGGAATTTGTGCAACAGCCTGTTGCACAAATTCCGTGGGGACACAATACCGTTCTCCTAGATAAGCTTTCCTCATCAGAAGAACGCCTATGGTATGCTGAAAAAGTTATTGAAAACGGTTGGTCTCGGAATGTTTTGATTCATCAGATCGAGGGTGGATTATATCAACGTCAGGCCATTGCATCAAAAATCACAAATTTTGAAGCTCGTCTGCCCGCCTCGCAAAGTGAGCTTGCCTTGCAAACGATGAAAGACCCCTATCTCTTTGATTTTATCCCTTTGAAAGAAAATATGCTTGAGCGGGATATCGAGCAGGCTCTTGTCAAAGATGTCACCAAGCTTTTGCTGGAGCTGGGCACTGGCTTTGCTTTTCTGGGCAACCAGTATCATCTGAATGTCGGCGGTGATGATTTTTATATCGACCTGCTGTTTTATAATCTGAGCCTGCGCTGTTATGTTGTGATCGAATTGAAAACCGGTGAATTCAAACCAGAGTATGCCGGACAGCTCAATTTCTATCTTTCTGCGGTAGATGGATTACTGAAAAAAGAGCAGGATCACCCTTCCATCGGCCTTCTTCTCTGCAAAAGCAAGAACGATCTGGTTGCAGAGTACTCCCTTAAAGATATGAGCAAACCCATCGGAGTCAGCGCATACCGTATCACAAGCTGCCTGCCGGAAGAGTTTGAAAAGCAGCTGCCTTCTGTTGAGGATCTTCAAAAGCGGATTTTGTAAGGCAGATTTTTCCCCGTTCCCGTGTTACAATGGGGATACTATTTTTGCGGAAAGGAGGGCCTGCCATGCCCGCTGAACATCACACCACCCTGACCCCGGACACGCCGGTGCGCTACCTCAAGGGCGTGGGGCCCAAGACCGCCGAGCGGTTCGAGAAACTGGGCATCGTGACACTGGCCGATCTGCTCTGCCACTATCCCCGGCGTTACATCGATTTTTCCCGTCCCTACTCCATTGCCGAGGCCCCGCCAGACACCGAGTGCGTGGTGAAGGCCGAGGTGTTCGCCAAACCTGCCGGGCGCATCCTGCCGGGCGGGCGGCGGATGGAGCGCATCACCGCCGGGGATGATGTTTCCAGCCTGGAGATCACCTGGTTCAACAATCCCTATGCCACCCAGAAGCTGGAGCTGGGGCAGGAATACTATTTTGAGGGCATCGTGACCGGCGGGATGCTTCGCCGTCAGATGGTCAACCCGCAGGTGCGCACAGCGGCACAGATCACCGCCGCTCCCTTCGAGGCCGTCTACCCCCAGACCGAGGGGCTTTCCAGCACCGTGATCGCAAAATGCATCCGGCAGCTGCTCCCCCATGCGGAACTCCTGCCCGACCCGCTGCCAGAGGGATGCTGAAAAAATACCGTCTGCTCTCCAAGGCCGATGCTGTGCGGGCCATCCACTGCCCTGCCACGGAAGAGGAGGCTTTTGCAGCCCGGCGGCGGCTCATCTACGAGGAGCTGCTGGTGCTCCAGTTGGGCATTGGGCGGATGAAGAACCGGGGCAGCGCCTCCACCGGTGCACCCATGCAGCGGCTCGCATCCGGCCCCGTTCTGGGCATCGCTCCCTTCTCCCCACCGGTGCCCAGCGCCGGGCCGTAGACGAAATTCTGACCGATCTGTCCGGCAGCACCTCCATGAACCGCCTTTTGCAGGGCGATGTGGGCAGCGGCAAAACGCTGGTTGCCGCCGCCGCCATCTGGGCCTGCATCCGCAGCGGATATCAGGCGGCGCTGCTGGCCCCCACCGAGATCCTTGCCGCCCAGCACGCGGAGAATCTGAACCGGATGCTGGGCCCCCTTCGGGATGCGTGTGGCCCTGCTGACCGGCGGCATGAAGGCCGCCGCCCGCCGCACTACGCTGGCTGCCATCCGCAGTGACGAGGCCGACCTTGTGGTGGGCACCCACGCCATCCTGAGCGAGGGCGTGGAGTTTGCCCGGCTGGGTCTGGCTGTGGTGGACGAGCAGCATCGCTTCGGCGTGCGCCAGCGCGGAATGCTGGCCGAAAAGGCCGCGAACCCCCATCTGCTGGTGATGAGCGCCACGCCCATTCCACGCACACTGGGCCTGCTGATCTACGGTGATCTGGACATTTCCATCCTCGATGAGCTGCCCCCGGGCCGCAAGCCCGTCAAGACCCGGTGTATCACCGGAAAAAAGCGGCGGGATCTCTACGGCTTTCTCGACCGGGAGATCGGAGCCGGACGGCAGGTGTATATCGTCTGTCCCGCCATCGAGGACACGCCGGACGGCGGGTTGAACGCCGTAAAGAGCTACTACGAGGACATTGCCAAAGCCCTTCTCCCCGACCGCCGGGTCGGTCTGATGCACGGTAAGCTCAAGCCAAAGGAAAAAGCCGCCGTAATGGACGATTTCAAAGCCGGCCGGCTGGATGCCCTGGTATCCACCACCGTCATCGAGGTGGGCGTGGATGTACCCAACGCCACCGTCATGGTCATCGAGAATGCCGAGCGCTACGGCCTGAGTGCCCTGCACCAGCTGCGGGGCCGCGTGGGCCGGGGTGCCGCCGAGAGCTGGTGCTTCCTTGTCAGCGACAACACCGCCGAGAGCGTCCAGAAGCGGCTCAAGTTCCTCTGCTCCACCTCGGACGGCTTTGCCGTGGCGCAGTTCGACCTTGAGACCCGCGGCCCCGGCGACTTTTTCGGCAGCCGCCAGCACGGCCTGCCCACCCTGCAGATCGCCGACCTGATGAACGACACCCGCACCCTTCACGCCGCCCAGGCCGAGGCCGCTGCTCTGTTGGCCGCAGACCCCCTGCTGGAAGCGCCGGAGCCACAGCCTGCTCGCCGCGCAGGTCGAACAGATCGTTCACAAAGGCCGGAGCCATGAATTGAAACAATAAAAAGGAACCGGTTTCCATGTATTTTAAATGAGAAAGGCTCCTGCGAAAGCAGGAGCCTTTCTCATTATTACGATTCTGTCATCGGTTCAGGCTTTGCGCCGCCTTGGCGATCACAGCCAGCAGATCGACCAGATGTTCCACGTCCATCTGGCCGCTGTTGTTGGCAAAGGCATAGAAGCAGCCCTGCACGCAGAAGGAAAGCAGGATGCCCCGGTCGGGGTCCGCTGCAAAGGTGGGGTCTTTGGCAGCCAGACGGTCTCGCAGACCCTTTTCAATGCAGTTGGCAAAGATCCCCTGCCTTGCCCCGGAGAAAAGGATGTTCACCGCCTCCTGGTTCTGAACAAAGGCATGGAACAGTTCACGGGTCAGCTGCTCTGTGTGTGCAGCGGTAAGCCCCACATTGGGCACACTGTCCAGAATGACATGGATGAGCTTGTTCTCCAACCGGCCGGACAGCTCATAGATATCCTCATAGTGGGCATAAAAGGTGGATTTGTTCACCTTGGCCAGTGTGCACAGGTCTTTGATCCTGATCTTCTCCAGCGGCTGGCGGGCACGCAGCTCCATGAATGCCTTTTCGATGGCGCGGTCAGTCTTTTCAATGCGGATGTCCAAAATAATCCACCACTTTCATTGTTTCGTTGGATATCCAACGCTTTTCGTTTTTCGGGGATAGACAGTTTGTTCGAGTTTTCTTACAATATCAATAGAGAATCCCTTTCTCTCTCAATGCGGCTTCGATCCTCTGGAATGTTTCTTCATCCGGGCAGCGGAGAGTGTGCAGGTGCACGCCGCCGGTCATCCGGCTGAGCAGGCACTCCGGGGTATTGGCTGCCTGGGTGATAAAGGTGTCCACATCGTATCGGCTGGCGAGGTTCAGGTTGCCCCGCAGTTCGCCGTAAAGCGGGTTTTCCACCGCCACATCGACCACCACGCCTCCCTGATCCACCACCGTGTAAAGCTCGGTGCGCATCTCATCGGCGGTCCTGTGCACACAGGCCAGGATGCCGGTGTAGCCGCCGGGGGTCGGGTGGAACTGATACCCCCGCGGGGTGGCCTCGATTTCGGCCCCGCCTGCCCGCAGAAGGGCTACATCCCCCACCACGATCTGGCGGCTGACCCCCAGCTTTGCGGCCAGTGTACTGGCACTGATGGGTGCACTGGCCCCATGGAGCTGTTGCAAGATCTTTTCCCGGCGCTGTGCTGCGTTCATTGTCGTTCCCCCTGTCAGCATTTTTCCCTATTATAATAGTGCATGACAGGTGTCCTGTCAATCCAGACGCAGGACCGTGGCGTAATTGGAGGGCAGCTGGACCTTCATCCGGCCAGATGCAAGGCTGACCATCACATTCTCAGCGCCCACGGTATCGGCCAGCAGGTCCGTTGCAGTGTTGGCCTCCACCGGCAGCTGGAACTCCATCTCCGCCGGGCCGTCGCCGTTGTTGAATACGGCCACGAGGGCTTTTCCATCCAGCACCCGGGCAAAGGCATAGCACTGGGTGGTCAGCTGGAGCTCCTTCACCTCGCCCCAGCTCAGGGCCGGGTATTCGGCCTTCAGCCTGCCCAATGCGGCGTACACACTGGTGACAGGGTTGGTGGTCAGGTCATCCCGGAATTTGTCCAGCTCCAGGCAGGGGCGCAGGGGCCAGTCACTGCCCCACTCCTTTTTGCCCTCGATGCCAAATTCGGAGCCGTAATAGATGGACGGAATGCCCCAAAGCGTATATACTAGAATTGCAATGTGCCGGATGTGCGCCTTGTTCCGCAGCTTATTGGGCAGGCGCTCCACATCGTGGTTGTCCGAGAAGGTATAAAGCCGGGTGTCGTGGCAGAGTCCCTGCAGACGGCGCATGGTGTGGGCGATCTCGAAATAATTGTGGTCGTTGTGGCCGCTCCACAGGCCCTTGTGCAGCTCATAGTTGGTAACAGAGTGAAGCATTTCAGGGTTGGCCCAGCGGCTGTAATCGCCGTGGATGACCTCGCCCATCAGCCAGAACTCAGGCTTGACCTCGTTGGCAAGGCGGCGCAGGCCCTTCATAAAGTCGAAGTCCAGCACATCCGCTGCATCCAGCCGGATGCCGTCAATGTCGAATGCATCGACCCAGAAGCGGATGGTATCATAATGGTAGTTCTGCACCTCGGGGTTGCGCTGGTTCAGCTTGACCAGCAGGTTGAAGCCGCCCCAGTTGCCGTAAGAAAAGCCGTCGTTGTACTCGTTGTTGCCCCAGAAATTCACATCGCAGAACCAGTCCTTATAACGGGCGTTCTCGCGGTTGGCCTGCAGGTCTTTGAAGGCAAAGAAATCCCGGCCCACATGGTTGAACACACCGTCCACAATGACCTTCTGGCCCCGGGCATGGCAGTTGGCCACGAACTCCCTGAACTCCTCGTTGGTGCCCAGGCGGCGGTCCACCCGGCGGTAATCGATGGTATCATAGCCGTGGGAGCCGCTCTCGAACAGCGGGCCGATATAAATGGCCGTGCAGCCCAGATCTTTGGAGGCGTGCTCGGCCCAGGCGTTCAGCTTTGCGAACGCGCCCGGTGTGGGCTGGCCGTCGTTTTCGTGCGCACAGCCGCACAGGCCCAGCGGATAAATGTGATAAAAAACTGCGGTATCATACCATGCCATAGTTACTCTCTCCCATATCATTTCTTCTGCCGCCCAGCAGCGGCAGGCTCAGTATACCACAAACTCCACCAATTGTGTGGATGTTTGATAAATTTTCCGCATAGTCTCTGTCAAAATCAGCAAGTGTGACGATTTTGATCAAAAATTATTGGTAAATATGACCGGGTGTATCCCGTTGAGAAAAGGAGAAATCTGCATGAATTTTCCCACCATCGACCGCTCGTTCTTTGCGGGCGAATGCTTTGATGCCTACCGTGTGCTGGGCGCGCACCCCTGCCGGGATGACTTTGGGCAGGAGGGCTGGCGGTTTGCCGTGTGGGCCCCGGGTGCTGTGGCTGTGGAGATCTGCGGCGGCTTTGACGGCTGGGGGCCGGGCGTTCCCATGCAGAAGGCTGACACCGGCGTGTGGAGCGGCTTTGTGCCCGGCCTTGCCGAGGGAGAGCTGTACAAATACCGCATCCACGGCAAGGATGGCAGCATCGTGATGCGGGCTGACCCCTACGCCTTTTCCACCGAGCTGCGGCCCGGCACGGCCAGCAGGCTGGCCCGGATGGACTTTGCCTTTGACGATTCCAGCTGGATGGAGCGGCGGGACAAGTGCCGCAACCTGCCCCTGAACATCTATGAGCTGCCATGCAGGCAGCTGGAAGCACAAGGCCCAACGCCACCCGTGAGGACGGCTCGGACGGCTGGTACAATTACCGGGAGCTGGCCCGGGAGCTGATCCCCTGGCGCTGGATCACCGCTTCACCCATGTGGAGCTGCTGCCGCTGGCAGAGCATCCCTTTGACGGCAGCTGGGGCTACCAGACCACCGGTTACTTCTCTGTCACCAGCCGCTACGGCGACCCCGCCGACTTTGCGGCCTTTGTCAACGCCTGCCACCGGATGGGCATTGGTGTCATCATGGACTTTGTGCCCGTCCACTTTGCCGCCAACGGCGACGCGCTCGCCAACTTTGACGGCACCCACCTCTACGAGTACGACAGCGATGTGGGCCACAGCGAGTGGGGCACCTGCAACTTCAACTATTACCGCCGGGAGGTGTGCAGCTTCCTGAACAGCGCCGCTGCCCTTTGGATGGATGTCTACCACTGCGACGGCATCCGGATGGATGCCATCTCTCGTGCCCTTTATTGGCAGGGCGACCCCAACCGCGGCGTGAACGAGGGCGCGGTTACCTTCCTGCGGAACCTGAACCACGGCCTGAACGAGCGCTGGCCCACCGGCATCTACACCGCTGAGGACTCCACCAACTTCCTCAAGGTCACCGCCCCCACCCGCTACGACGGCATCGGTTTCGATTACAAGTGGGACATGGGCTGGATGCACGACACGCTGGATTATTTTGCCACACCCTTTGGTGAGCGGCCCGATGCCTACCACAAGCTGACCTTCAGTATGCAGTATTTCTACAATGAGCTGTATCTGCTGGCACTCAGCCACGACGAGGTGGTGCACGGCAAAAAGACCATCATTGATAAGCTGTGGGGCACCTATGAGGAAAAATGTGCCCAGCTGCGCACCCTTTACTTCTACATGTACACCCACCCGGGCAAAAAGCTGAACTTTATGGCAATGAGCTGGGGCATTTCCGGGAGTGGGATGAGAAAAAGGAGCTGGACTGGGGCCTGATGAAGTATCCCTTCCACGACAGCTTCCAGAAATATTTTGCCGAGCTGGGCCGCCTGTATGCCACCGAGCCCGCCCTCTACGACGGCGAGTACAACCCGAACTGCTTTGCGTGGATCGCCTGCGAGAGCCGGGACGAAGGCGTGTACGCCTGGCTGCGGAAGGGCGCGGGCCAAACCATCCTCTGTGTGATGAACACCCAGAATACCGCCCACAAAAAGTTCCCGCTCTACTTCCAGTATCCCTGCGCCGCCGATGAGCTGCTGAACAGCGAGGCTGCCTGCTGGAACGGTGCGGACCGCAGCCGCACCAGACACCTGCACACCACCGATGGCGGCGTGTACGGCCGGGACTACACCCTGAGCGTGGATCTGCCCGCCATGGGCAGCCGGATGTACCGCATCACACCGGAGGCTCCCCACCCGGAGGCCGCGCAGGCCTCTGCCCGCAAGGCCGCCGCCCAGAAGCGCAAGGCCACCATCGCGGCAAAGCAGAATTCCAAAAAGTAATATCGCATCCAAAATATCCCGTCTGCTGAAATGCAGGCGGGATATTTTATCTTCCGGGGGGCCTGCCCTCTTGCCTGCGCCGCCCGGAACCATTATACTGTAAGCTGTAATATTGTGGTTCAAAACCGAGGAGCATGTACAATGTCAACGATACTTTCTGAAAAGAAGACCCTTTCGCCCTGGGCAAAAGGCGGCATCGGGCTGGGTGCCGGCGCACTCCTGCTGGTGCTGGTGGGCCTGCTGTTCCCCACTGCGGCGGCGTTCTTCCCGCTGGTGAGCCTGTGGTGCAGCTGTGTGCTGTTCTACGGCGCGCTGTGGGTGCTGCACACTGCCGGTGTGGAGCTGGACTTCTTCCACCGTGCGGTCATCATCGCCTTCTGGGCCGGAGCTGTGCTCTACTTCTATTGGGCGCTGGGTCGGCGGCAGTTCATTTACGCCTGGGATTATGTGAACTACATTCAGAAGCAGTTCAATACCGAAGCGGCTTTTGCGCTGGGTCCGGTGGCCGGTTTTAAGTATATCATAAGCACATTTTCTGAAGATTACACCAATTTCATCACCTTTGTTCACTGAGTTCCCGTTCTGCCTCACCGCAAAAACGGGTGACAGCTACGCTTTTGCGCAGGTTTTCTGTGTGCTCCCCAGCCTTATGCTGATGCTGGCTGGTCTCACGATCAAAATCGGGGCAGATTCTGGAGGTCAAGAATAAGTTCTGGTATTTTATCATCGGCTTTTCCTGGGTGCTGACCTATCCGTTCCTGCGAATGAGCGCTATGCTGGCACAGCCGGACTGGTTCGGTCTGATCTTCGCTTTTGCCATTCTGCTCCTCACATTGGACTACCGTTTTGAAAAGCTGGAGCCGGGCCGGTTCGTGCTCATCTTCCTGGCAACAGCCGCCATTATCCTGAGCCGCCGCTGGTACTTATATTTTGTGGTGGGCCTATTATTTTTTCCTATGCGCTTCTGCTCTTTGTAAGCAGTGCAAACTCGCAAAACAGGGCCAAAAAGGGCCTTGCCCTGCGCCGAGTACGCAACCTCTCCT
>ENA-OQDC01001037-OQDC01001037.1-human-gut-metagenome-genome-assembly--contig:-NODE-1037-length-15876-cov-2.774462_pt1 | contig 15876 bp, 15 predicted proteins | sample MGYA00242770_ERZ504601 | MGnify/ENA primary metagenome ERZ504601 (study PRJEB26092, sample SAMD00036305) | human gut metagenome | host: Homo sapiens | study: EMG produced TPA metagenomics assembly of...
TATCTCGTAGCCCTGACCGATCTTGTTGCGGATCGGGTCGTATCCCAGTGCTGCACGCAGTTTTTTCCGCAGCATGGAGATATGCACACGGATGGAGTTGCTGAAGCTGTCCACGCTGCTGTCCCACACATGCTCGATGAGTTCTTCCTGGCTGATGGGTCTGCCGCGGTTGAGCAGCAGATATTCCAGAATGCCGCTCTCCTTGCGCGTGAGCGAAAGCGTCTGTCCGTCTGCCGTAGCCGTGCGGCTGCGGGTATCAAACGTCAACCCGCCGCACCGCAGGCATACATCCTGCTGGACAAATCGGCGGCGCGTCAGACTGCGCACACGCGCTTCCAGTTCCTCTAAATGGAACGGTTTGGACAGATAATCGTTCGCGCCGGCATCCAGTCCGTCCACCTTGTCGGAAATTTCGCTCGCGCCGACAGGATGAGCACGCCGGTTTCCTGATCGTGCTCCCGCAGGGTTCGCAGAACGGTCATACCGTCTACCTTGGGCAGGTTAAGGTCGAGCAGCACCAGATCGTAGCGCTCCACCGCCAGCAGCTCGAGCGCCGCCTCCCCGTCAACGCAAGTGTCCGCCTCATAACCGGACAGGCGCAGTTTTTTCGCAATATCTTCGCACAGATCACGCTCGTCCTCTATCACCAAAAGCCGCATGAGCTTTCCTCCTTTGTGTTTTCATACCTTTATTATACCAGACAGAGATAAAATTTGTGTTAATGAAATCTGTTGCAAAAAAATTTTTTGTTTTTTTAAGCACCTTAACACAGATTTTATCTCCCGTGCGATATACTGGTGTCAACAACTTTCGAAAGGGCTATAACGGATTGCTGACACAGAACCGCCGCCCAGCTCTTCCTGCTGGCAGTCGGCATTGCAATGATCGGGTTCGGCCTGTGGAGAGGCGAAGCCGATACGGTATTATCAAAGGCGATCCGCCTGTGTATGGAGTGTGTTGGGATTGGATAAGAGAAATATTCCGGTTTTAGCCCGCTTTCGCGGCTGGATACAGGCAGCAGCTGCTCTGCTGACCAATATCCACCTGCCGAATTTTTTGCAGGGCAAATTATATCAGGGCGGCGGCAAGGCGGTCTGCGTGCCCGGCCTGAACTGCTATTCCTGTCCCGGCGCGGCGGGCGCGTGCCCGATCGGCGCATTTCAGGCAGTCGTCGGCTCGTCGAAGTTCCGGTTTTTCGTATTACATCACCGGTATCTTTGATCCTGCTCGGCGTGCTGCTCGGACGGTTTATCTGCGGCTTTCTGTGCCCGTTCGGCTGGTTTCAGGAGCTGCTGCACAAAATCCCCTCGCCCAAGCTGTCCACCAAAAGGCTGAAGCCGCTCCGCTATGTGAAATATGCGGTGCTGCTGATCATGGTGGTGCTGCTGCCCGTACTTGTCACAAATGAACTCGGCATGGGCGATCCGTTCTTCTGCAAGTACCTGTGTCCGCAGGGGGTGCTCGAGGGCGCGCTGCCGCTGGCGGCGGTCAACTCCGGCATCCGTGCCGCGCTCGGCGCACTGTTTACCTGGAAAGCAGCCGTTCTGCTGACCGTTATCGTGTGCAGCGTGCTGTTTTACCGTCCATTCTGCAAGTGGCTGTGCCCGCTCGGCGCGTTTTATGCGCTGCTGAACCGCGTTTCACTGTTTCAGATGCAGGTGGATACGCATAAGTGCGTATCCTGCGGCGCGTGTGCCAAAGCCTGCAAAATGGATGTAGACATCACGAAAAACCCCAATCATGCCGAATGCATCCGCTGCGGTATGTGCATCAAAGCCTGCCCGACCAATGCTATCTGCTACCGCTACGGTCTGGGCGATAAAACCCAAACGACTGACAAAGGAGAAACTATCTAATGAAAAAGAATCGACTGATCGCATTTGCCCTGTCCGTAAGCCTGCTGCTCGGCGCATCCGCCTGCGGCAAACCGGCAAAAACCGTCTCCGAGCTGATAGCGGAGGAAAACGCCATCCTCGACCAGCACCAGGAACTGTGGACAACGGCTCTGAATTCGCTCGACAAGGACAATCTGTCGCAGAGCACCCAGAGCACCAACTACGCCGATGTGCTCGATCTTGCGATTAAAAACGTCAAGGACCAGCTCTCGGACGAGGACTACAAGACGCTGACCGACGATGCCGCCAAGGTCCGCAAGCTGGAGGACCAGCTGCAGGAACTTCCGCCGGAAACAGCAGAGGCAAACACCTCCTCGGCCGGTGATGCGTTCCCGTCCTTCGAGGGCAAAGACCTGGACGGCAATGCCGTGGACAGCAGCCTGTTCGCAGACAATGCGTTCACCGTCGTGAATTTCTGGTTCAGCGGCTGCAAGCCGTGCGTGGGCTGAACTTGGTGATCTGGACAAGCTGAATCAGACTGTCAAGGCGCAGGGCGGCGAGGTCATCGGCATCAACACCGAAACGCTCGACGACAATGCGGATGCTATTGCTACCGCTAAACAGATTCTGCAGACCAAGGGGGCATCCTACCGCAACATTACCTTTGCATCCGGCAGCGAGGCAGGCAAGTTTGCACTGAACATCATGTCATTCCCGACCACCTATGTTATCGACCGGAACGGAAAAATCGTCGGTGAACCGGTACTCGGCGGCATCACGAACGAAAACAGCATGAAGCAGCTGCAGGAGAATATTGACACCGCGATTGCAAACGACGGAAAATAACACCCGAGTGATAATTTGGAGCAAAGCGTCGTAGATGACGTGGAATACATCAGAAATTATCCGCTGGCAGCGTCCAGTATTCTGATTTACGGTTATATTTTACGATGTAAAAACAGGCAGGCTGATCGAGGTTGAAAAGGCAACGGAGATTGGCAAGGCCAAGTAAATGCCAAAGAGAAAAGCCGCAGACTTTCGTCTGCGGCTTTTGCATGCCTGCGGAAATATCCACGAAGATATGCACAAACCTGTGGATAAATTTGAGGACAGAACTTTTCCTTGTTTCTCCTATATGGTATACTAAAATTATACAAGCGAAAATCGCAGGAAAAAAGAGAAACACGAGGGATAAACATGGGACTGTTTTCAAAACCGGAGGTTGTGATTGCGAAAGAATCCAGCAACGCAAAGGAGTATCTGCGGCAGCTGGAGGAGCTGGCGGAAAAGGCAACCGGAGAAAACGCAAAAAAAAGTCGCAAAAGAGATTGCCAGTGGTGAAAGCCGGCATTATCGGTGAGGATAATATTCTGTTTGAGCTGAAAAACAGCGGTATGGATATGGTTGTGCTGCACGATTTGTATATTGAAAGCGTGTCCGGTGCCTCGGCACAGATTGACTTTCTGGTACTGACTCCAAAGATTAACTTTGTGTTGGAGTGCAAAAATCTGTTCGGCAATATCGAGATCAACAGCAAGGGCGATTTTATCCGCACAATTCGCTGCGGCGGTCGGTACTATAAAGAGGGAATTTATTCGCCGATTACGCAGAATCAGCGGCATTTGCAGGTGCTCAAGGAACGAAGGAGCGAAAATGACGGTAAAATCCTTGCCGCATGGAAGAATTACTTGTTTAAGGACTTTTTTTAGGGGCTTAGTCGTGCTTGCCAACCCGAAAACTGTCGTCAACGACCGATATGCGAAGAAAGAGGTCAAGGAACAGGTCATTCGGGCAGACCAGTTGATTGAAACGATACAACGAATGAATAAGGCGTCCAAGGAATCGGCTTCTTCTTTGAAAGATTTGAAGGGAATGGGTGAGCGGTATCTGCAGATGCACATTGAAAAGCCAATCACCTATATCGAAAAATTCAAGCAGGAGGAGCTGGAGGACCAGCCTGCCGCCGAGCAGCCTGCACTTATCGAGCCGGCTAAGCCGGAATTGCCTGAGAAAAACCGCTGTCCGAAGTGCGGCAAGCCGCTTGTCATGCGGGAGGCCAGACGCGGTGCGCATGTCGGCGAAAAATTCTGGGGCTGCACAGGATTTCCTCAATGTCATTTTATAAAGAAAATCGTGAAAACCGAAAACAAATAAACAGAAAAGCGGCATAACTTGCATCAAAGTCATGCCGCTTTATGGTTACTTAAAACACAAACGCCTCGCTCTGCTCGATCTCAATCCCGCAGTCCGCGATAACCGTCTGATACTGCGCGTAAACTTCAGCTTCCATGCGCCACGCGATGCCGCATCCGGCGGACAGTCTGCGCGGCACCGGCAATGCCATTCTGTTTGCAACCGACCGTTACGGTATGCGCAGCCACGCTTCCTGGGGATCACAGGAGGATGTGATGCTGGTATTTATGAATCAGGATGCATACGATAAGTTCCGTCTGAGCAAAGAGGACTATGAATTGCAGAAGGAACTTGAAAAGGAGCAGAAGAAGGAGAGTGAAAAGGATGCTGACTCGAAAGACAAGAAGAAAAAGGAGACGGCGACAAGAAAGAGTCGGACAAAGTCAAGGAGGTGGTCGTTGAACTGGATGGTATCCAGGATCGTATCGTGCGTCTGACTCCCAATTCATCTGACCTGGGCTCTGCCATTCTTTCCAAGGACGGTGAGAAACTGTATTATCTGGCTGCATTCGAAGGCGGTTATGACTTGTGGAAGATTGATCTCCGCAAGCGCGACGTGAAACTGCTGCACAAGAATGTGGGACGCGGTTCCATGGAAATGGACAAGGAAGGAAAGAATATTTTCATTCTGGGAAGCAGCATGCAGAAAATGGATGCCTCTTCGGAAACACTGAAACCGGTTTCTTTCAGAGCCGAGATGAAGATGGATCTGGCAGCCGAACGTGCTTATATGTTTGAGCATGTCTACAAGCAGGAAAAGAAACGTTTCTATAATGTGAACATGCATGGTGTGGACTGGGATGCCATGGCAGCTGCCTACCGCAAGTTCCTGCCCCACATCAGCAACAACTATGATTTTGCCGAATTGCTGAGCGAATGGCTGGGCGAACTGAATGTTTCGCATACGGGCGGACGTTTCTATCCGTCTCTGGGAGGCGAATCAACCGCTAACCTGGGATTGCTTTACGACTGGAGTTATACGGGTAACGGTCTGCGTGTGGCAGAAGTAGTGGAAAAAGGTCCTTTCGACCGCAAGACTTCCGAAGTGAAGGCGGGCGTCATTCTTGAAAAGATCGACGGACAGGCTCTTACTCCGGACATGGATTATGCAGCTTTGCTCAACGGCTGTCAGGGCCGGAAAATTCTGGTTTCGTTCCGTGATCCGCAGAGCGGCAAGTCCTGGGACGAAGTGGTGAAACCCATCAGCAACGGTGCGATGAGCGGTCTGTTGTATGAGCGTTGGGTCAAACAGCGTGCTGCCGACGTTGAAAAATGGTCGAAGGGCCGTCTGGGTTATGTGCACATTGAATCAATGGGCGACGACAGTTTCCGTACCATTTATTCGGACATTCTCGGCAAATACAATAATTGCGAAGGAATTGTGATCGATACCCGTTTCAATGGAGGAGGCCGTCTGCATGAAGATATTGAAGTTCTGTTCAGCGGAAAGAAGTATTTCACTCAGGTGGTTCGCGGACGGGAAGCTTGCGACATGCCGAGCCGTCGCTGGAACAAGCCTTCCATCATGGTGCAGTGTGAAGCCAACTATTCCAATGCCCACGGCACTCCCTGGGTGTACAGCCATCAGAAGCTGGGCAAGCTGGTAGGTGCTCCTGTGCCGGGAACCATGACCAGTGTTTCCTGGGAGACGCTGCAGGATCCGAGTCTGGTGTTCGGTATTCCTGTCATCGGTTATCGTCTGCCGGACGGAAGCTATCTGGAAAACTCACAGCTGGAGCCGGATATCCTGGTGCTGAATGCGCCTGAAACAATTGTGACGGGTGAAGACACTCAGTTGAAGGCTGCCGTAGACGAACTGTTGAAAGAACTGGACAAATAAAGGCCGGAATATGATATGGAAGCTGGGATTCTCCTGATTTTCGGGAGGATCCCAGCTTTTATTTTCGGGGTTGCCGGCCGTTGGTTCCGGCAGGAAAGATGAGCGGAAGCATACGTCAGAGTGTTTTTTAAGTCTGTTTTTTATTATAAATTGTATAAATTTTCCATTCATTGGATAAATGAATTGTATATTTGCCTGATGATCAAAAATGTGTCAGGCTGAGCCGTTCAGATGAAGACAAAAAGATAGTTCATAACTTTAATACCATAAGAAAATGAAGAGAACAGAAAAGATGCTGCTTTGCACCGGGTTTGATTTTCCGCGGCATTTGCAGCAAATGCCGGTGCGGCAGAGAAAAATCACAAAACCAAACATTATCTTTATTTTGTGTGATGACATGGGATATGGTGATCTGGGCTGTTATGGCCAGAAGTATATTCAGACTCCCAATTTGGACCGGATGGCTCAGGAAGGTATGCGTTTCACACAGGCTTATGCCGGCAGTCCGGTCAGTGCACCTTCGCGGGCTTCACTGATGACAGGACAGCATTCCGGACACGGGCATGTGCGCGGAAACAAGGAATACTGGACCGGAGAAGTGATGTATGGTAATAACAAGGATTATGCGGTTGTGGGGCAGGAGCCTTACGATCCGGGACATATCATCTTGCCTGAAATCATGAAAGGAAACGGCTACACAACCGGAATGTTCGGAAAATGGGCCGGAGGCTATGAAGGATCTTGTTCTACACCCGACAAGCGCGGAGTAGATGAGTATTATGGATATATCTGTCAGTTTCAGGCTCATCTGTATTATCCGAACTTTCTGAACCGTTACAGCCGCTCGGCAGGCGATACGGCAGTGGTACGTGTGGTTATGGACGAAAACATCAAATATCCGATGTATGGTGACGACTATAAGAAGCGTCCGCAGTATTCGGCAGATATGATTCATCAGGAAGCACTGGCCTGGCTGGACAAACAGGACGGCAAGCAGCCTTTCTATGGATTCTTTACCTATACGTTGCCGCATGCAGAGCTGGCACAGCCGAATGATTCCATTCTGAAAGGATATAAGCAAAAGTTCTTTGTTGATAAGACATGGGGAGGAAGTGAAGGTTCACGTTATAATCCGGCAGTCCATACGCATGCGGAGTTTGCCGGCATGATTACCCGCCTGGATGCGTATGTAGGCGAAATCCTGGCCAAATTGAAAGAAAAGGGGCTGGATGAAAATACAATCGTTATTTTCAGTAGCGACAACGGTCCTCACGAAGAGGGAGGAGCAGACCCTGAATTCTTCGGCCGTGACGGAAAGCTGCGGGGATTGAAGCGCCAGTGTTATGAAGGCGGCATCCGCGTTCCGTTTATTGTGCGCTGGCCCGGTCATGTACAGGCTGGTACGGTGAATGATCATCAGCTGGCTTTCTATGACGTAATGCCTACTTTCTGTGAACTGGCCGGTGACAAGAAATTCCCTAAAAAGTATCTGAACAAAAAGCTGGAGGGAGACTGTTTTGACGGTATTTCTTTTGCTCCGACTTTGCTGGGACAGAACGACAAGCAGCAGAAGCATGACTACCTGTACTGGGAATTCCACGAAACAGACCAGATCGGTGTCCGCATGGGTGACTGGAAGCTGGTTGTGAAACAGGGAGTGCCTCATTTGTATGACCTGGCAACAGATATCCATGAAGACCGTGACGTTGCGGCTGAGCATCCGGATATTGTCAAGCAGATGAAGGAAATAATTCGTAAGGAACATCGTCCGAATGATCTTTTTAAAGTAACTTTGCCGGACTTTGATAAGTGATTAATAAACCTAAAATAAGAAACATGAATCTGAAGAAACAAATCTTTGGCATGGACGCTTCTGTGTGCCTGCCTGTCTGGTTGCCGCTCCTTTGTCGGCCGTAAATCCGGACGGTACGGCTATCGTACAGACACAGGGAGTCACAGTGACTGGTGCGGCTTTGCTGAATCCGACAACGGTCGAAGTGCTGTTCTCTGACGGACAGCGCATGACACTCGACTTTTATGGGGAAAACATTGTCCGCCTGTTCCAGGATCCGAATGGGGGAAATTATCCGTGATCCGCAGGCTTCACCCGAAGCACAGATCCTGACGGACAGTCCCCGGAAACAGCCCGGAAAACTGACTGTCAGTGAAGGACAGGGAGTGATTACAATTGCTACGGATAAAGTAGCTTTGGAAATCAACAAACAGACTACCTTCTTTAAACTGATCAATAAAGTAACTAACCGCACTGTCGTTGAATCGGTAGCTCCGGTGGATTTCCAGAAGAAACAGGTTTCTCTGTCTCTGAAAGAAATGCCGGATGAGTATTTCTATGGCGGTGGTGTGCAGAACGGACGTTTCTCTCACAAGGGAAAGAGCATCAAGATTGTCAATACCAACCAGTGGACTGACGGCGGTGTTGCTTCTCCTACTCCTTATTATTGGTCTACGGGCGGATATGGAGTGATGTGGTATACATTTGCTCCCGGCCAGTATGATTTCGGAGCTGCTGAAAAAGGTAAGGTAACCCTGACACACGATACAGACTATCTGGATGTATTCTTTATGGTAGATGATACTCCGGTAGCTCTGCTGAATGATTTCTATCAACTGACGGGTAATCCGGTCTTGTTGCCGAAATTCGGTTTCTACGAAGGTCACTTGAATGCTTATAACCGTGACTACTGGAAAGAAGACGAGAAGGGATTCCTGTTCGAAGACGGAAAGAAATATAAGGAAAGCCAGAAGGACAATGGAGGTACCAAAGAGTCTCTGAATGGAGAAAAGAATAACTATCAGTTCTCTGCCCGTGCGGTGATTGACCGTTACAATGCGCATGATATGCCGTTGGGATGGTTGCTTCCGAATGACGGTTACGGCGCAGGATACGGACAGACCGGTACACTGGACGGCAATATTCAGAACCTGAAGGAGCTGGGTGATTACGCTCGTGAACGTGGAGTTGAGATCGGTTTGTGGACTCAGTCAGACTTGCATCCGAAAGAAGGCGTAGAAGCATTGTTGCAGCGTGATATCGTGAAGGAAGTGCGTGATGCCGGTGTGCGTGTGCTGAAGACTGATGTTGCGTGGGTAGGTGCCGGATATTCATTCGGACTGAACGGCGTGGCTGATGTCGGACAGATCATGCCTTATTACGGAAATAATACACGTCCGTTCATTATTTCACTGGACGGATGGGCCGGTACTCAGCGTTATGCCGGAATCTGGTCGGGTGACCAGACTGGTGGAGAATGGGAATATATCCGTTTCCACATCCCGACTTATATCGGTTCCGGATTGTCCGGACAGCCGAATATTTCATCGGATATGGATGGTATCTTCGGCGGAAAGAATGTTCCGGTCAATGTCCGTGACTTCCAGTGGAAGACTTTCACTCCGATGCAGTTGAATATGGACGGATGGGGATCGAATCCTAAGTATCCGCATATCCTGGGTGAACCGGCTGCTTCTATCAACCGCTGGTATCTGAAGATGAAATCGGAATTTATGCCTTATACTTACACGCTGGCTCATGAAGCACTGGATGGCAAGCCGATGATTCGCGCCATGTTCCTTGATTATCCGAACGACTATACACTGGGTACGGCTACCCGCTACCAGTTCCTGTATGGTCCGTATGTGCTGGTTGCTCCGGTTTATCAGGAAACGAAGGCAGATGATAAGGGCAATGATGTGCGTAATGGTATCTATCTGCCGGAAGGTAACTGGATTGATTATTTCACCGGTGACCTGTATCAGGGCGGACGTGTCATTAATAATTATGAGGCTCCTTTGTGGAAACTTCCGTTCTTATCAAGCAGGGTGCTATCCTGCCGATGGCTGAGGTCTCACAACAATGTCAGCCAGATGGATAAGAAGACTCGTATCTATGAACTGTATCCGGCCGGAACTACTGAATTCACGGAATATGATGATGACGGTGTAACGGAAGCTTATCGTAACGGACAGTTTGCCACTACGAGAATCGTTTCTGCTCTGGAAGGAGATGAATTGAATGTGACCATAGATCCGACACAGGGAGGATTTGCCGGCATGGTCAATGAAAAGGTAACAGAGTTCCGTATCAATGTGACAACACAACCGAAGAAGCTGGAAGCTCGTATCGGTAAGAACAAGGTCAAACTGACAGCTGTCAGCTCTATGGAGGCATACAAGAACGGTACGAATGTTTATTTCTATGAAGAAGCACCTGAATTGAATCGTTTTGCTACTCCGGGCAGTGAATTTGCTTCAGTGAAAGTGGTTAAGAATCCAGTAGTGCATGTGAAACTGGCTTCTGCTGATATCACATCCGATGCGGTTGCCCTGAAGATGAAAGGATTTGTATTTGCTCCTGCTGAGAAGTTGCTGGTAAGTACCGGTTCGCTGGAAGCTCCGAAACCTCAGGTTACTGATGAAAATACGACTGCTTATACCTTGACTCCTTCCTGGAACAAGGTTACTGGAGCTGATTATTATGAAATTGAGTTCAACAACATGCTCTACAGTACGATCCGTGATACACAGCTGCTGTTCGAAGATTTGCGTCCGGAAACAACCTGTTCGTTCAAAGTTCGTGCAGTCAATGCATCCGGAACTTCTGATTGGGCAAGTGTTCAGGTAACGACCAAGTCTGATCCGCTGGAATTTGCTATTCGTGGTTTGAAGGGTGAAACTTCTTGTCCGAACCAGGGTGGTCAGGGCGTCAACAAGTTGTTTAACTTCGATGAATCTGATTCATGGCATACAGAATGGAGTACGAAGGCTGTACCGTTCGATCTGGTTATCGATCTGAAGAGCGTAAATCAGCTGGATAAATTCCAGTATATGCCTCGTCAGGATGGTGGTAACGGAACGTTGAAGAAAGGTACTGTATACTACAGCATGGATAAGTCTGAATGGACAGAAGCCGGTACATTTGCATGGACAGGCGGTGACGTGAAGACATTCGTCTTTGAAAAACGTCCGACTGCACGTTACATCAAACTGGCTGTAACGGAAGCTGTGGGTAACTTCGGTTCCGGACGTGAATTGTATGTATTCAAGGTTCCTGGTTCTGAAAGCTATATTCCGGGTGATATCAACCAGGATAAGCTGGTAGACGAAAACGACTTGACTTCATACATGAACTATACAGGTCTGCGTCGGGGTGATTCTGACTTTGAAGGTTATATCAGCAAGGGTGACTTGAACAACAACGGACTGATTGATGCATACGATATTTCTACCGTAGGTATCGAGCTGGAAACCGGTGTAAGTTCGAAGAAGGTTCCTGCTGTAGCCGGAACTATTCAGGTTACTCCTTCCAAGAAGGTTTATAACGCAGGTGAAACGGTAGAAATCCGTGTTACCGGTAAGGGACTTCAGTCTGTCAATGCTTTGAGCTTTGCACTGCCTTACGATCCGCAAGTGATGGAATATGCAGGGGTAGATGCTGCCGGCATGAAAGAAATGAAGAATCTGACTTATGACCGTCTGCACAGCAACGGAGTGAAGGCACTTTATCCTACTTTCGTTAACTTAGGAGAGAAACCGACTCTGGAAGGTGATGGTGAACTGATGGTGATCAAGTTTAAAGCAAAGACTCGTCTGACCTTCAAGCTGAAAGCTATCGATGGTATTCTGGTTGATAAGTATCTGAATACTGTTCACTGGTAAATACTTTTCTGATGCAAAGATAGAAGTCACGGATTTTTCGCATAACTTCCGTGATAGCGTATAAATTAAAAAATAGCCGTTCCAATTTCTGGACGGCTATTTTTGTGTCATCTTCCATTGATCCGGAAGCAAACCATGCTATTGATCAGTCCGGTAGGTCTTCTTTATTTTATTCTTTATTATTGCTGTCCGATAAAATCGATTGCATATAAAAAATCCTGCTCGGCCATTGTGTATTCAATGGCCGAGTCTTGTTTTGTCATTCTAAGCCCCTGTCAAAAGATAGACAGCTGATAATCTTCTTTCCAATCTACGCTTAAGAGCATTTCCCAATCTTTTTCCGGGTGATTAAACAGACTGTAGAAATCCACATAATACATAAGCGTAATCCGTATCATGGTTGCAAGCCCGGAGAAACTCCATGAACGTATGAGTTTCTTTTTCATTATCATAAGCAGCAGATTAGCTATAAGAGTCACCCAAATCTGTATCTTGATGGCATTCGCACTTTCTCCATAGAAGTATTTCAAGGGGAAGCTCTGCTTTATCTGCTTGAACAACAGTTCTATCTCCCAGCATTGCGATAAATTTCTATGATCTCGTTCGAATCTGATTCCATGTCGTTTGTAAGCAATGAAACCAGTTTGTGCTTTTGGCTATCGGCATAGGTAATGATACGGGCATGATGAGTCTGGGTTTCACCACCCTTCAGTACTTTTGAGAATGCAACATGTTGTATCCGTACTTTCATAAATCCTTCTGTAGTCTGGTACATACAATCCTCCATAACAGAATGTTTCAGGTTTCTCTTTATTTTTGTCACATACAGAACCCCTCTCAGCGTGAGTGTTTCCAGCTTCTCATAGTTAATGTATGCGCGGTCTATGGCAATTATGTCTCCTTTGTTCAGTGCTGACGGCTCTAACATGAAGGAATCGTTGGTTGCAGCAGAAGTAAACTTTATATCTGAAGATTTCCTTCGTTGGCATGTATGACGGTGGGTACCTTTATATCTCCTTTCTTTTTGCCGGTCTTGGGATAACGCCCCACGGTCTGTTGGCATCGGAAAGAGTACTGCGCGAAGGCATTAACCTTATACCCAAATGACAAAGTTTGCGGGATTCTGCCTGCAGGGAGGCCATTATCTCCCGTAAGGAATCAAAACGCATGATGACCGTATAGAGCATAACGACGAGATGGGTCCATATGTCGAAACGTTTTACATAGTGCTCTTCACCATATTCACGACTTAACCGAAGGATTGTTGACTTGTCCAGAAATTTTATCACCTGACAATAGGGCGGCTGTCCGCTAAAATGTGTACTTTTGCCATGATTGGATTTTATTGTTTGGCGACTGAAATCTAACGAAAATGGGCTGACCTCGCAAATGAAGTCAGCTCTAATTTTATAGCTTCGCAAAATTTTTATCGGATGGTAAACTATAGGTATCAAACCTTTATATACAACAATAGCGACTGTCACTATGAATTTAATAGTTGCAGTCACTATTGTTTTGTTGAACCTATATGTTGCAGTCAGCATTGGCCGTTAGATTTCTCCTTTTATTTTGTCACTGCACTTTCCAGATATTGCAGCTTCCATTTATGTGGAAGCAGTTCCAGCAGTTCCTCACGAGTAGCCTTTTTGTGATAGGGCATTCGGACAATGACATCATTCAGGTAATCCCTTGGGTTTACATCATGTGCCTTACAGGTGGCCAGCAGGGAACAGATGACTGACATATTGATCGCAGCCTCATGGTTGCCGCAGAAGAGGTAATTTTTCCAGTAGTGATAGGTCTAACTTACACCTATCTGTTGCAGGTACGACTTCAATGGCAGGTCGCTTTGTGGCACTTGCAATTCTAGCTCTTCAAATTTCAGTCTATTCATAATAATTGAGGTTTGATTGTATTCGCTGCCGCAAAGCTACAACCAAACCTCAAGGTGTAAAAGATGTATTTGTCCGAATGTTTATGTTGATGGAAACTCCTTTGGGTTCACTCTCGGTCTTGTAGAGGAATCACAATCTTTCAAGTTTTAAGTTTAGTACGAAGGTAGAAGAAAGAGTCATACTAGTCAATATGCCATTTTGGGGATGCTTGGTTTGGGAATTTCCACCGTTTTGGAGGTTTCACTGAATTAAGTCACCATATAGAAAAATTTGTTTATTATTAATCATCATAAACGGCATCTCTTCTTTTCCAGAGGAAAGATTTTCTAACCAATATAACTTATTTTTTGGAACATTATGAAATATCACATATTCATAACTAGCCTTAACTTTTCCTGCTGACTTCCAGCCGTCTTTATCCCAAAAATGTAACTGATACCATTCATTACTATGAATGCCATTGTCAGCATTTTTAGGAGCAAATCTTACCTTTTTTACAATTTGGGGTTGTTTTAACCGAAGTGTTATATTAGGATATGCTCCTGGTGCAGTTTGCATGTTTCCGTCATACTCTGACTTTCTTTTCATATTATCCCACAAATCATCTAAAAGTTTAACATACTTTTTTTCATTCTTCAGTAGCATGGTATCTTTTGGTGATAATATATCACATCTTTGAGCCTTCATAACATTTGGATATTCAAAGGTTGAAGAAGTTATCCATTCCAATATAGAAATATTTGCATATGGAGATGATTCAGAAGCCTGAAAACGATAAAATTTAAATTTTCCCGTTCGGTCAAAACTATATTCTCTTAAAAAAGGAGCTGGTGATTCCTTTATTGTATATAGGACTATTGCATCGCTAAAATCGCTTTTGTTTGCGCCTAAAAATACACCACCGACTAAGTTTTCAGCTATATTTTTCATTTTTGATTTACGTGGATACTTTCTTGTCAGAATAAGTGTACCTTCATCCTCGCAAGATTGGCTTGAGCAATTTATTTTTGAAACGTAAAACTCTTTTCCTTCTTTTTTTACATAAAAAGGTTCACCAAAAAAAATGATTTCTTTTTTATGACTATAAAGCATTGGGAAATATAGGATATTCGGAATAACATTTTCAAATGTTACACTATTACAATCATGATTAATTCTACCCCATGTTACTGGTATTACCCCATTGTTTTCCTTTTGGAAAGTAGCTAAATATGCCAAATTGTTATCTACAGCAATATTAAACGGTAATGTGATTTTCGTTGTTTCTTTTAAATAAGCAGTTACATCCCTTATACATGGATTATTAAGTATTTCTGGTACAAACTCATTTTTGTTTCTTTGAAAATAAGGAGTGTCTTTCTGAGCACTATACATGAATCTATATACATTTGTTGCTTCTTTTATAGCCCAATCTAAATCACCAGGTAAAGAACTTTCAGGGTTAAAACTCTCCCATTTATTTTTCTTATCATTCCACACACTACAATGATAATGGCTTCCTGGTAAAGTTTTATAACTTATATTATATTCTACCATTACGGGTAATCCGCAAGCGCGAAGTATATTACAGCCATAAGAGGCTATATTTACACAATCATGTATTCCATTAACATACAAGTCATATTGGCCTGTTGGAGATTTCCATTTGCTTTTTCCATTTAAATCTCTCATATTAATTATAGCTTGGTTATAGCTATCGACTGTTTCTCTTAAAGATAACACTCCTGTAGTAGGCACGTATTTCCCAAACCACTCTTTAAAAGATTTACCTGTTTCTAGAAAACCAATATCCTCAATGGAACGATATGGTAATATATATTCTTTAAAATCATCAAAACTAAGATTTTTAGCGAAAACGGACTCTTTCCATGATACAAATGCATTATCAATATGTTCTTTCAAGAAGTGAAAAGAAATAGTTTTTATATCGTCAAAAGGAGTACTATCAATATCTATCTGGGGTATTATGATATTTGACATTTCTGCTATCCGTTTTTTTCGAATATTATTGAGGCTATCTCTCTGGTCATTCATGTCCATATCGGAAAATCGTATTGAAGCATATATGCTATCCGTTTCCATTCGCCAGTATTTCAAACCGGTAGAGATTTTGGTTATACATCCTATTCCCTTATGATATTTCATGTTTTCTATTAAAAAAAATGTGCTGCATCAAACTTTTGTCTATCAGGATTAAATATATTTGTAATACAATAATGTTTTTTTTAAACTCCCATTCATTACCTTTTGCTTCCTCAGGTAATGATGGAAGGGTTAATAAAACAACCGCTAATGCCATCAATAGCATAAAGGTCAACGATAATAAAGTACGTTTTATCATAAAATATTAAATGACAACCTTCTTTTTTGGTAAATTAAATATTTTACATTATGAACTGAGATATAATTAAGTACACTTTACTAATGATAATAGATT
>ENA-OQDC01001042-OQDC01001042.1-human-gut-metagenome-genome-assembly--contig:-NODE-1042-length-15822-cov-5.013507_pt1 | contig 15822 bp, 16 predicted proteins | sample MGYA00242770_ERZ504601 | MGnify/ENA primary metagenome ERZ504601 (study PRJEB26092, sample SAMD00036305) | human gut metagenome | host: Homo sapiens | study: EMG produced TPA metagenomics assembly of...
CATGGGCGTTGATCACTGTGGCAACAACAAAGGCCGGGCCCTTGTGAGAGCCCGGCCTTTATGCCGTATGGCGGCGGATTAATCCTTAAAGGCTAATCCGTTGTCAATCAGCGTTACAGAATCGCCATGCACACGAAGTCCAGAATGAACAGCGCGGCCACAGTCCAGATGATCGGGTGAACCTCCTTGGCCTTGCCCTTGCAGGTCTTCACGATGCAGTACATGATGAAGCCTCCGGCGATGCCGTAGGAGATGGAGTAGGAGCAAGGCCATGAACACGGCGGCGAAGAACGCCGGAATGGCTTCGGCGATGTCGTCCCACTTGACTTCCTTCAGGGAAGCGGCCATCATGCAGCCGACGATCACCAGCACGCCGGCGGTTGCGGCGGACGGCACGGCGGAGACGACCGGGGCCAGGAACGCGGACAAGGCGAAGCAGATCGCCACAACCACGGAGGTCAGGCCGGTTCGGCCGCCTGCGGCGATGCCGGCGGAAGACTCGACGTAGGTGGTGGTGTTCGAGGTGCCGCAGATGGCGCCGATGGAGGTGGCGATGGAGTCGGCGAACAGGGCCTTGTCCATCTTGGAGGAGAAGCCGTGGCCGTTCTCCAGAGCCTTCTCATCCTCGGCGGAGAAGATGCCGGTGCGGCGGCCGGTGCCGATGAAAGTGCCCAGGGTGTCGAACGTATCGGACATGGAGAAGGCGAAGATGGTCACGATGACCAGCGGCAGCTTGGTCGGATCAGAGAACAGTGCCGGGAAGCCCTCGGCGGAGAAGATCGCGCCGAAGGTCTGCGGCAGCTGGGAGAAGGTCTCGCTGATGGACTGCGAGTTGGACCAGGTGGTCACGCCGAACGGGATGCCGATTACGGTGGTGATGGCGATGGCCAGCAGCATGCCGCCCTTAACCTTCATCACGGTGAACACAATGGCCAGTACGAGGCCGATCAGGAAGACCCACAGCACCTTGTCGTTAAAGTTGGCCAGACCCGGGGTAGCCGCAACGGCACCGCCCTTGGCGGCGGCCTTCGGATCGCCGGGAGTGAACTTGATCAGGCCGACGTTCAGCATGCCCACGTAGGCCACGAACAGGCCGATGCCGCCGCCGATGGCGTGTTGCAGGGACTCCGGGATGGCCAGGATGATCATCTTGCGGATCTTGGTGACGGTGATGAGGATGTTGATCAGGCCGCACAGGAACACCATGCACATGGTCTGCTGCCAGCTGAAGCCGAGGCCGAAGCACACGGTGTAGGTGAAGAACGCGTTGAGGCCCATGCCGGCGGCCTGCGCGTACGGAACGTTGGCGAACAGGCCCATGACCAGGGTGCCGATGATGGCCGCGATGATGGTGGCGAGGAACACGCCGCCCCACGGCATACCCGTCTGCGACAGGATCTGCGGGTTGACGACGATGATGTAAGCCATCGCGAAGAACGTGGTCAGGCCGGCCAGAATCTCAGTCGAGACGGTCGTGCCGTTTTCCTTCAAATGGAAGAACTTCTCCATTTACTCTCTACTTCCTTGGGTTTATGCGGGGCTGCGCACCGCGTGCATAATGCTGCGGCTGGCCCCGGCGAGAATTGCGACTCGCCCTGATCGGCCTGCCGACGCGCGTCAGGCGCTGCGCACCCAATCAGAACCGTGGCCGATTATAGCTTGTGGAGGCAACGTGAACGGGTCCGGGAGTAGACTGACTGCCAGAATAATTCGGAACAACTCAGGGGACACGCAGGACACACCCGTGGAAGGAAGGCGCGCGATGAAACCGGCCGTCGAAGTCAGCATCACCTCTTGGAAGAAGAATGTCGTCAAGCCCGGTCAGGAGTACGGCCGCGTACTGCTGATGCCCGGCACCGGCTACAACTGCGACCGTCCGCTGCTCTACTGGTCGGCCCAGGCTCTGGTCGAGGCCGGCTGGCGAATCGACCGCATGAACGTACGCAACGCTTCCGACGACCTGTCCACGGTGATTCCGGTCCTCAATCAGGCGATTGACGGCTGGGTGGCCGCCGCGCGCGAGTCCGGCGCGGGTAAAGCCGGTGATTCCGGGGATGGCGTTGCCGCCGATGATTCTGCTACCGTGCTGGCCGATGGCGCAGCTGGCTCGCCGAACCGTGATTCCGACACCCCGTCCGGCCCTCGCCTGTTGCTGATCGGCAAGTCGCTGACGACGATGACCTACCCACATGTGGCCTCACACTACGGTCTGCCGTTCGTGCTGCTGACCCCGGTGCTGCATCACGCCGACTTCGATCCATCCGCCCGGGTGATTCCGGTGCCGGCTGTCGGCGATGATATCGTCGCCGAATCCGAGGCCCCGAGCGTGGCCGAAGCAAGGGCGATCATCCGCGCGGAACAGGCCGGCCAGTCGCACGCCGCCAGCTCCCGATACTCCGGCCCGGCACCGCTGATCTGCGCCGGCACCGCCGACCCGTTCTACGATCAAGCCCGCGCCAACGCGCTCACCCCGCACGTGCACGAATACCCGGATGCCAACCATTCGATCGAGGTGCCCGGCCACTGGCGTCGCTCGCTCGACTATCTGAAGGAAGTCACCGCGTCCGTAGCCCAGTACGCCGCCACGCTGTAATGCCCCGCGACACGCCCGAATTCTGCAATGTCGCTGACCATCCGTAATCTAATCATCCGTAAACCACAGACCGTTGGTTGAAGTGCGCGCGAGTGCATTTCCGAAGTTTGGTTCGCCAAGCCAGCGCAGGTTGAGAGATATAAGCCCTTCAAGGGCCGGCGAAGGTCGCTTCGCGAGATTATATTGCTCTGCCTGTGCGCAGGGCTTTTTTGTTGCCCGGCCGAAAGTTCCGAACTCCAAGTCAACGGCCGACTTAGGAAGGAACGCCATGAAGAGGCCCGAAAAGGAAGCGGTAGTCGCTCAGCTTACGGAAGAATTCCGTAACGCTGACGCCGTCTACCTGACCGAGTACCGCGGGCTTACCGTTCCGCAGATTTCCGATCTGCGTGAAAAGCTAGGCCGCGATACTTCCTACACCGTGGCAAAGAACACGCTGGCACGCATCGCCGCCAAGGAAGCGGGCATTGAGGGTCTCGACGAGATTCTCTCCGGCCCGACCGCCATCACCTTCGTGAAGGGCGACTTCATCGAGGCTGCGAAGGTCATCCGTGACTTCGCCAAGGACAACAAGGCTCTTGTCATCAAGGGTGCCGCCGCTGACGGCACTGTCTACGATGCCGAGGGCGCCAAGAAGCTGGCAGACCTCAAGTCCCGCCCGCAGCTGCTTGCCGAATTCGCCGGCGACATCAAGGCATCGATGGCCAAGGCCGCGTACCTGTTCAACGCTCTGCCTACCAAGGCTGTGCGCACGATCGACGCCCTGCGCGAAAAGCAGGAGAAGGCTGCCTGATTTACGCCCTCACGGCATGAATCAGTCGCTTCGATAATTTAAACAATAAGGTTTATTAGGCAGCGGATCTACCACTTCGTCCGCCGCCAAGATTGAAAGGAAGCCATAATGGCTAAGTACACCAACGATGAGCTGCTGGAAGCCTTCGGCGAGATGACCCTGGTCGAGCTCTCCGAGTTCGTGAAGGCCTTCGAGGAGAAGTTCGACGTCGAGGCTGCCGCTCCGGTTGCCGCTGTTGCCGCTGTTGCTGGCGCTGCTGCTCCGGCTGAGGAAGAGAAGGATGAGTTCGACGTCATCCTCTCCGCCGTCGGCGACAAGAAGATCCAGGTCATCAAGGCTGTCCGCGCCATCACCAACCTCGGCCTGGCCGAGGCCAAGGCTCTTGTCGACGGCGCTCCGAAGGCCGTCCTCGAGAAGGCCAAGAAGGAAGATGCCGAGAAGGCCAAGGCTCAGCTGGAAGAGGCTGGCGCCAGCGTCGAGCTCAAGTGATTTGTGCGGCATAAGCCGCAATCACAGCTTTTCGAGGAACCCCGCACCTGTGTTTCAGGCTGCGGGGTTTCCGCATACTGAGTAGACTAGTTGACGAGGACGAGGCGGAGAACGCGATCCGGCGTGGAAACACAAAGCTGGCAATGAGCGAAAGTTGTCAATTCTGTGCCCAGTAATCCGCCAAAAGCCGGTAAAAGATGACACAATGGCACGTAGTGTGGTCAAATAGTGTGTCCAGGAAGGCGGTCACGGTGAGCGAGTGGACGGTGAAGATCAACGGTGTCGACCGGATCAGCGTCAAGCCGGGGGAGTGCGTGGAAATCGGCCGTAAGCCGTTACGCCCCCTTGCCGATGATGGCAACACCCGCCTTGACGTCGCCGATCAAACCAAATCGATGTCCAAACGGCACGCCATGTTCACGGTAAAAAGCAATGGCACGGCCTCGGTCCGTGATCTTGGATCGACCAATGGATCGTATGTGGTGCGGGAAAATGGCGATTTGTTGCGCTTGCCGGCCAATGCCGAGTTCCTGTTGCCGACGTCTCCCATGCGCATGCAGTTCGGCGATGTGCCTGCGGACTTCATTCGTGTCGACGATCCAGTGGCAAAGCCGCTCGACCTCAAGGTGCCTGATTTGTTTGGCTATGCGGTTCACGAAGCACCGCAGGAGCCGGATGCGGCGGATATGTCCGTCGACGATATTCTTGATTTGCGGGCCGGCGAGCCGACCGCCATCTTCAGCGCGGATAATGTTCGACGCAAGGTCGACGAGCTTGAACTTGGCTCGCTGAATATCACGCAGCCAGTGACGAAAAACGATGAGCCGGCCATACCCCGTGATCTGTTCGCGGATGCGTTGGCCCAGCATGCCGAGCAGGAGACCGAACGCAAAAACCAGCAGGCCATGAACTCCGTGGCACTGCCGAAGCAGCAGACCGAACCTGAGTCGACGATTGTAACGCCTGCATCCAAGCACAGCAGGATCTCCGGTATTGTTCCAGTAGATGCCATCGCCCATGCCGTTGTTAAGCACGCTCCCAGCACAAGCGAGCCGGCAGTGGCGTCGGCGGCGGTTGTTGAATCCGATGTGGTGGCTGGCGCAAGCAAGTCAGCCGAAAACGTTCAGTCCGCTCCGAATACCAGGAATGCCGGCGATTCTCAGCCGGCGGACACTGTCGAACAGCATGCTGAAGTTGCCCAGCCTGAAGCCGCCCGGGAAGCCGAAGCCGCTCAATCTGAAAACACCCAGCCTGAGACCGCTCAGCCGGCAACCGCCCAGTCTGAAACCGACCAGCCGGCAGCTGACGTACCGGACGATCAGCAGCGGACCGCAGCCGAAGCATATCAAGAAGCCACCGCAGCAGGCGTAGCAGACCAGCAGCCGGCTGCCGAAACCGCCCAGCAGTCGGTATCCGAAGCATATGATATCGACTCCACGGGCGTACACACTCCGGTCTTCGAGCCCGGCTCGGTGTTCGAGCGTGTGGCCAAGGGCGAGCTGAAAGCACAGGAGCCGGCAGTCGAAGTCGATGGCCTGACCTCTGACGAGGCAAAAACCACGCAAGATTTCAATGTTCAATTCGAAGTCGCCCGTCATCCCGAATTGCTGGCGTTCCTCGCCATGAATCCGTACCTGTACGACGACATGTATTCTTGGCTCGCCGCCCGTGGCGAGGCCGATATTGACGAAGCCTTGTCTCACAACAAGGGCTATCAGGAATACCGCGAAGCGGTTGGAAAGTGAGTCGAGAGATGACCCAGAGCCAGACTCAGAACCAGAATCTCACGGAAGGTCTGAATCGCATCCGTCGCTGGCGTGACCAATACCGCAGCATGCAGCCGCCATCGCCGCTCGAGGATGTGAATCAACTGGCCGCGAAGCTGGAGATGACCCATGCCCATCCCTCCGGCATCGCCCAGCTGTTCGCTTCCGGCCATGTCCGGTTGGATTCGTTGTTCCGCGACACGGGTGTGCTTAAGGCCGCCGAACGCCATATTGGGCGCGTGCTGGATGACCAGGCCGCCAAACGCAGGATTTCCGGCGTGGCGGAGTTGTCGCTCGTGGTCGGCGTGGCCACATGGAAGGGCAACGCGCTGCCGGTGCTGTTGTACCCGGTGAGCGTCACGATCGAGGGTGATGGCTTGTCGACCACCATTCGATTCACCGGTCGCGTGACCCTGAACGTCGCGTTCGTCAATACATTGCGTGAGCAGGGGGTGTTCCTGGATGAGGATTCCCTGTTTGACGGTGCCAGCTATGACAGTGGCACTCCCGAAACTTCCGCGATGTTCGCCCGTATTTCGTCCGAAGCGTCGGAGCGTATCTCCGACTTCGCCATCGAGCGCCAGATTGTGCTCGGATGCTTCATGGACCCCTCGTCGCAGATGATCAGCGAAAGCCGACAGTTCATCGACCAGCTGGAGAACGGCCCCACCGGCAATGTGCTGTTGGACGCGCTTGCCGGCGACGAATCCGCCCGCACCGCGCTCAAAGATGCCAATATTCCGCAATACAGTCCTTTCGACGTAGACCCGCATGCCGAGTACGAAGTCGGACGATGTGGACAATGACGGTGCGATATGCCGCGTCAGCTTGCTGGCCAATGGCCATAGCATCGTCGGTCGACGGCACCTTCCGAGGCACCGCGGAGCAGGCTGTGGCCATCGCATCGCGCTGCCTGATGAATGGTCGTTCCGTGCTGTACGTGCCCGGCGTGGTCGAGCAGAAGCGTCTGTCATCCAGACGGCTTCCGCCAATGAGATGAAGGCGCAGGTACTGGATGTATCCGATGAACACGCCAACGCCGCGCTTGATAAGCAGCTGATTGCCGCAGTCGGATTCCAGCCCGGAGTCGCCACCCAGCGATTCGACCAGCTGGCCGACGAACTCGTGGGCGTGCGCTCGCGCTTGACCCGCTATCTGGGCGACCTGCACGGGGGCAACGATAAGTGGAATGTGTCCGCATACGAGACCATTCAGAATCTGGGCCCGTATCTCCGTGCTCCCGACGCACCTGCCACCCACGTTCGACTTGACGAGTCAAGTGCCCTGAGCATCGCCAACGATATTGACACATGGATCGGCAAGATGGAACGCGCCGGCGAGCTCGGCGAATACACCATCGGCCCGGAAGACACCGCATGGTACAAGGCGTCCATCACCACTGAAGAACAGGCAGTAACCGCCTACCAGCGCGTGGACGATTTGCTGCGTCGCTTCCTGCCCGCCACCCGTGAGCAGGTGGCACGCACCGTGCAGACCTGCGGATTCCCGGTTCCTCCCACCACCCGCGAGTGGGAGCGTCAGGTTACGGTTTTGAAGAATCTGCGACGAGTGCTTGACGTGTTCCAGCCGGAGATTTTCGAGCGAGACATCAGCTCCATGATCGAGGCCACCAAGCCGAAGAGCCAGCGCAAGGCCGAGGGCACGTCGATGGGATTCTGGGAGCGCCGCCGCCACATCAAGGAAGCCAAGGATCTGCTGCGCGTCGGCGCGCAGGTCGAGGACTTGCACGAAGCGTTGAAGGTAGTCGCCAAGCAAGGGGAGCAGTGGCATCAGTTCGTGCCTCACGGCGGTTGGCCGGTGCTGCCCAGCAAGCTCGACGAGATCATCTCCACCCAAGAGGCGCTGGTCAGCAATATGACCGCGCTGGATACCGTGCTTTCCACCACACCCGCTGGTGGCAATCTGGAAACCGCCGATTTCGAGAAGGTGGAAGCACGCCTGAAAGCACTGCTGGATGATCGCAAGGCACTGGACACCTTGCCGGAGCGTTGCCTGCTGGAGCAGGAATTCGCCTCTGCCGGACTGAACGAACTGGTCGCCGATCTCAACGCTCGCCGAGTGAGCGTGGAGCAGGTGCGCGGCGAAGTGCAGCTGGCCTGGTGGACCACCGTGTTTGAGGACATTGTGCGTTCGTCCGCCATCATCTCCAACCAGGATGGTGCCGCGCTGCAGACCGCATCCGACCGCTTCGCACAGGTCGATGTGGAGCACGTGCGCTCCATCGGACCGATGGTGTCGCAGGAATCCATGCGCCGCCTGTGCGACATGCTGTTCTCCCGCACTCAGGAAGCCAACCAGATGCACACCGTGCTGGCAGGGCGCGCCAGTGTGTCGCTGAGCAGGATTCGCCGTGATCATCCGGAGATTCTGGCCGCGGCCAAGCCGATTCTGGTGGCCGCGCCGGGTACGCTCGCCGCACTCACCGAGCCGGGTGTGCTGGCTGATGTGGCGATTCTCGATGCGTGCGCGCACATTCCCGCTATCGAGTTGCTGTCCATCATCGGCCGCGTGCAGCAGGTGGTGGTGATCGCCCACTGCGCGACGGTAACCAGCGAAAGCGTCAAGCAGCTGATCGACACGTTGCCTCATATCGAGGTGGATGCTGCCCCATCTCGCCGTGCGCCGCGCCTGTCCGCATTCCTTGAATCCGAGGGATATGGTCCTGTTCGCTATGATGTGGCCACCGAGCCGGCTGCCGGTGAGGTGCGATTCCACCGTGTGGAAGCGAGCGGTGTGCCGGTTATGTCTTCTGGTCTGGTGGAATCCAGCCAGCCGGAGATTGATGAAGTGGTGCGTCTGATTACGCAACGTGCCGCCGGTTTTGCCGTGGTTCCTTCCAGCTATCGACTTGTGGTCGTGATGTTGACCGACGCATTCCGCACACGCTTGGGTGCCGAATTGAAGTCGTTGGCAGGCAAATCCAAGGCGATGGGCCGATTCCTGCGCCATGTGCGGTTGGTTTCCTTGCGTGACGTGGCCGGAGGTCGTGCCACTGACGTGATTCTGTCGATGTGCTATGCGAAAACCACGCACGGACGTCTGCTTCAGCAGTTCGGCCCGCTCGAAAGCACAGGCGGTCGCGGACTGTTGCTGGATGCCCTGGCATTGGCGGACCACAGCTTGGATATTGTGTCGGCCTTTGGTTCCGAAGATTTGGACGAAGAACGACTGCACCAGTCCGGTCCTCGGTTCCTGAAGACCATGTTGACGTGGGCCGAACAGCTTGACGACCGTCCGGTGCTTCCGTTGCGTGATGCGGCAGGCGGCAACGTGCTGTTCGACGATATCGCCGACAGGTTGCGCGCGCGAGGACTGAACGCTGCTGTTGATTATGGATTCGACAAGGGCGTGAAGATTCCGCTCGTGGTGGGATTGAAGGACAAGCCGTTTGCCTTGGCCGTGCAGACCGATGACGCGAACTTTATGTCCGTGCAATCCACGCGTAGGCGTCATCGTTTGTCGGCACAGGATCTCATTTCCTTGGGCTGGAATGTGATGACCGTCTGGAGTGTCGCCGCCTTCGTGAACCCCGATAAGGAAGTCGACCGTATCGTCAGCCGTATCGGTGAGATCTATCGCGAGGTTGAATAACCATGGCGGAATACTCGGCTACACGGCGCACACCGCGCAAGCACAAGCGCGTGGTGATGAAGGGCACTGAGCAGTTTGACGCTGACGGTGTCAAACTCGAGCCCGGAGACATGCAGACCGACCAACAACGGCAATCCGACGACGACAAACGCATCCTCGGCGAACTGCCGCCGCATTGGGCCGTTTTAACGAGCGCGAGTAGGAGTTGGGGCGCACTCTGTGCGCCCCAACACTGTGTTTTCCGCAGCCGACAGGCTGCGGAAAACACAGTATCGGCCGAAGGCCGATTCCGCTTCCTACCGCACAACGGCCATAATCGCTCCGGCCTGTTGCAGCTCCATAACCTTGGCCGCGGCCTCCGGCGGCATTGCGAACGACACCAGTCGGTCGTTGCCTCCCAATGCGCCAGTCGCATCCGGTTTGCCGACATTCATCACCGTGGCGTTCTCGGCCAGCGTGCAATCAGCACCTTCGCAACCGACGGCGGAAACCAGTCTCACCTGATCGCCGGCCAATACATCGTCGACGCTACTGGCCAAGCGGACTTCAATCACCGTAGTGCCGGTCGGTGCTACGGGCGCATCTCTGGCCATATGCGTGGAAATGGGATCGGCTGCTTCGATATCGATTTGCGCTACCTTGCCCACCACATCCTCAATATTGCCTGTCCAAGACGGGCCTGCCGCAGATACCGGCATATCAGCCAACTGAACGTCGGCGGCCAGAATAATGTCACCCCGTCGAATCGAGCGGGCGGCCACCACCATCGGCTCGGTCTCCACCACGGCCAATACGGCTTCAAGCCCAAACAACACTGCGAGTCCCACGCACAACGCAGCAGTGAGTCGGCGCAAGGCATCCGCCATGCGCCGTCGCCGCAATGAGCCGCGCGCAGGCGGCTTAATAAACGAAAAGGTCACCATGCAACCATGGTGACCTGAAGTTTTTCGTAAGCGCAAGCTGAATCGACCTATGTGGTTCTAGCTTGCCAAGTTATCCACAACGCTTCAAACCCGTGTAACAGACAGTGCCCGTAGTGCCAATATCCGCGGCATACCGCCGTCGACACCGTCGCTTACAGAGGAAAAACGGGGAGCCGACCTTACTTGCCGGATTTGTCGGTGCGGTAGAATCCGTGACCCTTGAACTCAATCGGCACGGCGGAATACACCTTGCGCACCTGCTCCTGCGAGCACTTGGGGCACACGGTAATCGGGTCGTCATTGAACGACTGCTGTTCGGTGAAGTCATAGCCGCAGTTCTTGCAACGGTAATGATAGGTAGGCAACGGATTCCTCCAACAAAGTCATATTTCTCGCGCATGGCGTGCAACACCATGCCGTGCAACCGTTCATATCCTAGTCGCCGCCCTGACACATTGGCGTTACGGTCTTACTAGCCAGCCTGCTTTTGCCACTCTGGTTCCATCGGCCAGTGTGCGTGGCTGGTTGGTCAGTCTGGCTTGCGCCGAGTATCTTGGCCGGCCGGTCAACTCAGCCGGCCCGATTCGCCAAGCCGCCGGTATCCCCCCGGCGTCAGCACTCCGTCGGCCGGCACATCATGTGGTTCGGCCGGCAAATCGGTGTCCAACACCTCCCACGGCCAGCACACCGCAATCAGGGGGCACGCGGGCTTGCGTCGAGCCAAGGCCCGGTCATACCAGCCGGCTCCACGCCCCAGACGATTGCCTTGCGGGTCCACTGCCAAAGCCGGGGCGATGACCAGATCGGCCTTCTCCAACGCTTCGGGCGGTAGAACTGCGCCAGTTGGCTCATCGGGTCTGTGATGGACGGTGCTGGGATAGCTGCAGCTACCGGCATTGTTCGCGCCACCCACTGCATCCATCGAGCGCAAGGATTCCAATGAATCCAGCACACTCCAGCCAATTTCCAACCCAGATCCCAATCGTGGCACCAACACGTGGCAGCCATGAGCCAACAGCCATCGCAACAGTGGCCGGGTTTCGATTTCCGAACCCATCGACACATATGCCGCCACTGTGGAACCATCCTGAATCATGTGTGCCGGGAACCGTCGCACCAGCAATTCACCGGCCGCTCCACGTTCTTCCGCTGGAATGCGCTTGCGCCGAGACAGTATATGGTGGCGCAGCGTCGCTTTATCCATCTTTTCTGTTTTCTCCGTGCCGCTGTGGTCGCTGCCGATATTCATGCCATTGTCCGCTTCGCTCATACCGCACAATCTAGTGTTTCCACCGTAAAACGAAAGTGGCCGAGGCGAAGGCGCAAGCCCTTCATATGGCTACAATAAAGGCCGTGTCAGTTTTCCAGTCGATTAAAGAGGCGTTCAAGCTGGACCACCAGATCCGTCCGCCGCGCCTCACCCATCCCGGTTTCCCGATAATCCTGCGCCCCCTGACCATGGACGATGAGGACGGCTGGAACGAAGTGCGCTGGCGCAACAACGACTGGCTGGCGCCTTGGGAATCCGGCGACCCGATGCATGGCGGCTCCATCACCTTCAATCAATGGGTGCAGCGACAGCGCCGTAATGAGCAGCATGGCGTCGGCGTGATTTTCGCCATCGAATACCAGATGCGTATCGTCGGCCAGATTTCGTTGGGAGCCATCGTGTATGGTGCCATGCGTACCGGCGTGGTTGGTTATTGGGTCGATCAACGGTGCGCCGGCCGCGGATTCGCGCCAATGGCACTGGCCATGCTTGCCGATTGGGCGCTCGGAGACCCATTCGGGCCCGCGTTGCATCGGCTGGAAATCGCCATTCTGCCGGATAATGCGCGTTCTTTGGCTGTGGTGCGTAAGGTCGGAGCCCATCATGAGGGACTGCGCGAGCGGTATATGTATGTCAATGGCCAGTGGCGTGACCACGTAACGTTTGCGCTGTTGGCTGAAGATATGGGGCAAGGGTTCGCCGCTAGACTCGCCGCCGCCGGTTCCAGATAAGCGTCGACCGGAAGAATTCCGCTCCGACACGCCCGGACGGAAAGCCCCAGTTCGTCGGCACGTCTCCTATCCTTGACTCTATGGGTTATGAGTCACTGAGCACTGTCGTCGTGCTGGTGATTGTGGCGATTATTATCGTTGTATGGCTGCCCGTACGTACGGCCAACGGCATGAAACGTGTGGACGAGCACCGGCAGGATCGTTATTCGCCTTCCCTGCATATCGTTGATGCAGAGAACGGCAGACGATTCGGAGACATCAAGCCGCATAAGGCGAAAGGGGCAGCAATGCCAGCATCAACACCGTCAGCGAGGCTGACATCTGAGCACATCGCCCATGTGCGGGAACTGCGCCGCGCGGCCATCCGCCGCCGGCAGATTCTCGCCGTATGCCTGCTTGCCATAACCGTGTTGGTGTTTGCCGTATCGTTCCCCCTGCATTTCAGTCCGCTGCTTGCTCTTATTCCGTTCGTGCTGTTGCTGCTGGTGCTGGTGCTGGGAGCCAATGCCTCACGCCAGGCCCGGCAATGGGAGCGCAAGGTGGTCCGCTACGAGCGGGCTCATAGCGGTACGGGCTGGTCCAAGAAACCGTCTGCCGAGTCCAAGGACAGCAAGCGTGTGAACAAGGCCGAACCGGTTGCGGCCGTAACTGCGCCTGCCGAGAAACCTGCCGAGCAGATTGAGGATGCTGCCACCGAGGTCATGGAACAGCGGCAGATTCGCCGCGCGTTACGCGATGCCGAGATTGAGCAGGCCAAGGCCAAGGCGTTGCGTCAGTCCGCCGCCGCATATCAGGCCGCGGAAGAGCACGCCAAACAGTCTGAGAAGTCTGATATTGCACAGTCCGCCGCCGATAAGCCTGCCGCCGAGCCGTCTGCTATGGTCGATGAATCCGCCGACCGTAAGTCCGCTGCCGAAACCAGCGAATCTTCCGCCACACCTGATGCCTCCGTTCGCACAGACAAGTCGATTGAGTCGGACAAGTCCGTCGCCCCTCGAGTTGAACCATCGCTTACGGTGCGTGACGAGCGCGATGAGCGCGACGATGCCGCTGCCGCTGCCGATGCCACGTCGGAACTGGTCAGCGTACGCCCTGCCCGAGCACTGGACGTCTTCGATATGTCCACCTCGCAGGATCTCATCTCCTTCACTTTGGGTGGGGAACATAACGCCGACAACGCTCCGGAAAGCTTGGAGATCAAGTCGACCCGTCAGGTGTCCAAGGCGGAACCTGTCGAACCCGCAGTGGCGGAAAAGTTGATTGACGAGGCCCGAGCCGTCAAGGCCGCGGACGACGCCAAGGCCGCCGATGCGGGCAAGGCTGTCAGTGCCGGAAACGCTGTAGACACTGAGCCGGAGCAGCGCGATGATGCCGATACGGACGCCGATGACGAGGCTGCAAACGCCGCCCAGCGAGCCGCATTCCACGAATCCGAGGAGCGTGCCGACGTCGAAGCGCCAGCGGCGACCACCGATTCGTTGGGCGCAGGCCTGGACTCCATTCTTGCCCGCCGCGGCAACTGAGCGTTGCGATTCGACGATTTTCTCTCACAGCGTTAGCACTCGAGTTGGCAGAGTGCTAATAATCGCGCTACGATGTGTCCTAGCGCAAAGGGACAACGCAAGTGATCGTCAGCCTCTTGAGGCGTTCTGGCGCGGCATTATCGAACTACAAGTAGATACGAGGTGACCCACAGTGTCGATTAAGCTCACACCGTTGGAAGACAAGATCATCGTCAAGCAGGCCGAGGCCCAGACCCAGACCGCTTCCGGTCTGTACATTCCGGACAACGCCAAGGAGAAGCCGCAGCAGGGTGAAGTCCTGGCCGTTGGCCCGGGCCGTCGTGACGACAAGGGCGAGCGCATCCCGATGGATGTCAAGGTCGGCGACAAGGTGCTGTACTCCAAGTACGGCGGCACCGAAGTCCACTACGAGGGTGAGGACTACCTCATCGTCGGCGCCCGCGACATTCTCGCCATCCTCGGCTGATTAGTCGCCTAGCGAACTTCAACAACCCCGACTGTTCCCGCGGATAGTCGGGGTTTTCTCTTGCTAGGCGGAAAGGGGCTCCCCCTCAGAGAGGGGAGCCGAAAGCTGCTCCCACCAAACGCCCAGCCATGCCTGCTATGCATAAAGGTGCATGCGCGCAACGTAGTTGAGTTCGGCGTTGCACCGCATCTACACTGGGTAACGGATTGGGGTCCCTATGGAAGAGGCTCAGTTGGCGACTTGGCCGAGCGGCTTAAGACATTTTGCACAAGACGGCAGTAGGTCGACGGTATGTTGTTTTTTTCCGTGTCGCAGGTTCGTGGTGTCGTCGCTGTGCCAATGGTTGTCTCTCTACCGACGCTGAGTGCCGTGGCATGAGGCCAGCGTCGGCAGTGGGCCACGAAATGGCGATGCGCCGATGCTGAGCCGCGTTGGCGTCGTTATAGGGCCAGTTTTTGGACCATTGCCGACGGCAAATCGGCGTTTTGTGTCGGCGACGGTCCAAAAACTGGCGGTCTGCCGACGATAAGTGCCGTCATCGTCGGCAGACCGCCAGGTATTGTCCCTGTGCCGACGTAAAAAGCCCTGCCATCGTCGTCACCGAGCCATCTTGTGACTCACTGACGGCGGCAGCAGGGCGGAAGAGGCCGAAATCATGCGCGCGGTGCGGTCTCACACCTCGAATCCGGCCTCCACCAGCGCGTGATCGATGTCGCGAATCAAATCGTCCGTATCCTCCAGACCCACGGCCAGACGGAAGAAGCCGCGGTGGAACTCAGGCGGGTACAGGTACTGGCGCTCGTCATCCTCACCGAGGAACACGATCAGCGATTAGTCATGGCCGAGCGAGACGGCAGACGTAATCACATTGAGCTTGGAAACGAATCGGGTGTGCCCGTCGTGGTCGGTGTCGAGGCCAAACGACAGCACGCCGCCGAACCCGGAGTCCGGGCGGGCCAGCTGGCTGGCCGCCACCTTGTGGTGCAGGTGCGATTCCAGACCGGGGTACGCCACGAAACTCACCACATCCAGCGATTCGAGATGCTTGGCAATCGCCAAGGCCGAGGGGTCGTAGGGCAGCGCGTAGGCGTTCGCCAGCGTGATGGGGCGACGGATCGCGCCGGTTTCGGCGTCGACCCCGTTACCGAGGTGAATGGCCAGCGTGCCGAATCCGAGCGGCTGGTCGTCGAATGATTGTCCGTGATGTACAAGATCAGAAGCCATGCGCCCAGCATGCCAGCATGCGCCGTGCCGCGCAAACAGGCGACATCGCTCGAAAACCGCGCCATTGCAAGGTTCTAGAGCACCATATAAGAAAAAATGATTGGGTGAAGTGCGGGGTGCAGCCTTGGTCGGGGCTGTTTGCAGGGCCGAAGCGGGCCCTGAAAACACGCTGTGAGACACGCCGATAAAACCGCAGAATTCCGCGGTAAAACAAGGTTCGCGTAGGGGCCGATTTGCATACCTGGAAAATCTGTGGTTATATAGCCAAGTTGCCTGTTGAGGTCAAACACCGCGGCGGGAAACAGACTGGCGGATTTCCCAAGCGGTCAAAGGGAACTGACTGTAAATCAGTCGCCTCGTGCTTCAGTGGTTCGAATCCACTATCCGCCACGCCCCGATAGCTCAGTGGTAGAGCACTTCCTTGGTAAGGAAGAG
>ENA-OQDC01001043-OQDC01001043.1-human-gut-metagenome-genome-assembly--contig:-NODE-1043-length-15811-cov-2.975835_pt1 | contig 15811 bp, 13 predicted proteins | sample MGYA00242770_ERZ504601 | MGnify/ENA primary metagenome ERZ504601 (study PRJEB26092, sample SAMD00036305) | human gut metagenome | host: Homo sapiens | study: EMG produced TPA metagenomics assembly of...
CGCCGGCACCGTGATCCGTGCGGCCGATGCGGCCGGCTGCGACGCCGTAATCTTCGTGGACGACTGCGTGGACGTGCTGAACCCCAAGGTCATCCGCTCCACCGCAGGCTCCCTGTTCCATCTGCCGGTACTCGCCATGAGCACCGACGAATTCTTCACCTGGACAGGCGACCATAATATGGGCGTCTGGGCCGCCGACGTATACGGCACCGAAGAATGCAAGCCGGAAAGCCTGCCCGCAGTACTGGCGGACAAGGCGGCGGTCGAGGCTCCGAAAGCCGTGCTGTTCGGCAATGAGGCGCGTGGCTTGGAACCGGACATCCTCACACGCTGCGGCCGCATCGTCTCCATCCCGCTGTACGGCAAGGCCGAATCGCTGAACCTTGGCACCTCGGCCGCGGTGATGTTGATGTCGCTGTCTATGTCGGGTCATGTTGAAAGAATGTGAAACCGGTAAAAACGCTGTGAAACGCTGAGAAAACATCAGACGAAAGGGTTCTCGTGGCAGAACAAATGGTGTTCGACGCCGACCAGGTGACCGCTGAGGTTGCCGAGGGCATCGAGAAAATCCAGAACGCCTCCAACCTGGAGGAGCTCAAGGCCATCAAGACAACGTACGCAGGTGCCGATTCGGCGATGACCAAGGCCAGCAAGGCCATTGGCTCCCTGCCCGCCGACCAGAAGAAGGAAGCCGGCAAGCTCATGGGCAAGCTGCGCGCCGACTTCGGCCGCGCCTATGGTCCCAAGGAGGTCGAGCTCAAGGAAGCCGCCGAGAAGGCCGCGCTTGCCGCCGAAACCGTGGATATGACGCTGCCGGTGAGCCGTAAGCCTCTGGGCGCCCGTCACCCGCTGCCCAAGCTGATGGAGGACGTCGAGGACTTCTTCATCTCCATGGGCTGGCAGATCTCCTCCGGCCCGGAAATCGAAGCCGAATGGTACAACTTCGACTCCCTGAACTTCGGCCCGGACCATCCGGCCCGCCAGATGCAGGACACCTTCTACGTCAAGGGCAATCAGGCCAAGGACGCCGCCGGTTTCGTCGGCTCCAACATGGTGGTGCGTACGCAGACCTCCTCCGATCAGGTCCGTGCCCTCCTGACCCGTGGAGTGCCGCTGTACATCGCGTCCCCGGGCCGCGTGTTCCGCACCGATGAGCTGGACGCCACCCATACTCCGGTGTTCCACCAGTGCGAAGCCCTCGCCGTCGACAAGCACCTGACCATGGCCGACCTGAAGGGCGTGCTGGACAAGCTCGCCGTCGCCATGTTCGGCCCTGAAGCCAAGACGCGCCTGCGCCCGAGCTACTTCCCGTTCACCGAGCCGAGCGCCGAGCTCGACCTGTGGTTCCCCGACAAGAAGGGCGGCCCCGGCTGGCTCGAGTGGGGCGGCTGCGGCATGGTGAACCCGAACGTGCTGAAGTCCGCCGGCATCGACCCGGACGTCTACACCGGTTTCGCCTTCGGCGTCGGCATGGAGCGCACGCTCCTGCTGCGCAGCGACATCAACGACATGCACGACCTGGTCGAAGGTGACGTGCGTTTCGCCGAACAGTTTGTGATGGGGGAGTGATTCAGCCATGCCTATGATCGATATCGATTGGCTCAAGGACCATGTCGAGGTTCCCGAAGGCCTGACCTACGAACAGCTCGCCAAGGACCTTGTCAAGGTGGGTCTTGAGGAAGAGGAGATTCACTCCTCTCAGGTGACCGGCCCGATTGTGGTCGGCTACGTGGTCGACGCCACCCCCGAACCGCAGAAGAACGGCAAGACCATCAACTGGTGCCACGTGGACTGCGGCGACGAATGGAACGAGACCGACGAAGACGGCAACAAGGTGCCGCGCGGCATCATCTGCGGCGCGCCCAACATGAAGGCCGGCGAAAAGGTCGTCGTCACCCTGCCCGGTGCCGTGCTGCCCGGCGACTTCAAGATCGAACCGCGCAAGACCTACGGCCACATCTCCAACGGCATGTGTGCCTCCGAACGTGAGCTGGGTCTGGGCGACAACCACAATGGCATCATCCTGCTGCGTCAGTATGGCTTCTCCGAGGCTGAATACGAGGCTCTGAAGCCTGGTCAGGACGCCATGCACCTGCTGCACCTCGACCAGCCTCTGCTTGAGATCAACATCACCCCGGACCGTGGCTACACGCTGTCCTACCGTGGCGTGGCCCGCGAATACCACCACTCCACCGGTGCCGCCTACACCGATCCGGCCGTGGCACTCAACGAGAAGGCCCCGGAACCTGCTGACTACCAGCCCGGCACCCCGGTGGACATCGATGTTGAAATCGACGATAACAATCCGATTCACGGCGTGCCCGGTTGCGACCGCTACTACGCGCGTATCGTCAAGGACTTCAATCCCAACGCCCACACGCCCAACTGGATGCGCCGCCGCCTAATCCGCGCAGGCATGCGCTCCATCTCCTTGGCCGTGGACGTGACCAACTACGTGATGCTTGACCTCGGCCAGCCGATGCACGCCTACGACCTCGACAAGCTCGAAGGCCCGATTGTCGTGCGCCGCGCCAACGAGGGTGAGAAACTCACCACCCTGGACGGCAAGGAACATGACCTGAGCGTCGAAGATCTGCTTATCACCGATTCGCCGAACGGCGAACGCGGCTCGCGCATCCTCGGCCTTGCCGGTGTGATGGGCGGCCTGTATGGCGAAGTGACCGCCGACACCAAGAACATTCTTCTGGAGGCCGCGCACTTCGATCAGGTGACCATCGCCCGTTCGGCCCGTCGCCACAAGATTCCATCCGAGGCCTCCCGCCGCTTCGAACGTGGCGTCGACACCGCGCTGCAGCCTGCCGCCACCCAGATGGCCGCCGAACTCATGGCCAAGTACGGCAACGGCGAGCCCAGCGAACACCCGAACGACGTGAACAACACGCCGCGCGCCAAGGCCATCCACTTCAAGGCCTCCGAAGTGGCCCGCGTAGCCGGCCTCGACGTGGACATCAACCGCATCTCCGACATCCTGACCGACATTGGCTGCACGGTGGCCGGTGGCGGCAACGGTGAGTTCGCCGTAACCGCGCCGAGCTGGCGTCCGGACTTGAACGAGCCGTGCGACCTGGTCGAGGAGATCGCCCGACTGGTCGGCTACGACCAGATTCCGATCACCGTGCCGCCGGCACCGGTCGAGGGTCTGGTGGGCCTGACCCCGGACCAGCAGCGTCGCCGTCGCGTGGCGGACGAGCTCGCCGAGTTCGGCATGGTCGAATCGCTGAGCTACCCGTTCGTGGGTGACGACGATTACAAGGCCTTCGGCTTCGACCCGGAAGCCACCAAGAAGGTCAGCGTCGAGATCGCCAACCCGCTCTACGGCGACCGTCCGTACCTGCGTCGCGAGATTCTGCCGACCCTGGCCACCACCGTGCAGCGCAACATCCGCCGCGGCATCGAAAACGTGTCCCTGTACGAGCTCGGCCACGTCTACCTGTGGGATCCGAACGCGCCCGCCATCCCGGCACTGCCCGGCGGCGTGCGTCCCACCGACGAACAGCTCGCCGCGCTTGACGCCGGTCTGCCCGAACAGCCCGACCATGTGGCCGGCATCCTGACCGGTCTGGCCGAGGACGACGGCTGGATGGGCGGCAAGCGCCCGGTCGACTGGTCCGACGCCGTCGAGGCCGTGCGCCGCATCGCCGGCCGTATCGGTGCCGCAATCGAACTCGACCAGCCCGCCGCCGACGATGTGCCCGTCCAATGGCACCCCGGCCGCGCCGCCCGCGTCATGGTGGGCGACGTCTTCACCGGCTGGGTTGGTGAACTGCATCCGCGCGTCAACGAGGCGCTCGGCTTCCCGGCCCATTCCGCGGCCTCGAGCTGAACCTCACTGCGCTGTTCGCCACGCTGACCGGCAAGCCCGTCCAGGCCAAGCCGATCTCCACGTTCCCGCCGGTCAAGCAGGATTTGGCCTTCACCGTGGACGAGACCGTGACCGCAGGCCAGCTTGAGAACGTGATTCGCAAGGCCGTCGGCGCGAACCTCGAATCCATCGAACTGTTCGACGTGTTCACCGGCGAACAGGTGGCGAGGGCAAGAAGTCCCTGGCCTATGCGGTGGTGTTCCGTTCGCCGAGCAAGACGCTGTCCGCCGAAGACAGCGACGCCATCCGCAAGGCCATCGTGGCTGAGGCCGCCGAAATCGGCGCCCAGCTGCGCGCCTGACCCAACCAATCATCCGAATCGAGGAGCGCCATGAGCCAAGCGGAGCAGGACAAGCCGAAATACGGGCAGTACCAGCAGCCTGAATATGGTGCTATGTCTGGCCAATACGGGCCGAATTACAACCCGTATATTTATGGCGCTCCCGAGCCGGATACTAAGAAGGATTCCGCCGCAGCCGCTGGCGATAACGGTGGCGCGGCACAATCTCAGCAGGCTGGCCAGCCGTATGGTCAGCAGCCGGCGTGGCCCGGCAATCAGCAGGCGGGCGGCTGGCCGTACGCTCAAGGCGGCCAACAGTCCGGTCCGGGCGCATATCCGGGCGGGTACCCGGGCATGCAGGGCCAGCCGTATGGTCAACAGCCGAACGGTCAGCCTCACCAGCCGCATTATTACCACGGCATCGACCTGAACGATCCAAAACAGAACCCACTCTACGGGCACTGGGATTCGTATGCGATCATCTCCTTTATCCTCGCCCTGTTCTTCCCGGTGCCAGTGCTCTCGGCACTGATGGGCGCGGTGGCAATGTGGCGCACGCGCACTTTCCATATGAAGGGCTTCGGTTTGGCCGTGGCCGCCGTGGTAATCAACGTGCTGTACACCATCGCCGTCATCTGGATGGCCTTCAATGGCTATGACGCCATGAGCCTTTACCAGGAAGCCCTCCAGCAACTGACCGGCGGCACCGGCTCCTCCTCCGACTCCATCTCCGCATAAGTAGCGTTCACATACCAACACACCCACTGCATAAATATGCAATAGTCTGCATAATCGCGTATACTCATCCGAAGACACATCAGTGAAAAGAGATGAGTATGGCGAAATATACAGTGGCCGTGGCCGGTGCCACGGGCTATGCCGGCGGTGAAGCGCTGCGCATTCTGGCCGCGCACCCCGACTTCGACATCACCTGCGTGGCAGGCCATTCCTCAGTGGGGGAGTCGATGGCCAAGCACATGCCGCATATTCCCCAACTGGCCAATCTGGTCGTTGAAGATACCACGCCCGAAGTGCTGAACGGGCATGACGTTATCATCCTCGCACTGCCGCACGGTGCTTCGGGCAAGCTCGCCTCGCAGCTCGATCCGAATGCCGTGGTTGTGGATTTGGGCGCGACCATCGCCTCGAAGAACAGGCCGCTTGGGATGAGTTCTACGGCGGCGATTTCTATGAGCATTGGACCTACGGCATGCCCGAGCTCATCACCGGCAAAGCTGCGGACGGCTCCTACACCCGCCAGCGTGCGGCGCTTCCTGGCACCAAGCGCATCGCAGGTCCTGGCTGCAACGTCACCGCCACCACGCTGGCCCTCCAGCCCGGCATCGCCGAAGGACTGGTTGAATCGCAGGATATCGTGGCCGATCTGGTCGTCGGATACTCGGGTGCCGGCAAGAATCTCAAGCGCACCAACCTGCTTGCCGCCGAGGCCCTGCAATCCGCCCTGCCGTATTCGGTGGGCGGCAAGCACCGCCACATTCCCGAAATCCTGCAGAACTTCGCCCACGCGGCCGGCAAGAGCGCGGCCGAAGCCAGCGAATTCACGCTCGGCTTCACACCGATTCTCGCCCCCATGTCCCGAGGTATCCTCGCCACCGTGTCCGCCCGCATGACGGACAAGGCCAAGACACTGAGCGATGAGGAGATTCGCGCCGTATGGTCCAAGGCCTATGAAGGTCAGGACTTCATGGTGCTGCTGCCCGAGGGCACGCTGCCCGCCACCGGCAACATCATCGGATCCAACGCAGCCCACCTGCAGGTCGTCACCGACCGCAAGGCCGGCCGCATCTACGCTTTTGCCGCCATCGACAACCTCAACCGTGGTACCGCCGGACAAGCGGTCCAATCACTGAACATCGCACTAGGCCTGCCGGAAGACGCGGGCCTGACCAAGATCGGAGTAGCACCGTGAGCGTTACATTTGCACAAGGTTTCTCCGCCGCCGGCGTGGCGGCTGGTATTTCATCCGTCGAAGGCAAGAAGGACTTGGCCCTCGTGGTCAACAACGGCCCGCTCGACGCGGCTGCAGGCGTGTTCACCTCGAACCGTTTCTGTGCCGCCCCGGTGAGTCGGAGCCCGTAAGGTCGTCGCCGACGGTCACGTCAAGGCCGTGATTCTGAACTCCGGCGGTGCCAACGCCTGCACCGGCGAGGCCGGTTACGCCCAGTCCGTCGCCACCGCGGAAACGGTCGCCGGGCTCATCGGCGCCGAACCGAATGATGTGGCTGTCTGCTCCACCGGTCTCATCGGTGAACTGCTGCCGTTGGACAACGTGCTGGCTGGTGCCAAGAGTGCCCATGAGGCTCTTGTCGCCACCGCCGAAGCCGGCACCGACGCCTCCCACGCCATCATGACCACCGACACCAAGCCGAAGACGGTCGAACTGACCGGCTCCAACGGCTGGAAGATCGGCGGCATGGTCAAGGGCTCGGGCATGATTGCCCCGCAGCTGGCCACCATGCTGTGCGTCATCACCACCGATGCGGTTGTCTCCGCCGGTCAGATGCAGGCCGCACTCGCTGTGGCTGCCGAACATTCGTTCAACCGCATCGACGTGGACGGCTGCATGTCCACCAACGACACGGTCCTGCTGCTCGCCTCCGGTGCCTCTGGCATCGAACCGGACAAGGACGAATTCAACAAGCTGGTGCGTGAGGCCTGCGCATCCCTGTCCCGCCAGATCATCGGCGACGGCGAAGGTGCCTCCCACGACATCCGTATCACCGTCACCGGTGCCACCAGCGAAGACGCGGCACTTGCCTGTGGTCGTGCCGTCGCCGCCTCGAACCTGCTCAAGTGCGCCATCTCCGGCAACGATCCGAACTGGGGCCGCATCGTCAGCTCCCTGGGCACTGTGCCGCCTGAAGTCGCGCCTTACGATTCGAACAAGGTGACCGTGGACGTCAACGGCGTGCGCATCTGCGAGAACGGCGGTGCCGGCCGCGACCGCAGCGAGGTCGACATGACCCCGCGCGAAGTCCACATCGACATCGACCTGAACACCGGCTCGGACGCCGAGGCCACCGTCTGGACCGACGACCTCACCCACGAATACGTCCACATCAACGCCGACTACGAAAGCTGACAAACAGCCCAGTGGGCTGTTTGTAGCAGCCGGCAGCGATAGCGTCGCCGGCGTCGCAGAAAAGAGAAAAATTGGCTACAGAATTGAAGGGACCTGGGTTCCATTTCGACGTGCACACCGATTTGCGCGCCGATCAGAAGGCAGAAGTGCTTATTGAAGCGCTGCCTTGGCTGGAGGAGTTCGCCGGCCAGCGTATCGTCGTCAAATACGGCGGCAACGCCATGGTCGATGACCATCTGAAGCAGTGCTTCGCCGAAGACATGGTCTTCCTGCGTCAGGTGGGTCTGCACCCGATTGTCGTGCACGGCGGCGGCCCGCAGATCTCCCACATGCTCAAGGCCCTCGGCATCAAATCCGAATTCAAAGGCGGCCTGAGGGTCACCACCCCCGAGGCCATGGACGTGGTGCGCATGGTCCTGACCGGCAAGGTGTCACGCGAACTGGTCGGCCTGATCAACGCGCACGGCCCGCTGGCCGTAGGCCTGTCCGGTGAAGACGGCGGCCTGTTCTCGGCCATGCAGCGCAGGCCCATCATCGATGGCAAGTCCACCGATATCGGCCTGGTCGGCGACGTGGTTTCCGTCGATGCTTCGGCAGTCGAGGATCTGGTGGCCGCCGGTCGTATCCCGGTCGTCTCTTCCGTGGCTCCGAACGAAGAAGATGCCACTGAAGTGCTCAACGTGAACGCCGATTCCGCTGCCGCCGCTTTGGCTGCCGCTGTGGGCGCACACAAGCTCGTTATCTTGACCGATGTGGATGGTCTGTACGCCGATTGGCCGGACAAGAATTCTCTGATTGGCCGGATCGGTGTGGAAACCCTGCGCGATATGCTGCCGGACCTGGAATCCGGTATGCGACCCAAGATGGAGGCCTGTGTCAGGGCCATCGACGGTGGCGTGCCCCAAGCCCATATCATCGACGGGCGCAAGCCGCATTCGATTTTGAACGAGATATTCACCTCCGCAGGCATCGGTACCATGGTTATGCCTGATGAAGGACTGGAAATGAGGAGCTCTTATGGCTACTGAGCAATGAGGAAAAACTAGGTACGGAAGACAGCAAGTGGCTGGGAGAGTACTCTCAGGTCCACATGAATGTGTTCGGTACGCCGCTGCGCGTCATGGATCACGGCCAAGGTGCCCACATCTGGGATGTTGACGGTAACGAATACCTCGATTTCCTGGCAGGCATCGCCGTCAATTCCCTCGGATATGCCCACCCCAAGTGGGTCAAGGCGGTTGCCGATCAGGCTGCCAAGGTGGCTCATATCAGCAACTATTTCGCGTCCGAGCCGCAAATTGAATTGGCATCAAAACTGGTCAAGCTGGCTGGTGCACCTGAAGGCTCCAAAGTCTACTTCGGCAACTCCGGTGCTGAAGGCAATGAAGCTGCCCTCAAGCTCGCCAAGCTGTATGGCCGCACCTTGCCTGGTGCCCTGCCTTCCATCGGCGGCAAGCCCGCACGCATTCTCGCAATGACTCACGGCTTCCATGGCCGTACGATGGGTGCGCTGTCCGCCACGTGGAAACCCGGTATCCGCAAGCCGTATGATCCGCTGGTGCCGAACATCGAATTCGTGCGCGCCGGCGACAAGGTCGCCCTGCACGACGCTTTTGCACAGACCGGTCTCGGTCGCTATGGCAAGGGTCCGGTGGCTGCTGTGATTCTGGAACTTATCCAAGGCGAAGCCGGCGTGCAGCCGTTGGGCGCCGATTACGTCAAGTTCGTGCGCGAACTGTGCGATATCAACCACGCGCTGCTTATCATCGATGAAGTACAGACCGGTATCGGACGTACCGGCAAGTGGTTCGCATTCCAGCGTGACGATCTGTCCGGCGGCGTGACGCCGGATATGGTGACTTTCGCCAAGGGTGTGGCAGGCGGATTCCCGATGGGCGGCATGATCGCTTTCGGCGAGAAACTTGCGGCTCTGTTCACTCCTGGTTCCCACGGCTCCACCTTTGCCGGCAATCCGCTGGGTGCGGCTGCGGGACTCGCCACTCTTGACGTGATTGAAGACGAGAATCTGGTGGCCAACGCCGAAGCTCGCGGCGAACAGCTGCGCGATGGCATTATGGCCACCGGTAATCCGCTGTTCGTTTCCGTACGCGGCCGTGGTTTGCTGGACGCCGTCGAGCTCAAGCATCCCTGCTCCCACGCGGTGATGAACTACTGCCTCGAACACGGGCTCATCGTCAACGCGGTGGCTCCCAATGCGCTGCGTTTCGCACCGCCGCTGATTGTAACCGCACAAGACGTGGACCAGGCACTTGCCATCCTCAAGGATGTGCCTACGGACCTGCCCGACGACTGATTTCTCTCTGTCACTGCCGACCCACCGATCCAAGGAGATCATCATGACCCCAGAACTTCGCCACATGCTGCGTGACGACGACCTCAACCATGAGGAACAGAAGCAGGTGCTCGAACTTGCCATCAAGTTCCACCACGACCGCTTCTACAAGCAGCCGTTCGCCGGTCCGCAGGCCGTCGCTGTACTGTTCGACAAGCCCTCCACCCGCACCCGTTCCAGCTTCTCCATCGGCGTTGCCGAGCTTGGCGGCTACCCGCTGGTCATCGACAAGTCCGGCTCCCAGCTGGGCCGTGGCGAGCCCGTGGCCGATACCGCTCGTGTGCTCAACCGCATGGCTTACGGTGTGGTGTGGCGCACCTTCGGTCAGGACCGCGTCGAAGAAATGGCCAAGTACTCCACCCATCCGGTGGTCAACGCCCTGACCGATGACTTCCATCCCTGCCAGATTCTCGCCGACTTCCAGACCATCGCCGAGCACCGAGGCGGCGTCGACAACCTGAAGAACCAGACCATCGCCTACCTCGGTGACGCGGCCAACAACATGGCCAACTCCTACCTGCTCGGCGGTGCCGTGGCCGGCATGGACGTGCGCGTGGCCGGCCCCTACGGCTACCTGCCCCGCCCGGACATCGTGGCCGACGCCAAGCGCATCGCGGCCGAGACCGGCGGCTCCATCCTGGTCACCACCGATGCCAAGGAAGCGGTGCAGGACGCCGACTGCGTGTTCACCGACACCTGGGTCTCCATGGGCGAGGAAGCCGAATACGCCATCCGTTCCAAGCCGTTCTGGGATTACCAGGTCAACACCGAACTTATGGCATTGGCCAAGCCGGATGCGCTCTTCCAGCACTGCCTGCCCGCCTACCGCGGCAAGGAAGTCACCGCTGAAGTGATCGACGGCCCGCAGTCCGTGGTGTGGGACGAGGCCGAGAACCGTCTGCACGCACAGAAAGCGTTGCTGACTTGGTTGACCGGCAAGGCCCGTGGAGACGAAAGCCTGCTCGCATGAGTGAAACCGGTCCGTCCCTGCGCGCCCTGCCACCAGGGCGGCGCGGCTGAGTGCCATAGAACAGGCGCTCGCCACGCATATCATCACCTCGCAATCACAGCTGTCCAAAATCCTTATCGACGAGGGCATTGCGGTGACTCAGGCGACCCTGAGCCGCGATCTTGACGAGATGCATGCGGTGAAGACCCGGCTGAAGGACGGCACGGTGGCCTACACGGTGGGTCGCAGCGTCGTTGCTTCGGAAGGTGAGGATGTAGGGGAGCGCGGTGAGGCACAGATGTCCCGCGTGCTGAACGGACTGGTCACCTCGGTGGCTGCCGCCGGAAATCTGGTTGTGGTGCACACGCCTTCCGGTGCCGCACAATACGTGGCCTCGGTGATTGACAAGCAGCCGATCGAAGGCGTGCTGGGCACCATCGCCGGAGACGACACCGTCATGGTGATTTGCACCCAATGACGACACCGCCGTCTCCCGCTCCGACTGGCTACTAAGTCTCGCTTCCAAATAACCAACACGCCGTGCATAAATATACAGTCCTCTGTATATACTTGCATCAGTTTGTTTTTCAGACCTTGAACGAAAGGGAACCAATGGCAGATAACAAGCGCATTGTTCTGGCCTACTCCGGCGGTCTTGACACCTCCGTCGCCATCTCGTACCTGAAGGAGCGCACCGGCAAGGACGTCGTGGCCGTGTCCCTCGACGTCGGCCAGGGCGGCGAAAGCCTCGAGACCATCAAGCAGCGCGCCCTTGCCTGCGGAGCCGTCGAATCCTACGTGGTCGACGCCCGTGACGAGTTCGCCAACGAATATTGCATGAAGGCCCTCAAGGCCAACGCCATGTACGAAGGCGTCTACCCGCTGGTCTCCGCCATCTCCCGTCCGCTGATCTCCAAGCACCTCGTGCGCGCCGCCCACCAGTTCGGTGCCGACACCATCTCCCACGGTTGCACCGGCAAGGTACGACCAGATTCGTTTCGAGGTCTCCATCGCCTCCATCGACCCGACGCTGAAGGCCATCAGCCCGATTCGCGACCTGTCTCTGACCCGCGACGTCGAGATTGCGTTCGCCAAGGAGCACAAGCTGCCGATCACCCAGACCGAGAAGTCCCCGTACTCCATCGACCAGAACGTGTGGGGCCGCGCCATTGAGACCGGCTTCCTTGAGGATCCGTGGAACGGCCCGACCAAGGACTGCTACTCCTACACCGACGACCCGGCCTTCCCGCCGGTCGAAGATGAAGTCGTCATCGAGTTCAAGGAAGGCGTGCCGGTCAAGATCGACGGACGTGACGTCACTCCGCTGCAGGCCATCGAAGAGATGAACCGCCGCGCCGGAGCTCAGGGCATCGGCCGCATCGACCTCATCGAGGACCGCCTGGTCGGCATCAAGTCCCGCGAGCTGTACGAGGCTCCGGGTGCCGTGGCTCTGATCACCGCTCACCAGGAACTCGAAAACTGCTGCCTCGAACGCGAGCAGCACCGCATCAAGCGCGACATCGACAAGCGCTGGGGCGAGCTGGTTTACGATGCGCAGTGGTTCTCCCCGGCAACCCAGTCGCTCAACGCCTTCATCGAAGACACCCAGAAGTACGTGTCCGGTGAGATTCGCATGGTCCTGCACGGTGGCCGCGCCGTGGTGACCGGCCGTCGTTCCGACTCCTCGCTGTACGACTACAAGCTCGCCACCTATGATTCCGGCGATACCTTCGACCAGAAGTCCTCCAACGGCTTCATCGACATCTATGGCCTGCCGTCCCGCGTGGCCGCAGCCCGCGACGTCAAGTTCGGCAACGGCATCGAGGTCCCGAAGAACACCGTCGAGTAATCATTTACTTTGGCTCCCCTCGTTGAGGGGTCGCGCCGTAAAGCAAACAGCCCAGTGGGCTGTTTGCAGGTGAGGTGCGAACGACAGTGAGCCAACAATCAGCAGCCGTCAGGCTGTCCGTAATTACAGGACGCTGTCGCCGCAGATGACTGAGGGGAGTACGAGCAAAGATTATGCTCGTGCTCCCCTCGTTTTTTTTGCCGATGACGGAAGAAGCTCAGTGCTCTCCGTAATGAGTTCGGCAGACGGCTATTTCCAGGTTTTGAACATCGTTACCCGTAATGCGGTATACGATGCGGTTCTTTTCATCAATACGACGTGACCAGTATCCCTGACATTGCCGCCATGGAATACGAACAACTTGAATCCACCGGTATGTAGCCCAACGCTGATAGTCTGACAAGCAGTCTGATTTGTTTGCAATCCATGGTTTCAAGGAGCCTTCATGACTGAGAACAACGAACATCTGGCCCTGTGGGGTGGTCGCTTTACGTCTGGTCCGTCGCCGGAATTGGCCCGACTGTCCAAGTCCACGCAGTTCGACTGGCGCTTGGCCGACGACGACATCGCCGGTTCCCGCGCCCACGCCCGTGCTCTCGGCCGTGCGGGACTTCTGACCGCCGACGAGCTGCAGCGCATGGAGGATGCGCTCGACACGCTCCAGCGCCACGTTGACGATGGCTCCTTCGCCCCCATCGAAGACGATGAGGACGAGGCCACCGCCCTCGAACGCGGTCTGATTGACATTGCCGGCGATGAACTCGGCGGCAAGCTCAGGGCCGGCCGTTCCCGCAACGACCAGATCGCCTGCCTGATTCGCATGTGGTTGCGCCGTCACTCCCGCGTAATCGCCGGACTCCTGCTTGACCTCGTCAACGCCCTGATCGAGCAGAGCGAAAAGGCCGGCCGCACCGTGATGCCGGGCCGCACCCACATGCAGCACGCCCAGCCCGTGCTGCTCGCGCACCAGCTCATGGCCCACGCTTGGCCGCTGATTCGCGACGTGCAGCGACTGATCGACTGGGACAAGCGCATCAACGCCTCCCCGTACGGCTCCGGCGCACTGGCCGGCAACACGCTCGGCCTCGACCCGGAGGCCGTGGCGCGTGAGCTCGGCTTCTCCCGCGTGACCGACAACTCCATCGATGGCACCGCCGCACGTGATCTCGTGGCCGAATTCGCGTTCGTGGCCGCCATGACCGGCGTGGACATCTCCCGCCTGTCCGAGGAGATCATCATCTGGAACACCCAGGAGTTCGCCTTCGTCAAGCTCGACGACGGCTATTCCACCGGCTCCTCCATCATGCCGCAGAAGAAGAACCCGGATATCGCCGAGCTCGCCCGCGGCAAGTCCGGCCGACTCATCGGCGATCTGACCGGCCTGCTGGCCACCCTGAAGGGCCTGCCCACCGCCTACGCTCGCGATCTGCAGGAAGACAAGGAGGCCGTGTTCGACCAGGTCGATACGCTCGAAGTGCTGCTGCCCGCCTTCACCGGCATGGTCAGGACCATGCACTTCGACGGCGACCGCCTGGAAGAGGAAGCTCCGACCGGCTTCGCGCTGGCCACCGACATCGCCGAATGGCTCGTCAAGAACGGGGTGCCGTTCCGCCACGCGCACGAGCTCTCTGGTGCCTGCGTCAAGCTCGCCGAAGGCCGCGGCCAGGAACTGTGGGATCTGACCGACAATGACTTCATCGAGACCTTCGCCGCGTTCCTGCCGGCCGACAAGGCTCCGGGAGTACGCGAAGTGCTCTCCAGCCACGGTTCGGTCGACTCCCGCAACGGCAAGGGCGGCACCGCTTACGGTCGCGTGCGCGAGCAGATCGCCGACGCCAAGGCCGAGGTCGAAGAACTCAAGCTCTTCCCCGCATCCACGTCGGATGGCTCCGCCTACAAAGCCCCCGGCACGTTCTAGTCCCAATGAAGCTCCCTCTGATGAGGGAGCTCTATTTTGTTGTTGTCACTGCAACGGCATACACTGAGAAACCGTAACGAACGGGAGCCGTGAGGCTGAGAGGAAGTCGCCAGACTTCGACCGGGGAACTTGACGCGGGTCATGCCGCCGTAAGGAATCGTTGTCGCAGATTTGCCGGGTTCTCCGATACAGCTTTCATTCCGTTTGCATAATTCAGCCGTGAGACGGTCGTGATGGAGCCAATACATCACAGCGGTCGAACGGTCGCATGATTGGGTTCATGAATGGGCGCACCACTTAAGGTACGGTTCGTTTCGTGCACCCTTTTTTTACTATCTGAAAGGATATTATGCAGGTCAACGGAGAGCAGGTCACGCTCGAGACGCCGGTCAGCGTCGCCGATTATCTCGAAGCGCACGGATTCCGCGCCGAGCGTGTGGCCATCGAACTCAATGGTGAGATTATCCCGCGCGATAAGCGTGCCGACGCCATGCTCGACGACCAGTGCGTCATGGAAATTGTGCAGTTTGTACAGGGTGGATGAAAGGAAAAGCTATGAGCAATATTAATCCGGTTACTGAAGCATCTGTTGAGGCGACTCCGCTGCCGCCGCAGCCCGCCGTCACCAATCCGGTCGGCACCGCCGCGCCGATTCTCCCGGTGGAAGACAAGCCGCTGAACCTGGGCGGTCACGAGTTCCAGTCGCGATTCATTCTGGGCTCCGGCCGCTACGACCTGAACCTCATCAAGGCTACGGTCGAACATGCAGGCACGCAAATCGTCACCATGGCACTGCGCCGCGCGCAGACCACCGAGAACAGCGTGCTCGACTACATTCCCGAAGGCATTACGCTGCTGCCCAACACCTCCGGTGCGCGCAACGCCGAGGAAGCCGTGCGTATCGCCCGACTGGCACGCGAAGTGTGCCACACCGACTTCGTCAAGGTCGAAATCGAACACGAGACCAAGTACCTCTTGCCGGACAACGCCGAAACCATCCGAGCCACCGAAATGCTGGCCAAGGAAGGCTTCGTGGTCATGCCCTACATGTTCCCGGACCCGATTGCGGCCCGTCAGCTGGAGGAGGCCGGTGCCGCTGCCGTTATGCCGCTCGGTTCGTTGATCGGCTCCAATATGGGCCTGCGCATGCGTGACTTCATCGAAATCATCATCGCCAACGCGCATGTGCCGGTCATCATCGACGCTGGTATCGGCCGTCCGAGCCAGGCCTGCGATGCGATGGAGATGGGTGCGGATGCGGTGATGGCGTACACGGCCGTTGCCTCTGCTGGCAATATCCCGCTGATGGCTGAGGCGTTCAAGCACGCCATCGATGCTGGTCGTGCGGCGTATTTGTCTGGCCTTGGCAAAGTGACCGAGGGACAGGCTGTGCCGTCCAGCCCGACTACGGGGTATTTTGCACTGACACTTTTATTAGGCTCCCCTCTCTGAGGGGAGCTGGCCGCGTAGCGGACT
>ENA-OQDC01001045-OQDC01001045.1-human-gut-metagenome-genome-assembly--contig:-NODE-1045-length-15792-cov-4.100926_pt1 | contig 15792 bp, 16 predicted proteins | sample MGYA00242770_ERZ504601 | MGnify/ENA primary metagenome ERZ504601 (study PRJEB26092, sample SAMD00036305) | human gut metagenome | host: Homo sapiens | study: EMG produced TPA metagenomics assembly of...
AAAATGTATACGGCGTTCGCATCACGGAAGAGAGATATGACCACATCCTGCTCGTACTGGATTGGGCTACGTGGAAGTACAGCCATCCAGAAGACGGCGTGATTCCGAGAAGTATCCGGTTTAGGATAAATAATCTGATGATTAAGGCGGTGCAAAAATGAGGACTTGGGATGAAAAAGTAGTATTGATATCTGCCAATGGATACGGAGAGGATGAGATTGGTCAGCAAATACCAATTGAAGCGGAACAAGAGAATCTGGTGATTGTAAAGAAAAAGTTCCCCGAAATGAATTCTACTTGCAGGACAGAACAATATGGAAATTTCAGGAAAATTTGATCGTGCACCCTTACGAATATGAAGGGCAGAGGTATATCCGATTTCGCGGAAAGAAGTTGAAAGTGATTAAGACATATCCAATCAGCACGGAAGAGTTGGAACTGACCTGTACGGAGAGGATTGAAAAATGAGCGAGAGTATAAGTGCTGACAGGCTGGCAAGAGAAATCATGCGGCAGATGGAAGAATACACAGAAGAAGTTAAGGAAACAACACAGGAAGTTGCGATGAATGTATCTGAAAAATGTGTGAAGAAGCTGAAAGCAAACAGCCCAAAAAGCAAAAACGGTGGGCGGTATGCGAAAGGATGGACAAGGGCAACAGACAGGAGTGGAATTACGGTGCACAACAGATCCCCAACATACCGCCTGACCCATCTGTTGGAAAAAGGACACCAGTTGAAGCGTGGCGGCAGAAAAATAGGTGAAGTACAGGCATACCCACACATTGAAGAAGTGGAACAGGAGTCCATAAAGGAATATGTTGAAGAGCTGGAAAGGAGACTGTGAAAATGACATTGCCAGATTTAAAAGGTATCTTAAAAGAATTGAATCTACCAATCGCATACCGCTGTTTCGCTCCCGGTCAAGTTCCGGCTCTCCCGTACATCGTGTATTATGCGGACGAGGATGTGGCGTTTTATGCAGACGATATTGTATATCACGAAGGGTATGCCGTCACGATTGAGGTGTACACTGAGTACAAAGATATCGAGTTGGAAAAAAAGGTAAAGCAACTATTAAACGATAATCAACTCCCGTACGAATCGTACGAGAGTTTTTTAGATTCTGAAGGTATGTATCTAAAAGCATACGAAATTGATATATAGGAGGTAACATATGGCAGGAGCAACAAAAGCTGTACAGGCAAAAGAAAACAAAGTGGAATTTGGCTTAAGAAACTGTTATTACGCTGTTGTTACAGTGGATGAGAGTGGAAAAATCACGTACGGTGCACCGAAGAAATTGCCGGGTGCGGTAAGCATCACATTCGACAAGAGTGGTGATCTGATCCGATTTAAAGCTGATGACATTGATTATTACACAAACGCAAACAATCAGGGATACGAAGGTACTCTGACGCTTGCGAGAGTTCCAGAAGATTTCCGCACAGAAGTGTTAAAAGAGGAGAAAACAGAAAAAGGAGTGATTCTCGAAAACTCTGACGCACAGGTAGCGAATATCGCACTGATGTTTGAATTTCAGGGAGATGCCAAGGCAACTAGACACCTCTTTTATTACTGCTCTGTAAACAGACCATCTGTCGGAAGTACAACAAAAGACAGTGGAGAACCGAACACAACAGAACTTTCGCTTGTGGCAAGTCCGAGACCGACAGACAACTTAGTTAAAGCATCCACAGCAGCAGGAGTTGATGAAGCAACATATAACTCTTGGTATACAACAGTATATGAAAAATCGGGGGAATAGCACCCCCTGAAGACCTCGCCTTGGTAGGCAGGGGGAAGATTGGAAAGGCAAAAGTAGGTAAAGCGAAATAAAGGGCGGAGCGATCTGCCCAAATAGAAAAAGTGGAGGATGTTATGGAAAAAACAATTTACATTGACGAAAAACAAGTGAAATTAAAATCAACGGCAGCATTGCCGAAACGATATAAAGCGCAGTTTGGAAGAGATTATTTTGCAGACCTGATGAAAGTAGCGAAAGTGTTTGGAAAAGGAACGAAAAGGAATTTTGGAATACAGGATATTTCTTTTGCTTCTCTTGACCACATGGACATGGAAGTATTTTATGACATCATCTGGACAATGGCTAAAACAGCAGACAGGACGATTCCTGATCCATTGGAGTGGCTGGATGGATTCGAAGTATTCCCGCTCAATGAAATCATGGGAGAAGTAAAGGATCTGCTTACAGATACCATGCCAACAAGTAAAAAAAAATAAATGATCAGGATTCATCCAGCGGAGAACCGTTTACAAATGAGTCCATTTTTTTATGTGTGCAGACAGGTTGGACTGACCAGCGAAGACATGGAAGAAATGACAATCGGTGACTGTCTGGACTATGTACAAGAGTATATAGACAACCAGAAAAAAGATGAAAATCCTACTGCGAGAAAAGCAACACAGGAAGATTTTGATAATTTTTAAAGAGGTGAGAAAGTGGCGAATAGCAAAATAAAAGGAATCACAATTAAATTCGGTGCGGATACAACGGCACTCAGCAAAGCTTTGAAATCCGCGGAAGATACATCAAAAAGTCTTGGTAGCGAATTAAGCTCTGTAAATAAATTATTAAAATTTGACCCGAAGAATACGCAGTTGCTTGCACAGAAACAGGAGTTATTAAGTAAACAGGTCGAAAATACCAAGGAAAAGCTGGAAGCCTTAAAGCAGGCACAGGGAGAAGTAGAAAAGAAGTTCAAATCTGGTGACATTGGAGCAGAAGAATACCGAGAATTTCAGAGGGAAATTGCGAAGACGGAACAGGATTTAAAATCTTACACCACGCAGATTAGTCGAATGGAGACTGAGCAGAAATCCCTAAAAGAAAGCACGAAGCAGTTGCAGACGCTGTTTGAAGCAACCGGAAAGTCCCTAGATGATTTTCAGGACATCCTCGGAACGAGGCTGACGAATGCCATAAAAAATGGAACGGCGAACAGTGACGATCTGACAGTAGCGCTTAACAAGATAGGAAAAGAAGCGTTTGGGGCAGAAACTGACCTGTCAAAGATGAAAGCTACATTGAATAAGGTAGATGACGGGGCGAGTATTGATGAAGTGAACAACGACCTGAACGAGATGAAGAAGAATTCAGGTGAGGCAGGAGAAGCACTGGACGGTATCGGAAAAGGAATTGTTGCAGGAAACATGATGCAAGCCGCTGAAATCATAGCAGATGCAGGGCAGAAGATAAAAGAGTTTAGTGACAACGCAAAAGAAGCATTTAATGAGGTAGATGCCGGATCTGATGCAATCATAACAGCGACAGGTGCTACAGGGAAGCTTGCTGAAGGAATGGATAATGTCTATAAAAGCATTGCGTCCAGCCTTCCGATAGACAACCTTGAAAACATCGGAAAGTAATTGGGGAGATGAATACGCAGTTCGGGTTCACCGATGAAAAATTACAACATGCATCTGAAAAAATGTTGAAGTTTTCGGAAATTACTGGATCCGATGTGGTAGCATCAACGCAAAACGCAAAACAGGCGATTAGCGTATTCCACATGTCGAGTGATGATCTAGACAGCGTACTTGATGATGTTGCAAAAACAGCGCAAGACACGGGCGTATCTGTAGACGATCTATTTCAGAAAGCGATTGAAGGAGCACCACAGCTACAAGAATTGGGATTGAGTTTCTCGGACTCAGTAAAGCTGTTGGGGGCATTTGAGCAGGCAGGAGTAGACGGGTCTGCCGCATTAAGCAGCTTATCAAAGGCAGCGGTAAATTATGCAAAAGACGGGAAATCACTCACTGACGGTTTGGCAGAAACGCAGGATAAAATTTTGAATGCGACTGACCAGACGGAAGCATTAAACGCCGCCGCCGAGGTATTCGGAACAAAAGGTGCTGTGAGGATGGTAGATGCCATCCAAAGAGGGGTTCTAAACCTGAACGACCTAGGAGGCGCTGCCTCAGACAGTCAGGGGACTGTGGAAACGACTTTCAGCAATACTTTAGACCCGATTGACGAAGAAACGGTTGCGCTAAATAACGTAAAGTTGGCTATGGCTGAGTTTGGGAGTGCCATTTCAGAAGCAGTAGCCCCAATTCTGGAAGCACTTGTTCCTATCATTCAGAAAGTTGCAAAGTGGTTTAGCAGTCTTTCTGGAACAAGCAAGACTATTATAGTCGTAATCGGTGGGATTGCAATGGTGATTTCGGCTTTACTACCGATTCTTGCGGTTGTAGCTGGTGGAATAGCAGCGGCTGGAGGTGCAATGGCATTCTTGACAGGAGTGCTATTACCAGTAGCCGGAATTATTGCCGGAATTATTGCAGTGGTTGCAGCAGTTGTGGCAGTAATAAAAAACTGGGGAGATATCACAGACTGGCTGTCCGAAAAATGGAATGCATTTAAAGATTGGATGTCTGGATTATGGGACTCTATATCGGAAAAAATCCAGGGAGTGTGGAACGGCATTAAGGATTTCTTTGCTGATATCTGGGAGCAGATTTATAACGTAATAGAAGGACCTCTGAAATTTATCGAGGGAACGATCGGTGCGGTTATGTACGCGATTCAAGCTGTTATTTATACAGTATGGGAAGTAATAAAATTTGCATTAAAAAGCGCATGGAATTGGATAAAAGACACCGCAAGTGCTATATTCACCCCTGTTGCGAATTTCTTTTCCGGCATCTGGAATGGAATCAAGGATACTGCAACTGGAATCTGGAACAGCATTAAGGGCACGCTCGGTGGAATATGGGATTCGATCAAAGAGAAAGCTATGGACGCTTTTTCTTCTGTTTGGAAGTTTATTAAAGACGGATTTAACAATCTCAAGGATACTCTTGGAGGAATCGTGAAAGGGATTGCGAACGCAATTGTGAAACCAATAGGTGGAGCAGTAAATGGCGTAATTAATGGTGTAAACTGGGTGCTTGATAAAGTAGGATCGGACAAGCAATTTGCATTGTGGGAAGTCCCGAAGTTTGCAAGAGGAACTGGTGGCATCCCAAAAGACACGCTAGGTATCGTAAACGACCAGAAAGGCTCTACATACAAAGAAATGATCGTTCCGCCACATGGAAAACCATTTATTCCAGAGGGGCGTGACGTAGTCCTGCCACTGGAAAAGGGAACGAAAATCATGCCAGCCAACCAAACAAAGAGTTTTCTGGAAGAACTTCCGCATTTTGCAAGTGGAATCGGTGAGTTTTTTGGCGGTGTCTGGGATACGGTTAAAGACTTTACCGGAAGCGTGTGGGACTATATCACGCACCCGAGTAAAATTGTGCAGATTGCAATCGATAAATTTACGGATTTGTCTGGAGCATTCGAACCTTGGATTTCCGTTGCGAAAGGGGCAGTGAATACGGTGTTTGACAGCGTGGTCGGATTTGTGAAAGGAATTTTTGATACGCAATCGAACGTTAATTACAATCCGAGTGCCGGCGTGGAGCAGTGGAGAACGCTTGCAATAAGAGCATTACAGATGACGGGGCAGTATTCCGAAGCAAATTTACAGAGATTGTTGTACCAGATGCAGACTGAATCCGGCGGAAACCCGAATGCGATCAACAACTGGGATATCAACGCAGTTAATGGAACGCCATCTAAGGGACTCATGCAGGTCATTGACCCAACATTTAGAGCCTATGCGATGGCTGGATATGACAAAAATATATACGATCCACTATCTAATATGCTTGCATCCATCCGGTACGCAGTGTCTACGTATGGAAGCCTTGCGGCTGCTTATCGTGGAGTTGGGTACGAGGATGGTATTGGAGATATCAATTTTTCCGATCTATTACCGAGTCTGCCGATGTTGGACGTGAAATGGTTTAAAGATGGTGGAATCCTTACGAAACCAGCATTATTCCAGATGCCGTCTGGAGGAATCGGTGGTGCTGCGGAAAGAGAAGCAGAAGCAATCACGCCGCTGAGATCGTTAAAAGGCTATATTAAGGAATCAATCTTGGAGATTATGGGCGAAAAGGATATTAATCTAAATATCAATCTGACAACGACGCTGGACGGAAGAGTTGTCGCACAGCAGACGGTTGGATATGCAAGACCGATGATAAAAAAGATGGATGATTTCGAGAAACTATTAGGAGGTGAGAGAGTTGGGCTTGCTTAAAGCAACATATGGAGGCGTAGAGATTCCGGTTAAGATTACAAGACTTGACCGGAACTTATCACCTTCCATCACAAATAATACAAGGAGCATTGAAAATGTAAATGGAGGAGAGTTTACGCATTCCACGTACTCTACAAAACAGATTGTAATGGAGTTTCGTATTTCAAACTCTACGGCAAGGGAACTCAGTGAGTTCCGCAGAAAAATGTCAGAAATTCTGTATAGTAAAGAACCAAAGAGACTGATTTTTTTCCGACGAACCAAGCATTTACTATGAAGCAATCGTGGATGGGGAACCGGTGCTGGGAGAGGATGATATGTACAGCACTGGCACAATCACATGGCTCATTCCGGACGGAGTAGCATACTCTACCGCAGAATTCTCCTTTGACGGAGTACAAAAAGACGGGTACCAGACCATCACCATCCAAAACAACGGCACCGAATGGGCGGACGTGGACTATGAGATCACACACAATCATGAAAACGGATTTATCGGACTTGTGAGCCAGTACGGAGTGATCCAGCTAGGGAAAGAGGAAGAGGCGGACGGAGAGAACTACGAAGCGTCCGAAGAACTGTTTAACGGTTACGGCTTGTTTCAAGATGATCATGGCACCTCTTATCAGAATCCGGAAAACACAACGCAAGGAACGTTGGAAGTACGGAATGTTGCCGGATACAACGTGATGGCATTAAAAGGTGGACAAGTCACATCTGGATACTGGAACGGTGGAATGAAAACACTTACTATTCCGGTGGACAGCGAGGGTAGACGTGGGGCAAAGAACTTTTACTGTTACACGCAGCACTGGTTCGAGACTGGATTGATGGGACAGACGGGAGCACAGACTATTGCATTCCTGACTGGGGATAACGAGGTGATCTGCGCCATGTCTATTAACAAAAGTGATACGGCTGGTAATACGGCTCGTATCGAGTGGTTTGCTCCCGGAAACACCTTAATCAGACGAGAAGAGTTCCAACCGACAGCCTACGAGGGAAATCCGTTTAACCTAAAAATGGGTGGCGGTCACAATGACTTTTTGAAAGAGGGAGAAAAGCTGCGGATTTTCTGGTATGGCACTTACAGGGATCTCACGATCCCGGAAATTAAGGACATGGAATGCGAAAAAATCCAAATCTGGATCGGACAGTGGGGAGACCGAAATCTATCAAACCAGTACGTCACACACAACTATTTAAAAAGCATCCGATTCCGGAAAGACAATGTCGATAAGTATAAGGATGTGCCGAACCGGTATCGTGCCGGAGATGTGGTGTCTATAGATGGAGAGAGCACAAAAGTCTATGTAAACGGGATGCCGGCAAAAGGAGATGAGATTAATGGATCCAATTATCCAAAAGTCCCACCGGGAACAACGGAAGTCCAGTTCTGCTATTCTTCCTTTTCATCTCCACCGCCGCATATCAAAGCAAAAATACGGGAGGTATACTTGTAATGGACAGCATTAGAATTGCGATTTTAAGTGCAAATAACACACCAGTAGCATTTATGGATAATGCACATAAAAAATCCATGCACTACTGGGGAGACGAGCTGCACGAATACTTACAGGGAGCAGCGAATACCTATACTTTTACGGTAAACGCAAAACATCCAGACGCAGAACATGTTACAGTCGGAAACAAGGTAGCCTTTACATACAAGGGTAAATCTTACTGCTTAAATATTGTAAACACCGATCAGACGGAGAAGATAATTACCGCTACGGCATGGTCTCTGTCATTTGAGCTTATAAACGAGGATGCCGGCGAATACAAAGCTGGAAAAGCAATGAGCTTTGAAGAGTACCTTGCCGTGTTTGACGCAGAGAGAACGCTAAAATTAGGGCTTAATGAGGTGTCTGACAAACGGATCACCAACGAATGGACAGGTACAACGTCCGTATTAAAGAGATTATTCTCCCTGGCTAATGTATTTTCTGCGGAGATCGAGTTTGAGACAGTGCTTAACAGCGATTACTCCTTAAAAGAGATTGTGCTGAATGTATATCGGAAACACTCCGATACAGACAGCGGAGTCGGAGAATACCGGAATGACATCGTACTGAGGTACGGGAAAGGGATTACCGGAATCCGTAAGACCACGGATGCAGAAAAGTTATATACATGCATCCAGCCGACCGGAAAGGACGGTCTGACAATCAATGGTCTTGACAAGAAAGAATACGATGAAAACGGGAATATCGAGTACTTTACAGACGGTGCGATCATCCGCGCACCACAGGCAAGGGACCGGTTCCCATCCAACATCGTAAATAAGGCTGATGCTTATATCCTGATGCGTAAAGAGTACGATACAGACAGCAAGGACAAGCTCTATAGCATGGCTCTGTCTGATCTTAAAACAGCATCTGAACCGGTGGTGACTTACGAGGTTGATGGATATTTTGACACCAACATCGGGGACACCGTGAGGATGCAGGATCAGGAGTGGACACCAGTGCTTTATCTACAGGCGAGAGTGTCCGAACAGGTGCGCAGTCTTACAAATCCAAAAACAGCAAAGACGGTATTTACAAACTACAAAGAGCTTACATCCGAAATTTCGGACAGCTTATTACAGAGGATGCAAGACCTTATTAATAAAAATAAGGTTTATACTTGCTCTATCTCAACAAACAACGGCATTATCTTTAAAAATGGCATCGGTAGCACTACTCTGACAGCTTACGCTTACGATAACGGCGTGGATGTGGCAGACAAGCTACAATTCCGATGGAGCAAGGATGGGCATGAGTTTTATGTTGGTAAGAGCGTTACGGTAAATGCTACGGACGTGGATACAAAGGCGGTGTACTCATTTGAGGCTCTAGAAAATGGGATAAAACGTGGGTATTACGAGGTCACAATCACGGATGTAATGGATGGAGAGGATGGAAAAGACGGAGAACAGGGTCCGCAAGGTGAGAAAGGAGAGCAAGGCGAACAGGGACCTCCGGGTCCACAAGGCGCTCCGGGTTTGGATGGTATACAGGGTCCAAAAGGGGACAGGGAATCCCGGGAAAAGATGGGAAGGACGGAAAAACACAGTACACCCACATTGCTTATGCAAACAGCGCAGATGGGTCTAAAGATTTTCTGTTCTGACAGTAATCGGGAATATATCGGAATGTATGTCGATTTTATTCCGAACGACAGCGCAGACCCAACAAAATACGCATGGAGCAAGATCAAAGGCGCAGACGGGGCGATCGGAACACCAGGAAAGCCGGGAGCTGATGGAAAGACCCCATATCTACATATCGCCTATGCAAACAGCGCAGATGGCAAGACGGGATTTTCCACCACGGATGGTACAAATAAGCTCTATATCGGGCAGTACACGGATTATACACAGGCAGATAGTACAGATGCTACGAAGTATACATGGACAAAAATAAAAGGCGAACAGGGGGAACGTGGTCCTCAGGGAGTCCCGGGTTTGCAGGGAATACAAGGTCCTAAAGGTGAACAGGGAATACAGGGACCTCAAGGAAATACAGGTGCTACTGGACCGCAGGGACCAGCCGGACAGTCCACCTATTTTCATATTAAGTATTCCTCAGTTGCGAATCCTACATCAAGTAGCCAGATGACGGAAACGCCGTCTACATACATTGGTACTTACGTAGATTTTACGCAAGCAGATAGCAAAGATCCAAAGAAATATGCCTGGTCACGCTTCCAGGGAGTGCAAGGACCACAGGGAACGCAGGGGATTCCGGGGACAAATGGCGCAAACGGCAAGACAAGCTATCTTCACATTAAATATTCTAATGATGGAGGAAAAACGTTTACCGGAAACAGCGGAGAAGATGTGGGAACGTATATCGGTACTTGTGTGGATTACAATCAGTCCGATCCTGCAAGTGTTGGATCTTATAAGTGGGCGAAGATTAAAGGAGAACAAGGTGCGACAGGACCACAAGGGCCTGCGGGGTCATCTGGAAGAGGGATAAAAACTATTACAGAATATTATTTGATTTCTTCCGCAAAAACAGGAATTACAACAGCGTCAAGCGGTTGGAGTACATCAGTTCCGACGATGACAGCAACAAATAAATACTTGTGGAACTATGAAAAATTTACGTTTACAGATAATACGACAGCGACCACTACACCAAAAATAATCGGGATATACGGAGACAAAGGAGCAACAGGAGCTACCGGTCCACAAGGACCTCAAGGGAATGCAGGTGCAACAGGTCCCCAGGGGCCACAAGGAGCGACTGGCCCGAAAGGACCGCAGGGGGCAACTGGTGCAACGGGACCACAAGGGGTAACTGGAAACGGAATAAAATCTATCACGAATTATTATCTTGCAACGGCAAGCGGAAGCGGTGTGTCGGCGTCCACATCAGGATGGACTACAACTGTACAAGCAATAACGGCGTCAAAAAAATATCTGTGGAATTATGAAGTTGTTACCTATACAAATGGTAGCACGTATCAATCAGCACCATGTATCATCGGAGCATATGGTGATAATGGAGCGACCGGTGCTACAGGGCCAAGTGGCATAATTGTATCTTCTGCGGCTCCGGTGAATCCTGAAGTTGGCCAGTTATGGCAAACAGCCTCCGGTCAGCCGATCAAGCGGTGGGATGGAAGTAGGTGGGTGATCCATTATATTTCTGTTGATAACTTAAACGCACAGACTTTAAGTGCGATAGCGGCAGATCTTGGAACTGTAACTGCCGGACTTATTAAGGATAAGAATGGAACAATGCTTATCGATGTTACATCCGGAAAGATTATTAGCAAGAAAATCGTGCAAGGAGCAGTGGAAAATGTTGCGTCATTGAGTAATGCGTATTTGACTTTCTCCGGTAAGGATCCGACAACAGATCGAGCTACTATGAGCGTGAACTTGCAAAACATCATGTTTACAAATGAAAATACGGGAAAAGCAACGACAATCCAGTTTGAGGATGAAATGATATATGCAAGAAATTCTGTATCCCCACGTATAAGCATATATGCGTATCGCAATTACGATTCCGGCACCGTGAAAGGTCCATATACAAGCACAAACTCCGCAAATAACATCCGTGTAGAGTTAAAAAGGAGAGGGTGTATGGTAACATGTAATATCACAATGCTTGCACAATTTCCGAACAGCGGAAGTTTCGGAGCGTTTGGTGAGGTGCGAATCCCTATTGGGTATCGCCCGGTGCTCGACATCAGAACACCTTACAACGAGGTGTCCGGCTCCTCGATCTTTGGGACCGGTCGATATATAATTGGAAAAGACGGTGGAATTACAATCTATGTCAATAATCCAAATTTTACAGAGCGACATTTGTCTACCACATGGATTACGGAAGACTAAAGGAACGAATATGGAGATAAGAGCAAGACCGTAATGGTCTTATTTTTATACTTTAAAAACAGAAAGGAAAGTGAGGATATGAAGAAAATGGAACAGTTGGCAAATGTAAAAGCGTTTTTATGCATGGTGTTTGGAGCTATTGCAGGAGGTTTCGTAAACCTGATCGGAGGATGGTCTGAGGACTTGACTACATTACTTATTTTTATGGGTGTAGATTTTGTACTCGGGTTGCTGATCGCTGCCTTTTGGAAAAAGAGCAACAAGTCGGAAAACGGGGCACTGAGTAGCTACTCTGCATGGAAAGGCTTGTGCAGAAAAGGGGTATCCCTACTGATCGTACTTATTGCATATCGGCTGGATGTCACTCTCGGCGTAGACTACATCCGCACAGCCGTAGTACTGGCATTTATAGCAAATGAGGGTATCTCGATTTTGGAAAATGTTGGAATTATGGGCGTGAAATATCCGGAAGCGTTAAAAAAAGCACTGGATGTTTTAACAAATAAATCACAGGAGCAGGAGGGCGAGTAATCGTCCTCTTTTATTGTGCGACGTCGCACAAGGAGGTGAGAACATGAGCGAACAGAACGAATTTGGCAGAGTATCCGTAGAGGAACTGGAAAAAGCATTTGAAACAGAAGAGCAGGAGGAAGAGAAAGAATGAAAATTGGCTTAAGGGGAGGACACTCCCCAAATTGTAAAGGTGCAATCGGTCTGATCGATGAGCAGTCAGAAGTACGGAAGATCTACAATGAGCTTGTACCAATGCTACAGACAGTCGGTCATACTGTGGTTGATTGTAATTCCAACGCATCCAATGTGTCCAGCGAGTTATCTGACGGCACAAATAAGGCGAATAGTGCGGGGTGCGATATTTACGTAACTTTGCACATGAATGCGGCAGGAGCGACATCAGCAGGGGGCACAGAGGTGTGGTTATACGATTCATCCAATCCGACTACGAACACGATCGCAAGTAACATCTGCAAGAATTTTGCAAATAAAGGATTTGCTAACCGTGGTGTAAAGTACAGTTCGGGATACCATGATCTGAATGCATCCAATATGCCCGGTATGATCGTAGAGACATTATTTTGCACCGGCGCAGATGATGTAGCAAGGTATCGGAATTTAGGCACAAAAGGAATTGCTGGGCTGATTGCAAAGGCAATCGACAGTAGAGCGTCTGCATGCAGCGAACAAAAAAATTAACCAGAATACAGGAATCGAACAGGAAGGAGAAGAAGAGATGAAATGTTTATTTACAGTAGAGGGAAAAGGTGCAGTGTATTATTTTGACGGTCAAAAAGTAATAACATTGGGTCATCCAGACGAATTAAAAATCATCCAGCAGATTTACAAGGACAACAATGGTAAGGACATTCCGTGTTACAAGTGGAGTCCTAAAGCGCCATGGTATGCAAGGCTCATGTCGGTAATTTACAGTAAAGAGACCACATCTATTTAATAAAAACCCCCTCGGAGATCAGTTCTCTGATGGGGTGAATATTGTATCATCATATTGACATAAGTTTAAAAATATTATAAAATCAAAATGTCTAAAAAATGACTAAGCAAAAGAACAAGAAATCCATTGTTTGCAGGCGTAAACGGCATTTAGAATCTCTGACTTTTAATCAAGTTGTCCGGGGTTCGAATCCCCGCACGCTCATTGTAGAACAAGCGATTTTGCTTGTTCTTTTTGTTATATTAACTTATATTTTGATTACACCTATGCTATGCAAAAGATTCAGCACAGACATAATATGTGAAAAAGTCTGAAATATGTTGGAATATTTATTTGAATCGGAAATAGATGTGGATAACATCTAATTTACAACACAGGTATACAGAAGATATAATAAAAGCGAAAGTGATACGGATAGAAATAAATTGGAAGGATAAGCATTTGCAGAAAAATTTATGGAATACTTATATGAAAAATTAGAAGCATATGGGAAGTCGGATTATTATGGGTTTCATATGCCTGGGCATAAACGTAATTCGGATGTTACACGAGCGAATTTACCATATGGAATTGATATTACAGAGATTGAAGGATTTGATAATCTTCATCATGCGGAGGAGATCATCAGGGAAGCGGAAGTCAGGGCAGCGTCCATGTATCATGCAGAGGAGACGCACTATTTGATTAATGGGAGTACTGCGGGTATTTTAAGTGCGGTAATGGGATGTACTAAAAAAGGCGGAAAGATTTTAATGGCAAGAAACTGTCATAAGTCGGTCTATCATGCTGTTTTTTTAAATGAATTGCGTCCGGTATATATTTATCCGGAATTTGATGAGACAATGGAACTGAATATGGCTGTGTCTCCTGAGAAAATTGAGAGGTTATTAGAGGAACATAAGGAGGTTCAGGCTGTGGTATTGACATCACCGACATATGACGGGGTGTTGTCGGATATTGAGAGGATTTCTGAAATTGTACATCAGAAAAAAATTCCGTTGATTGTGGATGAGGCACACGGAGCACACTTTGGATTTCACCCTTATTTTCCGGAGAATGCAAATACAAAGGGAGCAGATGTTGTAATACACAGTCTGCATAAAACACTTCCGGCATTGACGCAGACAGCACTGATTCACTTGAATGGGACACGGATCGATCGAAGGAAGATTCGGAATTATCTGCATATTTTTCAGACAAGCAGTCCTTCTTATGTGTTGGATGGCAAGTATGGATGAATGTCTGAGGACGGTGGCAGAGCAGGGGGATGTGTTAGTTTGAGACTTATGTGAAGAATCTGGAAAGCAAAAGGGGAGAGTTGAAAAAATTAAAGCATATCAGATTGATGGAGACAGAAGAATTCGACAGATCCAAACTGGTGCTGTCTGTAAAAGATACGATTCTTAAGAAAGAGAATCGAGTGTTTACAGGGAAAATGTTATATGAGAGATTGCTTTTAGAATATCATCTGCAGATGGAAATGGCTGCAGGATCTTATGTGATTGCCATGACTTCGATTGGAGATACAAAAGAAGGAATGGATCGGCTGCTCAGTGCTTTGTTTGAGATTGATGAGGAATTGGAAAAAAAGTCAGAGGAAGAGAAAAGGTATTATCTGCCCCGTCAGGAACAGGTCTTCACGAGCTTTGAGGTAGAAGGAATGCGAAGAATGGAAACAGTAAGGAGCATGAGCTGGCAGGAGTCAGCGGGGTTTATTTCCATGGAATATGCGTATTTGTATCCGCCGGGAATTCCGCTGATCGTTCCGGGGGAACGGATCACTAAGGAAACAGCTGCAATGTTAGTAGATTATCAGAACAAAGGGTTTTCTGTGGAAGGAATGAATGTGGAAAACTATATCGAGGTGTTGATAAATGAGTAAAATTTTTTATATTATGGGGAAAAGTTCTTCCGGAAAAGATACGATTTATAAGAAAATAAGAGAAAAACTGCCGCAGTTAAAGCGGATTACTCCTTATACGACCCGACCGATCAGGGAAGGGGAGACCGATGGTGTGGAATATTTTTTTGTGGACGAAGAAAGGCTGAACGAACTTAAGGAGAAGGAACGTGTCATAGAAGTACGTTCTTATAATACAAAGTGTGGAATATGGACATATTTTACAGCAGATGACGGGCAGATTGATCTCCAGAAGTATGATTATCTTGTGATAGGGACTCTGGAATCTTATTATGGGATGCGGGAGTATTTTGGAGAAGAACAGCTGATTCCGATTTACATTGAGGTAGAGGACGGGCTGAGGCTGGAGAGAGCGCTTTGCAGGGAACGACAGCAGAAGGAACCCAAATATGCGGAGATGTGCAGACGTTTTCTGGCAGATGCAGAGGATTTCTCCGAAGAGAATTTGAAAAGAGCAGGCATTGTAAGGAGATTTGAAAATCTGAAGATGGAAAAATGTTTGAGTGAAATTACAGAGTTGATCCGGGAAGAAATGACTTCGCTTTAAAAGAAAACAGGAAAAAGATAAAAAGAGAAGCAGGCGGGCAGATTTGCCGTTTGTTTCTCTTTTTTGCTTTACAAGGTTTTAACTTGCAATTGAAGTGATATTAAAAAAAGGAATGTTATAATGACGAACGTGCCATTAAGAAAGGAAACAGTTTGATGTTAAAGAAAGTAATAGAAGAGGCATTCCCTACCGTACTGGCGTTTACCATGTCAGGAATGTACAGCATTGCGGATGGGATTTTTGTAGGAAAGGCAGCGGGAGATACAGGGCTTGCAGCGATTAATATTGCGTGGCCGATCCCGGCACTGATCACTGCGCTCGGAATTGGAATCGGAACGGGAGGAAGTGTTTTGTACTCTCATTACAGAGGGCGGGAAGAGCAGAAGGTATGTGAAAAT
>ENA-OQDC01001048-OQDC01001048.1-human-gut-metagenome-genome-assembly--contig:-NODE-1048-length-15751-cov-3.139081_pt1 | contig 15751 bp, 21 predicted proteins | sample MGYA00242770_ERZ504601 | MGnify/ENA primary metagenome ERZ504601 (study PRJEB26092, sample SAMD00036305) | human gut metagenome | host: Homo sapiens | study: EMG produced TPA metagenomics assembly of...
GATCAGTAAATAATTGTACATCACTACAACTTACTCCTTTTCCTCCTTCTTTCCAACCACCTTCATATTGGTTAGCGGCAGTAGCTCCACCCCATAAAAAACCTTCTGGAAATTGTTTCATATTATTGTTTCTCCTTAATTTTTTTATTATCAAATTCATTATATCGATATTATAGAATATTTGTTTGTTTTTTCATAATATAAAAACTAATTCTACTTATAAGAGGTGTTGTTTTCTATTTAAAATGATATGATTTGAATAAAGGAAGTGGTCATATGGATCTTATCAAAATAGGTAAATATATAGCTTTTAAAAGAAAAGAACAAGGCTTAACACAAAAACAGCTTGCTGAAAAGTTAAATATGTCTGATAAATCAGTCTCTAAATGGGAAAGAGGTATATGTTTACCGGATGTCTCTGTTTATCTAGAATTATGTAAAATACTAGATATAAGTATTAATGAGTTTCTGGCTGGAGAAGATATACCTAAAGAAACAATTGAACAAAAAGCAGAAGAAAATATTATTCAGATTACCAAAGATAATAAAAATAAACAAAAGTATCTAAAGAAAATTATAAAATTATTAATAGTTATGCTTGTTGTTTTCATATTTATTACAAGCATATTTATCTACAAAAAATTAACACAACCACAAAACTATATAGAACCTTATTTAGAAAAAAGCACAGAAATGCAAACAGCAAATATGCTTTCTAATCATCCAGGTGATATTTTGTTATTTCATTATAATTCAAAAAAAGATTTTGATTCATTAACTATGTATTTAACCCAATATCAAAAAGGTAAAAAGATATCTGATAAAGAAATCTGTACATTTTATAATAATCCTTCAAAAGGAACAAATACCGGAGATATTGCTTTAGTAGTAGATCGAGAAGCATCTACTTTTGAAGATTATAGATGCTTTTGAAGATGGGTATTATATAGCTGAAGGTATTTCATTTTTAGAAAACATTAGTAACTATGATGTTTGGGATTATGATAAAATTGAAGAAAAAAACAGCTATTAAATATAGTAAAAAACAAATGTTAGTGGCATTATCTTATGGAAAAAATCATGTCACATCTCTTCCTATAAAAGAGTTAGAAACAAACAAAAAGATAAAGAATGATTATACATGTATTCTTTCAATTAAGTTTAAGTAAAAACGTCATCACTTGGATGACGTTTTAATAATCAAATTTATTCTTTTTCTTCATAATGATAAAAATACTTACACAAATCATTGCTGATAAAATAGAACCTAATGCTGGTGTAAGACCCATAGGAAGCAAAGTATCAGGGAAAAGCTTAGAAGTTATATAAGCTCCAGGTATTCTTATTAAAACAATAGAGATGACATTATGAATAAATGAAATCATAGAATAACCATAAGCAGTAAAGAAACCACTAAAACAGAAATGAATAGAAGCAAACATACAATCTAAAACATATCCTTTTAAATACTGACTTCCATACATAATAACGATAGCTTCACTTGTAAATAACGAAAGAATTTCCTTGGAAATAAATTGACAAGTAATCGCAAAGAAAACACCAAAACCTAAAGCAATAAAACATCCATAGCGTAAAGTTTGTCTTGCTCTTTGATGTTGTTTTGTTCCAACACATTGGGCACATATAGCAGAGATTGCTGAAAGCATACTTGATGGTACTAAGAATAAAAAGCTAATGATTTTTTTCTACAACACCAACTGCTGCGGCAATATCAACGCCACGGCTATTGGCAATAATCGTAATAATGATAAATTGAAATTTGAATCAAACCATCTTGCATAGAAATAGGAAAACCAATTTTAAAGATATCTTTAATAATTTTTTTATGTAATTTCAAATGGTATCTATGGATGACAATCAATTTTCTTTTAATAATTGCAAATAAAGCAACAATTACACTAATAAGTTGTGAAATCACTGTCCCAAATGCTGCTCCAACGGCATGCATATTGAAATAACCAATGAAAATAAAATCTAACACGATATTAAAAAAACAAGCAACTGCCACAAAATACATAGGACTTTTAGAATCCCCTAATCCTCTAAAAATAGAACTAATAATATTGTAAGCAGTAATAAAAGGAATTCCAATAAAACATATTTTTAAATAAAGTGTTGTTTCTTGAATTGCTTCTACAGGTGTAGACATAATAGAAACAATCGGATTAATAAAGAATAATAAAATCAAAGTAACAATCAGAGATAAAATCATAAAGATAATGATTGTATTTCCTACAGTCATCCTTTTTTCTTCTTCTTTTCTTTCACCAACATAACGACCAATCATGACCGTTGAACCCATTGCAATTCCTACAAGCATAACAGTAATCATATGCATGACCTGACTTCCAATAGAAACCCCTGATAAAGAAGCGGCTCCATTGTATTGACCGACAATAAATAAATCAGCCATGCCATAGAATGTTTGTAAGAAATTAGCAAGTAAAAATGGTAATGAGAAAGTAATAATATTTTTTAAGGCACTGCCTTTTGTTAAATCTTTTTGCATAACATCAACTCCTTGCTTTGTATTATATAGGATAAATGTTAAAAGATAAAACGAAAAAAAATGCTTAATCTAGCACTTTTTTTCATGAATATGTTGCAATAATAGATTTAAGTTCTCTGATTTATTTTGTTTTAAATAAACAAGATCTAGTTTTTTTCAAGATCAGCAAAGTATTTACTAATATCCTCTAAATAGAACTGATCTCTGTTTTCTACTTCTTTTGTAGGAAGGATTGAAAAACCTCTAGATAGATTAAGTAAAAGAAGTTGTTTGGGAAATTCTTTAACGTATTCTACTTTATTAAAAGTTGTATGATAAATTTTATAAAGTTCATCTTTACATAATTGATGATAGTTTTGATCTGTTGCTTTTGTAATATAGGGAACAGATTGCATGACCTTTTCTATTGTATGATATTTATGGATCAGTTCTTTTGAACAAACAAGAGAAACGTTTTCTTTAGATAAGGTTGTTGTTTCAATTGGATTATTTTTGTAGAAAGAGAGCATACTTGGAGAAATTAACGCATCGAGTTGATGCGCTTTTAGGCCTTCCATCAATTCATTTTCTTCAAGATAAGAATAAGAAATAGAAAGATGTGGGTATTTCTTTTCAAAGCTTTCAAGAATTTCAAAGTCTGTAAAATCTGTTGTTTTCATGCCTATATGTAAAGTATTCGTTTGTTGAATATTTTGACATAAAGTTTGATAAGAAGCATAAATGTTTTTCATTCCTTCATAGAACTGTTTTCCTTGTTTAGTAAGAGTTAATGTTCTATGTTCTCTTATAAATAGCTGTGTTTGGAGTTCTTGCTCTAAGACAGCAATGTATTTAGACATGGTTGTTTGTCCAATATGACAAGCGTTAGCTGCTTGCGTAAAGTTTTTTATATTCAACAGCTTTAAAGAAATAATGTATTCTATTTAGATCCATATTATCACCTCTTTCATTATAACAAAAAAAAGGAGCAATAAAGCTCCTTTGCTCAATATTTATTTACGTTTGAATAATGATTTTAAACCACGAGAGATTACTTGAAAGAAACTAAGAGAACGAACCATATTATTTGGATCAACATAATTTCTAACAGCTCTTAATGTCTTTTTTATTATCTCTTGTCGAAAAGATAAAGTTTCCGTTGTTTTTCGTAACAACTGCAAAACGAGGAATCCATTTTCCTTTAAACATGACACTTGCCATGATTTCTGTTACTTCAGACCAAGGAATTTGAATATAATCATTGACGTTTTTATCATTGTAATATTCAAAAGCTTCATCCCCGACTAACACTTTACCATAGTTTGCCATTCCTAAATAAGAAGTAGCATTAATTGTTAAATCGACTTTTTTATTTAATGATTGTACCATATATTCCCTCCATAAATATTGAACTTTTTAAATTACATAATTCCAGCTAAACGAGCTAAGATACCAACGATAAATAATGCAACGATAATAACGATTGGTGAAACTTTTTTCTTTAATAACCAGCAGCAAAGTAATGTAAGTAATAATGCTGCAAGACCAGGAATTAATTGATCTAAGTTTTGTTGTAAAGTAGTAACTTTAATTTTATCTAATCCAGTAGCTCCAAGGGAAGCATATTGAGATAAAGCTGATTTAATACCTTCAGCCCCACCTTTGATTTGACTCCAATCAATATAAGCACCTTCAGATTGAGCAACTCTAGAAACAACAGGAGTAAATGAAATACTTACCCAACGTTGAACTAAAGAACCGATAATGAACATACCTAAAATAGAAGCACCTTGAGTAATTTTACCTAATAAACCACCAGATAAATCTTGTGCGATAGAAGTACCAACTTTATATCCAAATTCTTGAGTATACCAAATAAATGCCATACGGATAATATTCCAAGCAAAGAAGAATAATAATGGACCAACAATACTTCCACCTAAAGCAAGAGAAGCACCTAAAGCACCTAAGATTGGTCTTAAAGTGAACCAGAATACTGGATCTCCAACCCCAGCAAGAGGTCCCATCATACCAACTTTAACCCCTTGAATAGCTTGATTATTGATTTCCGCACCATTAGCTCTTTCTTCTTCTAAGGCTAATGTAACACCCATAACTGGAGCTGAAACATAAGGATGTGTATTATAGAATTCTAGATGTCTTTTTAAAGCATCTGCTCTATCTTGTGGATCTTTGTATAATTTTTTGATAGCTGGGATAATTGAATAACACCAACCACCATTTTGCATACGTTCATAGTTCCATGATCCTTGAAGGAACTGATGACGCCAAGCAACTGATAAACGATCTTTTTTAGTTAATTGAATTTTTTCTGCCATATTTCTTTCCTCCTTCAAGATTAATAGTCATTTAAAATATCACCTAATGGATCACCAGAACCAGTAGAACCACCATTACCAGAACCACCGTTTTCTTTTAATCCTAAGTAAATTAAAGCAATAGCAACACCTAAAGCACCTAAAGCGATTAATGTTAATTCACTTAATGCAGCTAATACGAAACCAATAGCAAAGAATGGCCAAGTTTCTTTAGTTGACATCATATTAATAACCATTGCATAACCTACAGCGGCAACCATTCCACCACCAACAGTCATACCACCTGATAACCAAGCAGGCATTTGATTTAAAACACTAGTTACTGCTTCAGCAGGAACGATACATAGTGCAGCAGCAGGAACTGCGATTCTGACACCTTGTAATAAGATACCTAAAATTTGATAGATTTCAATTTTACGGAAATCTCCTTTTTCAGCAGCACCATCCATTAAGTGAACTAATGGGATAGCGATTGTACGACAAATCATAGTTAAGAATAAACCAGCTACTGATAAAGGAATTGCAACAGCAATTGAAGTAGAGATAGCTGTTTGTGTATTAACAGTACCACCATTTAAACCTAAAACCATGATAATTGCAGAAGCAACAGAAGCTAAAGCAGCATCTGGAGCAACAGCAGCACCAACGTTTGCCCATCCTAAGGCAATCATTTGTAAAGAACCACCTAAGACAATACCTTCACTTAGATGTCCTGAAACTAAACCAATTAAAGTACACGCTACTAGTGGTTGATGGAATTGGAATTCATCTAAAATCCCTTCCATACCTGCTAATAATGCTACTAAAATAATTAACATAATAGTAATTGCAGACATTAAATTTTCCCCCTATTTCATATTTTGAAGTTCAGTCTTTGCTTTTTTAAGAAGACTGTCCATATTTTCTTTAGAATCAGCAGGTACTTTACGAACATCGAAAGTAACACCCATTTCTTTTAATTTTTCTAAAGTTTCAACATCTTTTTGATCCATAGCAATGGCTTTATTAACAACCACTTTACCAACAGAGTGAGCCATAGAACCAATATTTAATTCTTTAATATCAACTCCACCTTCAATAGCTCTTAAAGCATCTTGAGGAGTTTCAAATAACAATAAAGCTTTAGTAGCACCAAAACGAGGATCTTTAGCGACTTCAATCATCTTTTTGACTGGTACAACATTTGCTTTAACACCTGGTGGTGCAGCTTGTTCAATCATTTGTTTACGTAATGCATCTTGAGATACTGCATCAGATACAACAATGATACGTGTTGGTTGAGTTGATTTTGTCCAAGTAGTAGCTACTTGACCATGTAATAAACGTGTATCAACACGAGCTAAGACATATTTAATATGTCCATCTCCAAGAACAGTTCCTTCAGGAATAGCCCCAGCAGGTGCTGGTTTTTCAGCTTTTACTGCTTCTTCCTTTTTAGGTTCTAATTCTTCTGGACGAATGTTAACTCCGTCTCTAGCAACTTCACAGATATGAGTTGCGATTTCATGTGCGCTGTCAGTAGACATACGCATTGCATATGCTTCAATAAGCATTGGTAAATTTAACCCAGTAACGATAGCCCAATGATCTTCATGACCGTTAAGTAATAAGTTAGCTTGATTAAATGGAGTTCCACTCCATAAATCAACTAAGAAAAGAACTTCGTCTTGATTTTCAAAAGTGGAAATAGCTTCTTCCATTTTTGCTCTTAAATCATCAGGACCTTCACTTGGTTGTAAAGTCACAGCTTTTACATCTTTTTGTTCACCGAAAATCATAGAACCAGATTGTAAAATTCCATTAGCGAATTCACCATGACTTGCAAGAATAATTCCTACCATATTTTTCCTCCCTCTCTTTAATTAACATTGAATAACAAAAAAAGTAGGCCAACTATTTAAAAGAAGATACAATAAAGCTATTGCTCTTTTTTAAAATAGTTAATGCCTACTTAAAGTTACACACTATTGAATATTCAATTTAATTACAGTGATATACTAACATCAAAAATGTAAGCGTCAATCATTTTTTTTTACGTTTTTATGTTCTTTCATTATTTTTTGATATAAAAAATAATGAAAAAGATAATATATAATATAAAACAATCACAATTTATCAATAAATAAAAAAGGGGTGATCCCCTAATTTTGAAATGCACTTGATAAAATTCTTTCCAAATGTAAAGCAAGATAGCCAATTTCTGATTCTGGTAATTCTTTATGAAGTACCTTTGATAAATTATCACACATCCTTATTGCTTGTTCATAAGCAAAAGGAAATTTATTTTTGGTAAATTCACTAATATCCATTTGCAATTGTTCATTAGTATTTAAACGAATGATTAGGAATTTAATATGATTCATTAAACGGGCATAAGAAAATTGATTCAACATCAATTTTCATATTTAAATCAGTTTGTAATTTAATAATACTTTCATGAACAACACGTGCTGCTTCCATAGATTCCCCTACTTTATTAGAAGAAATTGCTGAGTGAATATGTAGAGTAATAAAACCTACTTCATCATTATTGATTTCTTTATTGATAAAGCTTTTTATGATTTCTTTTGATTTTAAAGCAACTTCATATTCATCGGGGAATAAAAGTCTAATATCATAAGTAAAGGGATTTGTAGGCATGATGTTTTCATCCATACGTTTAATCGCAAAATAAATATGATCAGCCAGTGGAATTAAAATATCATGATTGACTTGTTCAAATTTATTTGTTGCTTCTTTAATGATTTCAGCTGCGATTTCAAGATAAACAGGATTGATATAGTCAATGACTTTCTTTTGTTTATCTTTAGCTTGATAGTTCTTTTGCATCATGTATTTCTTGGCGTGAGGTGGAATTTCAAAATGTTCATTTACTTTTTTACCAAAACCAATTCCTTTTGCCATAACTATTATTTCATTATCATCTTCTTTAGCTAGAATGGTATTATTATTTAATACTTTTAAGACTTGATACATTTTGTTCACCTCTTTATTTTTAAAATCGTTTCTCCACTTTTTTTATGACCATAGTTCTTTTCTAAAGGTCCTTGACCTTTAGTGATAATCATTAAAAGACAATCATCGATGGCATTTTCTTTAATATAATTCAAATCTGCATTCCATAACAGATCTCCCTTTTTAACCTTCTGATTTATTTTAACAAGAAGTTCAAACCCTTGTCCATTTAATTTTACAGTATTAATACCAAAATGAATCAATATTTCCATACCATTTTCTAATTCAATCCCTAAAGCATGTTTTGTAGGATAAATCATAGAAATCGTTCCATCACAAGGAGCAACAACCAAACCATGTATTGGTCGAATCATGAGACCATCTCCTAATAACTTATGAGCAAAGATATCATCACAACAATCTTCAATAGGTAAAACCTCACCATCAACAATATTTCCTATTTCTACATCCGTTGTATGATAATCAATTGTTTTTTCTTCATCATAAGAAGCAGGAACGTTATTTAAATAATCATTAATCTTTGTTTTTAAAGAAGAAGCTTTTGGACCAAAGATGATTTGAATAGCATTGCCCTGTAATAAAACAGCAGCTGCCCCTGCTTGTTTTAAAGAGCCTTCGCTTACAAGACTTGGATCTTGTAAAGAAGCACGTAATCGTGTAATACAACAATCAAGGTCACTAAAGTTATATCTTCCTCCTAGCCCTTTAATAATCATTTGTACTTGGGGATCAAGTAATGATTGGTCAAAAGAGTAATCCATTTTCTTTTTATTAAAAATCGTTAATTTATTATCATCTTCTCTTCCTGGTGTTTTTAAATCAAATTTCTTAATTAAAAAACGGAATGAAAAATAATATAAGAAGAAATACATAACTCCACCAACAATAATAAAAACCCAATGAGTTTTACTATTACCTTGTAATACACCAAAAACAAGAAAATCTATTAAACCACAAGAAAAAGTAAATCCAATCGTCACCTTTAAAACATGAGCTAAAACAAAAGCTGTACCCGCTAAAAAAACATCAACGACAAATAACATAGGAGCCACAAAAATAAAAGCAAATTCAATGGGTTCTGTAATTCCTGTAAGCATACTCGTAAGGGCTGCTGATAAAAAAAGACTTCTTATAACTTTTTTGATTCAGCTTTAGCACTGCGATACATCGCTAAAGCTGCTCCTGGTAAACCAAACATCATAATCATATATTCACCAGAGAAATACTTAGTTGCTTCAACACTAAAGTGCTTTAAATTTGGATCAGCAAGTTGAGCAAAGAAGATATTTTGGGCACCATCAATTAAAACCCCATTGACTTCCAAAGTACCACCAATAGCAGTTTGATAAAAAGGCATATAGAAAACATGATGTAAGCCAAAAGGAACAAGGGCTCTTTTAACAATTCCATAAACAAAAGTTCCTCCATAGCCACTACTAGCAATCCATTGTCCAAATTTAAAAATCCCGTCTTGGAAAGTAGGCCAAATATAAAACATCAAAAATCCTACCAAAATATAAACAATGGTAGAAATAATAGGAATAAATCTTTCTCCTTCAAAGAAAGATAAAAAATCAGGTAATTGAATTTGATAAAAGCGATTATGTAAACAACTCACACCTAAACCAACAATAATTCCTCCAAATACCCCCATTTGTAAGGATACTTGCCCACATACATTTGTAAGTGTTCCTTCAACAACTTTTTTAACAATCTCATTTCCTTTAATAACTCCATCAAAAATAAGCAAACTATGAATCGTTGAATGCATCACAAAAAAAGCAATTATAGAAGATAACACTGCTACTTCTTTTGATTTCTTTGCCATTCCTAAAGCAACAGATGCTGCAAAAATCAAAGGCAGATTATCAAAAATTGTTTGCCCTACAGACATTAATAAAATCAATATATGATTTAAAGTTGTTCCTGTACCTAAAATACTCTCTAAACCAAGAGAAGCAATCGTTGCTTCGTTAGTAAGAGAACTCCCAACACCTAAAAACATTCCCGCAATTGGTAGTACAGCAATAGGTAACATAAACTACGTCCTATTCTTGTAAAACCCAAAAATTTCTTTTTCATTTTCTTCCCTTTCATTTATAAAAAAGTATAGAATTTTATACTTTAAAAACACAATTTTTCGCATTTAGTGTATCATAAAATAATCTATATGTACATTTGTATAGATGAGTTAGATTATAGATATCTTTAATGGGTAAGATACTGTATAATATTTATATATAACTAAATTCAAGGGAGGAAAAGCATATGGAAGAGAAAAGATTGTTGAGTAAAGATGAAGTCTATTTTTTAGTATTTTTTTCTAATTTCTTTATTGGATCAATCATATTGTCAGGTAGGTATCACTTTGATTCAATACGTTCATTTTTTATATTTGCTGGAGAGGATCCCTTTCCATTTACTTTATTTTTCATAGTGTTCTTTTGTTGTCTTTATTATCTTTTTAAAATTTTGATAAAAAAAATACCCACTAAGAAATTTTATTAAGAGTAATGATGTTTAATATCAAAAAGAAGAGATATTATGGAAGAAATTAAACAACTTGTATATAACTATGCTAAAGCAATACACACACAAAATGAAAAAGATTTTAAAGCTTATGGTCATCTAAAGAAAATACTTTGATTTTCACTTACGAATCAATTTAATGAAATTGATGCTATTTATAATGATTTTTTTAATAGGTGGTATTCAAAGATTTTATGAATCAATTGATTTAATTATAGAAGGAATAGAAATACATCAAATAGATGATAATAAAGCATTGCTTGATAACACAAGAGCACAAACAAGTAAAATTGTTCCTACAACATTAATAACAGCATAGATTGCAGTTGGTTTAGCTCCATAAAATGTTTCAACAAGTGTTTTTACTTCCAAAATTTACTCATAATTAAATAAGTTATTGCAAGCATAAAAACTAAAACACTGATACTAATAATAACAATTTGTAAAGCATTTAATGATTGACTTGATGAAGTCATTCTTGATTCACTTGACCAGGTTGACTGTTGTTTTGTTGAATTTTGTCCTGGTGCACTTTGTTGATTATTAGGTGCTTGACCATTAGAACTTTCATTTGTTTGATCAATTTGAATCTTGGTTTTGTGAATTTGATTGATCATTGCTACTTTGGTTGTTTTGAGACGAATCTTGTTGATTAGATTCATTATTTTGACTATTTTCTTGAGAACTATTTTCTCCTTGATTAGGCATTGAAGGAGGGGTTCCTCCTGTTTGTTGTATCATAGATGAAGTATTATGATTTTTAGCATGATACAAAGTTCCTGAAATAGAACCTAAAGAATCAATAATACAAATTACACTGATAATAACGGATAATTTCTTTTCCATGTCTATCTCATCCTGACACTTATATCATAGATATTTGATAACTTTATAGAGTGTGAAAAATATAGCATATTCAACTATAATTTTGGGATATGAAAAGATGGAGTTAAGCGCTTACGTATGATATTATATAACTAGGAGGATTCGTTATGGGAAAATTAGATAATAAAGTGGCGATTGTTACAGGAGGTAATGCAGGCGTTGGTAAAGAAATTGCAAAACTATTTGCGAGTGAAGGAGCAAAAGTTGTTATTTCAGCAAGACGTCAACAAGTCTTGGAAGAAGCAGCAAAAGAAATTGAAGCAGCAGGAGGAATTGTTTTATGTGTTCCTACTGATATTTCTAAAGTGGATGATGTTAAAAACTTAGTAAGTAAAACAGTTGAAACTTTTGGTCAAGTAGATATTTTAATTAATAATGCAGGTGTTTTAGATAAAGGATTAAATGCAATTGATCAAATTGATTATGATGATTTAAATAGAGTTATTGATATTAATCAAAAAGGAACAATGTATTGTATGTCAGAAGCTTTAAAAGTGATGAAAAGTGGAGCTTCTATCGTTAATATCTCAAGTGTTGCTGGTCAATATGGAGCAGGTGGTGCTGTTTATGTATCTACTAAAGCAGCAATTATTGGGGTAACAAAACATGCTGCTATGCGTTTTGCTAAAGAAAAAATTAGATGTAATGTTATCTGTCCAGGAAGTATTACAACAGATATGGCAGCAGGATTAACACCTGATACCATGGATATGAAAATGATGGGTGCTATGTCTGCTCATAGTGATTTAACGCTTCAACCTTGTAGTCCTTTAGATGTTGCTAAAGTAGCACTTTTCCTTGCAAGTGATGATGCAGCACCACTTACAGGACAAGTTGTTGTAAGTGATTATGGTGTAGATTTATAATATGTACAAAACCGCACAATGTGCGGTTTTAATTTGGTCTTTGGTTATCTACAATCCAGATAGGAAAGAAACCAATAACATTGTAACCTTCATCTTCAGTTGAATTATTGAGTTCTTTTTGAAGCATACATTGATTAACAAAAGTTAAGAAATTAATATCATCTTCTTTTTCCATTACGTATATAAAAATAAATACTTTTAGTCTTCCTTCATCAGGTATATCTAAATTACATGATAAATCATACGTTGATTTAGGTTTTTGATAACGTTTTTTAGTATTATGGATAGTGATATCGTGAATGAAGGATGTTAATTCTTCATGGGTGTATTTATCAAATTCTTTAATTTTAAGCTTAATAAGGTCTGCTATTGCTGTAGGATCTTGTATAATAGATATCCAACTCTTATAGTATTGTTTTTCAAATTCTGTCATCATTTTTCTTCCTCTATTTCTATACTTTTTTAAGAATAAACCAATGAGAATAAATATTTATAACGTTTGGATCTTCTTTCTCTTTTTTTGGTATACTCTTCAATTTCCTCAGGTAATTCATATTTATCTCCTTCATCACAAGTAAAAATATAGAAAAGTATTTTAATAATTCCTTTATCAGGAATAGTAAGTGTAATTTTAACATCAGGAGGAAGATACATATCGTCTTTATCTCTGTTAAAACAGGTATCACTTGCTTCAAAGCTATCTTCATTTAAAAAATGAGATATTTCTGTAGAAGGATATTCTTCTAATTCTTTTACATTGTATAAAATGGCTCTTGTGAATCTTCCCCATCTAACGTAACTTTCTAAGAGCGTATATTTAATAATTTCAGGCATATAATTCATTTTTCTCTCTTCTTTCTTCTCTAATAATCAAAACAGTTCAAACCTTTAAAACATGATCTTCCTCATCTTTGTTATAGCCCTTTACCTCCATATAATTTTTTTATCAAATCACTTAAAATAGATGTTTTTATAAAGAGTTCTTTATAAATTTAAAATGTACTTTTTTTCTTCATTCATATTTATTCCTCCTGTTATATATATCGTATTTTTTTTCCATTTTTTCTTTTAAAAAATAAAAAAGATGAAAATTAATTTTCATCCAATATTTGATGTTAAATCATTAAAGAATTGATTGAAGTTGATTTTTTTGTTTGATTCAATTAATTGATAATTTATTTCAGGAAATTCTTCATTTCCCAAAATATCTATCAGCAATATATTTTTGATACCATAACTCTATTTGTAAAGATTCTACATTATCTTTTCCATAATGTTTTGTAATATAGCCTCCTTGAAATGGTTCATTGTCTTTAACTCTAAATCCTTGTTTTTCTAATAACTGATGAATTTTATGAAATAAATCTTTATTTATTGTTTGATGATCTCTATTTCCTAAGATAATATCAGTACCTAAATCAGCTCCAAAACTATGTAAATCAATTAAATAAACTTTAGAAAAATGTTTCTTCTTTTCATTTAAAGCATCTTGTATAGCTTGATGATAAGGTTTATAGAATAATGTAATACGTTCATTAATTTCATCCTCTAAAAGTTCTTTTTGATACATAGTATAGCCTAGTGTTGTTTGACGATAAATAAGATTTGTCTTATAGCTTTTATCGTTATGATCTTGTAAACTACGATTTGGATCAATAACATAACGTGACATATGATTTTCTATGATAGTAATATTCATTTCTTTTAAAAAATCATAAACAAGAGGAATGTACCAATCCATGTTAGCTAAAACAACATTGTCTAATAGATTAGCTTTCATCTTTTGTGTTAGTTGTGTTCCACTATGTGGCATAGAAATAACAAGAGGATAATGATGAATATCTTTATTATAAATACTAAATGAATTATTCATGTAATTCTCCCAAATGTTTCTTTTTAAAATGTTGATAATAAACAATAAATAAGAATGATGTCGTAAACCAAGTAATTGGATAAGATATAACAACTCCCTTTAATGTTGGATAGTGTGGTGAAATGAAAGTAACCCAAGCTACACGTAAAACACAAATTCCAAGACATACAAGAAGCATTGGTTTTAATGATTCCCCACACCCTCTCATTGTCCCTGAAAAGATTTCTACACAACAGTATGAAAAATAGAAAGGAATTAAAAATAAAATCAGACTTTGACATTGTTTAATGATCTCTGGATCACTTGAAAATAGTTGTGTAATATACTTACCACCTAAGCATAAAATAACGCTTATAGAAATAGCTATCGTTAAGGCAATTACCAAAGCAGAACGTGTTCCTTTTTGAATACGTTTATATTGATGAGCTCCATAGTTTTGTCCAACAAAGGTTGTAATAGAAGCACCGATAGCGGCCATGACCATCCAAAATAAAGCATCGATTTTAATATAGACAGACCATGAAGCAATGGTTTGTGTTCCAAAAATATTGATATGTGTCTGTAAGACAATATTAGCGATACTATACATTGTTGATTGAATACCTGCAGGTGCACCTATTTGTATGATTTTCTTTAATACGGGTAGATGAAATCTTATCTTTGATAATATAAGATGATAGTCATCTTTAGAAAACATTAACTGAAGTGTAACTAAAATAGCGCAAACTGATTGGGCTACAAAAGTCGCAATTGCTGCTCCAGCAATTCCTTTATGTAAGATAACCACAAAAATAAAGTCAAAAACTACATTGACGATACTACAAATAATCAGGTAATAAAGAGGTCTTTTACTATCTCCTACAGCTCTTAAAATACCAGCACCAATATTATAAACAGCTCCAGGAATCATCCCTAAAAAGTAAAGTTTCATATAAAGACTGGCATCATTTAAAATATCATGAGGAACACCTATCGCATCTAAACATTGATAAGAAAAGAATAAACCAAAAAGCATCATGATAATACCACTGACGATTGCAAGCATATATGAAGTATGGACTGCTTGATGAATCTTACCTTTATTATGAGCTCCATAATATTGAGCAATAACAACAGAAGCTCCTGTAGATAAACCAACATAGAAGTTAACAACTAAGTTTGTTAGATTCCCTGTTGAACCAACAGCAGCAAGAGCATTTGTCCCACAAGCTTGACCGACAATAATGGTATCAACGGTATTATATAGTTGTTGAAAAAAGCTTCCAATCAATATTGGAAAAAAGAAAAAAAGTAATTGTTTCCAAATAACTCCTTTTGTAAAATCTTGTGTTTTATTCATCGTATCCCTCCCATTATGCAAAATCCTATCACATAATTTTCGACAAAACAACCAAAAAAGAAACATCAAAAAGTTAAATAAAGTTCATATAACTTCTTTATGATAATACACGAAAGGAGGATATAAAACTTACTTAAACTTAATCAATAAAATTTTCCCTTTTTAAAAAGATAATAATAGATAAAAACAGATTCTCCCCCTCCCTTGAATCTGTTTTTTTTGTGTAAACAAGATAAGATAAGTATGATACAATAAATAAAAGAACATTTTGAATATGAAAGTAAATTAAAATGAAAGAATTTTTGTATGTATAAAATATTAAAAAGATACAAAAATTGCAAATTCTAATGACTATAATAGGAGATGTTAATAAGGAAAAATAATGAAAGTAAAAGTTTATAGCATAATATTATTTTAAGGATGGGAGAAGAAAAT
>ENA-OQDC01001052-OQDC01001052.1-human-gut-metagenome-genome-assembly--contig:-NODE-1052-length-15723-cov-4.232688_pt1 | contig 15723 bp, 15 predicted proteins | sample MGYA00242770_ERZ504601 | MGnify/ENA primary metagenome ERZ504601 (study PRJEB26092, sample SAMD00036305) | human gut metagenome | host: Homo sapiens | study: EMG produced TPA metagenomics assembly of...
GCAAGGCCTGGCGCTCAATACCATAGTCTAGAGAACCACCATAAAGGTCATCTCCTAAAAGGGGGAGTCCCAAATGGGCAAAGTGGACACGAATCTGGTGGGTACGCCCAGTATGCAAATTGATATCAACCAGTTTAACCCTACCATAATCACCTACCAAACGATAACTAGTGTGGGCATATTTCCCCGATTTATGGACTCGACGTGTGATAATGGAATCCACATCACGCGCAATCGGTGCAATGATTTCACCCTGCTGCTCAAGCTTGGTCTCACCTTCAACCAAGGCATAATAATGTTTTTTTATAGACTTCTGTTGTAACTGTTTATCCATACGAGCATGGGCGTAACCATGCTTGGCAAACAGCATGAGACCAGATGTGTCCTTATCCAAACGTGTCACGATATGGACACGCTGGTTGGGATAATTATTGCTGACAAAGTGATGTTTGACAAAGTTAGCCATGGTATTATCATGGTTAACACTTGGAATACTAGCATAGCCATAGGGTTTATTAATCACCAAGAAGTTATCATCCTCATAGACTATATCCAAGTCAAAAGGAATTGGCTTCAAGGTTTCATGTGGGGCCTCATCAGGGATTTCTATGGCAACCACGTCTCCCTCATGGACAGGATAAGTCGCAAACTGCTCCTCACCATTGACCCAGATGTGACCTCCCTCAAACTTAATTTTGGCTAGAAGTCCTTTTGAAATATCGTGCTCCTTCAAAAAGGTTTTAACTCGACATGAACGTCCTACAGTAAATTCATATCTCATTCTTCCATGTCTCCAATAAAGGATTCACGGACACGTTCCCAAAAACTTGTGTGACTAGCGCTAGCAACAAAAGAAATCTTACGTTGGTCAATCGAAAATTCTACCTTTTTCACATTCCGGTTGATATAGGTCTTATTATCAACCGACAGAGTGTAGCTCCCCATTCGAGTAGGATAGACAGTAATCTTCTCATGTTTTGGCACGATAAGTGGACTACCTAAGGTACGGTAAACACGATTATTAAGACTAGCAATTTCTGTCAACTGCAAAGCCTCAATAGTGGGATGAAGTACCGCACCACCCAAAGATTTATTGTAGGCGGTTGATCCTGTAGGCGTTGACACCGACAACCCATCTCCACGGAAGCTCTCAAACAAGACATCATTAAGGCAAACATCTGCTGCCATGGTTTTCTCATTACGCTTAATTGCTGCTTCATTGAGGGCAATTGACGTAAAAGAACGACCATCAGCCAGGGTCAATTTGACATTCAAAAGAGGGTAAGAAATCTTTGCACCACTATCTTTTCGAAGCGTCTCGATTAATTGATCCACTTCACTGTCCAAATAATCCGTATAAAAGCCTAGATGACCCGTGTGAATCCCTACAAAACGCACACGCGCAAGCTCTTTTTCATACATATGAAAGGCCGATAGCAACATACCATCACCACCAATTGAGATGAGCACATCTGGATTTTTCTTGGTCAAATAAAAATCAGGATCATCTCGAAAGGCATTAAAAAGTTTCGAGGCAACACGCCTACTTTGGGGTTTGCCATTGGCAATAATAGCTACCTTCATCTCATCCGAAGAGGTCTTCATCTGTGTCATCACTATTTCCTACACTATCCTTCAAAGTTCTATTAATTGGATCAAAGAGCAACTGGGCTTCTCTAATATCATCACGTATCTTCCGCATTTCTTCGTCAAGCTCATAAGCCATGCGGGCCGTAGTTTCCAAGCGAAGTTTAATTTCCTCAGGAAAATTCCCCTGATACTTGTAATTAAGAGAATGTTCAATGGTGGCCCAAAAGTTCATGGCCAAAGTCCTAATCTGAATCTCTGCAAGAATTTCCTTACGACCATCTATGGTATCAACGGGATAAGAGATAATAACATGATAAGAGCGATAACCCGAATTTTTACGGTTTCTGATATAATCTCGCTCTGAAACAATCGTCATATCACTACGATGACGAAGCAAATCCAAAACCTCATCCACATCATCGACAAATTGGACCATGACTCGGAGACCAGCGATATCCTGCATATCTTGAGCCAAATTTTCAATCGAAAGACCACGAAGGGCAATTTTCTCCTCAATGGAAGCCACTGACTTCACACGTCCCGTCACAAACTCAATAGGCGAGTGACGGTTTTGCTTACGAAATTGTTTACGAATGCCTCGGAGCTTGATTTTGAGCTCACCTACGGCCTGAATATAGGGGTCTAAAAATTGTTCCCAATCCATGGTCAAGATAGGATTCCTCCTTGTCAAAAGCTTTAGTTTTTTCATAAAATAAATACAATCTGTTATATTATACCACATTTAAAAGAACAAGGGAGGACACACATGAACCATTTAGAGATAGAGTACAAGACTCTGCTCACCAAAGACGAGTATAATCGTTTAGCAGTGCTTTTCTCCCATGTAACACCTGTTACGCAAACCAATTACTACATTGATACACCCCAAGGTGACATGAGGAATAAAAGGTTGTCTTTACGTATCAGAACCCTTCCCACTCATGGTGAGTTGACCTTGAAAATTCCTGAAAAGGTCGGAAATATGGAATACAATGTCACCATGGACTGTTCAGAGGCTAAGGCTATGACCAAGTCTCTTGACTTCCCTGAATGCCAAATCAAGTCCATTCTTCTAGAACGTGGTGTTAAGTTAGAGGATCTAACCATCCTTGGACATTTAACCACAACCCGTCGTGAATACCAGACCAATATTGGTCTCATGGCACTTGATGTCAATGTCTATGCTGATAAGAAAGACTATGAGCTTGAGTTGGAAGTTTCAGATGCTAAGAGAGGTAAAGACGACTTTTATGCCTTTCTTAAGGAAAATAATATTAACTTTAAGTATGCCAAGAGTAAGGTTGCACGTTTTATAGCAACCCTAAAGCGAGATAAAGACTAGTTGGTGAAATGTGAGTTTATAGAAATTCTGCTAGTCATTTTTGATCCGTTCTGAGGCGGACTCTCCACCGTAAAAACGTCTATAAAACCATTTACTTCATTTTAAGACAAGGATCAACCCTTGTCTTTTTTATATATGCAAAAACAATTTGGTACTTGTGGCAACTTCTACAATCTCTCTCTTCTGTCTAAAAACGCATACAAAAATGATTCAGTGATTTATGGTTCGTCAATTTTCATCAATATTGCTTTCTGAAGGCTGAAATTTCTACTTTTTTTTTGTTAAAATAGAAGCATCTGTAGTTTTATTATAATAGCCCTAATTGGGCTTCGCATCTTATTTTTTTAAAGGAGCCACCATCGTCATGGTACATCAAAAAGCAAACCCAAAATTGAAATTGTTCTCGCTCAGCTCAAATCCAGAAATTGCTGAAAAAATTGCTGAGAATACCGGATTGCCACTTGGAAAAGTATCTTCACGTCAATTTTCTGACGGTGAAATCATGATTAACATTGAAGAGTCTGTTCGTGGAGACGATATTTACATCATTCAATCTACTAGCAACCCTGTTAACGACCACCTTTGGGAATTGCTCATCATGATTGATGCCTGCAAACGTGCCAGTGCTAACTCTGTCAATGTAGTTATGCCTTATTTTGGTTATGCACGTCAAGACCGTATTGCTGCTTCACGTGAACCAATCACTGCTAAATTGATTGCCAATATGTTGGTTAAAGCTGGTGTCAACCGTGTCTTGACGCTTGACCTTCACGCTGTCCAAGTTCAAGGCTTTTTTGACATCCCCGTGGATAATCTCTTTACTATCCCTCTTTTTGCTGAATACTACAACGAAAAAGGGTTGACTGGTGCAGACGTTGTCGTTGTTAGCCCTAAAAATTCTGGTGTTAAACGTGCTCGTAGCTTGGCTGAATATCTTGATGCTCCAATCGCTATTATTGATTATGCTCAAGATGATACGGGACGTGAAGAAGGCTACATCATCGGTGAGGTTGAAGGTAAAACTGCGATCTTGGTTGATGATATCCTTAATACGGGTAAAACTTTTGCCGAAGCGGCTAAAATCCTAGAACGTGGTGGGGTTAATGACATCTATGCAGTAGCTAGTCACGGGCTCTTTGCTGGTGGTGCCGGTGAAGTCCTCAACGCTTCTCCAATCAAAGAAATCTTGGTTACAGATTCAGTTGCAACTAAAGAAAATGTTCCTACAAGTGTTAAATACCTTTCAGCAAGTGAGCTTATCGCTAATGCTATTACCCGTATCTTTGAACGTCAACCACTTAGCCCACTTTTTGCATATACTGCCAACGAGGAATAATTTATGGTTTATTTGGATAATGCAGCAACTACTCCTTTGAATACTGCTGCTATCTCAGCGATGACACATGTCATGACTGAAACCTTTGGAAATCCATCCAGCCTACATGCTTATGGTCGTCAGGCTTCTAAGGAACTCCGTGAGGCTCGTGAAGAAATGGCCAAGCAATTTCAAGTTCCTGCTCGAAAACTCATTTTCACCTCTGGTGGGACTGAGGGTAACAATACAGCTATCAAAGGTTATGCCCTTGCCAATCAAGCTAGGGGGAAACACTTGATTACGACTGCTATCGAGCATCACTCTGTCCTTCACACCATGGCCTACCTGGAAGAGCGTTTTGGTTTTGAGGTTACTTATATCCAGCCGGTCAATCAGGTCATTACAGCCCAACAGATTGCTGAGGCCTTACGTGACGATACTATTCTGGTTTCTGTCATGTATGCCAATAATGAAACTGGTCAGTTACTTCCTATTAAGGAAATTGGTGACCTGCTCACTAACCACCAGGCTGCTTTCCACGTGGATGCTGTTCAGGTTGCAGGAAAACTTCCAATTCACCCAGAAGAACTCGGTGTCGATTTTCTCTCAATCAGTGCTCATAAATTTCATGGACCTAAAGGTGTCGGCCTGCTCTATCATAATGATTTGCACTTTGACAACCTACTCCACGGTGGTGAACAAGAGGAAAAGCGTCGTGCCAGCACTGAAAATCTTGTCGGTATTGCAGGCATGACCGCAGCTTACAAACAAGCTAGTAAGAACTATCAAGACAATTACAAGCATGTTGAAACGATCCGTCAGGTGTTCCTTAATTCTCTCACTGTTCCTTACGAGATTAACAGCGTAGGACCCAGTCTACCTCACGTTATCAACATTAGTTTTTCTGGCAAGGAAAATGGGCCTCTCTTAACCCTGTTAGACTTGGCTGGATTTGCTGTCTCAACTGGATCTGCTTGTACTGCTGGAACTGTTGACCCAAGCCACGTCATCCAATCCCTATATGGCAAGGATTCTGACAAGCTTAAAACAGCTATCCGCGTTAGTTTATCAGAGGAGAACACTGCTGAAGAACTTCAGGCCCTAGCAGAAAAACTTAATCAAATCATAGGAGACTAAGATGGCATTTGAAAAAAGCATCCATTTGGCTGACTGTAAATACCGTTACACCATCAGCTCTAATGTCAAAAAATTCACCCTTCGTGATACAACTTTTGTACAAAATAAAATTGGACACTACGAGTTACACCGTCTACTCGAAAAAGTGCCTAACTCAGGTGAAGGTTTCCCACTAAAGATCACTATTAACAAAGATTTGACAGGTTTCAAATTGTCAATCACAGACAAATCTGGCCTTCGTAACATTAATATCTTTAAAAATGAAGACCACCATATCTTACAAGAAAAATTCTACTTCTTGATGCAGAGTTTAGTAGACCGTCAAGTTTTTTGAGCAAGAAGAGGTCTAAACCATTTTTAGATATATAAATAACCTATCCTAGTGATAGGTTATTTATATCGCATCATTTATACTATTTTGTTGCAATCTTCACAAACCTTTCCTAAAATAATATAAGTGAATCATATTAATTCAAGAAGGGAAATGCGATCAATGACATATGAGAAAAACATTCCAAACGCTACTGCTAAACGTCTCTCTCTCTATTATCGAATTTTCAAACGATTCCATCGTGAAAATATCGACAAAACAAGTTCCAAACAAATTGCTGAAGCAATTGGAATTGATCCTGCTACAGTGCGTCGTGACTTCTCCTATTTTGGTGAGTTAGGTCGTCGTGGTTTTGGTTATGACGTTAGTAAGCTGATGACATTTTTCGCAGAACTCCTTAATGATAATGCGACAACTAAGGTGGTCCTTGTAGGAGTAGGAAATATCGGACGTGCTCTTCTTCACTACCGTTTTCAAGAACGTAACCGCATGCAGCTGGTTATGGCTTTTGATACAGACGATAACGAACTGGTAGGAAGCCAGACTGAAGACAATATTCCTATCTATGGTATCTCTCAAATCAAGGACAAGATTGCCCAGGAAGATATCAAAACGGCCATCCTGACAGTGCCATCAGTCAAGGCACAGGAGGTGGCTGAGCTTTTGGTTGATGCTGGAATCGAAGGCATCCTCTGCTTTTCCCCAGTCAACCTCAACCTTCCACGCCACGTGGTTCTCCAATACGTAGACCTGACTAGTGAACTACAAACCCTACTCTATTTCATGAAAGAAGAAGGAAAAGCAAGGAGAAACAATGACTAAACCAATCATAGGTATCACAACTAATGTAAGACCTAATCCAGCCCATGAAGATATCAACTGGTCTTATGCCCCATCTGGTTTTGTGGAAGGAGTTCAAAAAGCTGGTGGTCTAGCAATCCTTCTACCAGTATCTGATCCTTCGGAGGCTAAAACCTATATTTCCATGATTGACAAGCTTATCCTCATCGGCGGTCAAAACATTGACCCTAAATTCTACAACGAAGAAAATCATGCCTGTGAGGATGACTTTTTCCTCGAACGTGATCTCTTTGAGATGGCTCTAATTGAAGAAGCTACCAAACAAAAGAAACCGATTTTTTCAATCTGTCGTGGAACACAACTCATGAATGTTGCCCTTGGTGGTAGTCTCCATCAAGATATTGAAAGGCACTGGCAGGATAAGCCTTCCGACTACCTTTACCACGAAATTATTATCGACAAAAACAGTAAGTTAGCGGAGATTTACGGTCTCGAAACCTCTATCAACTCTTTCCACCATCAGAGTATTAAACACTTGGCCTCTGACCTCCGTGTTATTGCGCGTGATCCTGAGGATAATACTGTCGAAGCTATTGAATCAAACACACCAGATCTTCGTTACCTTGGTGTTCAGTGGCATCCAGAACTTCTCCTACACAAACGTGAAGAAGACCTCAAACTCTTTGAATACGTTGTAGATGAACTTTAAAAGCAACTGATACTGCACTCAGTTGCTTTTCTTGTGTCTTTATAGACTCTACTTAAAGTTCAAAATCCTCCCTCTCCTCACGAAAGGAATAATAAGTTGATTTTCCAACAATCAGATGGTCAAGAAGACAAATTCCCAAGTCGTCACAGGACCTCTTAATCTTTTGAGTAAAATCAATATCATTGCGACTAGGATAGGCTTCCCCCGAAGGATGATTGTGGACCACAATCAAGGAAGTTGCCATCAGATGACAAGCATAATACAAAATCTCACGCGGCTCGGCAATCGAACGGCGAACCCCACCAATAAAGACCGTCTTTTGCTGAATAATACGATTCTGCGTATCAAGGTAGATGGCCACCAGATGCTCCTGAGGCTTGTCACCAATATCTAACATCATGCGACGTGCCACCTGCTGACTAGACATAATCTGCTCAGAACGAGCCAACTCAGCCTTCTCAATCCGCTTAGCCAACTCCACCATAGCCTTCAGCTCAATGGATTTCACACGTCCAATACCAGGAATCTCCTGAAGCTCATTCAGAGACAAGCGAGACAAATCCGCCAAACTCGTCATTCCTTTTAAAATACGGTTGGCCATGGATAGGACCGACTCAGACCTAGTCCCCGTTCGCAGCACTATCGCCAACAGTTCCTGGTCAGACAAGACCTCTGCACCCTTTTGTAAGAGACGCTCACGAGGCAAAAGCCCCGACTCCTCAGCTACAATACTATACATAAGAAAAAACCTCCTACTTACTTATTCGTAAGTGGGAGGGGGAAGTTACTATTTCAAAGTATTTTTACTACTCTTTGATTTAAATTTACGTTTTATTCTTCTAAAAATATACTTCACAGCGGTTCCTGGACCTACAATAATATATTTGAGAGCACCTTTAATTCCACCGATATTATCAAAATTAATATAGGTATTTGGTAAAGTATCAGGGCGAATATTCAATACAACGTTATCTACAAATGGCGTGATATAGATATCATTTTTTGCAATAGCATAATCATAACGTCTTGCCCAAGCTAGATACACTAGAATACGCTCAATTGAATGCAAAATAGTATGTTGAGGAATTGGTTCTGCTGGAATCTCTTCATCTTGTAAGTCCAAATCGAACAACGGTTTCAAAGCATCGTATTTGAACCAAATGAATGTCCCGTAACTCATGATAAAAGTATTCATTTTATCAAAGTCAATATCTCGACCAAGATCCATCCGCTCCCATAAATCATTCATTCCTTCGGCAAAACGATTCTCATTCCAAGGATCTACAATTTTAGTATATCGGAAGAAACTCGGAATATCAGCGATTACAAGCCCCCAATCTATCATTACGTTCAAGATTTGCGATAATATTATCAGCAGGCTGAATCAACATTGAGAAAAGTTCATTTCGCCATGAATCTCCAACCCAATAAGGGTATTCTGGTGATTTTTTCGTATGGAAATGTCCAATATAATCATAAGCAGAAAGCTCATCTTTCAACTTAAGCATTGGAATAACATCACGTCCTCGATTCCCAGTAATAAAGATTCGAGCAACTTTTCCATTCTTATCCAGAATAGACTGAATTTCTGCTTTTTTCTCTTCTGAGTCCGTAGTTAGGAAGAGGTCATAAGTAAAGTGAAAATTCTCAAATTGCTTTAAAAAGTCTTCTAATAAGTCAACATAGTAGGTATGAAGATGTACAGCAATTTTTTTAGTGTCTGAATATGTCTGTGAACTTTTCTCAATAACTTTGCGATCAAGTAAATAAGGTGGTGTTGGTAAACTCATATCCGACATATGAGATAAGATTAATTCTACTGGATAGTCCGTTCTTTTCTCGATTTCCTTAAGCAAATAAGGAGCTAGATGTTGAGTTAAATCAAATGTTTTAACCTTGATGAACGGCACTCCTGTATCAAGCAAAACATGAGGATAATGAATAGTGAAATTGCTATGGAAAAACTTGTCATTTAATGGAATCGTATTGAGAATAGATTCATAGTTAAATCCAGCATCCCTAAATTTCTTGGTATAAAGAGTTTCATAATTATCGATGACCTTTTGAACATCTTCGAAACTCTCAACTGATTTCCAGAACTTTTGGAAAACACTGGACTCAACTAAACGTTTTTTAAATGAAATAAAGTAAGATTGCAAATGTTCATGAATATAAATATCACCAGCTTTGATTCCTTGATGATTAGTCATACCCCAAAAATCTATATTTGGATTTGATTCATAGTTATCATAGATTGGTGCCATGTCCCAGAGTGGGCCAAAACAAGTATCATTCATAACAGTAACAGAATCGTACTGTTTCAAGTTTTCAAATCCAACAAATTCCATACCATCATGCCAAGCAGCAAAATCGTAACCTTTATTCTCACGTTGGATAAAATCATCAATCAGGTGCTTATCATGAAGTTTTTGTACCTCACTTTCACTAAGACGACTATTTGAAATAAAAACTAATTTATCAAACAATGGTCTCATATGTTCAAGTTGATAAAATACATGTCGACTAATATGATCATATTTATTGAAATGAACATAAAGCAATAGACGTTTCATTTACTTCTCCTAAAGAAATTAATAATTTTAGTTGGTATTGTCCATCTTTTCGAAGTAACAACACTGCTATATTGGTTTTGTAAGTCATCATATAAACTCTGTATACGATTCAACTCACTAGTCATATTTGTAAGTAATTCTTCATTCTCTTCATTCTCTTTTTTCAACATTTCAATACACTCACTTTGATCATGAGAAATTCGTGACACCTGATTCAGCCTTAAATTTAAGTCTTCTATCTGACGATCTTTTTTAAAGACTAAAATGTCTAAATCACGGTCCTTAACAAGCGCTAAGTGTAAGATTCTTTTAATATCCTGATCTGGATACTTGTTGAGATATTTAATTTGAGAATTCAAGATCCCTGTGAACCGCTTTTCAGCAGTTTCCAATGTCATAGGTTTTGAATCAGATCCTAAATTCATACGATATACAGTGGTGGAATCACTCAAAAAAGAAATCTTAGTACGTTTGAATAATTCAAGTTGCAACTCAAATGTATCGTCTACGGCAGTATCGCTAATTTGAGCAGATACATCTTGCATAAGAGCGGTATCAACCAGCCAGGTTGAAGCCATCGTCATACCTTTCATGACAAGCATCTCTTCATAGGAATCAATCAAAGGAAGTGCCTTATTAGCAAAGGCATCTTTTTGGATAAGATTCCCGTCTAGGTCTACCATATCAAATTCGGTATTTGACCAAAGTGAATCGCTTGAAGCATCCAACAAATCAACTTGCTTTTGAAGTTTTAATGGGTCAGTCCAAAAATCATCACTATCACATCTTGCGATGTATTGACCTTTAGCTTCTCGGCAAATTTTTTTCCAAGTTTTAGTAATACCTAGATTCACTTCGTTACGAAAAGTTCTAACTTTCTCAGGAAACTTATTTTGATACTCTTGAATAATTTCATACGAATGATCTGTTGAAGCATCATCAATGATAATAATCTCAAAATCAAAATTTGTTTCTTGATTGAGAAAGCTATCTATAGCCTCTCGTACCCAATCCCCCTTATTATAATTAGTACAAATAATCGATACTTTCATTCAAACTTCCCTTGCTCTCTTATGAAAAGCTCCACTTTCCATTTCTTTGAATAATACCAGTTGCAGAATCTTTGGCTGATTCATCATCCTCATCAATATCGTCCCTATTTAGAACAATAACTGGAATCTCATCAGCCGGAAGAAAGGCTAAAACTTGATTATTCGCATCCCTAACAGTAACTTCAAGTTTTAACTTAATATCATTTAGTCCTGCTAGTGAACACTGATAATTTACTTTAATATCACCCTTGCCACTTGTTAAATTATCCATCGTATTATCATTATAAATCCAAACATTACGATCAATATCTGTAAATGAGATAGCAATATAAGTCGGCACATCTTCTAGTAAGGTATACGTCAAATCAAATGAAATTGGTTCATTTGGTGTAGCTCTTTTAGAAGACAATAGTGATAACTTCAGATTTTCAACAACTGAACCACTTCTTTCAATTCCTGGTTGATCTGAGGTGATTACTTGTTCTGTATTATCAAAGCTATATTGATTGGCAACATCTCTAGGCTCGCCTTTGGCTTTAATGTACCCATCTTCAATTAAAATAGCTTTATTACAATACTTCTTAACAGCACCCATATCGTGGGTTACAAGAATTGTTGTTTTGCCTGATTTCTTACGTTCCATAAAGTAGTCATTACACTTACGTTGAAAAGCCTCATCACCTACTGCAAGAACTTCATCAAGGATAAGAACATCTCCTTGAGCCTTGATAGCCACAGAGAAGGCCAGGCGAACCTGCATACCTGATGAATAATTCTTGAGTTTTTGGTTCATAAAATCTTCAAGCTCCGCAAACTCAACAATTTCATCATACATGGCATCAACTTCTGCTGTCGTAAAGCCAAGCATGGCTCCATTCATATAAACATTCTCACGTCCAGTTAATTCTGGATTAAATCCGACACCAAGCTCAATAAATGAGACCATTTTACCATTTACGGTAACTGTCCCCTGCTCAGGAACATAAATCTGAGAAATAATTTTTAGTAATGTTGATTTTCCTGAACCATTTCGTCCTACGATTCCAAAGAAATCTCCTTCTTCAACTTCGAAGTCAATATCCTTCAAAACATGTTGTTCTTTATAGCCTTTGATTCCTTTAAATCTATTTACTAAGGCCGTTCGAAGACTTTGAGTAGACTCAACCGGTAATTTGAAAAACTTACTTACATGGTCCACTTTAACTGCAATTTTCTTTTCTGTCATTAGAGAATCTCCGCGAATTTTTTAGCTTGATGATGGAAAATGTAATAACCAATAGCAAAGATGATAAATGGTAGGAAATAAGGAATAATGGCAATAGCTTTATGTCCAATTAAATCCCAACCACATAAGCTACCCGAGAAGACAATAAAGTGTCGCAAGTCTTGGATAATCTGTGCTAAAGGATTCAACATCATCAATTTTGCAATTTTAACTTGTCCACGTTGCAAAATAAAGGTCAACGAATAGATAATCGGTGTAGCATACATACCAGCTTGCATTACTACTTCCCAAATCGGACCGATATCACGGTACTTAACAAAGAGTGTTGCTAAGATAAAGGCGATACCAGCTGAAAAAAGGAAGAGTTCTAGGAACAATGGAATAACAGTTAGCCATCCTACTGAAAAATTAACACCGTTGATCAAAGCAAAAACAAAGACAACAAGGAGGTTAATCACATAGTTAATTGAAGCTCCAACAACAGATGAAATAACGATAATCTCTTTCGAAAAATTCAATTTTCGTAACAAGTCGCCCCTAGATACGATTGACATCATTCCCATACTTGTCGCTTCTGAAAAGAAACCCCATGTAACCATACCGATTAAGAGACCGATAGCATAATGCGGTGTTCCGTCATCAAAACGCAAGAAGCGAACAAACACTAGGTACATGATTGTAAAGAGCATAAGTGGTTTCAAAATAGACCACAAATGACCGATTAAACTACCTTGATAGCGCAATTTAAAATCGGTTTTAACCATTTCTCGTAATAAAATACGATTTTTCTGACTAAAAAAGTCTAACATCTTTTTCTCCTCTATATGCAAACTTTGTAAGAATTAATGTCGTAAATACAGTTGAGTGAAATGCTCTATTTTTTCGGTAACCATATTTTCGGATACGTGCTAAACGTTCTCTAAATGGAACATCCAAAATTGTCACAAAGTTTTCAACGATTTCCTTATTATCTGAACTTAACGGGAGTTCTAGCAAATTTCTAGCCTGATCTTGGCTAGCTCTGATAAGACTCCAATATTTGGCAAACAGGATGTGGGGTCTAACCCAATTCTTCATCCTTTTTCGCAATGTTCGAGCTCCAAGGACATTACTGCTATGCTGACGATAAAGCTCCGTTGGCTCATCAATATAGACTAGGTTACCAAAGGCAGAAGCTAGCAAACCCAGATACCAGTCATGCATCAGTAAATCATGCTTTTCCTCACCAGTCCATAAGTCCGCTAAAGCATGGTTAATCATAGCAACACCACCAGTAACTGTATTCTCAGTCAACTCTTGAATAAGCTCCGTATTGGCATGGTCTGACTGAGTACGAATCATACTCTCATGGAGGACAGATAAATTTTCATCCACTACCTTTAAATCAGTATAAATGAGTAGAGGTTTATCCTGTGAATACTTTTTGGCTTCTGCCACTTGAAGTGAAATTTTTTCAGGAAGCCAAAAATCATCCTGGTCACTGAAACAGTATAGATCTGCCTCACTATGCTTAAGTAGGGCGTGGAAACTTTTGATAACACCAACATTCTCAACTTGATTCTCATTAATAAAGTGAATACGTGAATCTTGAGCGGCTAACTGTTTAATAACTTCCACTGTTCCATCTGATGAACCGTCATCACGAATGAGAAGTTGCCATTCCTGATAGGTTTGCTCTTGAATACTTTTTACTTGTTCCGCTAAAAACTGCTCACCATTGTAGGTTGACAGTAAGATATTTACTTTCATGATAAAAATAACTCCTCGTACTCACCCACAATTTTTTCCCAAGTAAAGTTCTGTTTCATATTCTCCTTAGCTAACTTACCTAGTTCAGAGTAATCTGAAATAGCATCTACTTGGTCAATCAAATGCGACAGATTGCCCTCATCTTTTTTCCAATAACGAGCTGTATCTTGTGCTACAGAACGGTTAAATGAGACTCCTAATACTAAATTCAAATCAGTTTGTGCCATAGCCTCCAGTAAAGCCGGGGTTGGTTCCACCAACTTCATGACCATGAATATAGGCAAAAGCTTCTTTGCGAATATACTTTAATAGATCTTGGTCATAAACTGTTCCAACAAACTTCACACGTGGATCCTTATCAAACTGTGTTTTGGAACGCAATTCCTCAAAATAAGCATTACTCTCGTGATTACAAATAATAATTAAATCACGTTTTGTTGAGGAACTCATAAACTCACGAATAGCAGTTTCATAATTGTTTTCTGGAACAAAACGACCAAGAATCAAATAATAATTTTTCTCGTAAGTGTTCCACGTCTTGTAAATATCTCTAACCTTAGCATCTTGATTTGTAAGTGTTGTCGGTGACAGATCCGTTCCATAAGCAATATAAGTTGTCTTAGACCACGGATAGGCATCCTGAATATAGGTTTCAATTCCTGGATTATCCGAGATAACTAAGTCAGCATGTCTTGTCATCACTTTTTCAGAATACTTTAAATAAGCTTGTACTGGCTTTGGCCACTTAGCTCGTTTCCACTCCAAACCATCTGGATTAATGTAAAATTTGCCATCAAGTTTATGAATCTTGCGAGCAAAGGGAGCTACAAAAGCACCTATAGTATTTCCTAAAACATAGAAAATCGGTTCTTTTATATTTTGCTCACAGATTTTCTTTAAGGCATAGTTGATAGCCATCATATCATATGCAATAACGCGAGCAGGTCCTAATTTGGGTGCCTTAATTGTGAAACAATCGACACCCTTATACTCAAAATGCTCATAGGCCTTTTCATCAGAAAGGCAGGCAACATGGTATTTAACTTGGGATGACATTTGGTTGGAGACTAATTGCTCTACAAAGGTCTCAAAACCACCATATTTTGCTGGAAGTCCACGGCTTCCAATAATGAATACATGTTGCATAAATCCCCTTTCTAACAAGTCTATAATCTAATCAATTATACCATTTTACAAGGCTTTTGCCTAATGCAAACAGAAAAGCAGCCACAAAGGACTGCTATTAATAAAATATTATTTTTTACTAAGTAAAACTCTCTTTATATCATAGAGTTTTATTATTCCGCCATATTTCAGAAATTTCAAAAAGACGGGGACAACATAGGATAGGGATGAATTGATATTTACTTTTTGAACCCCACGTTTAACATACTTATTTTTATCCCAGTGTTTTCCAAAATACTTTTCCATAAAGATAACAATGTCTTTAAAATCTTGTTTTGTAGCCTCAGGGTAATTTAACAAACGATAAGTATGTCCAACACATAAATGCTCAATTGCTAAATATTGTAGTTCATTTCTATACTTCTCAAAATGATTTCCAAATAAATTAAATAAATGAATTAACGAATCATAAATATCAAAGATATTAGATTTACTTGAATTCATAATTGATCCAGGAGTATTAATAACATAATTAATAAGTGGTTTCTGAATATAATGGATTCTTTCAGCTCTACTAGTTAAATAAGGCATAACTGCAAGGTCCTCGTATAACTTACCTTTGGGAAAATTAATATTATCGTATAGATTGGTTCTACAAATCTTTGACCATGCCGCATGTTTTACAACCATGAAATCTTTTTTCTTATTATACTTATCGAATTTAGGATTTACAATTAATTCTTTTACCGGATTTCCATCATAGTCTACTAAATT
>ENA-OQDC01001054-OQDC01001054.1-human-gut-metagenome-genome-assembly--contig:-NODE-1054-length-15704-cov-5.789754_pt1 | contig 15704 bp, 11 predicted proteins | sample MGYA00242770_ERZ504601 | MGnify/ENA primary metagenome ERZ504601 (study PRJEB26092, sample SAMD00036305) | human gut metagenome | host: Homo sapiens | study: EMG produced TPA metagenomics assembly of...
TGAGATCCCAGTACCAACGGTTAGAGTCCGGATGAAAGAGGCAGGTGATCTTATGTCTGAACAGTCGCAGCATATCCATTTTGAGAACACGAATAGGTGGAGCACCAAACAGCTCGTTACCATGGCGTTGATGTGCGCCTTGGGAGCACTGTTTATGTATGTGCAGCTGCCCATCCTCCCCTCGGCGCCGTTTTTGACGTATGACCCGTCGCTGGTGCCGGCGATGGTGTGTGGATTTGCGTATGGCCCTGGTGCCGGCACCGCTGTTGCCGCTATGGCGATCGTTATCCATGCGCTTACCACGGGCGATTGGGTCGGTGCGCTTATGAACTTGGTTGCCACGCTGGGCTATATTCTGCCTGCGGCTATCGTCTACCAGAAGATGCATACCTATAAGGGCGCCGTGATTGGCCTGGCGCTGGGCGTTATTGCCGCTACGGCGTTGTCTATGGTCGCAAACCTGACCATCGGCGTTTGGTTCTGGTATGGCTCGGCCGATGTGATTTTGCCACTCATGCTTCCTGCTGTTCTGCCGTTCAACCTTATCAAGACCGTGCTTAACTCGGTATTGACGCTTGCAGTGTACAAGGCGGTCTCTAATCTCATCACGCCCAAGAAGGACCAGGTCAAAGGTCGCGCATGATTGAGTGTCGGGGCGTTTCCTTTAGCTATGACGGTGTTGCACCGGCGCTCGATGGCATCGATCTGAACATCGAAGATGGCGAGTTTTTCTGCATCCTCGGCGGAAACGGGTCGGGCAAGTCGACGTTTGCCAAGCACCTGAACGCGCTGCTGCAGCCCGATGCGGGAACGGTGTGCGTCAACGGCATGGACGCGTCCGATCCCGAGCTGGTCTACGACATTCGCTCGACTGCTGGCATGGTGTTCCAGAATCCCGACGATCAGCTGGTGGCAACGCTTGTCGAGGACGATGTTGCGTTTGGTCCCGAGAACTTAGGGGTCGAATCGGCCCAGATCGCGCAGCGCGTGCGCGAGGCGCTGAAGGCCGTGGGTCTGGTGGGCTTTGAGCGCCACGAGACCCACGCTCTCTCGGGCGGACAAAAGCAGCGCGTGGCGCTTGCCGGCGTGCTCGCCATGGAGCCGCGCGTGCTCATTTTGGACGAGGCTTCCTCGATGCTCGACCCGCGCGGGCGCAAGGGCCTTATGAAGGCCTGTCACGCGCTGCACGAACGCGGCATGACCATCGTGATGATTACGCACTTTATGGAAGAGGCCGCTGAGGCCGATCGAGTCGCGGTGTTTCGGGCGGGGCGCGTTGCCATGTTGGGCACGCCCGAGGAGATCTTGACGCGGGCGGACGAACTCGCGCGGCTGAATCTGGATATGCCGGCATCGTGTTGTCTTGGCAGGGCGCTTCGCGCGAAGGGCGTGCCCATTTGCGCGCAGGTGCGCGAGGCGGATATGGTCGCCGATATAGCGCAGGCTTATACCGAGCGGAGTAGGACAGGCATCGCCGGGCGGCCTTTCGCATCCGATCCTCGTATTCCCGACAACGTTTCCTCTGCAATCGATGGCGCAGACGCGCTGGAGCCCGTCATCGAGATTTCGCACCTTTCGTATGGCTATTCGCTGAGCGCCCGCGAGCGTCGCCGTTGGCACAAGCGCTCAGCTGCCGAGGGTGCATCGAACAAACAGGCCCTCTGGGGCAACGACCCTAGCAGCCCCTGGGCGTTGCGCAATGTATCGCTGACGGTGCGTCGTGGCGAGTTCCTGGGCCTTGCGGGCCATACCGGTTCGGGTAAGTCGACACTGGTTCAGCATCTCAACGGACTGATTCGTCCCCAGGAGGGTTCCGTTTACGCGTTGGGGCTCGACCTGGTAAACAAGAAAGATGCCGCCGCGGTTAAGGCAAAGGTCGGCGTGGTGTTTCAGTATCCAGAGCGTCAGCTGTTTGCCGAGACCGTGGCACAGGACGTGGCATTTGGTCCGCATAACCTTGGCTTGTCGCAGGCCGAGGTTGCCCACCGCGTTGAGTCATCGCTCGCGCGCGTGGGCCTCGACCTGGCCACGGTGGGCGACAAGAGTCCCTTTGAGCTCTCGGGCGGGCAGCAGCGGCGCGTGGCGTTTGCTGGCGTGCTTGCCATGGAGCCCGAGGTCCTGGTACTCGATGAGCCCATGGCGGGGCTCGATCCGGCAGCCCGCAGGGATTTCCTGGAGCTCATCGGCCATCTTCATGACGAGGGCCTGACCGTCGTCATGGTCTCACACAGTATGGATGACCTTGCCAATTGCTGCGACCGTATTGTCGTGATGAACGAGGGCACGGTGTTTGCCGAGGGTACGCCCGCTCAGGTTTTTGCGTATGCCGATGAGCTCAAGTCGATCGGCTTGGGTGTTCCCGCTGCCCAGCGCATGGCGCTGGCGCTTGCGAAGGCAGGCGTGCCGCTGCGCTTTGACGGCCTCTATACGGTTGAGTCGCTGGCAGACGAACTGGTGGACCTGCTTATCGGTCGCTCGGACGGTCCTTCTAACGTCGCGGACATTGCTAAATCCAAGACGGTCGCGCGAGAGGAGGGCTGCTAATGGAGGCGTTTTCGTTTGGCAGCTACTATCCCGGCGATAGTGCAATTCACCGCCTGGACCCGCGAACCAAGTTGCTCTTGGGCTTTGTGTTTCTGATCACGACGCTCACGGTCAGCAGCTTCCGCGGACTAGTCCCGGTCGCAATCTTCGTTGTCCTGATCTATGCCGTGTCCCGGGTGCCGGCTCGTCGCGTCCTGTCATCGATGGCGCCGCTGCTGGCGATCGTCGCGGTGGTCGCGATGCTCAACCTGTTTTCCGACCAGAGCGGGCGCATTCTGTGGCAGCTCGGCTTTCTGCAGATAAGCGAGGGCTCACTGCGTTCTGCCGCCTTTATGGCGTGCCGCCTGACGTTGATGATGGCCGGCATGAGCGCCATTACGCTCACCACGCCTACGCTCGACCTCACCGCGGGCTTTGAGCGCCTGCTCGCGCCGTTTGCGCGTGTGGGACTTCCTGCGCACGAGCTCGGCATGATCATGGGCATCGCGTTGCGCTTTATGCCGCAGTTTGCCACCGAGATGAAGCAGACGGCCGATGCACAGGCGAGCCGCGGTGCGCGCGTGACGGGAGGCCCGCTCGGCGGCGTGCGTATGCTCGGCAGTGTGGCGATTCCGCTGTTCACGGGCGTGTTCCGTCATGCCGAAACGCTGTCTGCCGCCATGGATGCCCGTTGCTATCATGGCGAGCAGGGCCGCACACGTCTGCATGCGCTTGCATTTGGCCGCGGCGATGCGCTGGCGGCGGTGGTGACGGCGTTGCTGCTCATCTGCGTCATCGTCATCAATCTTCAACTTGTTTAGGCGCGATTCGAGCGCAGGAAAGGGGTCCCTATGACCGATAACGACCGCACGGCGCAGCTCGAGCGCGCCTGTTCGTATCTTAGGCGTATTCCGGCGTGGTATCTCGCCACGATCGACGTGACGGACGGACATCAGCCGCGCGTGAGGCCGTTCTCGTTTGCCATGGTCGATGATGGCAAGCTGTGGTTTTGCACCTCGCGCGATAAGGACGTGTGGGCCGAGTTTAGCGCGAACCCCAAGTTTGAGGTTTCGGGTTGGAAACCGGGGGAGTGCTGGATCGTATTAACTGGCGAGGCCGCGCTCGAGGACGACGCGGTCGTGAGTGACCGGGTGCGCCAAGCCGGCTTTAAGCACATGGTGGGCATCGGCGAAGATCACGAGAGCGCCAACGACGGTCGCCTTGCGTTCTTCTCGGTGCGCAATATCGCCGCCCGCTTCTGTGATATCGACGGCAGCGAAGAGCGCCTGGAGCTTTAACCATAGGGTAGCTAAAACAGCCCCGACCCAAAAAGACTAGTGACAGGGGGACACATGGACGGATTGAATACGGTGTTGGAGTATCTGACGTCGGTACCGGCATGGTATTTGGCGACGAGCGTTGACGGACAGCCGCATGTGCGTCCGTTTTCGTTTGCGCAGATCCAGGACGGCAAGCTGTGGTTTGTAACGGCGCGCACCAAAGACGTGTGGCAAGAGCTGCTGCAAAATCAACGCTTTGAGGCCACGAGTTGGTGGCCGGGCCATGGCTGGCTCATCTTGCGCGGGCGTGCGGGTCTGGATGACCAGGCCGCTTCCGATATGCGAGGCAGGCTGGAAGCACCTGGAGCGCTTGGGCGAGCATTATGAGGGGCCCAACGACCCCACGCTCGTCTTCTTTAGCGTCGAGGAGCCGGAGACTTTCATCTGCAACCATGACGAATGGGTGCCGGTCGAGCTCTAAACGAGTCTCTCAGCAAGCTTCGACAATTCAAATTCTCGCATGTAGCGGGCCCCACATTGCAACGTCACCGTAAGGTGCGCTGAGCAATATGGGGCCCGTATTCATTTGTCAATTCCTTCGAGTGAATGTGTCGGGACTGTTTCAATGCATGAATATGTAAAAGATTTGCGTATATATGCATCTTTTGGTGATAAAGTTTCAACCCACTTCATAACGACGGCTGCGAGATACGTATTGGTGCATAACTGTGCGGGCAAGGAGTCTGATATGTCTTTAAAGGTTGGAATCGTCGGTGCGGCTGGATATGCCGGCGCCGAGCTCATTCGCCTCGTGCTCGGCCATCCCGAGTTTGAACTTGTTGTCATCACGTCCAACGCCGATGCCGGCCAGCCGTTGTCTGCGGTGTACCCGAGCTTCACCGGCGTAAGCGATCTTGTCTTCACGACGCATGACGCCCCCGAGCTCAAGAACTGCGATGCGGTCTTTTTGGCCGTGCCGCACACGGCTGCCATGGCACGGGTGCCCGCCCTGCTTGCCGCGGGAGTTTCCTGCATTGACCTCTCGGCCGACTATCGCCTGAGCGATCCGGCCACCTTTGAGGCCTGGTATGCCGCCGAGCACACGAGCCCCGAGCTACTCAAGAGCCGCGCCTTTGGTCTGCCCGAGCTGTTCTCCCAGGATTTGGAGACCGCTGCATCCGACCACGCCGACGGCAAGCCCGTACTGGTCGCCTGCGCCGGTTGCTATCCCACTGCAACGAGCCTTGCCGCCGCGCCTGCCGTGCGCGCCGGCTGGGTTGCCCAGAGCGGCCCCGTGATCGTTGACGCTATCAGCGGTGTAACGGGTGCCGGTAAGTCCTGCAACGCCCGTACGCATTTTTGCAGCGCGGACGAAAACCTGGAGGCCTATGGCGTGGGCAAGCATCGTCACACGCCCGAAATCGAGCAGATCTTGGGCCTAACCGATCGTGTCGTCTTTACCCCGCACCTGGCACCGCTCAAGCGCGGTCTGCTCTCTACGGTGACGATGCCGCTTACGCCGCGGGCTATCGATGCCTTGACCCTTGAGGACGTTGTCGACCATTACAAGCAGTTCTACGCCGGTCGCACCTTCGTGCGCGTACTCGATGCCGGTCAGCAGCCCAAGACGGCTTCGGTCGTCGGCACCAACGCCGCCCAGATCGGCCTCGCGCTCAACGAGCGCGCGGGCGTTCTGGTGGCCACGGGCGCCATCGACAATCTGTGCAAGGGTGCAGCAGGCCAGGCGGTCCAGTGCGCCAACATCGTCTTTGGTTTTGACGAGCGACGAGGCTTGCCCACAGTGGCGTGCCCGGTGTAGCACATTCGATTGTTAGCGATTTGGTAATCGGGAATCGAGTGGGGCGCCACTCTTAAGCTGGTCTCATGATTGTGGCTGGCATGGCGCACCAACCGATGCCCATTTTTTGTTTGACATAAGGAGTCATAAAGACGATGAATGCTGAGCAGTTCGATATCAAGATTCATGCCGTAGAGGGCGGCGTAACGGCGGCAGCCGGCTTTAAGGCGGCGGGCATCCATGCCGGGTTCCGCAAGAATCCCGAGCGCCTGGATTACGCGCTCGTCGTGCCCGATAAACCCTGTCCCGGGGCCGGCGTGTTTACGACTAACCGCTTTTGTGCGGCGCCCGTGCAGGTGAGCCGTGCCAACCTGGGCGGCGCCGACAAGGGCTATGGCATCATCGCCGGTGTTTCTATCAACTCTGGCAACGCCAACGCCGCCACGGGTGAAACCGGTCTTGCCTGCGCGCGCGAGACCTGCAACATCGCCTCGCAGGTCATCGGCTGCGAGCCCCAGCAGATTCTGGTCGCCTCCACGGGCGTAATTGGTCAGATTCTGCCGATCGACACGTTTGAGACCGCCGTTCCTGCCGCCTACGAGGCGCTCTCCGCCCACGGCGGCGCCGATGCCGCTCGCGCTATCATGACGACCGACACGCATTCCAAGGAGTATACCGTGTGTTACCGCAGCGAGGCCGCGGGGCACGCAGGTAATGCCTATACGGTGGGCGGTATGTGCAAAGGCTCGGGTATGATCATGCCCAACATGGCCACCATGATCGCAGTCATCACTACCGATGCCCCCGTCGAGCCGGCGGCGCTTCACGCCCTGTTACTCTCCACCGTCAAGCAGACCTTCAACAAGGTAACGGTCGACTCCGATACTTCGACCAACGACACCTGCATCATGCTCGCTTCCGGCGCTGCCGCAAATGCCGAGCCTATTGTCGAGGGCTCCGATGCCTTTGACGAGTTGGCCTTTGCCGTGCATGAGGTGTGCGAGAGCCTGGCGCGCAACATCGCCGCAGATGGCGAGGGCGCATCCAAGCTCGTGACGGTTAATGTCACCGGCGCCGCGAACGACGAGGAGGCCGATATCGCCGCCCGTGCCGTTGCCAACTCGCCGCTCGTTAAGACCTGCATCGCCGGCCACGACTGCAACTGGGGCCGCGTTGCCATGGCGCTCGGCAAGTGCGGCGTGCAGTTTAACCAAGAAGATGTGTCCATCGACATGATGGGTATGCCCGTCTGTCGCGATGGCCTGACGGTCCCCTTCGATGAGGACGAAGCCCTGCGACGTTTTGAGGCGCCCGAGATTGTGATCTCGGCAGACCTGGGCGCAGGGGACGCGGCGACCACCGTGTGGACTTGCGACCTCACGCACGAGTACATCTCCATTAACGGCGACTACCGTTCCTAGACTCCCGATGTGCCGTGCGCCCCGCTGCAATCGCGGGCAACGAGGGACGGCGCAATAGCTACACGAAAGACGAGGCTGACTATGAAGTTCGCACGCGATTGTCGCTCGAGCGAATCCAACGAAGTTACCGCGCAGCTGCTGTTCGAGGCGCTGCCGTGGATTAAGAACCTGACCGGTAAGACGGTCGTTATCAAGTACGGCGGTGCCGCCATGGTCGACGAGCAGCTGCGTCGTGACGTGATGAGCGATATCGTCCTGCTCAAGATTATCGGCATGCGCCCTGTTATCGTGCACGGTGGCGGCAAGGCCATCAACGAGGCGCTCAGCCACTACGATATCCTCGTCGAGTTTAAGAACGGCCAGCGCGTGACTACGGCTGCCACCATGGACATCGTGCGCGAGGTACTGGGCGGCAAGGTCAATCAGGAGCTGGTCGCGGCACTCAACCACCACGGCAACCTTGCCGTGGGCGTGTCCGGCAGCGACGCCGGTACCCTTATCGCCGAGCCACTCGACCCAGAGCTCGGCCGCGTAGGCAAGGTCACGCACGTCAACACCGACTATATCGAGCGTTTGCTCGATAGCGAGTACATTCCCGTTATCGCCACGGTCGCGGCGGGGGAGGACGGTGGCTTCTTCAACATCAACGCCGATACCGCCGCCGGTGCCGTTGCGGCGGCGCTTCACGCGCACAAAGCGATTTTTTTGACCGATGTCGACGGCCTGTACAAGGACTTTAGCAATAAGGATTCGCTCATCTCCAACCTGACGCTCGACGAGGTCAATGAGATGCTCTACGGCGGCGAGGTCGACAAGGGCATGATCCCCAAGCTTCGCGCCGCCGTCGATGCGCTTACCGCTGGCGTGTTCCGAGCCCACATCATCAACGGCACGACGCCGCACTCGCTGCTGCTGGAGCTGCTGACCGATGCTGGCGTCGGTACCGTGATCCACTCCACCGAGACGGCTTACGAGTTCGATACGCATCCGCACCCGCTTTCGACGTTTGCGGCGCGCCTGACCGAGAACCTCGACGAGGTCGAGAAGCTTCAAACGGTCTAGTCGGTTTTAAATCGCCACGCCATTACGCTTACAGTTTGCGCTTCCTGGCGCTTAACGAAAGGTATCCCATGTCACTTGCAGCTCAACAATCACTCGAATCCCATTATGTTATGCACACCTTTGGTCGCTCTCCGGTCGAATTTGTCGAGGGTCACGGTATGAAGCTCATCGGTGACGATGGCCGTGAGTATCTCGATTTTCTTGCAGGTATTGGCGTATGCAGCCTAGGCCACGGCAATGCGGCAGTGCTGTCGGCGCTCGAGACGCAGACCAAAAAGCTCTTGCATGTCTCCAACTATTTCTACATCGAGCAGCGTGGCCAGGTCGCGGCGCTACTGTCCAAGCTCGCTAACGACGATGTGGATGGCGCGTGCGTGCTTGCCGACGCGATTGCCGCCGGCGACGAGACTACGGCGGCGGCGCTTGGCGTTCCGGCTGCGGGCGAGCAGGTGTGGGGAGACCGTTCTTTTGCCAACTCCGGTGCCGAGGCCAACGAGGGCTCGATGAAGCTCGCGCGCCTGTACGCCAAGCGTGCCGGCAACGGTGGCAACACCATCGTGTGCATGCGCGGCGGTTTCCACGGTCGTACGCTCGAGACCATTGCGGCGACCATGCAGGATTGGCTGCAGGACAGTTTTCGTCCGCTGCCGGGCGGCTTTGTGGCCTGCACGCCCAACGATGTCGATGAACTGCGCGCAATCTTTAAGCAGCTCGGAAGCGAGATTTGCGCCGTGATGCTCGAGCCGATCCAGGGCGAGAGCGGCGTGCATCCCATGACCGAGGAGTTTATGGCGGCTGCGCGCGACTTGGCGCACGAGGTGGGCGCCGTTCTTATCGCCGACGAGGTCCAGTGTGGCATCTTCCGCTCCGGCAAGCCGTTTGCATTCCAGACCTATGGCGTGGAGCCTGACATCATGAGTCTTGCCAAGGGCATCGCCGACGGCGTCCCCATGGGCGCCGTGGTGGCAAAGAAGGAGATCGCCGACGTGTTTAAGCCCGGCGATCATGGTTCGACCTTCGGCGGTAGCTGCTTGGCCATCGCGGCATGTGCCGCGACACTCTCCGCGCTTGTGCGCGGCGATTATGCCGAGCATGCCGCCAAGGTTGGCGCCTATATGGAGGCAGAGCTCGCCAAGCTGCCGCACGTTACCGAGGTGCGTGGACGTGGCCTGATGCTCGGCTGCGATCTGGATGACGCTGCGGGCGATGCGCATGACATTGTTGCCCGGGCGCTGGAGGCCGGTGCCGTGATTAACGCGACCGGAGCTCATACACTGCGTTTCCTGCCGCCGCTTGTCTGCGAGGAAGCCGACGTGGACAGCCTGATCGAGATTTTGTCGGACGTTTTGGCCTAACACAACGCAATAGCTCAATTTGGACCGGGTTCCGGACTGCGGACGTGCCTTATGCGGCACGATTCAGCGGTCTGGACCCCGTTTTGTCTTAGATTTGCTAAGGCGGGGGAGACCTGCTGGTCAAAAAACATCAAATATGAGTACTGTTACCGATTTGGTAGCAGCAATTTTGGACTAATAAGGCTAGATAGCAAGACGAAATGGCGATGAATACACGATTTTAATCCAACTGTTAGTCCTTATAATGGACACATGTTGCGTAACTTAGGCAAATACTATCTTATTATATGTTGCAAACAAAGTAGCAGTACTCATTTTTGCCATTATTTGGCCACGGCCTTTGTGACAGATGTGCTGGCGGGTTCGAATCCCTCTGCACGGGGCCCAAAAGGAAAGGCCCCCATCGCTGGGAGCCTTTTCAATCAAGTGGTGGGCGATGAGGGGTGTCCGCGTGCGGCTGGCGCCGCCCGCGCCCCGCTTCGTCGCTTCGCTCCTCGCGTGCTGCGCTGGAAAACGCTTACGCGTTTCCTCAGCTCCGCACCCTTGCGGGTTCGAATCCCTCTGCACGGGGCCCAAAAAGGAAAGGCCCCCATCGCTGGGAGCCTTTTCAATCAAGTGGTGGGCGATGAGGGATTCGAACCCCCAGCCTTGTGCGTGTAAAGCACCTGCGCTAACCGTTGCGCCAATCGCCCGCAGGGATTGAGTATAGCGGAAACCCCGTGCTGTTCACCGCTAATCCATAACGAAACTTACGCGGCGACTTCGGCGCCCTTGTCCTCGTCGATAAAGAAGCGCTTGTACCAGATGAGGAACGTCAGCGTGGTATAGATCTTGCGCTGGTTGAGCGCGCGACCCTCAAAGTGATCGTCAAGCAGTTTCATGAGCGCATCGGTGTCAAAGAAATCAGCAGCCCACGGTGCGGTGAAGTATTCCTTTACGTAGTCGTAGTACTTTTGCTCGCGAAGCCAGAACTTGACCGGTACGGGGAAGCCCACCTTCTTGCGCGTTGCCCACTCGTCGGGCAGCGTGCGGTTGGCGGCGTGACGCAGGACGAGCTTGCAGCCTTCTTCGTTAACACGGTAGTTGGCGGGAATGTGCTCGGCAAACTCCATGACCTTCTTGTCCAGGAACGGGACGCGAAGCTCCAGAGAATGCGCCATGCACATCTTGTCTGCCTTGAGCAGGATGTCGCCCGGCAGCCACATGTTCATATCCAGATACTGTTTCTTGGAAAGCTCGCAGCAGTTGGGAACCTGCTTGTAGTACTCGGCGCACATCTCGGCGGCGTTCTTGCCGGTGTCATAAGCGGGCTTGAGCACCTCGTCGACCTCGGAGGGATCGAACACCTTTGCCTGACCCACATACCAACGCTCGGGAACCTCGGCGCATTTCGTCAGGAAGTTGTGGCCCTTAAAGTAGGGGAGATGCTGAACGAGCGAGCCCAGGGCGCGACGTACGCCGAGCGGCACGCGCTTCTTAAAGGAGCGCATCTCGGGGGTGTCCTCGTACCACTCATAGCCGGCAAACAGCTCGTCGGCACCCTCGCCCGAAAGGACGACGGTGACCTCCTCGGAAGCCATCTGCGCCAGATAGTACAACGGCACGCTGGACAGGTTCGATTGCGGTTCGTCCATGTGATACTGGATATCGGGCAGCGCATCGAAGAACTCGTCGGCGGTAATCATCTTGCGCACATTCTTGATGCCCAGCTTGTCGGAAAGCTCGGCAGCGTAGTTGGTCTCGTTGAAGTTCTTGTAATCGAAGCCGACAGAATACGTGGTGTCGGGCATAAGGCAGGCGGCAATGTAGCTGGAGTCCACGCCGCCAGAAAGAAACGAGCCCACCTTAACATCGGCGATTCGGTGCGCAGCGACGCTTTCGTGCACGACCTTGTCGCACTCGTCCACGTACTCCTCGAAGGTCTTGGAGTTGTCGTCGGTGAAGTCACAGCTCCAGTAACGCTTGATGTCCATGGTGTTGGTCGTCAGGTCATACGTAAAGCAATGCGCCGGGGCAAGCTTGAACACGCCCTTAAAGAAGGTCTCCTCCGTGGCGGGGAATTGCAGCGTCAAGTAGGGGCGTAGCGCGTCGTGGTTGACAGCCTTCTCAAACTTGGGATGGTCCAGGAAGCTCTTGATCTCGGAGCCAAACAGCAGTGAGCCATCGGATGCCTGGTAGTAATAAAACGGCTTGATACCAAAGATGTCGCGAGCGCCGAAGAGTTTGTTCTTGTTCTGGTCGTGAATCACGAACGCGTACATGCCGCGTAGGCGGTTGACCAGGTCCTCGCCCCACTCCTCGTAACCGTGTACCAGGACCTCGGTATCGGCGTTGCAGTGGAAGGCGTAGCCGGCTGCCTCCAGCTCGGCGCGAAGCTCCTGGAAGTTGTAGATCTCTCCGTTGAAGACAATCGTGACCTTGCCGTCGTCGCTCGACATGGGCTGAGCTCCAGCTTCGGAAAGATCGAGAATCGAAAGACGACGGAAGCCAAGGGCAACGTTGTCGACGATATGCTGGCCGCCCATATCGGGACCACGGTGGATGATGCGATTCATCATGGCCGTGAGAACCAGCTCACTCTGTTCATCTGTACCGGTAAAACCGACAAAACCGCACATGCAAGATCCTTTCTGCTGACGGCTCAGGTGTACTGCCGCAAGGATCGCGGCAGCTGATGTCAAATAATCTTTACTATCATGCCAATCTTTTGTTTCGTGATAGGGCATAAGCGCCGAGCGAACCGAAAAAACCACGGCGTGACTCGTCCGGGCTTCCGGTAGCGGTTCCAAGATTTAGCAATCTGTGCCCGATACAAGATTGGGCGGCATATTACGATGGCTGCTAGTATTGAAAGGGTTTTGTTGAATCGGTTTGGTCTCGAGGCAATTGAGGCTGGGCTTAGCGAGAGAGGTCTTTGTATGTCGAGTCCGACACAAGAGAAGCTAACTCTGATGCGCTATATAGAGTTGCTCGAGGAAGATGACCTTGTTGTTTCCAGACCGAGCGCTTCGTGCGACCAGCGCATTGAGTTTGCAACTGATGACTCGCGCCAGGTGCGTCCGGGCACGTTGTTTGTCTGCAAGGGCCGTACGTTTAAGCGCGAGTACCTGCTTTCGGCAATCTCCGATGGCGCCGTGGCCTACGTTTCCGAGGTTGATTACGATGTTGATCTTCCCGCGGTGATTGTGAGTGATATTCGTCGCACGCTCGCCGTGGTGGCAGATGCCTTTTATGGGCACCCGTCGGGTAAGGTGAAGGTCTGCGCCTTTACAGGCACCAAGGGCAAGTCGACCTGTAGCTTTTATCTGCGCGGCATTCTCGCCAACGAGGCCAAGATTACGGGCTGTCATCGACCCGCTCTTAATACGGGCATTGAGTTCGACGACGGCATCGAGACGGGCCCTTCCAAACTGACGACCCCCGAATCCTTCATGCTGCAGTCTCGCATCGCGCATGCTGCGGGGGCGGGTGCCCCGTGGCTGGTTATGGAGGCATCGAGCCAGGGCCTCAAATACGAGCGCACGGGCAAGATCGCCTTTGAAGTCGGCGCCTTTACCAATATCGGCGAGGATCACATTTCGCCGATTGAGCATCCGACGCTCGAGGATTACTTTGCCAGCAAGCTCGAAATCTTCTTGCAGAGCCGTTTTGCCGTGGTCAATCTCGATATGGATAAGGTCGATCGCGTGCTCGAGGCGGCATCTCGTTGCGAACGTACGGTGACGTTCTCCCTGACCGACGAGCGTGCCGACGTGCTTGCGCTGGCGATTCGCAATGGTGACTGCGGCGTGGTGGCAACGGTGCGCACGCCCCGCTTTACGCGCGACATGGTGATTCCCACGCCGGTTAAGTTCAATGTGTCCAACGCGCTTGCCGCTATTGCCTGCGCCGAGGCCCTGGGCATTTCCGAAGAGGGTATCGTCCATGGCTTTGAGGGCGTCTTCGTTCCCGGCCGTATGGAGCTCTATCCGTCCGTATCGGGCAAAATCTTGGGCGTCGTCGATTTTGCACATAACGGCATGAGCCTCGAGACACTTCTGCGCGACTTGCGCGAGAACTATCCCGAGCGCGAGCTGGCGGTTGTATTTGGCGCTACGGGCGGTAAGGGTGTCGATCGACGCACCACGATGGGCATCGCCGCTGGCAAGTATGCCGACCGAATCGTGATTACCGAGGATGACCCCGGCCCCGAGGATGTCGAGGATATTTGCGCCGAGATCGCGCGCAACGTTCAAGCGCAGGGAAATGATAACTGGCAAATCGTGACTGATCGCGTTGCCGCTATCGAGACTGCCGTGCGCGAGACCGTCCGTCCTGCCGTGGTCATCGTGACCGGTAAGGGCGAGGAAGAGTGTATGCTGCGCAAGAACGGACCCGAGCCTTGTGAGCGCGACGGTTCGATTCTCAAGCGCACCCTTGCGGCGTACGATGCCTAAGACCAGAAGCCCCTTCTACGTAAATGGAGTGACCATGTCCCACAATACCCTGCCGACCGTCGCTGAGCTTTCGGGCGAGATGCGCGAGCGTCTTGCCAAGGTTAAGTACGTCTTTACCGACCTGGACGCCACGATGCTCGCACCCGGCTCGTGCGTGCTGCGCGATAACGACGGCAATCCCTCGACCAAGCTCGTCGAGGCGGTTGTCGCGCTCGCTCGTGCCGGCATCCAGGTGGTCCCCACCTCGGGTCGCAATCGCACCATGATCCATGAGGACGCCCGCGTGCTCGGCCTCAACTCCTACATCGGCGAGATGGGCGGCCTGGTCATGTACGACCTCAAGGCCAACGACTGGGAGTACCTGACGGGCGACATGCCCTACGACCCCGCCTGCGGTCTCACGCCGCACCAGGTGATTGAGCAGACCGGCGTGTGCGAGAAGATCCTTGCCCGCTGGCCGCATAAGATCGAGTACCACAACGACATGTCGACCGGCTACAAGTACCGCGAGGTCACCGTCGGCATGCGCGGCGATGTGCCCGACGATGAGGTCCAGGCCATCCTGGACGAGGCCGGCTGCGGTCTGGTCTGGGCCTGCAACGGCCATCTGACGCATCTGTCCAAGCCGACGACGCTCGAGCTTAATCGCGTCGAGGACGGCCGCGCCTTCAACATCAATCCGGCGGGTCTCAACAAAGGCGTTGCCATTGCGCGCTTCTGCGAGCACCTGGGGATCGAGCGCGAGGAAACGCTTGCGCTCGGCGACTCCGAGTCCGACTTCTACATGGCCGACCATGTTGGCATGTTCTGCCTGGTCGAGAACGGTCTGACGAGCGTCGGTGCCCCGGAGTTCTTGGATGCCTGCGACAATGCCTATATTACGCGCGGCAAGATTGTCGACGGTTGGGTGGCAACGACCGAGCTGTTGGTCGCGGCCCGTTCGTAGCGCGACGCATCACGCATGGTCGCATTTTTCGAGAGAGAATCTGGTGAGGTAATGTCCGATATCGATAATCTGGCCGGGGACACGCGTCCGATCGGCGTGTTCGACTCGGGCCTGGGCGGCTTAACGGTCGCGCGCGCGATCGCAACGGCGCTTCCGCACGAGTCCGTCTACTATTTCGGTGACACTAAGCGCTGCCCTTATGGCACCCGCACCGAGGACGAGGTTCGCTCGTTTGCGCTGCAGGCGGGCCGCTGGCTATCGAGGCACGACGTTAAGATCATGGTCATCGCCTGTAACACGGCGACCGCCGCGGCCTTGCGTCTGGCTCAGCAAGTGCTCGACGTTCCCGTGATCGGCGTGATCGCCCCGGGCGCACGCGCCGCCATCAACAGCACGCGTACGCGCCGCGTGGGCGTGCTCGCCACCAACCTCACCATTCGCTCGGGCGCCTACACGCGCGCCATCCAGGATTTGGATGCTGGTGTCGATGTGTATGGCTGCCCGGCTTCGAGCTTTGTCGAGGTCGTTGAGCACGAGCTCGCCTCGGGCGCACATCTGCAAGAGCAGTGGCTCGAGAACGAGGACATCTTTGATACGCCAGCCGTTCGCGCGCTGGTCGGCACCACAGTCGAGCCGCTGCACGATCGTGGCGTCGATACCGTGGTACTCGGCTGCACGCATTTCCCGCTGCTGGTGGGTCCCATCCGCCATGCGCTAGGACCCGGGGTGCGCGTGGTGAGCTCCGCCGAGGAGACCAGCCCGCGAGCTGACCGATATCCTCACGCGCCGTGAGCAGCTGGCGGGCGATGCCGCCGAGCCACAGCATCGCTTTGCCACCACGTCTGACAACATTGCCGAGTTTGCGGTGGCGGGTAGCTTTATC
>ENA-OQDC01001056-OQDC01001056.1-human-gut-metagenome-genome-assembly--contig:-NODE-1056-length-15688-cov-4.472656_pt1 | contig 15688 bp, 12 predicted proteins | sample MGYA00242770_ERZ504601 | MGnify/ENA primary metagenome ERZ504601 (study PRJEB26092, sample SAMD00036305) | human gut metagenome | host: Homo sapiens | study: EMG produced TPA metagenomics assembly of...
GCAGAGATTACCGCAAAGAAATTGTGATTGAAAAATCACGCTTTATCTGTTCGCTGAAAAAGGTTCACAGCGAAGCAGAGGCCCAGGAGTTCATTAAGGCCGTAAAAAAATGAGTTCTGGGATGCAACGCATAACTGCTCCGCCTATATCGTGGATGACATGGCACAGCGCTCCAGTGACGATGGCGAGCCGAGCGGTACTGCCGGTATTCCTATGCTGGAGGTGCTGCGTAAAAACGGGCTGACGGAAACAGCGGCGGTGGTAACGCGTTACTTCGGAGGCATTAAGCTGGGCGCAGGCGGACTTGTGCGTGCTTACAGCGGCAGCGTGGCAGGCGCAGTGAAGGAAGCAGGCCTGGCACAGAAGATTTTGCTGGGCTATTACAGCTTTTTATATGATGTGAACAGCGTCGGCCGCATTCTGAATGTGCTTTATCAGCAGCAGCTTTTTGAGATTGCCGATGTGCAGTATGACCTGCGCGCCAAGGTTATCCTCAAAATGCGTGCGGAGCAAAAGGCAGAGGCAGAGGCTTGGCTGACAGAGAACCTCAATCAGCAGATAGAGCTGGAGCAGGAGGGCACAGAGTTCGCTGAGGTGGCACTGTAGCCTTAGCTGCAACAGGCATAACCTTGCAACATATAAAAAAAAGATCTCCTGAATTTAGCGGTGCAGACTGCTTGCAGGAGGTCGTTTTTTATGCTTCCAATAAAAAGATTCAGCTTTTATAGAAAAATTGTCCGCAGTAATGTATAATAATATGAATGAAAAGATTACTGACAGGAGGTAGAAGCGAGTGATTGAAGAAAGAGTGCCACCGCAAAATATAGAAGCGGAGCAGGCTGTGCTTGGCGCGATGCTTATTGATAAAGAAGCTATTGCCAAGGCGACCGAAGTGCTGTCGGCGGATGATTTTTACCGCGAAGCGCATCGCGTTATCTTTAGTGCGATGCTGGAGCTTTATAATAAAAATGAAGCAGTAGATATGGTTACTGTTACGGAAATCCTCAAGCGTGACAATAAGCTGGAGGACATCGGCGGCATTGCCTACATCACTAGTCTGGCGAATGTGGTACTGACGGCGGCTAACGTTAAGTACCATGCGGAGATTGTTGCTGAAAAGTCGGTTTTGCGCCAGCTTGTGCGTGTTTCTACCGAAATTGCGGCTATGGGCTATGAGGCCAACGATGATGTCGGCACGCTGCTGGATACAGCGGAAAGCCGCATCCTGGAAATTTCCAATCGTAAGAAAAAGGCGGATTTTACGCCGATTAATGATATCCTGATGGATAGCGTGCAGAGCATTGAAAGCCTGCTGCAGAACAAGGGCGGCCTTACCGGTATTCCGGCTGGCTTTGCAGATCTGGATAAGCTGACGAGCGGCCTGCACCCTTCAGATTTTATTATTTTGGCGGCGCGTCCTTCCATGGGTAAAACTGCGCTGGCACTGAACATTGTGCAGAATGTGGCACTGCGTGCACATAAGGCTATCGGCGGCGAGCCGCGCAGTGTAGCTTTCTTCAGTTTGGAAATGAGCAAGGAGCAGCTGGTTAACCGTATGCTGTGCGCCGAAGCCGGAATCGACAGCCAGCGCCTGCGCGTTGGCGAGATGCATGACGAGGACTGGACGCACCTTTGGGATGCCTGCGATACGATGAGCCGTGCCAAAATTTATATTGATGATACAGCAGGTATCACGGCGATGGAAATGCGCAGCCGTGCACGCCGCCTGAAGGCAGAGCATGGCCTGGATTTGATCGTTGTCGATTACCTGCAGCTGATGCAGGGCAGCGGCAAGCGCAATTATTCCGGCGACCGTCAGCAGGAGGTTTCGGAAATTTCCCGCTCGCTGAAGGCTTTGGCGCGTGAGCTGGATGTGCCGGTGCTGGCGCTGTCACAGCTGAGCCGTAGCGTAGAATCGCGTCAGGTTAAGCGTCCTATGCTCAGTGACCTGCGTGAATCCGGTTCTCTGGAGCAGGATGCGGATATCGTAGCGTTCTTGTACCGCGAGGATTACTACAATCCGGAAACGGAAAACAAGCACACCGAGCTGATTATTGCTAAGCATCGTAACGGTCCGGTAGATACCGTTAATCTGTTTTTCCAGAAGCAGTTCACCAAATTTGTCGGCTTTACAAAGCGCGAAAGCTGAGAATAGAATACAGCGATATAATAAAAGTCCCGGGATTTTAACATCTCGGGACTTTTTGAGTATTGCATGGAGCATTGCCTGAAGGGGGTTTAAAAGCGCGGAAATAATTCTCCGGACAAAAGATTTTTTCTGATAAGTGTAAAAAAGCTTACAAGGAAGCTGCGAAGAAAAACCGAATATTTTACCTAAAATCAACAAAAAATGTTCATAAAGCTTGCGATAAGACGCGGAAAATGATATGATATTTATGCAACAAAGTGTAGTGAAGAATCTGAAGGTAATATCTGTGGCTTTCAGATGTTTTTTCATGAATAAAATTGTCTTGGGAGGCATACAAAAATGATTGATCGTTATACTCATCCTGAAATGGGTAATATCTGGACACTCGAAAATGAATTCCGTACCATGCTGAAGGTAGAAATTCTGGCTTGCGAGGCTATGAACAAACTGGGCATTGTGCCTGACGAAGCGCTGAAGGATATTCAGACGAAGGCTGACTTCCGTCTGGACCGCATTAAGGAAATTGAAGCAGTTACCAACCATGATGTTATTGCTTTCCTGACTAATGTGGCTGAGTATGTAGGCGATGCGTCCAAATACATTCACAAAGGCCTGACTTCCAGCGACGTAAAGGATACTGCACTGTGCTACATGACCGTACAATCCGCAGACCTGATTATGCGTCATCTGGTAAACTTCCATGAAATTCTGCGCCGTCGTGCCGCTGAATTCAAATATACCGTTATGATCGGCCGTACTCACGGCATCCACGCAGAACCGATGACCTTCGGTATGAAATTCCTGCTGTGGTCCGCTGAAATCGAGCGTGACATCGAACGTCTGAAACAAGCGCGTGAAATGATGGCAGTCGGCAAGCTGTCCGGTGCTGTAGGCACTTACTCCAACATTGATCCGTTTGTTGAAAAATATGTCTGCGAAAAGCTGGAGCTCACTCCGGTACGCCTGGCAACTCAGGTTATCCAACGTGACCGTCATGCACATTTCATGACTACTCTGGCAATTATCGGTTCCTCTCTGGATAAGATGGCAACCGAAATCCGTAACCTGCAGCGTACCGATATCCGTGAAGCTGAAGAATATTTTGCACCCGGCCAAAAGGGTTCTTCCGCTATGCCGCATAAACGTAATCCTATCACCTGCGAAAAGGTTTCCGGTATGGCTCGCCTGCTGCGCGGCTATGCAGTAGCAGCTCTGGAGGATGTAACCCTGTGGCATGAACGCGATATCTCCCATTCTTCCGTAGAACGCGTTATTCTGCCGGACGCAACTATTGCTCTGGACCATATGCTGCGTAAATTCTCCAACATCATCGACAAACTGCTGGTATATCCTGATGCAATGATTGCCAACATGAACAAAACCGGCGGTCTGATTTTCAGCCAAAACCTGCTGATTGCTCTGGTTACCAAAGGTGTACTGCGTGAGGACGCTTACAAATGGGTACAACGTAACGCTATGGCACGTTGGCTGCAAGGCGCTGACTTCAAGACCAACGTTGAAGCTGACCCGGATATCAAGAAATATCTGACCGACGAAGAGGTTGAGCATTGCTTCGATCCGAAACCGATGCTGCGCCACGTTGACGAGATTTTTGCTAGATTTGGTTTATAATTTTGATAAGGAGTGACTGCTAATGTCATCTGTTGTAGTTTTAGGCGCCCAATGGGGCGATGAGGGTAAAGGTAAAATTGTTGACTATTTGGCACAAAAGGCTGACGCTGTAGTTCGTTACAGCGGCGGTTCCAATGCAGGCCATACCGTTGTAGTTAACAACATTAATTATAAGCTGCGTCTGCTGCCCTCCGGCGTACTGTTTAATGATAAGACTAACGTTCTGGGCAACGGCGTTGTAATCAACCCCGGCGTTGTGCTGGCTGAAATCGCCGGCATGAAGGAAAAGGGCATTGATTGCAGCAATCTGGTTATCTCTGACCGTGCACACGTTGTTCTGCCGTATCATCAACGTCTTGATGAGCTGCAGGAGGAAGCACTGGGCAATCACAAAATCGGTACTACCAAAGGCGGCATCGGCCCCTGCTACATGGATAAGGTTGCTCGCGTAGGCATCCGTATCTGCGATCTGATGGAGCCCGAAACCTTTGCTGATAAGCTGAAGGTTAATCTGGAAGCAAAAAATGCTATTATCACCAAAATTTACGGTGCAGAACCGTTTGACTATGATACCGTACTGAAGGAATATCTGGCTTACGCAGAAGAGCTGCGTCCGTACGTTGCCGATACCGGCGTTGTTATGGATGAGCTGTTCAGCGCCGGCAAAAACGTTCTGTTTGAAGGCGCACAGGCTACCTTCCTCGATATCGACCATGGTACCTATCCGTATGTTACCAGCTCCAACCCGACTGCAGGTAATGCCTGCACCGGCAGTGGCGTAGGTCCCCGCTTCATCGACCATGTTGTCGGCGTAGTTAAAGCTTATACCACCCGCGTTGGTGAAGGCCCCTTCATCACCGAGCTGCTGGATACCGACGGTCCCGGCAACCAAATCCGCGAAACCGGCCATGAATACGGCACTGTAACCGGTCGTCCGCGTCGCTGCGGCTGGCTGGATGCTTTCATGCTGCGTTACAGCGCACGCCTGAACAGCCTGGATTATCTGGCAATTACCCGTCTGGACATCCTCGACCAAATGCCGAAGATTAAATGTGCGTTGGCTACAAGATTGGCGATGAGGTTCTCAAACGCATTCCTGCAAGCCTGAACGTTCTGGCTAAGGTTGAGCCGATTTTCGAAGAGTTCGATGGTTGGATGACCGATATCAGCGGCATCCGCAACTATGACGAGCTGCCGGAAAATGCTAAAAAATATCTGGCTAAAATCAGCGAGGTATCCGGTGTTGAGCTGGGTATTATCTCCGTTGGTCCTAACCGCGAGCAGACCATCGTTCTGAAGGAGCTGCTGTAAGCTTAGGCTGCTGAAAAACAGCAAAATATTTTAAAAGTACTTGACTTTCCTTGTGTTAGTCTGTATACTATTAATGTTGCTAATTTATGGCGACAAATGATTCACTAGCTCAGTTGGTAGAGCACCTGACTTTTAATCAGGGTGTCCCGAGTTCGAGTCTCGGGTGGATCACCAACGAAAATATGCCGTTCTTCGAAAGAAGAACGGCTTTTTTGTATTTGCGGATACAAATTCCGGCAAAACAGAATATAGTCCTGGAAAATTCCTCCTTGCTAATCAATTCCTGCGGTAGTAATATGTAAATGATAAGCAAAGATTTTACAGACTTTTTCGGAGGTGCTTTGATGAAAATAGTAGTTATGGAGCCGTTAGGCGTAAAGATGGAACAGATAAATGCACTGGCAGCGCCGTTGCAGGCTGCAGGCCATGATTTCGTTTATTATACCGCAAAAGAAACCAACCAGACGAAGCTGCTGGCGCGCGTGCAGGATGCAGATATTATCATGCTGGCCAACCAGCCGCTGAGTGCGGAGATTATCAACACCTGCCCTAATTTGAAAATGCTGTCCGTGGCCTTTACCGGCGTAGACCATATTGCGCTGGCTGCCTGCCGTGAGCGCGGAATTTTAGTGTGCAATGCCGCAGGCTATTCCACCAATGCGGTAGAAGAGCTGACCTTCGGTTTGGCTATCAGCGTTATCCGCAACATCGTCCCCTGTGATGCACGCTGCCGTCAGGCAGGAACGAAGGATGGCCTGGTAGGCTTTGAGCTTTTTGGCAAAACCTTCGGCGTAGTCGGCACCGGTGCGATTGGCAGCAGAGTGGCGAAGATTGCTGCTGCCTTCGGCTGCAAGGTGCTGGCCTACAGCCGTACTCCGAAGGCAGAGCTGCAGGCTGACGGTGTAAGCTATGTAAGTCTGGATGAGCTTTTGGCTGCCAGCGATTTTGTCAGTCTGCATGTGCCGCTGACGGACGCAACCCGCGGACTGATTAACGCTGAGGCTATTGCCAAGATGAAGCCGACGGCCGTACTGCTGAATACTGCGCGCGGTCCTGTTGTGGACAGCGAGGCGCTGGCACAGGCGCTGAACGAAGGCCGCCTTGCCGGCGCAGGCATTGACGTGTTTGAGGGAGAGCCGCCGATTGCACCGGAGCATCCTCTGTGCCATGCAAAGAACACCGTGCTGACACCGCACGTGGCCTTCGCCAGCGCCGAAGCACTGGCTGCACGTGCTGACATCGTCTTTGCCAACATCGAACAATGGCTGGCAGGCACACCGCAGAACGTAATTAAGTAAAAACACTATGAAAAGGCTCAATAATTTATATTATTCCAAGAGAATAAAAGAGCTTTTGGCAGAGCTGCAGACAGCGGGAACAACGCTGGTTGTTGCTCCCATGGGTTATGGCAAAACACTGGCAGTGCAGTACTTTTTGCAGGAGCAGGAGTGCTGCGGCAAAAAGGTACTGCGCCAGAGTATTTACGGCGCCGGTGCCGAAGCCTTCTGGCAGGGAGTGTGCCACAGCTGGCAAAATACGGAGCTGGGCGCTGCGCTGCTGCAGCAGTCTTTGCCTGCTGATGCCAACGCAAGAACGCGGGTGCTGGAGCTGTTTCGTCAGCTGCTGCCGCAGGAGCCTGCCTATTGGTTTATAGATGATTTGCATCTGTTGGAGAGCAGCGAGGCAATTGACTTTCTCTTTGCTCTGAGCAAGGCAGGCTTTACTGATTTGCATCTTCTGCTGGTAAGCAGAGGGCAGATTTTTGACGGCAGCCGTCTGCTGGAGCTGGGACGTAAGGTCTTTTGCCTTGATAAGCATGACCTGGCGCTGCAGCGTGACGAGCTGGCGGAATACAGCAGCAGATGCGGCCTGCAGCTTACAACGCAGCAGCTGGATGCTTTGCATGAGGCCTGCGAGGGCTGGTTTTCCGTTACCTATCTTAACTTTTTGAATTACGACAGGTATCAGCGCTTTTGCCTTGATACAGGCACCGTTTATGAGATGATAGCCAATGTACTGCTGCGGCCGCTGCCGTCGGAGCAGCAGCGCTTGCTGCTGCTTATGGGACAGCCGGAGGAATTTACGCCGGAGCAGGTGGCCTATGCCTACGGCACAAGCTGCCGAGAGTCTGTAAGCAGGATGCTGGAATGCAACGCCTTTATTATCAGGCTGGCCAACGGCAGACTGCGCTGTCACCATATGCTGAAGCAGGCAACGCGCCATGCCTTCGGCCTGCTGCCGGAGGCTGAGCAGCAAATGTACTTCCGTCGCTTGGGACAATGGTACGCGCAGCAGAGGGAGTACGAGGAAGCGCTGGACTGGCTGTACCGCGGCCGTGATTTTGACGGCCTGCTGGCTGCAGTGCAGCAGCTGCGCGACTGGTCGATGCGCCCGCAGCACAGGCAGCATCTTTTCGACTGGCTGCGCGAATGTCCGCCGGAAATCTTGTGGCAGTATCCGCAGGCGGTGCTGATAATTATGCGCCGCATGTTTTCGCTGAATATGGTGCCGGAAATGCTGCAGGTCAAGGAATGGTACGTGACGGCGCTGGAGCGCAACACTGCCCTCAGCCAGCGCGAGCGCGATAATTATTACGGCGAGCTGGAGGTTATTCTGAGCTTTTTGGCCTTCAACAGCATTACCGGTATGAGCGAGCATCACAGGCGTGCCTACAAGCTGCTGAGCGGTGCTCCGCAGACACTCAGCAAGCAGGGCATCTGGACCTTCGGCGCTCCCAGTGTTCTGGGGCTGTATTTGCGCACGGGCTGCAGTCTGCGGCAGACGGTTGAGGATATGCAGGAATGCATGCCGCCGTACTATCTGCTGAGCGGCTGGCACGGTGCCGGAGCCGCCGAGCTGACGGAGGCGGAAGCACTTTTGCTGCAGGGACGCATTGACGAAGTGGATATGCCTCTGCAGAAGGCGTATTATCAGGCGGAAAAGCATGGGCAGAAGTGCATTACTATCTGCTGTGATTTTCTGGAGATGCAGCGCGATCTTTTCCGCGGCGTTTACAGCAGTAAGGCGGAGGCGTACAGCCGCCATCAGTGGCAGCTGCAGCCCTGGAAGCAGAGCATGCTGCTGAATACTGCCGATATGTGCGCCGGCTTTTACTATGCATTGCTGGGCAAGCCGGAATATATACCAAGCTGGCTGACGGACGGAAACGGACAGCAGCCTTCGGTGCTTTATCCTGCGCGTCCCTGCCGCAACTATATCAGTGCCCAGTGCCTGCTGGCACAAGGGCAGTATACGGAGCTTTTGGTGCGCTGGTCCGACTGGGAGCAGGAATGCCGTCCCTACAGTAATTTTTTGTGCCTGCTGTATTTGCAGGTGCAAAGGGCGGCGGCCTTTGCCGGCAGAGGCGATGTAACGAGCTGCCGCGCTTCGCTGAAGCAGGCGCTGGAAATGGCTGAGGCGGATAAGCTTGTGCTGCCGTTGGCACAGAACATAGCTCTGCTGCGTCCTTATCTGGAGCAGGAGGCTCAGGGTGAATACTCGGCAGCGGCGGCAGCGGCGCTGCACCTGGGGCAGCAGCTGGAAGCGGGCCGGGGACAAATTATGTCCGCACGCTTTGCCGAAGCAGGCCTGCAGGAGCTGACGGAGCAGGAGCTGCAGATAGCGCAGCTGGCGGCGGCACGCCATACGAACAGGGAGATTGCGCAAAGATTGTCGCTGTCGGAGGGGACAATTAAGCAATATCTCAATAAAATTTTTGCCAAGCTGCAGATTGATGCGGTGGCAAAAAATAAAAGACATCAGCTGGAGCGCTTTTTCCCCAACTCTTAACTAAAGGTTACTTATAGTTATTCTTGACTCGGTATATACTTTAAATGAAGAAGTATATGCCGGGTCTTTTTATATCCGGCGGTTAGGAGGCGGAAAAATGAAACGGCTGAAGGTTGTGCTCGGGGCGTGTCTGGCGATGCTCGTAGCCTTTACGGCATTGGCGTGGGCGGCGACGCAGTACAAAACAACTATTAAGGTAAACGGTACCAAGCTGAATGTGCAGCGCTATGTAGAGGGCAAGGGGCCTATGAAGGATAAGGCGGTGCTGCTCAACAAGGATAATAAGGTTGTTGTGCGCTGGAAGCAGCGCGAGCTGAAAAAAATGGTACTATGACGGTGATAAATATTTCCGCTTTGTACCCTACAGCTATGATATGAAAAACCTGAAGCCGGGCAGATATCGCTTGGTAACGACCAGCAGCTTCGGCAAGGGCGGTGCGGTTAAAAAGACCGTCAACATCAGCTACAAGCCGCAGAGCAAGATGCAGTTCCGTGCGTCCAAGATTATCCGCAAGGGCAACGGCGATGTTTACCAGCGTCTGTATTTCAAAAAGGAATAATTCCACAGGCAAGACCTGCTATGCCCAGATTTTCAATAAAAACAACAAGCTGGTCTATAGCACGAAATATAAGGCAAGAAATGCCAATCAGGATTTTGCCTTCAGCTGGAACGGCTGGGCGAGCGGCAACAGCGGCAAAAAATGTGCTAAGGGCATATATACTGTGAAGTATTGGATGGACGGCGTTAATCCCAAGACTGCCAAGTTCCGTCTGAGCATTTGAGGAGGGGAGCATAATGAAAGAAAAAATGATGCGTATTATCGTAGCTGTTATGCTTACCCTGCTGCTGTGCAGCCTGACGCTGCTGACAGGCGCCGCCTCCAAAAATGACTGGAAGAATACGGCAGGCTGCTATGTGTGGACCGAAAGCAGCCAGTATAATAACGGCGTGCTGAATATCAAGCCCTTGGGCGATGATAAATATCTTTACGAGCTGAAGGTTTTGCGTGGCAGTGAGGAAGAGGACAGTGCGGAGGATTTCGTTACTGCCGGCATTTTTGAAATCAACGAGGACGGCGACGGTATTGCCGAGGTGGATTACCAAAATAATGATACGGTGGAGCTGCGCTTTGTGCTGAAGGACAAGAGCATTACCGCCTATCAGGACGGACCGCTGCCGCTTGATGTTCAGGGTGAATACAGATTTAACGAGGACAGCTTTGATGTATCCGAGGCTGCTGCCGCTGCGCTGCTTGCCGGCCTGCCGGAAAAGCAGACAGGTCTGCCGGATGATGCCGATGATTATAAGCTGCTCTATGCGGAGGAGCCTGTGGACGGCTGGTTCTACCAGCTGACGGTGCTGGATGATGAGGGCGAGGTTATTGCCAAATTTTTGGTAGCTGCCGATTTGAGCGCTGTGTACCGCAACGATAAAGAGGATGAGGTAAACCTTATTTACGGTGATCCAATCAATATGCTGGCTGCCAAAAGAGCACCGCTTGTAGAAGAGGATGAGCTGGAAGGCCCTGCAATCGAAAGCGGCGAGCTGGAGGGCGACGAGGATGCCCCCGACCTGCCTGCAACCGCAGCTTCCGAGCTTAGTCCGTTGGTGACGGTGGCTCCGGAGGAGGCCAGCCTGAAGGTGGGCGAGCGTACACGCATAGTTGCTTCGCTGCCGGGCTGCGTAGGCTATAATGTAACTGATTTACGTTCTTCCAATAGTGATATAGTGAAGGTGGACGGCGATGTGCAGCTTTTGGCTGTGAAGCCGGGAACTGCGACGATTAGCGGCAAGCTGCTGCTGGAAAAGGGTGAAAAGGCCTTTATGACGCAGATTACTGCCTATGAGCCGAAGCTGGAGGCTCCAAATCTGCCGGCGCACTTGGGAATAGACGAGGCGCTGAAGCTGGAGGCCTACGTTGTGGGCGAGGCTGACGGCGTGACACCGGAGTGGAGCGTGAGCGATGAAAAAATTGCCGTTATCGAAGATGGCAAGCTGATTGGCAAGGCTGACGGCGTTGTTACCGTTACGGCAGTCCATGGCGAGATGAAGAGCCAATGGCCGGTGGCTGTGGGCACGGCAGAGCTGCCTGCTGCCGAGGATGAGGAAGAAAATGAGGATGACGATGATGGCTTTGGCCTGCTGACGATTATCGGCGGCGTAATTATCATCGGTGGAGCTGCCTTCTTCTTCCTGCGCAGAAAACGCAAATGATAAGCTGATGCTGTAAAGCGTTATGCTTACCGAAAAAATAATATGAAGCATCGGAGGCTGAGCTGTGCCAGCCTCCTTTGTGCGCCTGCGGCGATGCTGTTGTTTGTGCCCGCAGGCGTATTTTTTTGTGTGCGGGTATATGCTGTTACGTCCGTTTTTGCCTGCCCAAGCGTCCTTGCTGTTGCCTGCAGGCGCGGAAAATCACACTTATTTTACACTCTGACAATGTTTCACAAAATCTCTGTAAAAAAGTAACAAAAAGTTTTCAGTTGGACGTTACAAATGGCGAAAAATCTAGTATAATAATATTAAAGTGTATTATACTTTACAAAATCTCTGAGATCTCAAACTGGCGCCAAATCAATCAAAGTAAAATGAGGTAGAATAGTAGAAATGTTTTTTGATTCTTATGACACACCAGTCTTCAGACCTCCCAGTGAGGCACGCAGCTTTATTTTGCGCGTTACGCGCGGCTGTGCACATAATAAATGCACCTACTGCAACATGTACAGAGGTGTTCCCTTTCAGATTTTAAAGGATGAAGAAATTTCCCGTCAGATTGCACTGGCGGCCCATTACGGCAAGAACAAGGTGCGCCGCGTCTTTTTGGCGGACGGCGACGCTTTGGTGCTGCCGACGGCCAAGCTACTGAAGATTCTGCAGGTACTGCGCGAGCAGTTTCCGCATCTGCAGCGAGTTGCCAGCTATGCTGCGCCCAAGGATATCCTGCGCAAGAGCGAGGAGGAGCTGCGCCAGCTGAAGGAAGCAGGCCTGAAGCTTTTGTACTACGGCATGGAAACAGGCGACGACGCTACGCTGAAGGCTGTCAACAAGGGTGTTGACGGCGAACAGGCGGTAGAAGCGGGACGCAGAGTTACCGCCAGCGGCATGAAGCTTTCTATGATGATTATTCTGGGGCTGGCAGGTGCGGAGGGTAGCGAACGCCACGCACTGGCAACTGCTAAGGCGATTAATATTATCAAGCCGACGCATTTGAGCGCGCTTTGCCTGATGCTGTACCGCGGCAGCGAGCTGCTGGACCAGTACGAGGCAGGCAAATTCAATCCGCTTTCACCGGCAGGACTGATGCGCGAGCTGAAGCTGATAATAGAAAATATAGATTTACCTGCGGACAGGCACTGCCTCTTCCGCAGTAACCATGTATCTAACTACGTTCAGCTGGCAGCAACACTGCCGCATGACAAGCAGCGTCTGCTGCGCGATATTGATTACAGTATTGCTCAGCTCAGCAAGCTGAAAAGCTGGGACGTATATAACTACAATTAATTTTTAATTTTGCATTTGAGCGGGGCTGATGAAGATGAAAAAGAAGCTGGATTCTGTGCTGATCGTAATCATGCTGGCCTGCAGCCTGCCATGGCAGGCACAGGCTGCAGCGCCTATTGTCAGCAACAAACCGCATAAGGCACCGGTGGCAACGCCGCCGGCCGTAAGCGAGGTGCAGCCTGTGAAGGTGGTGCCGGAGCCTGCTGCCGTCAAGGCCGATACCGCAGCCAAGCCTGCTGCCGAAGTGAAGGCCCCCAAGCAGGCGAAGCCTGAGAAAAAGGCGAAGAAAGCCGCTGCTAAAAAGTCTAAAAAAAAATTAAGGAAAAAACAGTCCAAGGTGCAGGTGCAGCAAAGCAACTGGCGCCTGAAGGTGGCACAGCAAAAGCTGCAGGTGCTGGGCTTCAGTGACGAACGCCCCAGCGGACGTATGACGGAGGCTACCAGCACTGCGCTGAAGAGCTTCCAGAAGCAGCACAAGCTGAAGGCAGACGGTGAGTTGAATGATGCAACCTATCATAAGCTGACCTGGGAGGCCTTTGCCAAGGAGGGCATCCCCAAGGTTAAGGGCAAGGAAATCGTCAGCCGTGCAGCCAAATACAAGGGTGTTCCCTATGTGTTCGGCGGAACCACGACCAAGGGCTTTGACTGCTCCGGTTACGTGCAGTATGTGTTTAAAGACTGCAAGGCCAAGCTGCCGCGACTTGCAGACGAGCAGGCGTTACAGGGGATTTTTGTAACGCAGAAGCAGCTGCGGCCCGGTGATTTGGTATTCTTTACAACCTACGCCGCGGGCGCGTCGCATGTGGGTATTTATGCCGGTGACGGACAATTTTGGAGCGCATCCTCGTCCAAGGGTGTAATGCTTTCGTCGCTGAAGGACGATTACTGGAAACAACGCTATTATGGAGCACGCCGGGTGTTGATTACGAACGGCGAGGTTTATAAATAAAAGTTCTGCTGACGGCAGCCGACTGCCGGACAGCTGGGGAGGGTATAAAACATGATTCGTGAGAGAAGAAATAAGGACAAGCTGGCTGCTTATTACAGAAAGTTTATGGAAGAGGGCATTGTTGACCCCAACGTGCATCCGTGGGTTGCAGACAGCTGGCAGCGTTGCCGTGCTATGCATCTGCCGCACGAAACCATGCCCAAAATCAACAAGCTGAGCCGCGAGGAAATCATCGCGCACCAAAAGACGCATGAGTTCATCGTAAAATACGTTGACGGTCTTTATGAGCAAAGCAAGCAGCATTTCAATATCCATAACCTGAGCATGCTGCTGATTGACGAAAACGGCTATGTAATCAAAAACTATGCTATGCCGTTCTTCCAACGCATTATCGAGGATATTCAGGGTATGCGCGTGCTGGAGGAGGATGTTGGTACCTCCAGCATCAGCATTGCGCGCGAGCATAACGTGCCCTTTTTGATGTTCGGACCGGAAATGTGGATTAAGGACAGCCATTCCGGCGATGCCTGCAGTGCGCCTATCTGCGTAAACGGCAAAATCCGCTATATTATTTCCTTCTTTTCCTTGGATCAGAACGATTTGCCCTATGACCTGCTTTTGAGCCTGCTGATGACGATGAAATATTCCATCGAGCAGCACCTGAATATGCTGGAGGCATGGAGCATCAACCGCATTATGATGGAGCAGCTGCCGGTAACTGTTTACTGGCTGGGCAAGGACGGCAGCGTGAAATACTGCAACGAAAACGGCCGCAAGCGTCTGGAAGGACACGAGCGTCTGGAGGACGTGTTCCTGAACTACGAGCATATTCCTATCAAAAAAGCGCTGCATGGCGTAGCGACACAGCGTCGTGAAATTACCTGGATTACCCAAGACAGAACCTTTGAGGATATTACCACCGTTATGCCTATTAAGGTAGGCAGCGAGGTGGAAAGCGCTTTGGTGCTTTCCATGTCCATTGAGGATTTGAAAACAACCATCGCCCATGCAACAGGCTACAGCAGCCGTTACAGCCTGTACAGCATGGTTGGCGAAACCAGCGAATTTTTGGCGCTGCAGCACAAGGCGAGCCGTGTTGCCCGCACCGACCACAACATCCTGCTGCAGGGCGAGCCAGGTACCGGCAAGCAGCGCTTGGCACACGGCATTCATCAGGCCAGCCCCCGCGCTGCCGCTCCGCTGATTGCGGTAAAATGTCACAACGCATCTATGGCAGAGCTGGAGGCTGAATTCTTCGGTACAAATGAGGACGGACAGCAGTCCGCAGGCAAGCTGGAGCTTGCTATCGGCGGTACGCTGTTCCTCGATGAGGTAGAAAAACTGCCGCTCGAAATGGGCGACAAGCTGGCTGATGCACTGACGCACGGTCTGCCTGCAACTGAAAAGGGCGGCAAGCCGCGTATGTTCGATGTGCGCGTAATCGCTGCCTGCGATTCCAACCTTAAGCGTTTGGCAGATAAGGGACTTTTCTCCCGTAATCTGTATGAGCTGGTGCTGGATACCACCATGCGCGTGCCGCCTCTGCGCGAGCGCGTGAAGGATATCGAGGTTATCGCTTCGCATATTCTGGTGGAAATGTCCGCACAGCATAACCTGCCGCAAAAACGCCTTTCTCCTGAGGCTGTTTCCCTGCTGCTGTCCTGCAGCTGGCCGGGTAACATCAAGCAGCTGCAGGGTGTTATTGAGCAGGCCTTCTTCCACACTCCCGGCAGCATCATCGAAGCAGAAAACATTAAGCTGCCCGGTGACAAAACCTTGGAGCGCTCTTGGAAGTATGACAAGGAAGCCTTTATTGCAGCCTGGAAATCCGCTGGCGGCAATATCAGTAAGCTGGCAACAATGCTTGATGTCAGCCGTGTAACCCTGTACCGTTATCTGAAGAAATACGGCCTGGGACCGAAAGCAAAATAAAATTTACCATGATTGCCCCTGAAGCAGGCTTGCCCTGCTCCGGGGGCTTTTGTGTTTTGGCGGATAGTTTGGCGTTGCAAGGCGAGTTTAGAAGAGAAAAGTGCAACATGTTGCAAAAATCTCTTGTAGAAACGGTGTTGATGGTGAATATTAGGGTGGAAAAGGAAATTTTAGAAGAGAAAAGTGCAGCATGTTGCAAAAATCTCTTTTAGAAATGGCATTGAGATTGAATATAGGGAGAAAAAAGGCGAATTTAGAAGAGAAAAGTGCAACATATTGCAAAAATCTCTTGTAGGAATGGCGTTGAGGGTGAATATTGGGAAGAAAAAGGCGAATTTAGAAGAGAAAAGTTCAACACGTTGCAAAAATCTCTTGTAGAATAAAGCTAATATTGGTTGATAGTTTGCTAAAGCTAATTTTAAAA
>ENA-OQDC01001057-OQDC01001057.1-human-gut-metagenome-genome-assembly--contig:-NODE-1057-length-15684-cov-2.848685_pt1 | contig 15684 bp, 15 predicted proteins | sample MGYA00242770_ERZ504601 | MGnify/ENA primary metagenome ERZ504601 (study PRJEB26092, sample SAMD00036305) | human gut metagenome | host: Homo sapiens | study: EMG produced TPA metagenomics assembly of...
GGTACGAACGCTGAGAAGCTGGCCACTTTGAAACAGGTGCTGGCCGGCAGCGAAACCGGTCTGAAGGGTGTGGAAGAAAGCGAATTCATTCTGCATGCAGTGGAAGGTCTTCATGTGAAGTCGGAAGTGGAACTGGATCTGACTCTGGCGCGCGGACTGAACTATTAGTACGGGTGCAATCTTTGAAGTGAAAGCGCTCGACGTGCAGATCGGAAGTATCAGCGGAGGAGGACGTTACGACAACCTGACCGGTGTATTCGGTATGGACGGCATGTCGGGAGTCGGAATCTCGTTTGGTGCTGACCGTATCTATGACGTGCTGAACCAGCTGGATCTGTATCCGAAAGAAGCCGTTAATGGTACGCAGCTGCTGTTTGTCAACTTCGGTGAAGCGGAAGCAGCCTATGTACTTCCGGTTCTGATGCAGGCAAGAGAAGCCGGTATCCGTGCGGAAATTTATCCGGATAGCGCGAAGATGAAGAAACAGATGGGCTATGCCAACAGCAAGAACATTCCGTTTGTTGCTCTGGTAGGAGAAACGGAAATGAACGAAGGCAAGGTAACCCTGAAAAATATGACTACCGGTGAACAGACTCTGGTGACACCGGAAGAACTGATTGCTGCCATCCGGAAATAACGGATTCCAGCTTTCGGCAGGAAGCACGGACAGATGGTGCGAAGGAAAAACTTCGGCTGTCTGTCCGTGTTTTTTCTGTTCCGGCAGATTACATCGAAAAGTAATCTGGTATTCATCCTCCTGTAATAAGCTGTCGCTTTCTTTGCATAGTCTAAAAATAAAAGAGCATTATGGAGTTGAGACCTTATTACCGGACAATCGTACTTTCGGACATTCATTTGGGTACATCGCATTCCAAGGTGGCTGAAGTCAGCCATTTTCTGAGCACGGTCAACTGCGACCGTCTGATTCTGAATGGAGACATTATCGACGGATGGCATTTACAGAAGTCGGGGGTGAAGCGATGGAACGCGGAGCATACACGCTTTTTCAAAGTCATTATGAAAATGATGGAGAAGTGTGGTACTGAGATTATTTATGTGAGAGGCAATCACGATGATTTTCTGGATAACCTGGCACCGCTGCATTTCTCAAATATCCGTATCGTGAAGGATTATACTCTGGAGAGTGCCGGACGACGTTATTTTGTGACGCACGGAGACGTATTTGATAAGGTTACGACCGAAATGAAGTGGCTGGCTAAACTGGGCGATGTGGGTTATACTTTATTGCTTTGGTTCAACGGACTTCTACACCGTTACCGGGCCTGGAAGGGAAAACCTTATTTTTCATTGTCGCAGGCCATCAAACAGAAAGTAAATGACTGCCGTATCCTATATATCCGATTTTGCAAACAGTGCTGGTTGATTTTGCCCGCAGCGTAGTGTGACGGAGTGATTTGCGGACACATTCATCATCCGGAGAACCGGATGATCGGCGGGATTCATTATCTGAATTCCGGTGACTGGGTAGAAACGATGTCTGCCCTGACCGAGGATGAGCAGGGAAACTGGCAGGTGGTTTATTATGCCGACGCCGTACGGCAGGAGACGGCGGATGATTCGATGTTGTCTGTTATTCCGGTTGCCTCATGAAATTTCTGTTTATTGTTCAGGGAGAAGGCCGGGGACATCTCACCCAGGCCATTACGCTGGAGAACATATTGCTCCGTAACGGTCATGAAGTGGTGGAAATTCTTGTCGGCAAGAGTGAGTCACGCCGTTTGCCAGGATTCTTTACACGCAGCGTTCATACTCCGGTGAAACAGTTCCTGAGTCCGAATTTCCTTCCTACGCCGGTCAACAAACGGGTGAGCCTGCCCCGCAGCATAGCTTATAATATACTGAAACTTCCTGAGTACGGAGAGAGTATCCGTTATATCCGGAGCCGGATTCAGGAATCGGGAGCAGACATTGTAATCAATTTCTATGAACTGCTGACAGGACTGACATATTTCCTGTTCCGTCCGCGGGTGCCACAGGTATGTATCGGCCATCAGTATCTGTTTCTGCATAAGGACTTCCATCTTCCGGAAGTGGATCGCTGGAGTATGTCTTTGTTGAACTTGTTTACTCGTCTCACTTCTTTGGGAGCAACAAAGCGCCTGGCTCTTTCTTTCCGTGCCATGGGAGACGATGCTGGCCGCCGCATTGCTGTTGTTCCTCCTCTGCTGCGCCGGGATGTATTCCGCCAGGAAGCAAAACCAGGAAACTATATACACGGTTATATGGTCAATTCCGGTTTCTCAGAATGTGTCTGCGAATGGCATCAGCGTCATCCGGAAACTCCTTTGCGGTTTTTCTGGGACCGCTGGGAAGAAGAACCGGTGAAGAAAGTAGATGAAACGTTATCTTTTTATCAGCTGGACGATGTAGAGTTTCTCCGTCAGATGGCAGGTTGCAAGGCATATGCCAGTACGGCGGGCTTTGAATCGGTGTGTGAAGCCATGTATCTGGGAAAACCTCTTATGATGGTTCCGGCACATATTGAACAGGAATGCAACGCATTCGATGCCATCCGCAGCGGTGCAGGAATTATGGATGAGAATTTTGATCTGGGCAAGTTGCTGGATTTTGCAGAGACTTATCAGCCTGATACCCGTTTCGCTGCCTGGGTACAGTCGGCTGAATACATGATCCTCAACGAACTTGAAACACTGGTTCCCGGTCACTGCATGCAGCAGATGTATATGGTCGAAGAGTTTGTATAAACCCTTTTGTCTGCTATTTTGAAATTTTTCCGCGCTGGAAATATGAATGTAACAAGATTTTTCTTATTTTGCGGAAAAACAAGAAGAAATGGTTCAGAAGAAAAAAAGTACTCCCTATCTGGAGAGAGATATCAGTTGGATGTACTTCAACCGACGTATTTTGCAGGAAGCCACTCGCCCGCATGTACCCTTGCTGGAGCGTATGGCTTTTCTGGGTATTTATTCCAATAACCTGGATGAGTTTTTCCGTGTGCGTATGGCTACCCAGAGCCGTATTGCCGAATGTACGGACAAGGCGGCAGCCAAAGAAAGCGAACATGCCCGCAAGCTGATCCGTCAGATCGGAAAACTGAATGCGCGTTATGTGGAAGACTATGAAAAAAACTGTTGCCAGTGTGACGGAGGCGTTGCGCCAGGAAAATATTTATCTGGTGAATGATGCTGAAGTGACTCCCGAACAGCTGGCATTCATTCAGAAGTTTTATCGGGAAAAACTGAGCGGTTCGTTTGTACCCGTATGGTTCTCTGCCGTGAAATTGCTGGACAGCGAAACCGATGAAAGCATCTATCTGGCTGTAAAGATGATGCGTCAGGGTGAAAAACCGACTCCCGACTATGCTTATCTGGAGGTTCCTGTTTCCTTGTGCGGACGTTTCATCCGTCTGCCGGATGCAGACGGAAAGAGCTATCTGATGTATCTGGAAGACGTGATCCGCTGCTGCCTTCCGCTTGTGTTCGAGGGACTCGGCTATACGGATTTCGAGGCATACGCGTTTAAGTTTACTCGCGATGCTGAAATGGAAATCGACAATGACTTGCGTACCGGAACCTTGCAGAAGATTTCGAAAGGAGTGAAGAGCCGGAAGCGTGGTGAGCCGTTGCGGGTGATCTACGACGGACGTATGCCCAAGGATCTGTTGAAAAGAGTGTTGAAAAAGATGGATCTGGATGTTCTGGATACCGTATTGAGAAGTGGACGCTATCAGAATCACAAGGATCTGATGCGCTTCCCTGACTGCGGACGTGCCAACCTGAAATATCCGGCCTGGCCGCCGATTCTGAAGAAAGAGCTTGACGGTCCGGAAAGTCTGCTGGAAAAGATTCAGGAAAGAGATCGTTTCATCCATGTTCCTTATCATAACTTTGATTCGTTCATCCGCGTGTTGCAGGAAGCGGCTATCAGTAACAGGTGACCAGTATCAAGATTACACTTTATCGTCTGGCGAAGGAGTCGAAGGTGGTGAAGGCGCTGATCGGTGCAGCCCGCAACGGAAAGAAGGTGACGGTAGTGATCGAATTGCTGGCGCGTTTTGATGAGGCTTCCAATATCAACTGGTCCAAGAAAATGCAGGATGCCGGAATCAAAGTGATCTTCGGTGTGGAAGGACTGAAGGTTCATTCCAAGATTACACACATTGCCATGAAGAGCGGACCGGATATTGCCTGCATCAGTACGGGAAACTTCCATGAAGGAAATGCACGTATGTACACCGACTGTATGCTGATGACGGCTTCACGCCGCCTCGTCAAAGAGGTAGATGCCGTTTTCGGATTCATTGAACGTCCTTACAGCCCGATCAAGTTCAAGGAACTGCTGGTTTCGCCCAACGAGATGAAGAACAAGTTTGTGGCGCTGATCAACAACGAGATCAAGAACAAGAAGGCCGGAAAGCCTGCTTATATCAAGATCAAGGTGAATCACATCACGGATCCGGTCATGGTGGAAAAACTGTATGAAGCTTCGCAGGCCGGAGTGGATATTGATCTGGTGGTACGTGGAAACTGTTCGTTGATGACCGGAATTCCGGGAGTCAGCAACAACATACGGATCAATGGAATCATTGACCGTTACCTGGAACATTCACGGATCTTTATATTCGCTGCCGGTGGTGAGGAAAAGGTATTCATCGGTTCTGCCGACTGGATGCCGCGCAATCTGGATAACCGTGTGGAAGTGGTGACCCCTGTATACGATCCGGCCATCAAGGGAGAAATGAAACGGATTGTGGAATACGGACTGAATGACACGCTTCAGGGACGTATCGTCGACGGAAAAGGCGAAAACAATTTCCGCGATACCGGCGAAGAAAAGCCGTTCCGTTCGCAGGAAGCTCTGTATGATTACTATGTAGCAGAAAACGAATGACCGGAGCCTTGCGACTACCGGCCGTCAGGATTAATAAGGAAGGAGAGAAACTATGGTTATTGAAAAACAGAACATTTGTGACGAAAATTATGCCGCTATCGATATCGGTTCGAATGCGGTACGTCTGCTCATCAAACATCTGGATGAAGATGAGCCGGAAGTGAAGTTCTCGAAGGTTTTGCTGTTGCGTGTGCCGATGCGTCTGGGATTTGACGTGTTTGCCATGGGAGAACTTTCACCGAAGAAACAGAAAAACATGATTCGGCTGATGAAGTCTTTCCGCCATCTGATGAAGATCTATGACGTGGCTGACTACCGGGCCTGTGCCACTTCGGCCATGCGTGATGCGAAGAACGGTATGGAACTGATCAAGCGTATCCGGAAAGAAACGGGCATCAACATCGAGATCATTGACGGACAGGAAGAAGCCAAGATGGTGTACAACAATCACATCGAATACATGGAAGACCGCAAGGGAAACTATATGTATGTAGATGTGGGTGGTGGCAGTACGGAAATCAACCTGTTGTCACAGGGACAGCTGGTATGCAGCCGCTCGTATAATATCGGTACCGTCCGCATCCTGAACGCTGCTGTGAAGGATTCCGAATGGGAACGTCTGAAGAAAGATATGGCAGAAATTGCCCAGTCTTACCCTGGAACGAACATCATCGGTTCGGGTGGAAACATCAACAAACTTTATCGTCTGGCTGAAAAGAAAGACAAGAAAAACGAACGGATGAGCGTAGCGACACTGCACAGTCTGCACGACAGTCTGAAATGTCTGACTGTGGCTGAGCGTATGGAACGCTTCTCACTGAAGCCCGACCGGGCCGATGTAATCGTGCCTGCCGGTGAAATCTTCCTGACCATTGCCGATATCATTCATGCGGCTTACATTTATGTGCCTGTTATCGGTCTGGCGGATGGTATCATTGATGCTCTTTATGCAAATAAGAAGAACTTTGATTTCCAGACATTTGAATTGAAAATAGAGGAAGGCGCGAAGCCGGTCGGACAGACTGGTATTCGCGCCTTCGGGCTTTTAAAAAAACGTTTCGGCGAATGGAGGAAAAGATTTCGGGCTTTGCATTAAAACGTTTCGGCGTTTTTTAAGAAGCTCGTCGCTCTTCTGCAGACGGGGAGGAACTTCTTCTTCGGGTGAATTCCCAGTTCCTTTGAGCATTTCAGCCTGGCGGATGACATTTCCTTTTCCTCCGACAACTGGCCGAGGGCGGTCTGATAAGCTTGTGATGCATTATTCAGGGTATCGCCGATCTTTTCGAAGGTTTCGGTGAATCCGGCCAGTTTTTCATAAAGTACTGTACCTCGTCTGACTATTTTCCTGAATGTTCTTGACCTGATATTCCCGTTTCCACAAATCCAGCGCAAGACGCAGGGCCGCGATCAGATTGGTGGGGCTCATGAGGAGAACTTTCTTCTGGTAGGCATAGTTCCACAGGTGAGTGTCTGTCTGGAGTGCCAGCACGTAGGCGGGTTCATTGGGGATGAACATCATGACAAAATCCAGTGATTTCGCATTATAGTGTGAGTAATCTTTCTGACTCAGTTCGTCAATATGGGCTTTGACCGAAGCCAGATGGGCTTTCAGCCATTGTTCCTGCTCCTTGGGGTCCGTACTTGCTATGTAGTTGGCATATGCTGTGAGTGAAACCTTTGAGTCGATAATGACCTGGCGGTTGTCCGGATACACAACGAGAACATCCGGTTGCATGCGCTGTCCGTTTTCATTCTTCAGCACTTCGCCGTTTTCATCTTTCAGAAAACTCCTGCCGGAAATATTCTTCACCTTCACGCAGGCCCGAGTTTTCAAGAATGGTTTCCAGTATCATTTCTCCCCAGTTGCCCTGTGTCTTACTTTCGCCCTTGAGGGCACGCGTAAGGCTGTTGGCTTCATCACTGATGCGCTGGTTCAGCTGCACGAGTTCCTTGATCTTGTCTTCCAGAGAGAAACGCTGTTTGGACTCCTTGTCATAGACTTCAGCCACCTGATGACGGAATTCCTTCAGATTTTCATCAAAAGGTTTCAGGAGCATGTTCAGCCGTTCCGTGCTCAGCTGACTGAAAGTTTCTGTTTTCTGCTGGAAGATTTTGTTGGCTATGTTTTCGAATTCCAGGTTCAGTTGCTTGTGCATGCTTTCGATTTCTGCTTTCTGGTTGTCCAGCCGTTCTTCCAGTGCTTTCTTTTCAGTACGGGCGACAGCAAGGCTCTGCTGGAGGGATGTAATCTCTTCTGCCTGCCGGGAAGTGCGCTGCTGTTCGCTTTGCAGAAGTTCCAGATCGTGGGCTTGCTGCATTTCCATTTGAGCCCGCAGAATACCGCTTTTCCGTGAAGCGGCCAGATAGCCTATGAGAGTTCCGGCGAGAAGGCCGGTCAATATCCATACAAATTCCATGGTTCAGAGTTTTTAAGTTCATCTTTGCAAAGGTAACAAAAATCGGGAGACAGCCGACGGTTTCTGTCAAAAGCATACGGACCGCGGCATGCTGGTCTGCATACCGCGGTCCGTTATTCTGAACTTCCGGATCAGGAAGTGAGATTATTGTGCGCCTCCTCCTGTGGAACCGCCCTGTCCGCCACCGCCGGCTTTGACGTCATCGTTACTGATGCTGCGGGCTGTCTTCTTCACCTGTGCTTTCAGTTCGCCGAAGCGCCAGCTGATGCTCAGACCATAACTCCGTGAGGGTGACTTCGACAGACTCCAGGAACGGAACGTGTCTGTAACGGTTTCGTTGGAATATTCCTGATATTTGCTGAAGACGTTGCTGGCAAAGAGAGATACGTTAAGGCGTTTCTCTTTCAGGAACGAACGGCTCAGGTTGAAACCGTAATAATGATAGGATGAACCATTTTCCTTGCAGGGAAATATAAGGCGTGCTGCCTCCGCCGAATACACTGAAACGGAGATCCCAGGGAAGGGTCTGCTGGATATTTCCGAAGAAATTGCCCGTGAAACCGTGGTTGCCTGCTGCGAACTCACTGCTCTTGAAGTCGGAATAAGAACCGCTGGCATTCAGTGAAATACGGGTTGTGTTTCCCGGGTTCCAGTTCATCCAGAGGGAAAGACGTGTACGGTTGCTTTTTCCGATGTTGCCGTAGGTACTTTCCATGACTCCGTTGTTCATGAATGAATAGTGTTCGATACCATTGTTGATGAACATATAACTCAGGTTCAGGTTGAAGCTGAATTTGGCGCTGAAACTGCTGAATGTCATGCCCAGATTGTGTGACTTTTCCGTATCCAGGTCGGGATTACCATAGCTGATGGAGGTCGGATTGCTGGTATCCCGGAAAGGATTCAGGTACCAGATACCCGGACGGTTGATACGCATGTTATAATTTGCACGCAGCGTCATGGTGTTACCCAGCATATAAGAAATGTTGGCCGACGGTACGACGTCATCAAAATTTGCATTGAAGTTCCGGTCCGGTAACTGCGCATATTCCACATCCATAAAGGTATGTTCGTATCTGACTCCGGCCTTCACGCCCAGTTTTTTCCACTTCAGCTGATAGTCGGCATACGCAGCCAGGATGTTTTGTCCCTGGTCGAACTTGCTGGTAAGGTCTGCATCGGGTTGCATGACTCCTTCGTTATTTTCCCGGTAATATTTGCTGTCACTGGCATTGAGGCGGTAGATATATTTCAGACCGGCATCCACATAATGCATGTCGCTGATGGGATTCACATAGTCTATCTGTCCGGTATGTTCTGCCGGTGTGGGCATCGTTGTTATAATATTGGCGGCGCAGGGGGCCATAGAGTTCTTCCGGATAATTATCGATATCAGCGTATGAAGTTGTTGCTTCGCTTCCATTGGGTGAGTTGTTGAATTTGTAGGAAAGTGTGAGATATTCTCCTTTTCTTTTGAAGGAACGCTGATAGTCAAGGTTCACACCGACATTGCTGAAATTATTGCTGTTGTCCGACAAGGTGCGGTAGCTGTATGTATGTTCCCGGGCTTCGTTCAGCATTTCTGTATAAGAATTGTTTTGGCCCTTGAAGTTGCCGCCAAACAGATTGGCCGAGAAAGTGATCAGGTTCAGGGTGTCGATTTCATAACTTCCTTCCAGATTTCCGAACTGGAACGTTCCGTCGTTGTCGTAAGCTGAGTTGCTGTTCAAGTGACGGAAGTCAGTTGATGTGAAATCTTCACGGGTACTTTCGTTGTATCCGGTCGGCTGGGTCTGGTAATTATATGCATAGTTACCGGTTACTGTAAATTTACCGACCTGTACGGTACCATATGCACCGCCGCCCAGTCCCATGTTGCTGGCGCGCGCATTGACGGTTACATTGTAACCTTGCATTCTTGCGTCATCCGTAATGATATTCAGGATACCGCCGATACCTTCGGCATCGTATTTGGCTCCCGGTTCAGTAATTACTTCGATTGACTTGACAGAATTGGCCGGAAGACTTCTCAATACTTCTTTCGGATTGTTGCTCATCAAGGTATTGGGCTTTCCGTTGACATGAACTTTAAAGTTGCTGGATCCGTTCACCTGGATATTGTCTTCCCCGTCTACCGTAACGAGAGGTACTTTACGCAACATTTCCAGTGTGGTATTTGTCTTGGAGTCCGGGTCGTCTTCCACACTGTATGAAATCTTGTCGATTTCAGCCTTTACCAGCGGTTTTTGTGCAACGACTTCCACTCCCTTTAGCATTTCACTGGCTTCAGCTGTATAAAGCGTACCCAGATCTACCTGCTTTTGTGAGGCAGAGAGCGTGAACTTGCGTTCCACCGTCTTTTTCCGACGGAAGTCAGTGTGATGATGTAATCTCCCGGTTGGGTGAGTTTTTCATTGAATCTTCCTTTCTCATCCGTCACGTTGAGTTTGACCGGTTTGTCAGGCGACTTGGCAGAAAGAATCCGGATGGTGGCGTAAGGTTCCGTGTCGTTTGTAAGGGAGTCTACCAATACGCCTTTGACAGAGTAGTTCCCCGACTGTCCCATAGCCGGAATGCATGTTGCAATCAGGCAAAATAAAATGCAGAGCATTTTTGAAAGAACATTTGTTTGCATAGTACTTTGGTTGTTTGTTGTATAATAAAATTTACTAAAGTTTCCCACCCCCAATAAGGAGGGTGGGAAGTAACAGTAATTCAAATTTTCTTCGTAAATTAGAGGTGCTTAATCAACTGATTTACGTATGAAAAATAAGAATACTGTTATAGATGCAAAAATAGGTAATTTGAACGAACTTACCAAGGTTTTATCTGTTAAAGAACAAGCCCAAGAGCAACTTTTAGTCGTCATGAAGGCATTGGGAATCGGTAAAATCGTTCGGAATCTAAAGTTTGAGAAGGCTCAGGGCTATACCTTGACCTCCCTCTTCATCTCGCTCCTCATCATGCGCCTGTGGGGAAAGACGATTGCAAGTGCCACTTCCAATCATTTTCATGGACTTTGCGCCGTGTCAAAGAACACGCTGTATCGCGCACTTTTGAACGCCCGCATCGACTGGCGAATGCTTCTTACCAAAATAACCCTTCGCTTCCATGCCATTCTCCGGGAGCATCAGGTGAATACCGACGAGCATGACACTTGTGCCATCCTTGATGATACAACCTTTCAGAAGAGCGGCATTCGAATCGAAGGAGTCAGCAAGGTGTTCGACCATGTCACCCACAGCTTCATTTATGGAATGAAATGCCTGACACTAGCTCTCTCTGACGGGAAAAGCTGCTATCCCATAGACTTCTCCCTTCATCGTGAAAAAGGAAAGAAGAAGGATTACGGCTTGACCTTAAAACAGCGGAAGGAGCAGTTCAAGGAAAAGCGGAACGCAAAAAATCCGGACTATGCACGCAAGGCGGAGTGTGATGAGAGCAAGCTTGAAATGGCCAGACGCATGCTTTGTCATGCCGTGGGGCATGGTATCAACTTCAAGTATGTGCTTGCTGACAGTTGGTTTACATGCGAATCGCTCATACAGGCTGTTCGCGAGCTATGCAGCGGTTCAGTGCACTATATTGGTTTGACCAAAATGAACCCCAAGTTGCGTTATCAGACAAGAAAGTCCAAACATCCCCAAAATATCCATGAACTGATTGTAAGGTATGAACGCACAGCTTCATGCTATTGCCGAAAGTACAAGTGTAAATACATTCAACTTCATGCAAAACTGGGCGAACAACCCATACGCATCTTCATCATCAAATACGGGCGAAGTACCCATTGGAAAGTGTTGCTTACTACAGATACCTCCATGAACTTCGTCAGAGCCTTTGAACTTTACGAAAGACGCTGGGGCATAGAGGTCATATTCAAGGAATGCCGTGGATATCTTGGACTGGGAAAATGTCAGAGCCGGAGCTACAATGCTCAGATTGCAGACACCACCTTGTGTTTCATGATGTATCAGATGCTCTCCTTGGCCAAACGCTTTTCAGAATACGAAACTTTGGGAGCACTATTCCGCTCCGAGCGTGACCGGCTGCAAGTGCTCACCCTGTGGAGCAGGACTTTGGAAGAAGTCAGGCATCTGTTGGAAGTTTTGTCGCGTGAAGCAGGAGTGGATCTGTTGGCATGCCTATCAACTGTAGCCGCACGGCAAATGGCAGATTTCTCCACAAAGGTCTGGGCACATCTTCTGTGCGATTCGGACGATTATGCCATGCCCGATTTGGACTAAACATTTTTTAGGCGTGCGTTAAATCGTTCGGAAAACATTTGATTTTTAGACCACTCACCGAAGGGAACTATTACTCAAATAGCTGATATGAAGGGGTGGGAAACTTCAGTAAGATTTATTGAAGATGCATGATTCTTATTAATGTGCCAAAAGTAATGTTTTATCAGATAGGACTTATGATTTATTTATTAATCTTGGTTAACAGGAATAAATTTTTACTTATTTCCGGCAAGTTATGAGTGAAAGTAACGGAGTTTTGTCAGACTGAAAGTACAGATATATTGACAGACTTGTTACGTTGTGTCAGAAAAGTCCTGCCAGTTTGTCACATTTGTGCTTTGGCATACTTTTGGCTATGTGGTTTGCGTCCTTTCGGACAAATTTCAATAAGTATAAACATATAAAAAGCATAGAATTATGAACATTAAACCATTAGCAGACAGAGTCCTGATTCTTCCGGCTCCTGCAGAAGAAAAAACCAATCGGCGGTATTATTATTCCTGACACAGCGAAAGAAAAACCGTTGCAGGGTGAAGTCGTTGCAGTAGGCAACGGAACTAAAGACGAAGAAATGGTCTTGAAAGTAGGCGATCAAGTTTTATACGGTAAATATTCAGGTACAGAAATTGAACACGAAGGTGTGAAGTATCTGATGATGCGTCAGAGCGATGTGCTTGCAGTGCTTGGTTAATCAATAACTTATAAATTAAAGAAAGGAAATTATTATGGCAAAAGATATTCTCTTCAATATGGACGCGCGTGACCAGTTGAAAAAAGGTGTAGATGAATTGGCTAACGCAGTGAAAGTAACTCTGGGCCCGAAAGGTCGTAACGTGATCATCGAAAAGAAATTCGGTGCTCCTCACATTACAAAGGATGGTGTAACTGTTGCTAAAGAAGTGGAATTGAGCGATCCGTTCCAGAACACAGGTGCACAGCTTGTGAAGTCTGTTGCTTCAAAGACTGGTGACGATGCCGGTGATGGTACAACTACTGCAACTGTTCTGGCTCAGGCTATTGTAGGCGTAGGTTTGAAGAATGTAACTGCCGGTGCAAACCCGATGGACCTGAAACGCGGTATCGATAAAGCTGTTGCCAAGGTTGTTGAATCTATCAAGTCGCAGGCTGAAACTGTAGGCGATAACTATGATAAGATTGAACAGGTTGCAACAATTTCTGCGAACAATGATCCGGTGATCGGTAAACTGATTGCAGATGCAATGCGCAAGGTTTCCAAGGACGGTGTGATCACTATCGAAGAAGCTAAAGGTACAGATACTACTATCGGTGTAGTAGAAGGTATGCAGTTCGACCGTGGTTACTTGTCAGCTTATTTTGTAACAGATACAGAGAAGATGGAATGCGTGATGGAACATCCGTATATCCTGATCTATGACAAGAAGATTTCTAACTGAAGATTCCTGCTATCCTGGAACCGGCTGTACAGAGCGGACGTCCTTTGCTGGTCATCGCAGAAGATGTGGACAGCGAAGCTTTGACTACTCTGGTTGTAAACCGTCTGCGTGGTCAGTTGAAGATCTGTGCAGTGAAAGCTCCGGGCTTCGGCGACCGTCGTAAAGCTATGCTGGAAGATATCGCCGTATTGACAGGTGGTGTTGTAATCAGCGAAGAAAAAGGCTTGAAACTGGAACAGGCTACACTGGAAATGCTGGGTACTTGCGATAAAGTAACTGTATCTAAGGAAAATGACAACCATTGTAAACGGTGCCGGTCAGAAAGAACTGATTCAGGAACGTATCAACCAGATCAAGGCTGAGATGAAGAATTCTACTTCTGATTATGACAAGGAAAAACTGCAGGAACGTCTGGCTAAATTGTCAGGTGGTGTAGCAGTTCTGTACGTAGGTGCAGCCAGCGAAGTAGAAATGAAAGAAAAGAAAGACCGTGTTGACGATGCATTGTGCGCTACCCGTGCAGCTATCGAAGAAGGTATCGTTCCGGGCGGTGGTGTAACTTACATCCGTGCCATCGATGCTTTGGAAGGTATGAAGGGTGACAACGCTGATGAAACAACTGGTATCGAAATCATCAAACGTGCTATCGAAGAGCCGTTGCGTCAGATTGTAGCCAACGCTGGTAAAGAAGGCGCAGTAGTTGTTCAGAAAGTACGTGAAGGCAAGGGTGACTTCGGTTACAATGCACGTACCGATGTTTACGAACACTTGCATGCAGCTGGTGTGGTAGATCCTGCCAAAGTTACTCGTGTTGCATTGGAAAACGCAGCTTCTATCGCAGGTATGTTCCTGACAACCGAATGTGTTATCGTAGAGAAGAAAGAAGATAAGCCTGAAATGCCGATGGCTGCTCCGGGAATGGGCGGTATGGGCGGCATGATGTAATAGAGTCGCTTAGTTGCTTATCATAGTTAATATTACATAAAAAGGAAAGGCCTCTGGAGTTTTTTTCCAGAGGCCTTTTATTTTTGTAAGCTGATTAATCTTGTCTTGAAATGAAAAAAACTTTTTTATTGTTAGCCTTGACTCTGTCCGGCCTTTTCGCATGTAGTGAACAAAATCAGGTTGATAAATGTGAAGCAATTATAGATGATTCTTCGGAAATTGTTCATAAAGAGAAAACTCTCATGTCTTCCATTCTGACAATATCCGATATTATACCGCTTGAAACCAATGATTCATCTCTGTTAGGCAGTATAGAAAAAGTAACCAGACGAGGCAATTTTATTTATATAAAGTCCGGGAATAGTCCATTAATGATGTTTGATAAAGAAGGTCGTTTCCGGAATTGCATCGGAAAGATCGGATCAGGACCGGAAGAATACCCTTTGTTGTCTGATTTTGATGTTAAGAATGAAAACATCTATATTCTGACTGCAAACAAGATTCAGGTGTATGACTGTACCGGTAAATGGATTAAGGAAATTCCCATCGGTGTGAATGCATCAGGAATACGTCTGGCCGGTGATAAAATATTGTTGTCTGTCCTGAATGATGAAAAAGTGATTCATCTGCTGGATGAAAACGGGAAATTTATCGAAAGCCAGTTGAAAAACAATTCAGGATTAGGGCTTCAGAGAAACATTTCCTTTGTAAAATACGGTCATTGTTATTTATTTCCTATGGGGCGTTCAAATGAATTGTTTGCGTATGATACCACAGGGAATGGAACATTCAATAGAATGTCTTACCTGGCATCAGAGCAGTTGACCAGTGAGCAGGAATCTGCCATGAAGGAAAATAATCGGGATTATCAAAAGGAATTGGACAGCCGTGGCTTTTTTGACGGGATATTAGCGGACAATACACATGCTATTGTTCCCTTTATAAAGAAGGGGAATATTACGGTATGGATGAAAAACATTCAGACTTCGCAAGTGATGGCTTATGACTTATCTGCATTAGAGAATGATCTTACATATTTGTCTGCATCTTCTTTCTTCTATGATAATACCGAAAGTGACAGTGCGTTCCTTACTTATGTTATGCCATATAAATTGAAGGAAAGGCTTAAGGAGGTTCCGGAGGAAAAAAGAAACCAATATTTTGAGAGGCTGTACAAAATTGTTGAAACGTCCAGTGAAGATGGGAATCCGATTATCATAGAATATAAAATAAAAGCCCTGTAAACTGTTTTCAGGCCGGAATCTTTATTTTTGCAAAAGGAATTTAGTTGTTTTGATTATGACAAAGAAGACTTAATGCGAAAGGCCATAGAACTTTCTATCAGAAATGTAGCCGAAGGTGGAGGACCTTTTGGTGCTGTCATAGCCCGAAACGGAGAAATAGTGGCAACCGGAGTGAACCGTGTGACTCCCGATTGTGACCCGACGGCTCATGCGGAGGTCAGTGCTATCCGCGCTGCAGCCAAAGTTCTGGGTACGTTTGATTTGAGCGGCTGTGAGATCTATACGTCTTGTGAACCTTGCCCGATGTGTCTGGGGGCTATTTACTGGGCACATCTGGACCGCATGTATTATGGCAATAACAAACATGATGCGGCAGCCATCGGCTTTGATGATGCCTTTATTTATGAGGAACTGGATCTGAAACCGGCTGACCGGAAATTAAAGTCGGAAGTATTGTTGCCCGAAGAAGCTATTCAGGCTTTTAAAGACTGGGAAGCGAAGGAGGACAAGACAGAATATTGATATCTCCATCATGCTCTTTGCT
>ENA-OQDC01001058-OQDC01001058.1-human-gut-metagenome-genome-assembly--contig:-NODE-1058-length-15617-cov-2.970884_pt1 | contig 15617 bp, 16 predicted proteins | sample MGYA00242770_ERZ504601 | MGnify/ENA primary metagenome ERZ504601 (study PRJEB26092, sample SAMD00036305) | human gut metagenome | host: Homo sapiens | study: EMG produced TPA metagenomics assembly of...
AAAAAACATTCCTATTATAGCAATGACAGCTAATTCATTTGCAGAAGATGTTCAGGCATCACTGGATGCAGGAATGAACGCACATTTGTCAAAGCCGATTGTGATTGATGAAGTTATAAAAACGATTTTAAGGTATGTAGATACTTCCACTTTTGGAACAAGAAATAAGTAGTAGTTAGGAGATAGAGAATTGGTAAGACAATACAGCGATAACGATATAGACGCAGTGATGCAGATATGGCTTGATACGAATATTCAAGCACATCATTTCATACCGTCCGATTACTGGCGTACTAACTGCAATATGGTAAGAGAAATGCTTCCTCACGCAGAAATATATGTACATGAGGATGACTGTACAAAGCAGATAGATGGCTTCATTGGATTGAATGATGACTATATCGAAGGTGTTTTTGTAAAAGAAACAATGCAATCAAAAGGTATCGGAAAACAACTTCTAAATCATGCAAAGGAATTCAAATCAAAATTAAAATTAAGTGTCTATCAGGAAAATGAGAAAGCAATCAAATTTTATTTACGTGAGAAATTTAGTATTCAATCCGAAAGTGTGGACGATAACACAGGCGAAAAGAAATTTATAATGGTATGGAATCAGTAGATTCATATTTGTCTGACTCACAATAATTTAATAAAGTAAACCTCCAAATTGATGTAAGATAAAATTAATCAGTTTATTGGCCACATAATGGTTTACAGATGCATCAATAGCGCCAGCCCCTAAACCATATGGAACTGCAAAATGGTTTTGGTTACAGAATGCTTGCTGAGGCAATCAAAGCAGACCTGCAATATCGTATCAGTTGTCCGGTACTTCTTATCTGTGGCGAAAAGTATAAAGCGGGTTCAGCAAAAGATATAATAGAAAATGGCATCAGAGGTTTCATTTCCGGCATTATTGCAGTTATATCGGTATTGGTAATATTAGCAGGAACCTATATGACGTCAAGTGGAATTAAAAACTGTAAATGAATAATGTTTGCAAAGAATGTAAGTATGTCCTGGTTGATTGTAACTAGTATATGAGAGGTATATGATAATATTTTACAATGATTTTAGTTGACAGTCAGAAAATGAGATTATACAATTAATTCGACAAATGTTAAGAGTATATATTGGGTATATTAGATTGGTGTGTTCAATATATTTTCTTAATATACAATATATTAAAAGTGAGGTGACGATAATGGACGGGCATGATAGTCCTCGAATAGGGAACAATGACATAGATTATAAGCCGACAAAGCTATTGTCTGCGTTTCTTAAGGGACGTGTGCAATAGTCTGTTAAAGTCGCGTATTTTCTAATCTTAGTCATTGTTCTTGCCATAATGAAAGGAGAATAATGATGAATAAGATTCTATCAAATGTAGTTATACATAAGGATTATAGCAAGGATATTGTTAGAGTCCTTAGAAGTAGTAAATCTGATGAATTAATCCGCAGGAAGTTATCTAAATATCACGAGAATGATATAGCAGATGCAATTAAGCTTTTGGACAAAGATACAAGAATAAGGCTTTACAAGATTCTTGGTGTAGACTGGACGGCAGAGATTTTCTCATATCTGGAAGATACACCTGAATACATTGAAGAATTTATGACAGAATTATCTGTAGATGAGGCGGCAGATGTCCTTGAAAAAATGGATGCTGATGATGCTGTAGATATTCTTGATAATGTATCAGAAGAAGAAAGACAGGCACTTATATCACATATGGAAAAGGATGCCAAAGATGATGTGTGTCTGATTTATTCATATGACGATGATGAGATTGGCAGTAAGATGACTACTAATTTCATATGCATAAACAATAAGCTTACAATAAAGGAAGCTATGAAAGAGCTTGTTGCACAGGCAGAAGAAAATGATAACGTCAATACAATATATGTGGTTGATGATAATAACATATATTATGGTGCAATAGATTTAAAAGATCTTATTGTAGCAAGAGATTACCAGAAGCTTGAGGATATAATAAGTACATCATATCCATATGTATATGCTCACGAAAAGATGAGCGAATGTATCGAAGATTTAAAGGATTACAGCGAAGATTCAATTCCAGTATTAAATAAAGACAAAGAAATAATAGGTGCTATCACATCTTCTGATATCATAGAAGCGGTAGATGAAGAGATGAGCGATGATTATGCAAAGCTTGCCGGTTTGACAGAGGAGAATGACCTTACAGAGGGGCTTTTTGCAAGTATGAAGAAAAGGCTTCCATGGCTTATTCTGTTACTGTTCCTTGGTATGGGAGTATCATCTGTAGTTGGCATATTTGAAAATGTAGTGTCACAGCTTGCGATTATTGTATGCTTCCAGTCACTCATACTTGATATGGCAGGAAATGTTGGAACACAGTCACTTGCCGTTACAATCAGAGTTCTTATGGACGAAGATATATCAGCTAAGCAGAAGCTTGAATTTGTGTTAAAAGAGATGAGAATTGGTTTTGCTAATGGCTTGCTGCTTGGTTCTATGGCATTTATATTACTTGGAATATATATTACCCTTGTTAAGGGCAAGCCAGTACATTACGCATTTGCAATATCGGGCTGTGTAGGTGTATCATTATTGCTGGCAATGCTTATATCAAGTCTTATTGGTGTGCTTACACCAATGTTCTTCCATAAGATAAAGATAGACCCGGCTGTAGCTTCGGGTCCACTTATAACAACAATTAATGACCTTGTTGCGGTTGTTACATATTATGGACTGGCTGCGGTTGTGCTTATCGGTATGCTTCATATAACAGGATAAATGATATATAAATGATACCAGAATTGTGTAAGTGCGTAGCACGGAACAATTCGTAGGTATCAAAGTCGGGGGCTTTTGACCCAGACATCATATAAATATAATTATAGAAAGGAAGTCTGCTATGAGTGATATATTAGAGGTTATTAAGACAAGAAGAAGCGTAAGAAAGTATAAAAGTGATATGGTTCCTGCGGAGATTATAGATAAAATTATTGAAGCGGGAACATATGCGGCTACAGGAAAGGACAGACAGTCGCCAATTATACTTGCAGTTACTGACAAGGAATTAAGAGATAAGCTTTCTAAGATGAATTCTAGAATAATGGGAAAGTCAGAAGATTTTGATCCATTTTATGGTGCACCAGTTGTGCTTGTTGTTCTTGCTGATAAGAGTATGCCTACATATATATATGATGGTACTCTGGTTATGGGGAATCTTATGCTTGAGGCACACGCACTTGGTGTGGATAGCTGCTGGATACATAGAGCTAAGGAAGAATTTGAGAGCGAAGAAGGCAGAGAGATACTTAAATCACTCGGCATAGAAGGTGATTATGAAGGAATCGGACATTGTATACTAGGTTATGTAGATGGAGAAGAACCTCAGTGTCACCCAAGAAAAGATAACTGGGTATACAGAGCATAGCTTGTAATATTTTCATAAAATTGTACATTTAATATTTTTGCAAATTGATATTTAACATATAAAAATGCTGAAAAAATAAATGGAAGAATAAAGAAACTGATAGAAAAGGAGATTGAGATAGATGGTTAAACACGTTATATTGTGGAAGTTAAAAGAAGAACTTACTGCAGAAGAGAAGGAAAATGTAAAGGCAGGTATCAAGGAAGGTCTTGAAGGACTTGCAGGAAAAGTGCCTGGTCTTGTAGATGTAAAGGTTAATATCAATGGTTTGCCAACATCAACGGTAGATGTTATGCTTGATACAACATTTACAGATGCAGATGCTCTTAAGGCATATAGCACTAATCCGCTTCATGTTGCAGTAGCAGACGGAAAGGTACGCCCATATACGGCAGTAAGATCCTGCCTTGATTATGTAAGTGATAAGAATTAATTGTTGAATAAACTTCAGAAATTGAATTATAATAATTTTTTAAAATGGAAAATAAAGTTATGGATTGACACGATTCATAAGGATATGCTATTATTCATCTATATGAATATATTAAAAGACTGGGAAAGAGACTTCTTTTCATGGAACCTGACAGGAAAGTGATGCCACCGACTGAAAGCATACACAGGGAATTGTCAAGAGGAACACTCTGGAGTTGAATATCTGAATTATATCAATGCCCTTGGAATATGTTATGAAATGCGTATGCATACAGCTGTTATAGACAGGCAGGTGATATATGTAGGTTATTACGTTGTACGCGTTAAGTACTTAAAGAGGAATGATAAGAAGCCTGAATTGTTAAGTTTATTAGTTTACTGATGACAGCTATTCAGAAGCGGATTTCATTCAATGCGGGTGGTACCGCGGATAATTATGTATTATTCGTCCCGGAATGCTGGTAAGGCATTCCGGGATTTTTTGCGTGCAGATAACGATTGCCACTAAGTTATATCGTTACAGCCTTTGCAGAAAGCAGGAACAATATATTTATCAGCTGCAACAAGACACACATTAACAATATAAAACAATAAGAGAGGAGTTATTAATAAGATGGCAAACATTTACAGAGATGTCACATTACAGAATGTAAGTGAGAACGACATTGGAAAGCAGATGAAGGTATCAGGATGGGTTGAGAACATCCGTGATCACGGTGGAGTTTCATTCATCGATTTAAGAGATATGTACGGAGTATTACAGGTAGTTATCCGTGAACCAGAACTCTTAAAGGGTATTAAGAAGGAAGAATGTATCAGTATCGATGGTATTATGGAGCAGAGAGATGAGGAAACTTACAATCCTAAAATTCCATCAGGAACTATTGAACTTGAAGCTAAGAAGATTACAGTATTAGGACAGGTTTACCAGCAGGTTCCATTTGAAATTCAGACATCTAAGGAAGTAAGAGAGGATGTAAGACTTAAGTACAGATACTTAGACTTAAGAAACCCTAAGGTTAAGGATAATATGGTATTCCGTTCAAAGGTTATCTCATTCCTTCGTCAGAAGATGACAGATATGGGCTTCCTTGAAATCCAGACACCTATTCTTTGTGCTTCATCACCAGAAGGCGCAAGAGATTATATCGTTCCATCAAGAAAATATAAGGGCAAGTTCTATGCACTTCCACAGGCACCACAGCAGTACAAGCAGCTTCTTATGGTATCTGGTTTTGATAAGTATTTCCAGATAGCTCCTTGCTTCAGAGATGAAGATGCAAGAGCTGACCGTTCACCAGGAGAATTCTATCAGCTTGACTTCGAGATGAGCTTTGCTACTCAGGAAGAAGTATTTGCAGTTGGTGAAGAAGTGCTTACAGAGACATTTGCAAAGTTTGCACCAGAGGGTTCAGTTGTAACACAGGCTCCTTATCCAATTATAAGCTACAAGCAGGCTATGCTTGAATTCGGTTCAGATAAGCCAGACCTTAGAAACCCACTTAGAATTATAGATTTGTCCGATTTCTTCAATAAATGTACATTCAAGCCATTTCAGAATAAGACTGTAAGAGCTATCAATGTTCACGCTAAGCTTTCAAAGGGCCAGCACGAGAAGCTTCTTAAGTTCGCTACAGGAATTGGTATGGGTGGACTTGGTTACCTTGAGGTTCTTGAAGACCTTTCATATAAGGGACCAATTGATAAGTTCATTCCAGAAGAACTTAAAGGCGAAATCAGGGAACTTGCAGGACTTCAGGCAGGAGATACAATATTCTTTATCGCTGATAAGGAAGATAAGGCTGCATTCTTTGCGGGACAGATTCGTAACGAACTTGGCGCACGCCTTGATTTGATAGAGAAAAATGCATACAGATTCTGTTATGTAAATGACTTCCCTATGTTTGAAAGAGATCCTGAAACTAAGAAGATTGGTTTTACACACAATCCATTCTCTATGCCACAGGGTGGTCTTGAAGCACTTAATACTATGGATCCACTTGATATTCTTGCTTATCAGTATGATATCGTATGTAATGGTGTTGAATTATCATCAGGTGCTGTGCGTAACCATGATATGCAGATTATGGTTAAGGCATTTGAAATTGCCGGATATGATGAAGAAGTACTTAAGGCTAAGTTTGGAGCACTTTACAACGCATTCCAGTTCGGTGCACCACCACATGCAGGTATGGCACCAGGTGTTGACCGTATGATTATGCTTCTTAGAAATGAAGAGAATATCCGTGAGGTTATTCCATTCCCAATGAGTGGTACAGCGCAGGATCTTATGTGTGGAGCACCTAATGAAGTGACAGAACAGCAGTTAAGAGAGGTTCATATTAAGGTCAGGGACTAATGGAAAAAATCCACTAATAAAAACAAAACAAAGATTTTTCCATACAGGATTTGCGCGTGAGGGCGCAAACCTGTCTGACATAATAGAAAGGATGATATGTTATGGCTAATGTGATTAGTGATGAAACTATCGAATATGTAGGTATTCTTGCTAAGCTTGAGCTTTCTGAGTCGGAAAAAGAGGATGCCAAGAAGGATATGGCAAGTATGCTTGATTATATAGATAAGCTTGGCGAGCTTGATACAACAGGCGTTGAGCCTATGTCACACGTATTCCCTGTTAATAATGTTATGAGGGAAGATGTTGTTACTAACGGCGATGGAAGCAAGGCTACACTTGCCAATGCACCAGAAGCTAACGAATATGGATTTATAGTTCCAAAGACTGTTGAATAAGAAAGGGAAATGCTATGAGTTTATTAGATTGTACAGCCGTTGAACTTGCTGCAAAGATTAAGGCAGGTGAAGTGACAGCGGTAGAAGCTATGCAGGCTGTTGTTGCTCAGATTGAAAAGTCTGAAGACAAGCTTAACTGCTATGTGACATTTGACAAGGAAAAAGCATTACAGGCAGCAGCTAAGGCTGACGATGATATCAAGGCTGGAAAGCTTACGGGACCTTTAGCTGGTGTACCTTTTGCTATTAAGGATAATATGTGTACAGAAGGCATGCTTACAACATGTTCTTCTAAAATACTCGGTAACTTTGTTCCAACATTTTCTTCTGAAGCAGTTATAAAACTTCAGGAGGCAGGTGCAGTTATTATCGGTAAGACTAATATGGATGAGTTCGCCATGGGCTCAACAACAGAAACAAGTGCATTCGGAGCAACTAAGAATCCAAGAAATACAGAGCACGTTCCTGGTGGTTCATCAGGTGGTTCAGCTGCAGCAGTTGCAGCAAATGAATGCTTTGCGGCACTTGGTTCAGATACAGGTGGTTCTATAAGACAGCCTGCATCTTACTGTGGTGTTGTAGGTATGAAGCCTACTTATGGTACTGTCTCAAGATATGGACTTATAGCTTATGGTTCATCACTTGATCAGATAGGACCATTATGTAAGGATGTAACAGACTGTGCTACTATTATGGAGGTAATAGCAGCAAAGGATGATAAGGATTCTACATCAGTAAAGAGAGAAGATACAGCATTTACAAAGGCTTTAGTAGATGATGTTAAGGGACTTAAGATAGGTATTCCAAGAGATTACTTTGGAGATGGACTTGATCCTGAGGTTAAGGAAGCTGTTATGTCGGCAGCTAAGGTGCTTGAAGAAAAGGGTGCCATAGTTGAAGAATTCGACTTAAGTCTTGTAGAGTACGCTATACCTACTTATTATACAATAGCTGCCGCTGAGGCAAGCTCTAACCTTGAAAGATTCGATGGCGTTAAGTATGGTTACAGGACAAGTGAGTATGAAGGTCTTCACAATATGTATAAGAAGACACGTTCAGAGGGCTTTGGACCTGAGGTTAAGAGAAGAATAATGCTTGGTTCATTCGTACTCAGCTCAGGCTATTATGATGCTTACTATTTAAAAGCATTAAGAGTAAAGGCTCTTATTAAGAAAGCATTTGATGAAGCATTTGCAAAGTATGATGTAATACTTGGACCTGTTGCACCAACAACTGCACCTAAGATAGGCTCATCTTTAGCAGACCCTATCAAGATGTATCTTGGCGATATATATACAATATCAGTTAACCTTGCAGGTCTTCCAGGAATAAGTGTACCTTGTGGAAAGGACTCTAAGGGGCTTCCAATAGGTGTACAGCTTATAGGTGACTGCTTTAAGGAAAATAATATAATACGTGCTGCATACTCATATGAGCAGGCACGAGGAAGATTTGAATAAGGAGGAGGTCAGGCAATGAAAGATTATGAAGTAGTTATTGGTCTTGAAGTTCACGTTGAGCTTGCTACAAAGACTAAGATATTCTGCGGCTGTTCAACAGCATTTGGTGGAGCACCTAATACACACACATGCCCTGTTTGTACAGGTATGCCAGGCTCTCTTCCAGTTCTTAACAAGAAGGTAGTAGAGTATGCTATGGCGGTTGGTCTTGCAACTAACTGCTCTATAACAAGAGACTGCAAGTTTGATAGAAAAAATTATTTCTATCCTGATAATCCACAGAATTATCAGATATCACAGCTTTATCTGCCTATATGCCGTGATGGACATGTAGACGTAAAGCTTGAAGATGGAACAGAGAAGTCTATAAGAATCCACGAGATTCATATGGAAGAGGATGCAGGTAAGCTTATACATGATGAGTGGGAGGATGTATCCTATGTTGACTATAACCGTTCAGGTGTGCCTCTTATAGAAATTGTATCTGAACCAGATATGAGAAATGCAGAAGAGGTTATTGCTTATCTTACTAAGTTAAGAAATACTATCCAGTATCTAGGAGCATCTGATTGCAAACTTCAGGAAGGCTCAATGAGAGCTGATGTCAATCTTTCTGTAAGAGAAAAAGGCAGTACAGAGTTTGGTACAAGAACAGAAACTAAGAATCTTAACTCATTTTCAGCTATCCAGAGAGCTATTGAGGCTGAAACAGCAAGACAGATTGATATAATTGAAGCTGGTGGACAGGTTGTTCAGGAAACAAGAAGATGGAATGATGATAAGGAATATTCATATGCTATGCGTTCTAAAGAGGATGCACAGGATTACAAGATATTTCCCAGACCCAGACCTTGTACCAATCCACATAAGCGAAGAATGGCTTGATACTATCAGGGAAGCACAGCCTGAGTTCAAGGATGAGAAAATGCTTCGTTATAAGGAAGAGTTCGGAATTCCTGATTATGATATCAATATGATTACAGATTCTAAGAAGCTTGCTGATATATTTGAAGAAACAACAGCCTTATGCAATAAGCCAAAGAAAGTATCTAACTGGCTTATTACAGAGACTATGCGTATTTTAAAGGAAAAGAATATGGATCCTGAGGATATCGCATTCTCACCTAAGAGTCTTGCAAGAATTATTGAGCTTGCAGATGAGGGTGCTATAAACAGTAATGTTGCTAAGGAAATATTCGAGAAGATATTTGATGAGGATATTGATCCGGATAAGTATATTGAGGAAAATGGACTTAAGCAGGTTAATGACGAAGGTGCACTTAAGGCAACAGTTGAGAAGGTTATAGCTGATAATCCACAGTCGGTAGCTGATTATAGAGCAGGTAAGGAGAAGGCTATCGGATTCCTTGTAGGCCAGACTATGAAGGCTATGCAGGGTAAGGCTAATCCGGGAATGGTTAATAAGCTTTTAAAAGAGCTGCTGTAGATTTTGGGAATATGTTTAACAAAGACGATGTGGGAAGCGGCAAGGTGCAGAGTGCGGCGGACGGCGGACGGACGATTGGAGAAATCGGCGGAAGCAACAAAGACACGTTTGCACTGAGTGTCGCTCGCAGCGGTACTAAAGCGCTAAAAGACAGCGCTTAAGTGCCGGCGGCTCCCCATCGTCTTTTTATGCTTCCGCCGGTTTCTCCGATCTGTGCGTTGGCGGACTGCGATGGTTGCGGGGCTGGAGTGGTGAACATATTTTGTTAAATGTATTTGGAGATAGACAGATAAACAGAAAGAGAGGGGTGTACCGCCTCTCTTTTTGATAAAAAATATACTAAAATATATATTTGGATTTATATGTTTGGGGTTATTCTGTGTGGGTTATTCCACTGTTTAGTGTGAATTATTTCACTTGGGGGTATTAGGCTTGTGGGGGCTCGGTGTGTGAGCTGTGGTTGTCTACAGTGTTACCTGTGACGGGTGATATTCCTACGAATTCACAGCCGTAGGCGTAGAGGTCTGAGTTATCTACTGGCTGACAGCGGATGATTTTGACAACACAGTTTATTGGGTCTTTTTCATCATCTAACTGTAACACAGCATCAAAATAGAAATCTAAAGGTAAAATGCTTTTTGAGCGAAATCCGATTCCACCTTTTGATATATCAGTTATATTTATAGGTGAGTCGAGATTTCTTATATTGATGTAATCCTGCTTAAAAAGCTTAGACACATTTAATGTTAAATTCGCCTTGTGGCGGTTATAGCGTCTTTTTTCAATACCATCATTCATAAGTACAATCTCCAATCTACAATTGCGTATAATATCATGAATACATTAAAAAAGTTGAATAATAAACATATTGTATAAAGATTTTCTATAATAATACAATTTTTAAGAATAATATGCAAGTATTGTCTATTGATTTTGGTAGTGTACTGTTATATAATTTTTAGTTGTTGAGTGTATAATTAAATTCACTATTACTATAATTTAAAAGGATGGATGCGATCATGGAAAAGTTTAAGTTACTTTATGAAGGCAAAGTAAGAGAAGTGTATGATATAGGAGATAAGCTTGTTATAGCGGCAACAGATCGTATATCAGCATTTGACCACATTTTAAAGAATAAGGTCACAGATAAGGGTGCAATTCTTACTCAGATGTCTAAATTCTGGTTTGATTATACTAAGGATGTTATTCCTAATCATATGATATCCGTTGATGTTAATGATATGCCGGAGTTCTTCCAGAATGAAAAGTATGCAAGAAGAAGTATGATGTGCAAGAAGTTAACTATGCTTCCAATCGAGTGCATCGTCAGAGGATATATAACAGGAAGTGGCTGGGCAAGCTATCAGAAGAATGGTACAGTCTGTGGGATTAAGCTTCCGGAAGGTCTTGAAGAGTCAGAGAAGCTTCCTGAGCCAATCTATACACCAAGTACTAAGGCTGAGGTTGGTGACCATGATGAGAATATCTCATTTGAGCAGAGTATTGAGGTATTAGAGAAGAAGTTCCCAGGTAGGGGTCTTGAATATGCAACTAAGATTAAGGATGCTACAATAGCACTTTATAAGAAGTGTGCAGAATATGCTTTAAGCAAGGGAATTATTATTGCTGATACTAAGTTTGAATTTGGTCTTGATGAGAATGGCGAAGTTGTAATCGGTGATGAAATGCTTACACCAGACAGCTCACGTTTCTGGCCATTAGAAGGATACAAGAAAGGACAGGGACAGCCATCTTACGATAAGCAGTTCGTTAGAAACTGGCTTCTTGCTAACCCTGATAGTGATTATCTTCTTCCAGATGATATCATTAACAAGACAGTAGAAAAGTACAAAGAGGCATATAAGCTTCTTACAGGTGAAGATTTCTAATTTGATTACATTGCTAATACGAATACTAAGACAGAGGTATATATGAACGACAGTTATATTGATGACAGAAAGCTTCACGAAGAATGTGGAGTGTTTGGCGCATATGACTTCGATTGCGGAGATGTTGCGTCAACGATATATTATGGCTTGTTTGCATTACAGCACAGAGGACAGGAAAGTTGTGGTATCGCTGTGAGTGATACAGAAGGCCCTAAGGGAAAGGTCCTTTCCCACAAGGATATGGGACTTGTGAATGAAGTGTTTAATTCTGAGAATTTAGAGAAGTTAAAGGGTAACATCGGTGTTGGACACGTTCGTTATTCTACAGCAGGAAGTTCTACAAGAGAAAATGCACAGCCACTTGTATTAAATTATGTTAAGGGTACGCTTGGAATGGCACATAATGGTAATCTTCTTAATGCGGTTGAGTTAAGGGAAGAACTTTCATATACAGGAGCTATATTCCAGACTACAATTGATTCAGAAGTTATTGCGTATTTAATAGCAAGAGAAAGACTTAATACACCTACGGTAGAAGAAGCTGTTAAAAATGCTATGAAGAAGATTAAGGGTGCATACTCGCTTATAGTGATGAGTCCTAGAAAGCTTATCGGAGCAAGAGATCCATTTGGTTTCAAGCCTCTTTGTATAGGAAAGAGAGACAATACATATTTCTTATCATCAGAGACCTGTGCACTTGATACAGTAGGTGCTGAGTTTATAAGAGATGTATTGCCAGGAGAGATAGTTACAATAACTAAAGATGGGATACAGTCAGATACATCACTCTGTCAGAAGAATACAGCAAGGTGTATATTTGAATATATATATTTTGCAAGACCTGACAGCAGGATAGATGGTATGGGAGTATATGAATCAAGAGTTAATGCTGGTCGTATACTTGCAAAGACACATCCAGTAGAAGCAGACTTAGTTGTAGGTGTTCCGGAATCAGGAAATCCAGCAGCACTTGGTTATTCTATGGAGTCAGGTATTCCTTATGGTAATGCTTTTATAAAGAATAATTATGTCGGAAGAACATTTATTAAGCCAAAGCAGGAGCAGAGAGAGTCTAGCGTTAAGGTTAAACTTAACGTGTTGAAAGAGGAAGTCGCAGGCAAGAGAGTGGTTATGATAGATGATTCTATTGTAAGAGGAACAACAAGCCGCAGAATTGTTAATCTTTTAAGACAGGCAGGAGCTAAGGAGGTACATGTAAGAATAAGTTCTCCAGCATTCCTTCATCCTTGCTATTTTGGTACTGATATACCATCAGAGGATCAGCTTGTAGCATCAGGAAGAACAGTTGATGAAATCTGCAAGTACATAGAAGCAGATTCTCTTGGCTATCTTGAAACAGATAAATTAAGTGAAATGATATGTAATCAGACAGGCTTCTGCGATGCCTGCTTTACAGGTAATTATCCAATTGAACCACCAGAAATAGATATTCGTGGCGAGATGGGTTAAAATAACCGGATTGGGAGGTAAAGCCCTCCCTTTTTGTGTAATAGGGAATTACGGTAGAATTCGTTGTTACGCAAAAGCACTATATGCCGATGATGTATATTCGTGCAATGATATGGTTTGTCACAAACGACCATACTTACTAAGGGAATGTGCTTTGCACGTTTTTAAATATTAATATCGGGGAGAATAATTAATGAAGAATAGCAGTCAGGATAATTATTACAAGACTAATAATAATCAAGATGATAAACAGAATAATAATCAAGAGAATAATAATAAGGACAGATTAATTAAACAGATAAAATTTATAGAGGAGATTGATAAAGAGAAACTTATAGGAAGACAGACATATCTTGCAGATGCTTCAAGAAAAGAAAATGATGCTGAACACGCGTGGCATATGGCAATTATGGCGGTGCTGTTAAGCGAGTATTCTAATGAAAAGATTGATGTGTTAAAGACTATGACAATGCTTCTTATACACGATATAGTAGAGATTGATGCTGGTGATACTTACGCATATGATGAGGATGGCAAGAAGACACAGAGACAGAGAGAATTAACTGCTGCAGACAGAATATTCGGGCTTCTTCCAAGCGACCAGGCTGAATATATGAGAGGGCTTTGGGACGAATTCGAGGAAAGAAAGACACCTGAGGCAAAGTTTGCAAGGACACTTGATAATATACAGCCTGTAATGCTTAATAATGCTTCTGGTGGAAGAAGCTGGGAAGAAAAATGTGTCCACTTAAATCAGATACTTAAAAGAAATGAGAATACTAAAGATGGTTCAGAGACTTTGTGGGATTATGCGTATAACAATTTTATCAAGCCAAATGTTGAAAATGGAAAAATTAAAAGAGGACTGACATCATATTGAATGAATAGAATATATATGGTACAATCTAATAAGTAGTGTTCAGTATATTCTATATATGCTGTATTGATGGTTAATAATAGCCGGCTACAATTATAAGAATTATGACAATTTAAGAAAGGCGGATTGCAGGAATGAACGACAGATATCAGACACCACTTGCAGAAAGATACGCAGCAAAGAGATGCAGTACATTTTCTCTCCGGATATGAAGTTTAAGACATGGAGAAAGTTATGGATTGCATTAGCTGAAACAGAGGCAGAATTAGGACTTCCAATCACACAGGAGCAGATTGATGAACTTAAGGCTCATCAGGATGACATTAACTATGAAGATGCGAAGAAGCGTGAGAAGGAAGTACGTCACGATGTTATGTCACATGTATATGCTTATGGTCTTCAGTGTCCTAAGGCTAAGGGAATAATTCATCTTGGTGCTACATCTTGTTATGTTGGTGATAATACAGATATCATAATTATGACAGAGGGCTTAAAGCTTGTTCGTAAGAAGCTTGTTAATGTTATTAACGAACTTTCTAAGTTTGCTGACAAATATAAAGCACAGCCTACACTTGCTTTCACACATTTTCAGCCAGCACAGCCAACAACAGTTGGAAAGAGAGCTACATTATGGCTTAATGAATTAGTTATGGATTTAGAAGATCTTGACTATGTATTATCAACAATGAAGCTTTTAGGCTGTAAGGGAACAACGGGTACACAGGCTTCATTCCTTGAATTATTCAATGGAGATCAGGATAAGATTCGTCAGATAGATAAGAAGATTGCCACAAAGATGGGCTTTGAGGCGTGTGTTCCAGTATCAGGACAGACATATTCAAGAAAGGTTGATACAAGAGTTCTTAATGTTCTTGCAGGCATTGCTGCATCAGCACATAAGTTCTCTAATGATATAAGATTATTACAGCACCTTAAGGAAGTTGAAGAACCATTTGAGAAGTCACAGATAGGTTCATCAGCTATGGCATATAAGAGAAATCCTATGAGAAGTGAACGTATGGCTTCACTTGCAGATTATGTACTTTGTGATGCCCTTAACCCAGCTATAGTATCAAGCACACAGTGGTTTGAAAGAACACTTGACGACTCAGCTAATAAAAGACTTTCTGTACCAGAAGGCTTCCTTGCAGTTGATGGAATACTTGATCTTTACCTTAATGTTGTTGATGGACTTGTTGTATATGACAAGGTTATTATTAAGCATATGATGGCAGAGCTTCCATTTATGGCTACAGAGAACATTATGATGGATGCAGTTAAGGCTGGTGGAGACAGACAGGAACTTCACGAAAGAATAAGAGAACTTTCAATGATATGCTGGCAAGAGAGTTAAGCAGGAAGGTCTTGATAATGAATCTTCTTGAGCTTATTGCAGATGATCCAATGTTTGGAGTTACTCTTGAAGAGCTTCAGGCTAAGCTTGACCCAATTAAGTATGTTGGACGTTCAAGAGAGCAGGTTGATGAATACCTTGAAGATGTTATTAAGCCAATACTTGATGATAACGCAGATATACTTGGGCTTACAGCTCAGATTAATGTATAAAACCGTAATTAATATAATGACTGCTGCATTAAATGTATATGAATATGTGGCGGTCATTATTATTCATATTGAATGCACTGGTATAAAAGTCTGTAAGTGCCGCAAAACAAGCCAATTTTTTCTACAGAATAATGAAAAAAAATGTAAAAAATTGTAATTTTTTTTGACGACTTTTTTTGAAAAAAAGTTAGTTGACAAATAGTGCATTTTAATATTATAATAGCGAAGCAGTGTTCGTGAGACACGAAACACTAACAAAGCGAACGGGATCTTAGCTCAGCTGGGAGAGCAT
>ENA-OQDC01001060-OQDC01001060.1-human-gut-metagenome-genome-assembly--contig:-NODE-1060-length-15589-cov-4.782176_pt1 | contig 15589 bp, 17 predicted proteins | sample MGYA00242770_ERZ504601 | MGnify/ENA primary metagenome ERZ504601 (study PRJEB26092, sample SAMD00036305) | human gut metagenome | host: Homo sapiens | study: EMG produced TPA metagenomics assembly of...
CTTTATTTTTAGCAAAGCCATATTGTGGATAAATCTTATCAAATTCATTCATCATTCTATCTCTTTCCACTTTAGCGACAATGGAAGCTGCTGCAATCGAAGCAGATTTTGAATCACCTTTAATTATTGATTGATGATATATATCCAAACTTTCTAAAGGCATAGCATCAATTAATACTGCATCAGGTTTAGGGTTTAATCCATAAATAGCTTCATACATACCATTCATTGCAGCTTGATAAATATTTACTCTATCTATAGTTTTTTCCATCGATAATCGCTCTATTTACAGCTATCGCATTTTCCATGATGATATCATAAATTTTTTCACGTGTTGCCTCCGATAATTTCTTGGAATCATTTATTTTTTCAATAAAAAAAGTTCTCCAGCAAAATAACACTAGCTACTACTACAGGCCCAGCGAGCGGTCCTCTACCCACTTCATCTACGCCAGCGATTAATTTATAACCATTAGCTCTACATTCATTTTCAAAAGTATATAAATTAGCCACTCGCTGACGTTCTTTCATTTCTCGTTGATAACTTTTATATATACTTTGTACACCTTTACGGGCATCATTTTTTATCGCTGTCAATAATTCTTCATTACACTCTTTAACCATTAAATCCTTTATCTGTTTTATAGACAATTTTTCAATATTCATATGCTCACCTACTTAAATAAAAATTATATTTATTTTAAAATTATATCATAACGGATTTAACTATAATTTATTATAAAAAAATATTTATAGATTACAAGAATTGTCTGAATTAAATAATTTTCAGATTTTGATATACAAATAAACAAATTTTATGCTATAATAGTCTTGAAATTTAAATTTTGTCTATGGAGGTTTTTTTAATGCCATTAGTAACAACAAAAGAAATGTTTAAAAAAGCGTATGAAGGCCATTATGCTATTGGTGCATTCAACGTAAATAATATGGAAATCGTTCAGGGTATCACTGAAGCTGCTAAAGAATTAAACGCTCCTTTAATTCTTCAGTGCTCCGCTGGTGCTAGAAAATATGCTAAACATCAATACCTTGTACATCTTGTACAGGCTGCTATTGAAGACACTGGTCTTCCAATCGCTTTACACCTCGACCATGGTGCAGATTTCGAAACTTGCAAATCTTGTATTGATGGCGGTTTCACTTCCGTTATGTTCGACGGTTCCCACTACAGCTTCAAAGAAAATATTGAAAAAACAAAAGAAGTTGTTGAATATGCTCACGCTCATGGCGTAGTAGTAGAAGCAGAACTTGGTCAGTTAGCTGGTATCGAAGATGATGTTAAAGTAGCTGCTCATGAAGCTCATTACACTGATCCTAACGAAGTTGAAGAATTCGTTAAAGAAACAGGTGTTGACTCCTTAGCTATTGCTATCGGAACTAGCCACGGTGCTTACAAATTCACTCCTGACCAATGCACAAGAAATGAACAAGGCATTTTAGTACCACCTCCACTTCGTTTCGACATTCTTGAAGAAGTTGCTAAACGTCTTCCTAACTTCCCAATCGTTTTACATGGTGCTTCTTCCGTTCCTCAAGATTTCGTTAAAATTATCAACGAAAATGGCGGTCATATGCCAGATGCTGTTGGTGTTCCTGAAGACCAACTCCGCAAAGCTGCTTCCATGGCTGTTTGCAAAATCAACATCGACTCCGACCTTCGTCTTGCAATGACTGCAGGTATTCGTAAACACTTCAACGATCATCCTGATCATTTTGACCCACGTCAATATGTTGCTGACGGTAGAACTAACATCAAAGCAATCGTTTCTCACAAAATTAAAGAAGTTCTTGGTTGTGACGGTAAAGCTTAATTTTAAATTAAATTTCGCTTAATAAATAGCAACAAATATAAAAGCTCTCTTTACAGAAAAACTACTGTATAGTAAACTATTTTTGTAAAGAGAGCGTTTTTTATTATTAGGAGGTAAAAAATTGAGCACAATTCATGAAATGGTTCTTGTTATTGACTTTGGCGGTCAATATAACCAATTAATTGCACGTCGTGTTAGAGAATGCGGTGTTTACTGTGAAATTGTTCCTTATGATTATACAGTAGAAAAAATTAAAGCTAAAAATCCACAAGCTATTATTTTCACTGGTGGTCCTAGCAGTGTTTACGCTGACAATACACCACAGGCTGATCCAAAAATCTTTGAACTTGGTATCCCTGTACTTGGTATTTGCTATGGTCATCAGTTCACAGCTCATAATCTCGGTGGTAGCGTAGCTCATGCTGAAGCTGGCGAATATGGTAAAATGGACATCACTCTTGATACTACTAGCGTTTTATTTGATGGTATCAATGCTGATGAAATTTGCTGGATGAGCCATCGTGACTATGTAGAAAAAGTTCCAGAAGGTTTCAAAGCTATTGCTCATACTAAGCATACTCCTGTTGCTGCTATGTGCGATGACAGTCGTAAATTATATGGTGTACAATTCCACCCAGAAGTTGAACATACTCCATTTGGTCAGCAGATGATGAAAAACTTCTTATTCAAAATCTGTGGCTTAAAAGGCGATTGGACTATGAGTTCTTTTGCTCAAAGCAAAATTGCAGAAATCAAACAAATCGTTGGCGACAAAAAAGTATTATGCGCTTTAAGTGGCGGTGTTGATTCTTCTGTTGCTGCTGTTTTAGTTCACAAAGCTGTAGGCAAACAATTAACTTGCGTATTCGTTGACCACGGTTTACTCCGTAAAGACGAAGGCGATCAAGTAGAAACTATCTTCCGTAAACAATTCGATATGAACCTTATCCGTGTTGATGCTAAAGACCGTTTCTTAGGTAAATTAGCTGGCGTTTCTGATCCTGAAAGAAAACGCAAAATCATTGGTGAAGAATTCATTCGTGTATTTGAAGCTGAAGCTAATAAACTCGGCAAAATTGATTTCCTTGTTCAAGGTACAATCTATCCAGATATTGTTGAAAGTGGTACAAAAACTTCTGCAACAATTAAGAGCCACCACAACGTTGGCGGTCTTCCTGAAGATATTCAATTCGATCTTATCGAACCACTTCGTGAACTCTTCAAAGATGAAGTTCGTGCAGTAGGTGAAGAACTCGGCATTCCTCATGACCTCGTATGGCGTCAACCATTCCCAGGTCCTGGTCTTGCTATCCGCGTTCTCGGCGAAGTAACTGAAGAAAAACTCGCTGTTGTTCGTGAAGCAGATGCTATCTTCCGTGAAGAAGTAGCTAAAGCTGGTCTTTCCGAAAAAATTTGGCAGTATTTCGCTTGTCTTCCAAACATCCGCTCTGTAGGTGTTATGGGTGATAGCCGTACTTATTGCCACACTGTAGCACTTCGTGCTGTTACAAGTAGCGATGCTATGACTTCTGAATGGGCAAGAATTCCATATGAAGTATTAGATACAGTTTCTCGTAGAATTGTAAACGAAGTACCTGGTGTAAACAGAATAGTTTATGATATAACTTCTAAACCACCAGCTACAATTGAATGGGAATAAGATAAAAAATATAGCTAAGTCCTTATTTGAGGACTTAGCTTTTTTATTGAATAAAATATTATTTTATTTAAAATAGTGTTTCTTTAAAATTTCATCTGCTACTTGTACACAATCTTCACAAGATAAAATTTTATTCTTCTCCATATTTTTCAAATCTCTACAATATATTGAACCACATTTTTCTTTAAATAATTTTGCTACTTCTTGAAATTTATTATATGTATCAAATTTACTTTTCAATGGTAAATGTTTATCACCTGCACTATTAGCTAGACTTATTACAAAAAACATGCCTGTAACAGCTCCACAAGTATCTCTTAATCCTCCCATGCCAGAACCAAATCCTTCTGTTAATTTAAATGCTACATCTTCTGACAAGCCTAATTCTTCACAATAATCACAAACAATAGCTTGACAACAATTATAATTATTATCTATAAAATTTTCCATTACTTTATTTTTCACAAAAAGTCATCACCATTCTTAAAAATATGTATTTATTATACTTATTTGTATTTATATTTTATAGATAAAATAATGCACAATATTTGTTAAAAATGCTTTTTTTCTTTTCAATACTCACCTTTATAGGTTATAATTATATACATTATGCTTAGAAAGGTTTTTTATTATTATGAAAAATTTCTTTATTGAGTTTTAAAAAATTTGCTTTTAAAGGTAATATGCTTGATTTAGCAGTTGGTATGATTATTGGTACTGCTTTTACAGGGCTTGTAAATTCCATTGTAAAAATTTAATCATGCCTATAATCAGTATTTTTACTGGTGGTATTGATTTCAACAATATGTATCTGCCACTTAGTAAGGCGACTTTCATACTTGCTGAAAAAGGTGCTGACCTTGAAACAGCTAAAAAAGCTGGTGCTGTTTTTGCTTATGGTGCCTTTTTAACAGATTTTCTCCAATTTTAATTTTAGCTTTTGTAGTCTTTTGTTTAATTAGACAGCTAAACAAATTAATTCCTATTCCTAAAGAACCGCCAAAAACAAAAATCTGCCCATTTTGTAAATCTGAAATTCCTCACGAAGCCACTAAATGCGCTCATTGTACCTCTGACTTACCAACAACTTAAAAATATACAAAAAGAAAGCATAGTCTAATCAAAACGATTAAACTATGCTTTTTTATTATTTCTGCCACTGATAAATTACAGCTTCATATGGTCTTAAATGACCTTTTGTCAAATCTGTTATTGTATCTTCATAATTACTGATTAAGATTTTTCCTGTGCCTTCTAAGTTAAAATCAACTTCTTTATCATAAAAATTACATATTATAAGCCAAGTTTTATCTTTATATTTTCTTGTATAAGCAAAAATATTTTTATCTTCGGCTAATAATAAATCATATTCACCATAAATCATAATAGGATTTTCTTTACGCATCTTAATCAATTTTTGATAACAATAAAAAATTGAATTTTTATCAGCTAAAGCTTTTTCTACATTTATGTCTATATAATTGCGATTTACTCTATACCATGGTTTAACCTTGCTAAAACCAGCATTTACATCACTATTCCACTGCATAGGAGTTCTTGCATTATCTCTAGCTTTGGCACGCAAAGATTTTAATATTTCTTCTTTAGGTATATTATTAGCCATTCTTTCTTTATATGCATTCACAGATTCAATATCGGCAAAATCGGCTAAATCATTAAACTCAATATTGGTCATGCCGATTTCTTCGCCTTGATAAATATATGGTGTTCCCTGCATCCATGAAGTAATATCGCTAACATTTTCGCAGACTGCACGCGATATTCTTTGTCATTACCCCAACGAGATACAATTCTTGGTAAATCATGATTATTCCAAAATAAACTATTCCAACCTTTGCCATTTAATTCTTTTTTGCCACTTAGTAAATACTTTTTTCAACTCAATTAAATCAAGCTTTTTCAAGTTCCATTTATCCGAGCCTTCTTGGTCAAGCATAATATGTTCAAATTGAAATACCATACTTAATTCATGTCTATCTGGACTGGAAAATAACTGTGCTATCTGCGGATTTGCTCCCCAACATTCACCCACTGTCAATAAATCTTTGTCTTGAAAGTTTCTCTATGCATTTCTTGAATATATTCATGTAATTTAGGTCCATTTTCTTTGATTTTTAAATCTGGAACTTTGCCAATCATATCGATGTACGTCCATTCTAAAACCGCCAACACCTAATCAATCCAAAAATTCATCATCTGCCAAATATCTTTGCGCATATCTTTATTTTCCCAATTTAAATCTGGCTGTTTCTTACTAAAGAAATGCAAATAATACTCTTGAGAAGCTTCATCATATTCCCATGCCGAACCACCAAAACAAGATAATAAATCATTTGGTGGATTATTTTTTTCACCTTTTCGCCAAATATAATAATCACGATATTTGCTATTTTTATTTGTTTTTGCTTCTATAAACCATTTATGTTCATCTGAAGTATGATTTACCACTAAATCCATGATTATTTTTATATTATGTGCTTTAGCTTCTTTCAATAAAGCTTTCATCTCGTCTAATGTCCCAAATTCTGGAGAAATATCATAATAATCGGAGATATCATAGCCATTATCATCATTAGGTGAACAATATACAGGGCTTAACCAAATCACTTCTATACCTAATTTTTCCAAATAACCCAATTTAGAGCGAATACCATTGATATCACCAATGCCATCATTATTGCTATCACAAAAACTACGCGGATAAATTTGATAAACAACAGATTTTTGCCACCATTTTGTTTCCATAAAAATCACCTTTTATTACTTATTTGTTTTATTATATTATAATATTATAAGACTAAATTAAATTTGAGGTTAATTATTATGGAAAATTCTCATGTACTCCAAATAACAGAACGCCATTTTTCTGATTTATACTTATGTTTTTGTGGCTTAGCTAAATGTGAACCTAATCACAGCTTTGGCCCTGGTATCCGCGATAATTATATCATTCACTATATAACTAAAGGCAAAGGAAAATATTATGTAAATAACGCTTGCTATGGGGAATTATCTCAAGGTCAAGGGTTTTTAGTTGAACCTCATTTGCAAGTATTTTATCAAGCTGATAAAAGATGACCCATGGCAATATCTTTGGATTGGCTTTAATGGCACTAAAGCTATTCAATATCTAAATGATATCGGTCTTAGTTCCAATCATCTAACATTTCAATGTAATTATAGTGAGGAATTAAAACAAATTGTGCATAATATGTTAAAAAATAATAACTTTGCCACAAGCAATCAATTTTTGCTAGAAAGTCTATTATATTCTTTCTTCTCTATCTTAAGTAAAGATATAAAAACTATATTGCCGACTAATGACAACAATAATCTATATGTAAAAAAAGCCATTGAATTTATCGAAAATAACTACACTAATAATTTAAAAATCACTGATATCGCTAAATATGTTTGCATCACTAGAAATTACCTCTATTTATTATTTCGCAAACATTTAAATATTTCTCCCCAAGAATATTTAGCTAATTATCGCATAACTCGTGCTGAACAATTATTAAATACAACTACGCTATCCATTGAAACTATTTCTAATTCTTGTGGCTATCAAGACCCTTTAGTATTTGCTAAAGCCTTTAAAGCAAAAAAAATGGTTTTACGCCTTCACAGTATCGTAAAAGTTTTTCTCCTAAAATATCTTTTAATAAACCTGTAAATAGAATGAAATAAAAACTATAAGTATTGCTCTTATAGTTTTTATTTAACATTTAAACTGATTTACTTAACAACGCCATCTTTATTTTCATAAAATTCTCATATATAATAATTTATAGATATTAATTACGAAAAGCCATAAATTCATATATTTATAAAGGAGCGTTTTTTAAGATGCAAATTTTATTTAATGAACAAAGCCGTACTTTTCATTTAACTAATGATAAAATTAGTTACATTATGACTGTACTTCCTAATGGTCATCTAAGCCAAGTATATTTTGGTAAAAAAGTACATGACAAAGCAGATTTTTCCTATTTAATTCAATCTTGTGCTCGTCCAACAACTTCCTATATTTCTGAAGAATTCCATAATATTATATCTTTGAGCCATATTCGTCAAGAATATCCTGTTTATGGTACTTCTGATTATCGTCAGCCTGCTATTGAAATTTGCCAGCCAAACGGCAGTAAAATTTCTGACTTCCATTATCAAAGTCATTCTATCAGCAAAGGCAAACCAAAACTTGAAAATTTACCTGCTACTTATACAGAAAATGATGATGAAGCTCTCACTTTAACTATTCATTTACAAGACCCTGTAACTTTAGTTGAAATAGATTTACTCTACACTATTTTTGCTCAAAATGGCATTATCGCTCGCAGTGCTAAAATCTACAATCAGGGTAAAGATGATGTTCATTTAACAACAGCTATGAGCCTTTGTCTTGATTTACCTGATTGCGATTATGAATGGCTTCAATTCTCTGGTACATGGTCTAGAGAACGTCATTTAAAAGTGCGTAAATTAGAACAGGGCATCACTGCTATTAATTCCACTCGTGGTCATTCTTCCCATGAACACAATCCATTTATTATTTTAAAACGACCTACTACAGATGAAAATAAAGGTGAAGCTATTGGTTTTAGCTTAATTTATAGCGGTAACTTCTTAGCTCAAGCAGAAGTTGATACTCATGATGTTACACGCATTTTAATGGGTATTAATCCCACTACATTTGATTGGAAATTAGAACCAAATACATCTTTCCAAACTCCAGAAGCTGTAATGATTTATACTGATGACGGCTTAAATAATTTAAGTCAATCTTTCCATAAATTATTCCAAAAACGCCTTGCTCGTGGCTATTGGAGAGATAAAGCTAGACCTATTTTAATCAATAACTGGGAAGCTACTTATTTCGATTTCAATGAAGATAAACTCGTAACTATCGCTAGCAAAGCTAAAGAATGTGGCGTAGAATTATTCGTATTAGATGATGGCTGGTTTGGCAAACGCACTTCCGATTATGCAGGTCTTGGCGATTGGTATCCAAATACTGACCGCTTACCAAATGGCATCAAAGGTCTTGCAGAAAGAATTGAAAATCTCGGCATGAAATTTGGTCTTTGGATTGAACCAGAAATGACTAATATGGATTCTGACCTCTATCGCAATCATCCTGATTGGATTTTACATGTACCAAATAGAAATTCTTGTGAATGTCGTCATCAATATGTATTAGATTATTCACGTAAAGAAGTTGTAGATTATATTTACAATATGCTTGCTAAAATCTTACGTGAAGCAAAAGTTTCTTATATAAAATGGGATATGAACCGCAGTATTACAGAATGTTATTCTGTCGCACTTCCTGCTGATAGACAAGGAGAAGTATTCCATCGTTATATCTTAGGTGTATATGATTTATATGAACGCTTAACTTCTGAATTTCCTCATATTCTCTTTGAATCTTGTGCTAGTGGTGGCGCTAGATTTGACCCAGGTCTTTTATATTATGCTCCACAAGGCTGGGCAAGTGATGACTCTGATGCTATTGAACGTTTAAAAATCCAATATGGTACATCTTTTGCTTATCCTATCAGCTCCATCGGTAGTCATGTTTCTGTTACTCCTAACCATCAAGTATATCGCTTAACACCTCTTCATACTAGAGCTAATGTTGCTTACTTTGGCACATTCGGCTATGAACTTGATTTAAATAAATTAACTCCAGCTGAACAAGAAGAAGTAAAAGCACAAATTAAATTCATGAAAGAATATCGTGAAGTTTTCCAATTTGGCACATTCTATCGTTTGAGCAGTCCTTTTGAAAATAATGTAACTGCTTGGATGGTAGTAAGCGAAGATAAAGAAACTGCTATTGTTGGTTGGTATCGTGTATTAAATGGTATCAATTTACCATATAGCAGAATTTATCTCCAAGGCTTAAATCCTGATTTTTGCTATAAACAAAATATTGATGGCAATTGTTATTATGGTGATGAACTCATGAATATCGGTCTTGTAATTGATGATCCTAGCGCAGGTCAGGTATCTAGTGATATGCCTACAAGCTGTGATTTCGACTCTAAAGTTTATGTATTAAAAACAACAAATAAATAAAATTTTAAGGCTTAGCTTTTCTTTTGATTAGCTAAGCCTTTTATTTATATTAAAAATTTTTATTTATCATTTAAGTATTTCTTTATAAGTTTACTTTTTTTTATAATAATAATAAATTATATATTTTAGGAGGATATACTTATGTCTTTTAACAAACAATTAAATTGGGCTGTTCTAGGTACTGGTGTAATCGCCAATGAAATGGCTCAAGCGCTACAAAACATGGGCAAAAAATTATATGCTGTTGGCAATCGTACACATAGTAAAGCCATCGATTTTGCTAAAAAATATGGCATCGAAAAAGTTTATGATGATTTTCAAGATATCTTCACTGACCCTGATGTAGATATTATTTATTTGACAACTCCACATAATACACACTATCCATTCATGAAAAAAGCTTTAGAAAATCACAAACATTTATTTGTAGAAAAGTCCATTACTTTAAATAGTCGTGAATTAAATGAATGTGTTAAACTCGCTCAAGAAAATAATTTAATTTTAGCTGAAGCTATGACTATTTGGCATATGCCTATTTATAAACAATTATGGGAAATGATACATAATAATGAATTTGGTAAAGTACAGATGATTACTGTAAACTTTGGTAGTTTCAAAGATTATGATATGACTAATAGATTTTTCAATAAAAATTTAGCTGGTGGTGCTTTGCTTGATATCGGTGTATATGCGCTTAGTCTCACACGTAGTTTTATGCAAAGTAAACCAACAAAAATTTTAAGTCAAATGCTTCCTACACCTACAGGCGTTGATGAACAAGCTACTATTTTATTGATGAATGAAGATAATCAGATGGCAACAATCGCTTTATCACTTCATTCTAAACAACCAAAACGAGCTATGATTAGCTGTGAAAAAGCTTATATTGAAATCATGGAATTTCCTCGTGCTAATAAAGCAGTAATTACAGATGCTGTTACAGGCGAAAAACAAGAAATCATCGTAGGTGATACGAAGAAAGCACTTCAATATGAAATGGAAGATATGGAAAAAGCCATTTTAGAAGAAGAAACTGATCTTTTACAATTTACTTATACTCAAGATGTTATGGATATCATGACTAAATTACGCCGTGAATGGAATTTAGTTTATCCAGAAGAAATATAATATTTCATCAAAATAAATCTACAAAATAAAAGAGGTTCTATGTCTACATTTGCTAGTGATACATCAAAACGCAGTTTAAAAAACTGGATTATTGCACTTAGTATTTTATTACTTGGTTTAATCATTGCCCATTTGGGGATTTCTTTATTTTTATTATCCGAGCTTGGTACTGATACCTTCACTGTATTTATTCAAGGACTTGCTCGAACATTTAATCTATCTGTAGGTACTTTTCACGTCATTGTCTTATGTATCTTATTGGTCGTTATGCTTCTAACTACTAAAGGATATGTAAAACCTGGTACTATTTTATGTGCTTTTTGTGGTGGCCCAATCATTGATTTTTTCACATGGCTTTTAGGTGATTTTATCAATGCTGATTCCACTTTGCCATGGCGTATTTTAGGTATGATTTTAGGATGCGTTATCTTATCTATCGGCATGTCCATAGTCATCAAAAGCAACGCTGGTACTGGCCCTAATGATTTAATAGCCATTATCTTAACTGATAAATTACAAAAATTTCAATTCCGTTGGGTACGTATGACTTGTGATTTATTTTTTGTTATTTTAGGCTATATCTTAGGTGGTACTGTTGGTATAGGTACAGTCATAGCTGCTTTTTTAACTGGCCCACTTGTGCAGTTTTGGCTTCCTAAAAGCGAATTTTTAATTAAACAAGTTCTAAAAGAATAAAATTTAAAGTCTATAGCTTTTGCTATAGACTTTTATTTTGGCTAAAATTCTTTTTATCATATTCATAATCTCTAATTAAATCTATCATTACTTTCATCGAAGCAGTAACCCATTTATGTTTATGATAAATTAATTGTCGCCAGACCTTAAAAACTTCTGGAATATTGATTTTTACTAATCGCTGTTCTTCTAACTGTCTTTTTATCGTAAATTCTGGCAAAAAAGAAATGCCTGCATTTTTCTCTACCAAAGATTTTAAAATCTCTACATTCCCCAATTCCAAGAAAGGATTTATCTCCAAAGATTTAGAAGCTAAATATTCTTCTAAATGTCTACGATAACTCATATCTTTTTCTGTTAGTAAAAAATCTTCGCCTAATAAATCTTCTATTAAGCAATTTCTTCCTGCTAATCTATGTTTAGGACTAGCTACAAAAATACTTCTTCTTTCTTTTCCATCACAGTAACTATTTCTGAAGAATAAATTCTTTTATCTAAAGTATAGACCAAGTCTGCTTCATTATGCCTAATTTGTGAAATAAACTATCTGTACCAGCTGTATATAAAGTTACCTTTATCTTAGGGTATAGTTGATGAAATCGTTCTAATATCTCAGGGGAAAAAAGTATTAGCAATAGATTCTGCCATAGCTATTCTGAGTTCACCTGTTTCTATCGGTAAATTTTTCAATGCATTTTTTGGCATCTTCACTAGTTCTGATGATTTCATGAGCGTATTTTAAAAATTCTTGACCTGCATTGGTCAAGCGCACTTGTTTTATTAATTCGTTCAAATAATAAAATATCTAATTCTTCTTCTAATTTTTTGAATTTGATGCTGTAACAGTTGATTGTGAATAATTTAATAAAATTGCTGCTTTCGAAAGCTGCATTGTTCTGCTACGTATAAAAAAGTCTTTAAATTTCTTAATTCCATGCTATATTTATTGCTCCTTATTATCCATCGAAAAAACTGAATTATATTATAGAAATTATCGTTTTTACAAATAATATGTACACAAGTTATAATTATAAATGATTTTTCTTAATAATTCTATAAAGGAGATTTTTTTATGGATAATATACATCAAAATGGAGGATTTAAAAGTAGTACAGGTTTTATCCTCGCTTGTATCGGTTCAGCTGTAGGTATGGGGACAATTTGGATGTTTCCTTATCGCTTAGGCGAATATGGTGGCGGTGCTTTTTTAATCCCTTATATTTTATTTTCTATCTTATTTGGACTTGTTGGTTTATCCGCTGAATTTGCCATTGGTCGCCGTGCTAAAACAGGTACATTAGGTGCTTATGAACATTGCTGGAGCAAAATTCAAACAATCAAAATTAGGCTATTGCCTCGGCTGGATACCTCTTTTAGGCTCACTTGGTATAGCTATCGGTTATGCAATCATCATTGGTTGGGTACTCAGAGCTTTATGGTGGTCTATCACTGGTGAAATGCTATCTGGTCATCACGAAGTATTCTTACAAGAAGTTACTGGAGAATTCGGCAGTGTATTTTGGCATACTCTCGTTATTGTAATGACAGCTTTAATTTTAATGTTTGGTTCTACATCAGGAATTGAAAAAGGTAAATAAAAGTTTAATGCCTTTATTCTTATTTATTTTTAATTTTAGCTATTCGCGTATACTTTTACCTAATTCCGGTGCAGGATATGAGTTTTATTTACACCAAATTGGGAACAATTAGGACATATTGAAACATGGGTTATGGCAATGGGACAAGCTTTCTTTTCTCTATCAATCACAGGTTCAGGTATGATTGTCTATGGTACATACTTACCAAAAACTGAAGATATTCCTAAAGCTTCCATTCGCACAACTTTCTTTAATACTATAGCTGCTCTACTTGCTGCTTTTGCTATCATTCCTGCCGTTTTTGCTTTCAATATTGCACCAAATGCAGGTCCAACACTTATGTTTATCACACTTCCAAATATTTTTGCCCAAATGCCATTTGGTCAATTATTTGCTATATTATTCTTCGTTTCTGTAGCTTTCGCAGGTATTACAAGTCTATTAAATATGTTTGAAGCAGTAAGTGAATCATGGCAAACAAGATTTAATCTTTCTCGCAAAACAGCCGTTACACTTTGTTCTATTATTGCTTTATTTATCGGCGTATTCATTGAAGCTGAACCAAAATTCGGACCTTGGATGGATATTGTAACTATTTATATTGTTCCATTTGGAGCTGTTTTAGGTGCATTTTCTATTTATTATATTTTAGGTTACAAAGAAATCCGCCAAGAATTAGAACTTGCTAGAAAACCTCTCGGTGCTTACTTTGGAATTACAGCTAAATATATCTATGTACCATTAACAATTATAATTTTTGTCCTCGGAATTATTTACGGTGGTATCTAAAATAAAAGAGTCAATAAGCAAAAAACTTATTGACTCTTTTTTATGGATAAAATTATTAAAATGAAGGGTAGCTACTTTATTTTTCATCAATTGCTATTTTAGCATTTGCATGAAATTCTTCTGTTATTTCTTCTTTATCTGCATAATTTTGTTTTCTTGAACCATACATGGCAAAATACATAATTAAACAAATAATAGACAATACGCCAGTTACCATATATAAACCTTCAAAGCCTAGCATTGGTCTTAATATTCCAAGGATATATGGACTAACACCAAGACCTAAATCTAAGGCTACAAAATAAGTAGAAATGGCAACACCGACACGATGATTAGGTGTCAATTTTATACAAACAGCTTGACCATTAGACATGAATGTACCATAACCTAAGCCTACGAATACACCAGCTAATAATAACATCCATGCAGTTTGTGTACCACTTAATAAGAATAAACCTATAGCTAAGCAAACAAAACAAGGATACATAACATAATTTTCACCTTTGGCATCAAAAATAATACCAGTTATTGGACGAGATATAGTGATTACTACAGCATAGACAACAAAGAAGAAAGTACCTGCTTCTACTAAATGAATTTCTTGAGCATAAGCTGCTAAAAAGCTCAATACACTTGCATAACAAAAAGCAACCCAAAAACCTATGAAGGAAATTACAGATACTTTGCTTTCTACAAAATTATTTACAGAGATTTTGCGAAGTTTAGCTTTTTCATCTGAAGAAAGTTCAAGCTCTTTGATATTGAGGAAGAAACAACCTACTACACATAAAACAATTAAACCTACACATAATTCAATGATAGCTGCAAAAGAAGTTCGTGTCATCATGAACATACCAATAAATGGGCCAACAGCGGCAGCTACACTTGTAGATAAACCATAATAATTTATGCCTTCACCTTTACGTGAAAGAGGTATACAGCTAGCAATAATTGTACTTGTCGCTGTGGAAACTACACCATAGGCAAAACCATTTGCTAAACGAATAATATACATTATCATTAAATTTGGTATGTAAAAATAAAAAATAGTAGTTATCAAATATAAAGCCATACCAGTATATAGCATTTTCTCTCTACCAAATAATTCAATTTGCTGTCCTGCCAATAATCTAGCAATCAAAGTACCGACAATATAGATACCAGAAGCAAGACCAGCTTCAGCTAGACTAGCATTTAAATCATTTTTAGCAATGACAGCAATTATTACCATCAATAAATAATAAATCAAATAAACTAAAAAATTAATACCAGTGTCCAAAAGAAAATCCTTTGTCCACAAACGTTCTTTAGAAGAACTACTCATGCTCTCATCTCCAAAATCTTAATTAAAGGATAGTTCATATTGTATACATGCATTTTACATTTGTATAGCTTAAGATATTAATGAGAGTCATCAATTATTTTTATCTAAAATTAATCAAAATTTATCTATTTTGCTGATATAAATCCAAAATATAATCCACAAAAATCTCCATACTTTAATTTTAGGATTTCATGTTTATACAATAAATACGAGAAAATTAAGTGGTTCTAATAACTCATAATAGTCATTTTTAATCCTATTTCCTGTAAAAGACGCTTTGATATCAATGTTGCTACTTTATTATGCTTACAATAATGAATGATAGCGTATGGTGTAGATAATCTAGCATCAATATGTGGCTGTATTTTTAATTTGACGAAATAATCCTCTAAAGCATTTGTCATAAAATAATCTGGTGAATGTGTAACTAATGGATATCTTTGTATAATATCAGCTGTTA
>ENA-OQDC01001061-OQDC01001061.1-human-gut-metagenome-genome-assembly--contig:-NODE-1061-length-15586-cov-2.602432_pt1 | contig 15586 bp, 20 predicted proteins | sample MGYA00242770_ERZ504601 | MGnify/ENA primary metagenome ERZ504601 (study PRJEB26092, sample SAMD00036305) | human gut metagenome | host: Homo sapiens | study: EMG produced TPA metagenomics assembly of...
TGGGGGTTCTCTCGGGCGGCCTGAGTGCATATAAGATGGCGAAGCATATCGTAGACAGAGAGAAAGAAGACAAAGACAGGGAAAAGAAAGAGCAGGTAAAGCAGTGGGAGAGCCGTTCGGAACCGGAGACGGTGCTGACCGTCCCAAAAGATGGCGGTGACGGCCGAAGGGACGGCAAAGAAGACGGTACCCGTAAACGAAAGCGGAATATGAAGCAGCAGGGAACTGTCCGGCAGAAGACAGCCTCGGCAGGGTAATTGAAAGGGTGGAACAATCGTGAGTGATAAGACAAAGAGGCAGGTAGTGGAATGAGCATCGGGATTCTGATCCATAATATGATCTTGCTTCTCATCTGCCTTATTTTTTTCCGAACCGTTCCGGTGATCGCCGGAGTGCTGATCGGAGCCGCGGCGGCGGAGGTACTGCTCATCAGTATCGCGAGATCCACGGAACTCTGTGTGGAATCGGCTGATGGGGCGTACAGCAGCAAAAAGATGGTGATCCATTCGCTGATCCGCAGCCTGTGCGCGGTAATACTGGTGTGCCTTTTATGGAAATTTACGACGATCAACCTTCTGGCAGTCGTTCTCGGCGCACTGGGCTTGAAGACCGGAGCTTATGTGTATCCGGTACTTCAGAAACGAACCGACCGTATGGCCTGAGCTTCAGGCTTGACGGATAGAGCCTTATACGCTGCTGTTTTGGAACAGACAGCAGTCTTTCATGAGTCTTAAGGAAAGGAGGAAAAAGGATGAATGGTGGCAGTGGTGCTGATTTCATGATCCACGGGATCGTGAAATACCATCTCTTCGGTCATGAACTCTGGCTGACGACAACAACGGTCGGAATGACGATCGTTACGATCGTTCTGCTGATTCTGGTGATAGCCGCGAACCGTGCATTAAAACATGCGACGGATGTACCTGGAACATTCCAGAATATCATCGAATTCGGTATGGAAATGCTGGAAAATATGACCACAGGGATTCTTGGCAGTTCAGCGAACCGGTTTGCGAACTATATCGGAACAATTTTTCTGTTTATTCTGTTCTGCAACCTGAGTGGTCTGTTCGGCCTGAGAACGGTTACTGCCGACTTTGGTGTTACGTTCCTTCTTGGTCTGGTTACGTTTGCGATCGTACAGTACCAGGGAATCAAAATCATGGTGTCGGACACTTTACGGGACTGTTTCAACCTCTCCCGGTGCTGTTCCCGATCAATCTGATCGGTGAATTTGCGAATCCGATCTCGATCTCCCTTCGTCTGTTCGCGAACATGCTGTCCGGAGTTATTATCATGGGTCTCTGGTACGGAATGATGCCGGTCTTATTAAAAATCGGTATTCCGGCCGCACTTCATGTGTATTGCGACCTGTTTTCCGGGTGCATCCAGACATACGTATTCTGCATGCTGACTATGGTCTATGTAAATGATAAACTGTAGGAACGCAGGGCGGAACAGGGAAGGCAGGACCCCATCGACGCAGTCGATCGGAAAGGATTTTGCCTGTAGCTGCGAATGACAGCTATAAAATTTTTTTACAGGAGGTTTTATCTATGAATATTACAGGACAGGATTTAATTTTAGCATGCTCAGCAATCGGAGCAGGTTTAGCAGTTATCGCAGGTATCGGACCTGGTATTGGACAGGGTATCGCAGCAGGACATGCAGCAGCAGCCGTTGGTAGAAATCCGGGTGCAAAAGGCGATATTATGTCAACCATGCTTTTGGGTCAGGCTGTAGCAGAGACAACAGGTCTTTATGGTCTGTTGATCGCTATGTTATTACTTTTCGTAAAACCATTAGTATAAGAAGTTTTGGAAAAAGCTAAAATAAACGGAAAGGAGGCCAGACCTTGGAGGAAATGACAAGACTTTTTAATCTGGATTTCCAGCTTCTGCATGATACCGTACTTCTTGCAATCGCTATTTTCTTCCTGTTTTTAGCCCTGTCATATCTGTTATTTAATCCGGTCCGTAAGATGCTTAAGGACAGACAGGAGAAGATCGCAACAGATATCGACACCGCACTTGCAGATAAGAAGGATGCCGCTGCTTTAAAAGCAGAGTACGAAGCGAAGCTGAAAAATATAGATAAAGAGGCAGAACAGATTTTAAGCGAAGCCCGCCAGAAAGCTTTGAAAAACGAAGCAAAAATTGTGGACGAAGCCAAGGAAGAGGCTGCTCGGATCATCCAGAGAGCGAACGAGGAAGCAGAGCTTTCCAAGAAACGTGCAATGGATGAGGTAAAACAGGAAATGATCACAGTTGCATCTATGATGGCTGCAAAAGTTGTAGCTGCCAATATTGATGCTACAGTTCAGGATACGCTGGTAGAAGAAACATTGAAAGAAATGGGTGATTCGACATGGCAAAGCTAGTATCAAAAACATACGGTGATGCATTGTTTGAAGTTGCGCTAGAGAGCGGAAGGATGGATGAATTCCGGAATGAGGCAGTGGCAGTAAAAGCCGCTTTGAATGAGAATCCTGAGCTCTTCAAATTAATGAGTCATCCAAAAATCGTTAAAGAAGAAAAAGTAAAGATCATAGAAGACATATTTGCAGAAAAGATTTCCGCGGAGTTTGTTGGACTGCTCCGCCTGATTGTAGAAAAAGGTCATTTTGCAAAAGTGGATACGGTGCTGGATTATTTCATTGACTGTGTCAAGGAGTATAAGAACATCGGAACCGCTTATGTGACATCGGCAATGGAATTATCCGAAGCGCAGAAAGAAGCAGTGGAGAAACGATTGTTAGAGACTACAAAGTATGTGAAATTTGAGATGCATTATGCAGTGGATTCCGCACTGATAGGCGGAATGGTGATTCGCATCGGCGACAGAGTCGTTGATTCCAGTGTCCGGACCAAATTAAATGATCTGACACGCGAATTGTCAAAAATACAGTTGAAAGCAGGTGAATGCGCTTCATGAATTTAAGACCAGAAGAAATAAGTTCCGTAATTAAAGAACAGATCAAAAGGTATGCAGCGCAGTTAGAGGTAGCTGACGTTGGTACCGTTATTCAGGTAGCAGATGGTATCGCACGTATTCACGGTCTTGACAACGCAATGCAGGGCGAGCTTCTGGAATTTCCGGGAGAAGTATATGGAATGGTATTAAACCTTGAGGAAGACAATGTCGGTGCCGTACTTTTAGGTGCGCAGCGCAATGTCAACGAGGGTGATACCGTAAAGACCACCGGACGAGTAGTAGAGGTTCCGGTCGGTGACGCCATGTTAGGACGAGTTGTCAATGCGTTAGGACAGCCGATCGACGGCAAAGGACCGATCGAGACGAACAAATATCGTCAGATCGAGCGTGTCGCATCGGGTGTTATTTCCAGAAAATCCGTAGATACACCGTTACAGACCGGTATCAAGGCAATCGATTCCATGGTGCCGATCGGACGTGGACAGCGTGAGCTGATCATCGGTGACAGACAGACCGGTAAGACAGCGATCGCGATCGATACGATCATCAACCAGAAAGGGCAGGGCGTAAAGTGTATTTATGTAGCAATCGGTCAGAAAGCTTCGACCGTAGCTTCCCTTGTTAAGACTCTGGAGACCTTTGGGGCAATGGATTATACAACTGTAGTTGTGTCAACAGCCAGTGAGCTTGCACCACTGCAGTACATCGCACCGTATTCAGGATGTGCGATGGGAGAAGAATGGATGGAGAACGGAGATGATGTACTGATCGTTTATGATGACCTGTCCAAACATGCAACTGCATACCGTACCCTTTCCTTACTTCTGAAACGTCCACCTGGACGTGAGGCTTATCCGGGAGATGTATTCTATCTGCATTCAAGACTTCTTGAAAGAGCAGCCCGTCTTTCAGATGAACTTGGCGGAGGTTCACTTACTGCACTTTCCGATTATCGAGACACAGGCAGGTGACGTATCAGCATACATTCCTACAAACGTTATTTCCATCACAGATGGACAGATCTATCTGGAAACAGAGATGTTCAACTCTGGTTTCAGACCGGCCGTTAATGCCGGACTTTCTGTATCCCGTGTAGGTGGATCGGCACAGATCAAGGCGATGAAGAAGATCGCTGGTACAATCCGTATTGATCTTGCACAGTACCGTGAGCTGGCATCCTTTGCACAGTTCGGATCGGAACTGGATGCAGAGACTTCCGAACGTCTGGCACAGGGAGTCCGGATCAAAGAGATCCTGAAACAGCCTCAGTACCAGCCGATGCCGGTAGAATACCAGATTATTATCATTTATGCAGCAGTTAAGAAGCTTCTTCTTGATATTGCGGTAGAAGATATTCTGGCTTTTGAAAGCGGACATTTTTGATTATATTAAGACAAAATATCCGGAAATTCCGGAATCTATCAAGAATGACAAAGTGCTGAAAGAAGAAGTAGAAGAAGCTCTCAGAAAAGCAATCGGAGAATATAAAGAACAATTTCAGGCAAGGTAGGTGATACAAAGTGGCATCTATGAGAGATATCAAGCGTCGCCGTACCAGTGTACAGAGCACGCAGCAGATTACAAAAGCCATGAAACTTGTCTCTACCGTAAAGCTGCAGAAAGCAAGAACCCGGGCAGAAGAATCAAAGCCGTATTTTGACTGTATGTATGCAACAATGACCTCTCTGCTTGCAAAGGCAGGGAATATCAATCATCCATATCTGAAAGCAGATGATTCGAAGAAGAAAGCAGTCATTGTTGTAACATCCAATCGTGGACTGGCAGGTGGATATAACTCTAATGTAGTGAAGATGGTGACTGAAAATGAAGCCTTTACGAAGGAGAATATCCGGATCTATGCAATTGGAGGAAAAGGATTGGAACTTCTGAAACACAAAGGATATGATATTGTCGCTGATTATTCAGAGATGATCGAAGAACCGTCCTATGATGATGCGAAGAGTATTACAAAAAGACTTCTGACAGATTTTGAAAATGGTGAGATTGGTGAGATCTATCTGATCTACACATTTTTCAAAAATACGGTAAGTCACATTCCGACGATGATCAAAGTCCTTCCGGCAGAGGTGCAGGAAGAAGCGGGAGAAGAGGATGCAAAGGCGCAGCTTACACCGATGAACTTTGAACCGGAAGCGGAAGAGGCAATCAGCCTTCTTGTTCCGAAATATATCAGCAGCATTCTGTATGGCGCGTTTGTGGAAGCAGTTGCCAGTGAGAACGGTGCACGTATGCAGGCGATGGATTCGGCAACCAGCAATGCGGAAGAGATGATAGATGATTTGGAATTGAAATATAACAGAGCACGTCAGGGTGCGATCACACAGGAACTTACCGAGATCATTGCCGGAGCAGAGGCGATCGGATAAATACAGGTTTCTGTATGTAAGGAGGAGAAAATGGCAGATAAAAATATAGGGAAGATTACCCAGGTTATCGGTGCCGTTCTTGACCTTAAGTTTTCGGAAGGATACTTGCCGGAGATCAACGATGCGGTTGAGATTACGCGCAAGGACGGAGGAAAACTTGTGGTAGAAGTTGCACAGCATCTGGGTGATGATATCGTAAGATGTATCGCCATGGGACCGACAGACGGACTGGTGCGAGGCATGGATGCCGTAGCAACCGGGGGACCGATTTCAGTTCCGGTTGGCGAAGCAACACTCGGACGTATCTTCAACGTACTGGGTGAGCCGATTGATGAAAAAGAGGCTCCGAAGGATGTTGAATACGCACCGATTCACAGAAAAGCTCCAAGCTTTGAAGAGCAGGCAACACAGACAGAGATGCTGGAGACAGGTATCAAGGTTGTTGACCTTCTGTGCCCATATCAGAAAGGTGGAAAAATCGGTCTGTTCGGTGGAGCCGGTGTAGGAAAGACCGTTCTTATCCAGGAACTGATTACCAATATTGCAACGGAGCATGGCGGCTATTCTGTATTCACTGGTGTAGGAGAACGTACCCGTGAAGGAAATGACCTTTATTATGAGATGACAGAATCCGGAGTTATCAAAAAGACAGCGATGGTATTCGGTCAGATGAATGAACCACCTGGAGCACGTATGAGAGTCGGACTTACAGGACTGACTCTTGCAGAATATTTCCGTGATAAAGGTGGAAAGGATGTACTTCTTTTCATTGATAACATTTTCCGTTTTACACAGGCAGGTTCCGAAGTATCAGCGCTTCTTGGACGTATGCCTTCAGCCGTAGGTTATCAGCCGACACTGCAGACAGAAATGGGTGCGCTGCAGGAGCGTATCACATCCACGAAGAACGGATCCATCACATCCGTGCAGGCTGTATATGTGCCTGCCGATGACCTGACTGACCCGGCCCCGGCAACAACATTTGCCCATCTGGATGCAACGACCGTACTTTCCCGTGCGATCACAGAGCTTGGTATTTACCCGGCTGTAGATCCACTGGAATCTACTTCACGTATTCTGGATCCACACATTGTCGGAGAAGAACACTATAAAGTAGCCCGTGGAGTACAGGAAATTCTTCAGAAATACAAAGAACTGCAGGATATCATTGCAATTCTTGGTATGGATGAACTTTCCGAGGAAGATAAGCTGGTCGTATCCAGAGCAAGAAAGATCCAGAAGTTCCTTTCCCAGCCATTCCACGTTGCGACACAGTTTACAGGTCTGGAAGGACGTTATGTTCCAATTGGCGAGACAATTCAGGGATTTAAAGAGATCCTCGAAGGAAAGCATGATGATATTCCGGAGGGATATTTCCTGAATGCAGGTAATATCGATGACGTGCTTGCCCGTGTGAAATAGGAGGGACGTCCTATGGCAGATAAATTTAAACTTAACATTATTTCGCCGGAAAAGAAGTTTCTGGAGGGTGACTGCGAATTCCTTGAATTTGTAAGTACTGAAGGAGAACTTGGTATCTATGCAAAGCATATTCCGCTGACGACGATTCTTGAACCATGCGTGATGCGAATCCACAATGACGGGGAGATTAAGAAAGCGGCAATTCTCGGAGGATTTGTAGAAATCCTGCAGGAGAGGGTAACGGTGCTTGCAGAAGATGCACAGTGGCCGGATGAAATTGATGTGGCACGTGCCGAAGCGGCGAAGAAGCGCGCTGAGGACAGAATTGCTGCGAAGCAGGAAGGCACAGATATGCGTCGTGCAGAGGCGGCACTGAAAAGAGCAGTTGCCCGAATTGGAGCAGCTCAGTCATAAAGCATTAAAAACCGAGAATCCTTTGCTGGATTTTCGGTTTTTTTAATGAAGGAAAACTGGACAATAAGGAGGAATTTGCCTATAATAATTTTATTATATGATGATACCAGGGTCAAAAGGTCAGAAAGCCGATGCAAGCTTGCTTGCAAGAGGATTTTTGACCTCTTGACCCGCCAAAAACATGAGTAAGTAGTCCAATTTTCAAAGAAAATGAGCGGATACGATGTTTTTGAGGATTGCGAGAGTGCAAAGCACGTAGCAATCTGGTATCAAAGGGGTCAAAATACCTTTTGACCCCAACATCATTATATAGCGTAAAAAAGAGTATGAATGGCCGGATAAAATTGAGAGGATAAAGGGATGAACAAACAGGACCAAATGACAATGCAGGAAGCGGAAAGAAAGATGGAATCTTTGAGGGAAGTGTTTCAGGTTGTCAGACTGGTAGACGGGAAAATGCTGATGGATCGGGAAAAACGGATAAATGCAGGAGATTTATCTGAAACGTGTCAGTGTTACAGTTTCTGGGAAAAAAGACAAGGAATGCGAGAACTGTAGCTCTCTTCTGGCACTGAAAGAACAGACGCAGAAGATAAAATTTGAATTTCTGGATTTGCAGGTATTTCAAATGATCTCGCGTTATGTTGAGATTGATGGCAGACCCTATGTTATGGAAATGATTCAGAATCTTGATGAGAGTATTCAGATTGATCAGGAGGGGTATGATAAGCTGATCAGTAAACTGTCAGGATATAAATGTAAAGCTATATGACGGATAGTAATGACTGGGATATATAATCGGCGTTTTTTTGAAGAAAAGATCAAAAACATGGAGGATGAAGCCGGAATTGCAGTGATTGATCTGGATGATTTTAAGCTTCATAACGATACTTATGGACATAGTGCGGGAGATGCGGCACTTATAACGACTGCGAACATTTATCAAAAAAATATATCCGGAAGACGGATATTCTGATCCGGTATGGTGGAGATGAATTTTTACTGATCCTCCTCGATTAAGAAGCATATTTTTGAAGATAAGCTAAAACTGATCCGGGAAAAAATCCACGATACGGTTGTGCCGAAGTATGAGAAAATGCAGCTTTCGGTCAGCATCGGCGGAGCTGTATTCCGCGAAGGCAATATTGAAGATGCTATTGCCAGTGCTGACAGACAGATGTATATAGCTAAAAATTATAAAAATATGGTTGTCACAGAATGGAATGAAAATGGAAAGAAAAAGGAAGAAAATTCTGCATCAGAAAAACTGAAACAGCAGATCCTTATCGTGGATGATTCGGAAATAAACCGCGAGATTCTGAAAGAGATTCTGAAAGAGGACTACCGGATTTTGGAGGCGGCTAATGGAGAAGAATGTCTGGAACAACTGGAACGGTATGGAACAGGGATCTCACTGGTGCTGCTCGATATTGTGATGCCGGAAATGGATGGATTTGAAGTCCTTGCTGCGATGAACCAGAATCATTGGATTGAAGATATTCCGGTAATCATGATTTCCAGTGAAGATTCAGACAGCTATATCAGACGGGCATATGAGATGGGCGTTTCAGATTACATCAGCTGCCCGTTTGACGCAAAAATCGTATATCAACGCGTCCTGAACATGATCAAGCTATATGCAAAACAGAGGAGACTGATCCGTCTGGTGACCAGGCAGATTTACGAAAAAGAGAGAAATAACCGGATGCTGATCGGTATCCTGAGCCAGATTGTTGAGTTCAGAAACGGAGAAAGTGGTCTGCATGTGATCCATATCAATCTGATCACACAGCTTTTGCTGGAACAACTGGTGAAAAAGACAGGAAAATATCAGCTCTCATGGGAAGATAGATTATTGATTGCAACAGCATCGGCTTTGCATGATATCGGAAAGATTGGAATTGACGAGAAAATTCTGAACAAACCGGGAAAGCTTACCAAAGAGGAATTTGAGATTATGAAGACACATACCTTAATCGGTGCACAAATGCTGGATAATCTGGATATGTACCGGAATGAAAAGCTGCTCAATCTTGCATATGAGATTTGCCGCTGGCATCATGAAAGATATGATGGAAAGGGATATCCGGACGGACTTGTCGGAGAAGAAATTCCGATTTCGGCACAAGTAGTATCGCTGGCGGATGTGTATGACGCCCTGGTGAGTGAACGGGTTTACAAGAAGGCATTTTCGCATGAAAAAGCACTGGAAATGATCCAAAATGGTGAATGCGGTACATTTAACCCACTGTTACTCCAGTGTATGACCGAAGCACAGGATAAATTAAAGACAATGATGGAAGTAGCAGAAAAGAATAAAAAGGAGTAGAAAAGACAGAATGAAGGCACTTGTAATTGCAGAAAAACCTTCTGTTGCGCGTGATATTGCGCGTGTACTTAAATGTGGAAAAAAGATAAATGGAGCAATTGAAGGAGAGCGTTATATTGTAACCTGGGGACTTGGTCATCTGGTTACCCTGGCAGATCCGGAAGATTACGATAAAAAATATAAAGAGTGGAAAATTGATGTGCTTCCGATGAAGCCGGCTCCATTTAAGCTTGAAGTAATAAAGCAGACCGGAAAACAGTTCGCAGCGGTGAAAACACAGATTCACCGCAAGGATGTGAATGAAATTATCATTGCTACGGATGCAGGACGAGAAGGAGAGCTGGTAGCAAGGCTGATTCTGGAAAAAGCAGGAAGCAAAAAGCCGATCAAGAGGCTGTGGATCTCGTCTGTAACAGATAAAGCAATCAGAGAAGGTTTTGCAAAGTTGAAGAACGGGCATGAGTATGATGCGCTTTATGATGCTGCAATGTGCCGTGCCGAGGCAGATTGGCTGGTTGGAATCAATGCAACAAGGGCACTGACCTGTAAATATAATGCGCAGCTTTCCTGTGGACGTGTGCAGACACCAACGCTTGCAATGATTGCAAAGAGAGAAGAAAAGATCCGTAGTTTTATTCCGGAAGGTTATTATGGAATGACTGCAAAAGGACAAAATATTATGCTGACCTGGCAGGATCAGAAGTCAAAGAGTTATCGCTCATTCGATAAAGAGAAAATGACCGGACTGATGAAAAAGCTGGATGGACAGAAAGCGGTAGTGGAAGAGATTAAAAAACACCGAAAAAAACGTATGCACTGCTTTTGTATGATCTGACAGAGCTGCAGAGAGAAGCCAATCAGCGGTTTGGATATTCGGCGAAAGAGACGCTGAATATCATGCAGAGACTGTATGAGAATCATAAGGTGCTGACCTATCCGAGAACGGATTCCAGATATCTGAGCAAAGACATTGTTCCGACGATCAAGGACCGTCTGGAGGCATGTGGTACAGGACCGTACCGTAAGCTTGCAATGACAGCGAAGAAAAAGGATCTGAGCGGAAAGCTCGCTTTTGTAAATGATGCGAAGGTATCGGATCATCATGCGATTATCCCAACGGAGCAGTTTGTGGATCTGAGTCATATGACAAATGAAGAGCGGAAGATTTATGATCTGGTTGTGCGGCGTTTTCTTGCTGTGCTTTATCCGCCATTTGAGTATGAGCAGACACAGGTTACGGTGAAGGTTGGCGGTGAAACTTTCCTTGCGTCTGGAAAGATTGTGAAAGCGCAGGGATGGCGGGCTGTTTATGAAGAGGAAGTCTATTCGGATGAGGATGAAGAAGAGGAAGAAGCATATGAGTCTGGAAAGAGTTTGAAAGGACAGACACTGCCGGAACTGGAAAAAGGACAGGAGATTAAAGGACTTGTGTTGTCATTGACAGAAGGTAAAACGAAGCCACCGGCACATTTTAATGAAGCAACACTTCTGTCAGCAATGGAGAACCCGACGGCTTATATGGAAAGCCATGACAAAGCGATGGCGAAAACGCTTGGCGAGACAGGAGGATTGGGAACGGTTGCGACAAGAGCGGATATTATTGAAAAACTTTTTAAAAGCTTTTTGCTGGAAAGGCGTGGAAAAGATATCTATCTTACATCGAAAGCGAAGCAGCTTCTGGAACTTGTGCCGGAAGAGTTAAAACAGCCGGAACTTACAGCAGACTGGGAAATGCGTTTGTCGCAGATTGCGAAGGGAAAGCTTTCGCGGAAGGATTTTATGAAGGATATTGATAAATATACGGATCAGGTGGTTTCTGAGATTAAGGCGGGAGCTGGAACGTTCCGGCATGATAATCTGACAAATAGTAAATGTCCGCGATGTGGTAAGAGAATGCTTGCAGTGAAAGGAAAGAACAGTGAGATGCTGGTTTGTCAGGACAGAGAGTGCGGATACCGCGAAACAGTATCACGGACAACGAATGCGAGATGTCCTGTGTGTCACAAGAAGATGCAGCTGAAAGGAAGAGGGGATGGACAGATTTTTGTGTGTGTCTGCGGACATAAGGAGAAGCTGACATCGTTCCAGGAGAGACGGAAGAAAGAAGGTGCGGGAGTCAGCAAGAAGGATGTGCAGAAATATTTAAGACAGCAGAAGGATGAGCCGATGAATAATCCATTTGCGGATGCGCTGGCTAAGATTAAGTTGTAGGTGGCGAATGGGATGGTGTGTGGAAGGTTGGGCTTTCTGGTACGTCTCATTGACTTGATGGCTGTAGTACAAAACGGAACCGGAAAGTCCAACCTTCCACACGCCTGTGCATTGGCAGACGGGGATGTTGTGGTGAAGTGGAAAAAACAGAGTTTATTTTACTTATTTATTGCTTTTGGATGAACATAGGCTTAAATTCATGATATTTTTCAAAATGGGACTCATCTACACGTATGAAAGCAGATCCGATTTTGGCATGAAGATAAGGGATAATATCGCTGTCGTAATTGCAGATGGTGTTGAGTGCAAAGACATGATGATTATCCGGATTGTCCATATATTCGTCATCTTCATTACCAGCCATGAATCTCCAGCCACTGTCCGGATTCCCTTCTGTTGGCTCTTCGCGGAGCATGTAGCCGACTTTGTAGCCTTCTTTTGTGATCTTATCGGAAACGATACAACCTTCCCCATTCGGCTCGTCCCATTCGATCAGATTTTCAATCGGAATTTCGATAAATCCCTGCTCTTTTTCTGCCATTTTTTTCCAGTATTCTTTTAAAATATGAAGCAATGCTTTTGCATTTTCTGTTTCTGTGGCAGAATTGTATTCCTTCATCTCACTGAAGGTTCCGGATTCACTGACGATTCCAAGAAGCCATTTTCCAAAGAAAGATTTCTTGAATTTAAAGATCATACATTTGATCCCATCCTCATCCTCAAAAGAAGCTGTATACTCAATCTTCGCCGGTTTCCGCCCCAGTTCAGACGGATCAGCCAACCAGTTTTCAAGTTCCTCCATAGCATTCACAATTTCATTATTCATAACTTTGCACCTCACTACTTATAATAATTCCATGTTGATTGATTTTTCTGTAAAACCACATTTTTTGTACATTTCATATGCAGCAACATTTTTAGCGTTTACCTGTAATTCAATGCCATCAAAATGTTTCTCTTTTTTTAAGTCCTTTAGCATTTCAAAAAAATGATGTCCGATACCCATACCTCTGTAATTTTCATCAACCGCCATTGTATCGATATAAATTACATCACGGGTAAGCATCGAAGGAAATTCAATATGCCGGTATGTAAGCTCCAGAATTCCAATAATCCTGTGCTCTGATTCGGCAACATAAAAAGCTTCTTTATCCAAAGCATCCTGAAAAGCATTCAAAGAGAAAAAATCCTTACTTTCTTTGTAAATATAAGGCCGCCAGTTCACATGCAAAGCCTGAACCTGATTCAGGATATGTACTACACTGTCAAATCACTGGTTTCCGCAGGTCTGATAATTATATCCATATATGTCCTCCCTCGTAAAGCATGAAAAAAGTATATACCTATAATTCAGTATACCATAAACCCAATTATTTCAATATAGAATATGTTCTTTTATAATTTAAAAGATTTGCTACTCATAGCAAACTATATGGTAATCAAAAAACTAGTAAAGTAATTTCCACACAATAAATATCATTTCTTCATAAAAACATTTTAATAAATAACCTTTTCATCAACAAATTTCAACTGCACATTTGCCAAGCCACAGGAAAATCGTCCCCCTTCCACACCCACCTCCCAGGAACCCCACTCCCCCATACCGCATACACTAAAGCATAGAAAAAAGAAATGGAAGTGCCAGACATGGACCTGAGATTGCCTTATTATATGATGTATCCGATTCCATACGCATTTGATGAAGAAAAAATCCAGAAGCGCGACCGGGAATACCTGCAAAGTATGTATCCGGCAACAGCAAAAAAGATTTTTCCATATATACAGGAAGAATGCGACCGCCAGGAATATGAAGGAAGCATGATCTATGATGAGTACCCGGATAAGCTCCAGCTGTGCCTGATGTGTCGCAGGGCGTATGAACAGGTCATGAAACAGGAAAAATGGGAAAAAGAGACCTATACTCCGGAACAGATCCGGGAGATCGTAGAAATTTTGATGTACCAGGAATTGATGGAAAGAAGAGGAAAAGGCAGGCGGCAACAGGAAAAAACAGTTGCTTCATGCACAGGACTTGTGCTATAATATCGTCCGATATAAAAATGACAGCATCTGAAACACAGTTTCGGTAAGGAGTGGGCCAGGGTACATATGAAGAATATTATATTTATCGGAATGCCGGCAGTTGGAAAAAGTACCGTCGGAGTGGTAGTCGCAAAGCGGCTTGGATACGAGTTTATTGATACAGATCTGCTGATTCAGAAGCAGGAGAACAGACTTTTGCGGGAGATTATCGCAGAAGAAGGTCTGGACGGATTCTTAAGTATTGAGAATCAGGTCAATCGTGATGTGGAAGCGGAACATGCGGTGATTTCCCCGGGAGGAAGCGTAGTTTACTGTGAAGAAGCAATGAAGCATTACAAAGAGATCGGAACCATTGTTTATCTGCATGCGTCATTTGAGGTTATCAATTCCAGACTGAAGAATGCAAAGAAAAGGGGAGTTGCACTTCGGGACGGGCAGACGCTGAAGGATCTATATGACGAAAGGGTAGTATTATTTGAAAAATATGCAGATATTACTGTTTCAGAGGATGGACTGGAGCTGGAAGAAACCATTGAAAATGTAATGGAAGTTTTGGAAAATCAATAAATTTTTTAAAGAAATTATTACAAAAGTTTTACGAAAATGAAGAAAGCAAGATAAATAATTTTGCAATGAATATAGAAATATGCTATACTGATATGTGATATAGAGGATTATTACAAAAAGCTTCATACAAATCCTGAGAGATCTGGAAAGAATAAAAAGTATGAGGTTTTTTATTCATGAAATAATAAAGAGTATGAATAGAGTGTTTGACAGAAGTATAGAACAGGATATATTTCAGAGGGAAAGAAATCGTTAATTGAGGTGCGAAATGGAACAGTATATTATTAAGGGTGGCAATCCGCTGGTCGGCGAAGTCGAGATCGGTGGAGCAAAGAATGCAGCACTGGCAATTCTGGCAGCTGCGATTATGACAGATGAGACAGTTACTATCGATAATCTTCCGGATGTCAACGATATCAACGTTCTGCTGGAAGCAATCAGTGGAATTGGTGCCGAGGTTGACCGTATTGACCGGCACACAGTCAGAATCAACGGAAGCAACATTGAAAATTTTGATATAGAATATGATTACATCAAGAAGATCCGTGCATCTTATTACTTGCTCGGAGCACTTCTTGGTAAGTATAAAAGAGCAGAAGTCGCTCTTCCGGGAGGATGCAATATCGGAAGCCGTCCAATCGACCAGCATCTGAAAGGTTTTCGTGCGCTTGGTGCTTATGTGGATATCGAGCATGGCAAGATTATCGCAGAAGCAGAGCGTCTGATCGGAAAGCACATTTATTTTGATGTGGTAAGCGTAGGAGCTACGATCAACGTTATGATGGCAGCATCGATGGCAGAAGGACTTACGATCCTTGAGAATGTGGCAAAAGAGCCTCATGTTGTCGATGTGGCAAACTTCCTGAACAGTATGGGAGCGAACATTCGTGGAGCAGGTACGGACGTGATCAAGATCCGCGGTGTATCCCGCCTTCATAAGACAGATTATTCTATCATTCCGGATCAGATCGAAGCCGGCACATTTATGTTTGCGGCAGCAGCAACCAGAGGTGATGTGACTGTTATGAATGTCATTCCGAAGCATCTGGAAGCTACGATTGCAAAGCTTGTTGAGATCGGATGTGAAGTAGAAGAATTTGATGATGCAGTGCGTGTTGTGTCCAAAGGAGATCTTCATAATACACAGGTGAAGACTCTTCCATATCCGGGATTCCCGACAGATATGCAGCCGCAGATCGGTGTTACACTTGCTCTTGTAAAGGGACAAGCACGATTACAGAAAGTATTTTCGAGAATCGTTTCAAATATCTTTCAGAAC